>Ga0209698_10001668_pt1 | contig 25605 bp, 22 predicted proteins | sample LitLauG_LLR_2012_FD_187203 | JGI IMG/M metagenome (GOLD analysis project Ga0209698, IMG submission 187203) | Freshwater sediment microbial communities from Pennsylvania, USA - Little Laurel Run_MetaG_LLR_2012 (SPAdes) (version 2) | ecosystem: Environmental > Aquatic > Freshwater > Creek >... | reverse complement strand
ACCCGACCCGCCCGCAGCACCACCCGACCCGCCCGCAGCACCGGAGCTCTTCTTCGTCTCATTGGGACCGGATGTCCCCGGGTTGCCCGCACCCAGGCATGGTCCCTGTCCGGTCTTATCGCACAGCGGCGGTTGGGGTGCGATCTGAGCTAGGTAGTTCCGGGTGGGCTGCCCAGCAATGAACGTGGGGTTGTGGCACTGCGCCACGGATCGCTGACTTAGGTCGACGCCCGGGTCTGCTTGCTTGAGCTTGGCAATCTGGGCGAACCCGTCTTCAACGAGGTTGATGGGCAACGGAGAATAGCCGATCGGTCCCATTTCCTGCTGGCCGGTGCAGATCGCATAGTTGAGATAGTCCACCAGCGTCTGTCGCTTCGCAGTCGTCATACGCGTGTCGTTCGCGGCGGTGGGGATGATGGCGTAGGAGTAGGAGGAGATCGGGTAGGTCCGCGGGTCGCTGTTGATGTAGACGTTGTGCAGGCGCTGCAACAGGTAGCAGTTGGTAGGGCCGGTCGGACATGACGGGTCAACTTTCAGGGTGTTGATCTGCGCCTGGGTAAGGGCGACCGCGTCGTTGTACTGCGTCGGCAAGTTGTAGTAGCCCGCGACGTTCTTGACCTTTGCGACGGGGAAGTTCTGGGCGAGCGGGTAGGAGTATTCGTCGTACCCGATTGCGCCATTCGCTGCCGCTGACGAGATGAAGTTCATGACCCCGTCGGACCCGTTCTGCGCAATCTGGTTGCCCTTGCGCGGGTAGTACTCGGTGAGCGTGTGGAGACCCGAGTAGGGCTGCCAGATCGACGGGTACTGGTCATTGAAGTAGGCGGTGAGCTGCGCCGTGGACCCAGACCCCTCGGAGTGCACAACCGGAATAATCGGCAGAGCGGGCAGCTGGCGACCGTTGTTGTCGGCGGTGATCCGCGGGTCGTTCCAGTTGGTGATCTGGTTTGTGAAGATGAGTGCAAGGGTCTTCCCGGACAGCCGCAGGTTACGCACTAGAGTGCCACCAACCTGGATCTGGTACGGGAAGGAGGTGCCACCTGCCACGATCGGCAGATACACGAACGCGCGGTTGTTCGACGTGTCCGACTGCAGGGTGAGCGGATCCACGCCCTGGAAACCGATGTCCGACACCGCAAAATCTGTGGTGTTGTAGGAGAAGTCCTTGCGCCCCTGCGCTGAGCCGCTGCCCGTGTATACGACCTGTAGCCCGCTGTTCTGCACGTCAGCGATCCACTGGTTGACCGCGTTCTCCGCCCAGCTCGACCCAGAGCCCTCGATGAGGGCGTGGGCAGTGGATGCGCTTGCTGAGCTCGCACTCACGGTCAGCAGCACCAGCGGGAGGAGAGCGGCCAGCGCTGCGAGCCACCCTTGATGCAAGTGGCGGCGTGCACGTGCGCGATGGGAGACGTTCATCGGCGAGAACCCTTCTGGCGGGCGAGGGCCCGCATCACGACGAACAAGGTAATTACGAGTGCAAGAAGGACGGTGGCAGCCCCGAAGCCACGGGCGATATAGGTCGGCTCTCCGCTGCGCACCGCCGTGAAGACGAACAGGGGCAGTGAATTCATCGGTCCCGAGAAGGGGTTCCTGTTGAAGTACGTCGACGCCCCTGAGGTGATCAGCACGGGGGCTGTCTCACCTACGGCGCGGGCAATCGCAAGGATGAGGGCGGTCGCGAGCCCCGACTTCGCCGTCGGGAGGACCACTCTGCGCACAGTGGCCCACTGGGAGGACCCCAGGGCAAGTCCCGCCTCACGCAATCCCCCACTGACCAGTCGGAGTTGGATCTCCGCGGAGCGGGCGATGATCGGCACCATCATCACGAACAAGGCACACGCCGCGGCGAATCCGCTGCGCCCCCAGCCCAGCCCCAGGATCAAGACCGTGTATATGAACAGGCCCGCAAGGATGTCGGGCAGTGCCGTCATGGCCTCGACGACGGTGCGCACCGGTCGCGCCATACGGCCACCCACCTCAGTCAGGTAGACGGCCGTGCCGATCCCGAGCGGCAGCGCGAGGGCGGATGCAATCGCCACCTCGATGAATGACCCGTAGATCGCGTGGAGGATGCCACCCTGGGTGAGCGGGTCAGTCGGCCGAACACCGGCCATGTCGTGGGTGTAGAAGTTGAGGTGGACAAGCGCGTCCCGACCCCGGTAGGCGGTGTACGCCACCGTGGACGCGAGGGCCGCAAACACGATCAGCGCAGCGACCCCGGCCAGAGCTCCCACCAAACGGTCCTTCACAACGATGAGGGGGTTACTCATCCAGGTGGCTGCTGCGTAGAGGAACAGGAATGTGGCGATCCACACGATGACGAAGCCGATGGTGCCAGAGGTGGGAAGCAGCCATCCGTAGATGAGCCACACCAACGCGAAAGATGCGACAGCGGAGCCCAGCAACGCCATACGGCCTTCGCTCGTCCCCGTGCTGAGGTTGCGTGGCTGATCAAGCTTGGGGCCTGGCTCGGGCCGTTCGTCTTCGGGCCCTACCACCACGCTGATGATGTCGTTGCTCCGCTGTCGGTTGACCGGTGTCAGGGTCATCGGGTCACGCGTCCGTTCCGGCGCCACTGCGACTGCGGGCCACGAAGATCGCCGCCAACGTGTTGGTAAACAGCGTTAACAAGAAAAGAATAAACCCCGCAGTGAGGAGAGCCGACAGCTGGCCCGAGGTGGCTTCCCCAAATCGCCCCGCGATCAGGGCGGACACCGTCTCGGTTCCCACCTCGAGCGGTCGCAGTTTGATCGAGAAATCTGGGGAAATGATCAGCAACACGGCGATCGTCTCCCCGAGAGCACGGCCGAGGGCGAGCATCGTCCCTCCGATGATGCCGCCTCTGCCGAAGGGCAGAACAACTGCTCGGATCATACCCCACTTGGTCGACCCCAGGGCGTAGGCGGCCTCTCGCTCGCCGAGCGGGGCTGCGTCGAAGACGCCGCGCATAACCGCGCAGGCTAGGGGGATGACCATCATGGACACCACGATGCCGGCGATGAACGCGGACGCGGTATACCGGGACTGCGCCCATAACGCGGCCCGCGGGTCGGTGTCGACTCGGAACAGCGGGAACCAGCCCAAGTACTCCTGCAGCCAGCGGGATACGTAGATCGCGTGCGGCTCAATTAGGAAGAATCCCCACAGGCCGTAGACGATGCTGGGCACCGCTGCCATCAGGTCCACCAGGGCGACCAGCGCTCCCTTGAAGGTTCCGCTCGTGTACTCGCTGATGAACAGCGCGGTGAGCAGGGCCAACGGGAAGGAGACAACCATCGCGATGACGGCCACCTCCACGGTGCCCACTAGAACCGAAGCGATGCCCACCTGGTTGAGCTCGGGGTTCCAGTTCGAGGTGGTGAAGAAACTCATCCCGTAGTGGCGCAGAGTCGGCACCGCCTGCCAACCAAGGAAGAGCCCGATGGAGCCGGTCAGTGCCAGGACGGACAGCCCGATCGCGCGCGCGGTGACGTGGAAGGTCTTGTCCCGTCCCGACAGTCCGCGGTCAAAGACCCTCGGCTCATCGCTGGCGGGAGGAGTCAGCGGGGGATCCTGCAGCGTGGTCATCGTCCGCCCCTGGTCACCTTGGCTGCGCAGTCGGACGCGGCCTCGAAACCCGCGAGCGCACCGGAAACCCCACACCGGTCTAGCGGTGACGAGCACCCGTGCACTGAGCGACAACGCCGGACCGGGGTAGGGGAAGCGAGCAAGGACGGAACTGCGAGCAAGCGGGCCCGCTGAGGCGACACCCGCCCTGGGGTAATGAACCGCTCAATAACCACCTGGCGGCGCACGCGCCGGTCGAACGGACGTGCCGACACGACCATGCAGTCGCCACCGGCCGTGAGCGTCCACATGCACCGGTGGCCCTGAATCGGGGCCAGGGTGACCCTGGAGGAAATCAGCCGGAGACGCAGCCGAGCGATCTCTTCGCGAGCCTGCGCCGCCGTAGAGAACGACGCGCAACTGTGTCCCAGATCCCAGTTGTCTCTGCCGAGGAGCCGCCAGTGGACACAGCCGTCCCTGACGCCGCTGAACAACTGGTACTGCGGACCAGCGGACCCCTGGTCCGCGGGATCCTGACGTAGACAGGCGTCGCCCTCGCGCGCTGCGGAAGGCGCAGGCAGCGTTTTCACCCGAATCGTCCGTTTACGTAGTCGGCGGTGCGGGGGTCCGCCGGCGTTTCGAAGATCTGCGTAGTAGCGCCTGCCTCGACAATCGCTCCCGGCGTCCCCTGCTCCGCCAGGAAGAAGGCACACTGCTGGGACACCCGCGCTGCCTGCTGCATGTTGTGGGTGACGATCACGACCGTCACGTCCTGGACGATATCGGCGATCGTCTCCTCAATACGGCGCGTCGACGTCGGGTCCAAGGCCGAGCACGGCTCGTCCATGAGCAGCACGTCCGGGTCTACCGCGAGGGACCGTGCAATGCACAATCGCTGCTGCTGACCGCCGGAAAGGGCCCCTCCCGGCTCACCCAGACGGTCCTTGACCTCTGACCACAAACCGGCGCGGACGAGGCAGCGTTCGGTGAGTTCGGCTCGCTCGGAGCGACTGACCTTCATGCCGGACAGCTTCAGGCCGGCGACGACGTTGTCGCTGATCGACATCGAGGGGAATGGGTTAGGCTTCTGGAACACCATGCCGACCCGCTTGCGCGTCTCGGTGATGCGCCGACCGGGCTCGTAGATGTCCTGCCCATCGAGCAGCACCTCACCCGCCAGTTTCGCTGAGGGGACGGACTCGTGCATTCGGTTGAGAATGCGTAGAAACGTTGACTTCCCACAGCCAGACGGCCCGATGAGGGCAGTGACCGTGGCTGCCGGCATCCGCAGACTCACCCGCTCCAAGACCTTGTTGGACCCGAACCAGGCAGAGACGTTGCGGGCCTCCAACTCAGCGCTTCCCTGGTGGCCCTGCGGCGGCTGCGCCAACAGGTCGTCCAACGCAGACAAGCCAGACACGTCGCTCTCCACTCGTTCAGACGTCGACGCCCAGCCGACCGCCGATCCCTATGCCACGTCGGTAGTAGGACATGACAGTATTGTCCTTGAGTGCCTAGAAGGTGAACAGAGGGCAGACAGACCGTGCCCCGCGTCCGTGCGGACCCCATGTCGGTCGAGATCAAAATGGTCAACGGCCGCGCGAATGGACCGCTCAGTCAGCTGCTGATGTCCTTGGTGGTCAGCCGGGCCCAGGAGGCGGTCGCGAGGATAGCCACGTAGGCGGCCTGGGTGAGCAGGCCCGTCACCATCGCGTGGGCGTCGATGGGGGTGCGCAGCAGGTCAGCGAACGCCAGCCACTGATGGGTGAAAAGGTACGGCTGGATGGCGTGCAGCTGCGGGACGGCATCCAGGATCTCCACCACGACGGTGATGATGGCGGTCGCGGCCATCGCCGCCAGCGGCACCTCGGTCAGGGTCGACAGGAACAGCCCCAGGGCTCCGACCCCGGCCAGCATCGCGGCGACGTACAGCGCGACGAGGAGCGCCCGCCCCAGGGCGTCCACGTAGGGGACGGCGCTCCCCGACAGCAGGGTCACCGGCCCTGACGGGAACAGGGCCGCGCCCACGAGGACCCCCATGAGGGCGACCACCAGCACACCGACGAGTGCGTAGGCCAGGATCCCGACGTACTTCACCGCCAGCAGCCGGGTGCGCGAGACCGGGACCACGAGCAGCGTGCGCAGGGTCCCGGTGGCGGCCTCTCCGGCCACCGCCTCCCCGGAGGCGACCGCCACGGCGAGCGGCAGGAACAGCGGCAGCATCACGGTCAGCGCGGTGAAGGCGAGGAACAGCCCGTTGTCCGTGATGTGGGACAGGAAAGCCGGACCGCCGCCACCGTTGCCCGGGCCGGCCACCTTCAGGACCACCCCCAGCAGCACAGGCGCGGCGGCCAGGACGGCGAGGATCACCAGGTTGCGCGGGCGGCGGAACACCAGCGACAGCTCCGAGCGCAGGAACCGGCTGGACACCGGGGTCGCCCGGTCCAGCACCCCCGCGGCGGCAGCACCGGCGTGCGCCGGGTGCGCCGGCGGGCGCGCCAGCTCACTGGTCGACATCGAAGCCCTCCCCGGTCAGCGACACGAACAGCTCCTCCAGGTCGGGGCGGACCACCTGCAGCTGTCGGACCGCGACCCCGGCGGCGACCAGGGCCGCCGTGGCCCGCTCGCTGGCCAGCCCGTCGAGCAGCCCGCTCACCCCGTCGCCGCCGACGGCGACCTCACGCAGCCCGAGATCCGCCAGGACCTGCGCCGCGCGCGCAGTGTCCGGGGTGTCGACCGCCAGCCGCGCCTCCGCGCCCGCCCGGACGTCGGCCAGCGAGCCGGCGGTGACCAGGCGGCCCCTGCTCATCACCCCGACGTGGGTGCATACCTGCTCGATCTCGCTGAGCAGGTGGGACGACAAGAAGACGGTAGTGCCGTCGGCGGCCACCTCCCGGATCAGGGTCCGCACCTCCCGGGTGCCTTGCGGGTCCAGCCCGTTCGTCGGCTCGTCGAGCACCAGCAGGTCCCGCGGTCGCAGCAGGGCCGCGGCGAGGCCCAGCCGCTGGCGCATCCCGAGGGAGTACGAGCGGTACCGCTTGCCCGCGGCCGCCGACAGGCCGACCCGTTCCAGCGCGCCTCCGATGCGCTCACGGGCCTTGCCGGGGTCGACGGTGCGGTCGGCCGCGTCGACGCGGGCGAGGTTCGCGGCACCGGACAGGTACGGGTAGAACGCCGGCCCCTCCACCAGGGCACCGACCCGGGGCAGCACGTCCGCCGCCGCGGCGGGCATAGGTTGGCCGAGCAGGTGGTGCTCGCCGGCCGTCGGGGAGATCAGGCCCAGCAGCATCCGGATCGTGGTCGTCTTGCCGGACCCGTTCGGACCGAGGAAGCCGTAGACCGAGCCGGACGGGACCACCAGGTCCAGGGCGTCGACCGCCACCTGGCCGCTACGGAAGCGCTTGGTCAGCCCGCGCGTCTCCAGCGCGGCGGGTGCCAGCGGCGACGATCCAGAAGCGGTGACGTCGCCCTCCGTGCGTGGCGCGGCGGCCGGGGCGCTCACCGGGTGGTGGCTGCGGGGGCTGCGGCCACCTGCTCCAGCCGCTGGGGGGTGACCGCACCGATCAGGACCCGGCCGTCGTTCAGCGCGAGAACGTTGACCAGCGCGGTGGTCAGCAGCCGGCCGGAGCCAAAGCTGCCCTGCACCGGCACGGCTGCCTGGTTCACCTCCGCCAGCGTCCCGCCGCCCCCACTGCCGCCGAGGTCGCTCAGGCTGACGCCGTGCAGCACCGCCACCGACGTCCACCCCGACCCCACGACGGTGGGCTGGGCGCCCGCGGTGCGCGTGGATCGGGCCCCGGCAGGGGCCACGGCGGGGGTGCCGTGCCGGAGCACGGACGGCATGCCCGCGACCCCGCTGGTGACCGTCGCGCCGCGCGGCGGGGTGAAGGTGAACACCGACCCCGGTGGCGTGGCGTAGGACAGGGTGACGAACCCGGTGTCGAAGGCCGGCGCGGACGCCCCGCGCGCGAAGACCTGCACTCGCAGCGGCATCCACGTGCCCGCGTCCAGTGCGATGCGCACCTGCCCGATCAGCGAGGCAGCGTCGCGCGGTGCCAGCACCAGCTCGTAGACCGGGCGGCCGGCCACCCGCGCGGTCCCGTCGACCCGCACCGCGGTGGTCGGGTCGAGCGCCGCGAGGACCTCCTGCGCCGCGACCCGCGGGTCCAGCGGGCTCGCCGCCGCGCTCGGCGCAGCAGCGGGGCTCTTCTCGCGGCGCGGGGGCAGGGTCTCCTTGCCGACGGTGTTGGTGGCGCTGTTCCAGGTCCAGACCGTCGACCCGTTGAGGATCACGTCGCTCTCGTCGGTCTCCCCGATCAGCGCCAGCCGCACCTGGTGGGCGCTAGCCACCCAGATGCGCATGCTGTGCGAGCCGCTCAGCAGGTCCGTCCACGACGAGGTCGACGCGGACGACGGCAGGGAGGGCAGCCCGAGGGACGCGGTCTCCACCACCGTGCCGCTGAACGGCTGCGGGTGCGCGCCGCCCACCGCGACCAGCAGGTCGGCGGCGGTGCGCGCGGGCAGCGCGGGCGCGGCACCGGCCGCCGCCGAGGTGACGGCGATCGCACCGGCCACGACGACGACGACGCCTACCGGGGCCGCCCAGCGGGCGGAGCGGGAGTGCAGGAGACGGTTGGGCGACATGGCGGACCTCACGACATCGGGTGCGGGCGATCAGGGCGGGGCGGTCAGTTCGGGTGGCTGCGTGGTGGGTGGCAGTACCAGTGTGCGCTGCCCATGCTCACCCCGCCGCCCTGAGACGAGGCTGAGAGATGCCCAGGCGCCGACGCGCGCACTGCACTGGCGGCGGACACCGGCCACCGCGGTGGTCCACAGTGGTCTCCGTGCGGGTGCTGGTGGTCGAGGACGAGGCGGGGATGGCCCGCTCGCTGCAGCGCGGGCTGACCGCGGAGGGCTTCACCGTGGACGTCGCGTCGGACGGACCCAGCGGCCTGGCCCGGGCCCGCGCCGGCGGGTACGACGCCGTCGTGCTGGACATCATGCTGCCCGGCCTGTCCGGCTACCGCGTGTGCGAGGCGCTGCGGGCGGAGGGCAACGACGTCCCTGTGCTCATGCTGTCCGCCAAGGACGGGGAGTACGACCAGGCCGACGGCCTGGACCTCGGCGCGGACGACTACCTGGTCAAGCCGTTCGCGTGGGTGGTGCTGGTGGCCCGGCTGCGGGCGCTGCTGCGCCGCCGGTCGACCCGGCCGGCGCGCCTCGTGGTCGGGACCCTGGTGGTGGACCTGGCCACCCGGGAGGTGAGCGTGGACGGCACCGCGGTGGCGCTGACCCCCCGGGAGTTCGCCCTGCTGGCCTACCTCGCGGCCCGCTCCGGGCAGGTGGTCAGCAAGACCGAGCTGCTCGCCGAGGTGTGGGAAGGGGAGGCGGACGACCCCAACGTCGTGGAGGTCTACGCCGGCTACCTGCGCCGCAAGATGGACGTCCCGTTCGGACGGACCACCCTGCTGACGGTGCGCGGGGCCGGCTACCGCCTGGTCAGCGATGAGGCCTAGGCCGTACGCGCCACGCCCCACCTGGTGGCGGCGACGCTCGCTGCGGGCCCGGCTGACGGTGGCCACCACCACCCTGGTGGCGCTCGCCCTCGGCGCGGGGGCCCTGCTGCTGCTCACCGCCCTGTCGGACCACCTGTACACCGCGATCGACGGCGCCGCCTACGCCCAGGCCCAGGCGATCGCCGCCCTGGTGGACACCGGACGGGTGCCCGACCCACTGTCGGTGTCCGGTGTGGCGAGCGCGCAGGTGGTGGACGCCGCCGGACGGGTGCGGGAGGCGTCCGCGGGTGGGGACCGCCTCGCGTCCCTGCTCGGGCCCGCTGACATCGAGCGGGTGCGTGCGGGCCACGCGGTCGGGCTGGACGGGTCGCGGCTGGGCACCGCCGACCCGCTGCGCGTGGTCGGCGTCCCCGCCGGCCCGGCCTCCGACCCGCAGACTGTCGTGGTCGCCGTCAGCGTCGCCCAGCTGCAGGGCAGCCTCGCAGAGGTGCGCGCGGGGCTGAGCGTGGGCGCGCCACTGCTCGTGGCGGCCACGGCGTTGATCTGCTGGTCCCTGGTCGGCTCGGCGCTCCGCCCGGTCGACGCGCTGCGCCGCGGCGCGGAGGAGATCTCCAGCGCGCGTGACTCTGGGCGCCTGCCGGTCCCCGAGGCGCGCGACGAGGTGGCAAGCCTGGCCAGCACGCTGAACGCGATGCTGGACCGCCTGGCTGCCGCGCAGGCACGTCAGCGGGCGTTCGTGTCCGACGCCGCGCACGAGCTGCGATCCCCCCTGGCGAGCACCCGGACCCAGGTCGAGGTGGCCCTGGCCCACCCCGAGCTGGACGTGTGGACCGAGACCGCCACCGGGGTTCTCGCCGAGACCGAGCGGATGTCGCGGCTGGTCGACGACCTCCTGATGCTCGCCCGGATGGACGAGGGTCCCTCCCCGCACGCACCTCGCCCAGCGGTGGACGCCGCGGTCCTGGCGGACGAGGTCGCCGGCCGGGGCTACCGCGTCCCGGTACGTCGCAGCGGGGCGGGGCCGGCCTGGGTGTCGGCCGAGCCGGGTCAGCTCGGCCGGGTGCTCGGCAACCTGGTCGACAACGCCGCCCGGCACGCGACCACCGAGGTGAGCGTCGCCGTCGTCTGCCACGACGACGCGGTCGTCCTCCAGGTCGCTGACGACGGCCCTGGCATCCCCCCGGAGGACCGGGCGCGGGTCTTCGAGCGGTTCACCCGGCTGGACGCGGCGCGGGCACGGGACTCTGGGGGCTCAGGCCTGGGGCTGGCGATCGTCGCCGAGGTGGTCCGGGCGCTGGGCGGCAGCGTGGCCCTCGACGACGCGGCACCCGGCCCCGGGCTCGTGGCGACCGTCACCCTGCCGCTCGCCGCGCCACCGGCAGCCGGACCCGACCGCGAGGGGGCGTCGCCGCTCGAAACGCCGCGGGCGCCGAGCACGACCCGCACCTGAGTTCCTCGGCGGGATGCCGTCGCAGCGGCGCCAGGTGCGCGACAGGCGTAGCGGCCGGCCGCGCTTAGGCTGGGCAGAACCGTCTGGAGGACGCCCGTGGCCGCCGTTGAGGTGCCGACCGCCTGGCTGGCGGGCGTGCACACCGGTCTGGTCGGTCCCACCAGCGCACCGCTGCCGCCCCTCACCGTGGCCAGCGGGCTGACCACCTGGACGCTCGACCCGGTCGCGCTGGCCGTCGTCCTCGTCGCGGGGGCTGTGTACGTGGCCGGGCTGCGGCAGATGCGGGGGCGACAGGCATGGTCGCTATGGCGGACGGTGTCCTTCACCGGCGGGCTGCTCACCATCGTGGCCGTCACGCTGGCCGGGGTGGGGGCCTACTCCCACACCTTGTTCGCCACGTACGCGGTGCAGGTGATCTCGCTGCTCGCCGTGGCGCCGACGCTGCTGGCCCTGGGTGCCCCGATCTCGCTGGTCCGCGCCGCGTGGCCGGCCCGGACAACGGGCCTGGACCGGGTGCTGCGCACCCTGCCGCTGCGGCTGCTCACCTGGCCGGTGGTCGGGTCGTTCGTCGTCGCGCTCGGCCCGCTGCTGTTCTACCTGACCCCGTGGTTCGAGGCCTCGCTGCGCCACTACGCGGTCTACGAGCTGACGCACCTGGTCCTGCTGGGCGTCGGTTTCGCCTACTTCTGGCCGCTGGCGGGGGTAGACCCCGTCGCCTGGCGGATGCCCGCGGCCGTGCTCGCCGTGATCGTGCTGGCGGAGACGCTGTTCGACGCAATCCCCGGCCTGGTCATCTGGCTGTCGACCCGCCTGCTCGCCCCCGCGTACTACCTCGGGCTGCACCGCGACTGGGGCCGCTCGCCGCTGGCGGACCAGAAACTCGGCGGGGCGCTGCTGTGGGGGGTCGGCGAGAGCGTCGGACTGCCTTTCATGGCGATCGTCATCGCCCACTGGCTGCGCCAGGACGCGGCGGAGGCGGCCGCGGTCGACGCTGCGGAGGACGCCCGCGCGGCGGCCACCCGGCCGCTGGGTCCCACGGGCGACGACGGCCCGGAGGCTCTGCTGCAGCGCCCCTGGTGGGAGACCGACCCCCGTTTCACCGACCGCTACGGGCCACGCCGCCCGTCCCCGTGAGCCCGGCCGCAAGATGTCCGGAGCGGCACCTGTCCGGCGCCCCGGGGAAGCGGCAGGCTGGCACCGTGTCCACGGAACCTGCGGTGACGCTGACCATCGACTGCGGTGGCACGGGCATCAAGGCGGGGGTGCTCGACGACACCGGCGCTCTGGTCTCCGAGCGGGTGCGCGTCCCCACCCCGTACCCACTGTCGCCGCGCTCCTGGTTGGAGGTGCTGGCCGGGCTGGGCGACCAGCTGCCCGGCGCCGACCGGGTCACCGTCGGCATGCCCGGCATGATCCGCGCAGGCCGCGTGGTGTCCACCCCGCACTACGTCACCGTGTCCGGCCCCGGGAGCGCTCGCGACGCGGAGCTCGTGCGTGCGTGGATTGGCTGGGACGCCGCCGACGGCGTGCGCGCGCGGTTCGGCAAGCCGGCGCTGGTGCTCAACGATGCCGACCTGCAAGGCAGCGCTGTGGTCTCGGGGTCGGGCGTCGAGCTCGTCGTCACGTTGGGGACCGGAATGGGGACGGCGTTGTTCGCCGACGGGGTGCTGGCGCCGCATCTCGAACTCGCCCACCACCCGTTCCGCAAGGGAAGGACCTATGACGAGCAGCTCGGCGAGCGGGCCCGGCAGGCGGTGGGCACCAGGAAGTGGAGCGAGCGGGTGCTCCTGGCACTCGACGTGTTCCGGACCGTCGTGGGGTACGACCACCTCTACCTGGGAGGGGGCAACGGGTCCCGGGTCCGCGGGGATCTCGGGGCAGACGTCACTGTTGTCACGAACCTCTCCGGGATCCTGGGCGGGGCGCGAGCGTGGGAAATCAGCACTCCGCGGGGCTTGTAACTGTCGCTGGGACGGGGTCGCAGGGACTGGCAGGGGCCCCCTTGCCAAATCGGGTGTCTTAGGATATCAACTGAATATGACACTGCGTGTCACAGTCATCGTCTGCGCCTACCTGTCGCTCATCTGTGCGGCTGCGCCGGCGACGAGCCCCACCGCGGGTCGACCGTCCGAGCTCGCCGGAAGCGCCCACTACATGCACGAACACAGATTGGGTCCGCCGCACTGCTGCTGACGGCGAAGCCCCTACCGGCGGGAACTTCCAATCGGACGCCCTAACTCACTAGGTGCCTGTGCGTGGCCAAGGATCCCTACCCGCGCGAGCGCCCTCTGATAGGCGTTGGCCGCGCCGGTCGGGTCCCCGAGCTTTGTCATCAAATCGCCGTAGTCCCGCCATGCTTCTGCCGCCTCACGACTGGCACCGAGTCGTTCTAGTGACTCGAGCGCACTCTCCGCCACGCCTTTCCCAGTCGCCTCCTCACCCAGAGCTAGGAGCGCCTCGCCCATCAGCAGTTGGGCTCTGACGGATTCCGGCTGGTCGGGATTCAATCGATTCACGACATCTCGGGCCTTGTCCACAGCTTCGAGCGGTCGCCCCTCCAGTAGCTCCACGCGAGCCAACTCGGTGTCACAAGCCGCCAAGTCCATCTTGCTACCGAAGTCCAGCAGCCGGCTCCGAGCCGACAGGAGTACCTCTCCGGCTCGTCCAGCATTCGACGCATCTCCCCGCATGAGCAGCCACGCGTAGTTGAGGCTCAGCCGCGCAAGAGCCCTGTCTTCGCTCCCCTCTGCGAGCAGTGCCAGCGCCGATTCCGCGAGGTCGATGGCATCGCCGAGCCGGCCGCTGGACTCGGCCACCAGGCTGGCGTTCCAGTAGGCGAGGCCGCGCAGCTCGCGTGACTGACCGGCGTCGACCTGTTCGATGAGTGTGTCGGCAGCGATCTGCGCGGCGACGAGGTCACCGCGCTGGTGATACGCGCCGACCAGGGTCGATGCCAGCTCGACATGCACCCGGCTGCCGGACAGACCCAGGTCGACCATTCGGGCCACGCCTTGCTCCGCAACATCGATGGCTCGCCCCAGGTCTCCGACGTCCAGGCTGCACCGGGCAAGGGCGACGACCGCCTCGTGGGCGTGCCGGGCCCGGGGGTCGGCCACTGCCAGGGTCGCGATCGCCCCGTAGGCGGCGACGGCGTCCTCCAGCCGCCCGACGGCCTCCAGACCTCGGGCACGACCCCACCGAGCGTCCTCTGCCAGGCCGGCCCGCTCGGCCGCCGGGTCGTCGGCCAGGGACTCGAACTGCCGCAGAGCATCGGTCGCCTCCCCGCTGACCAGCGCGAGCTCCGCGTAGCGCAGGCGGAGCGTGAGGTCCTCCCTGGCCTGCCCGCTGACCCCGTCGCGCAGGTAGTCCACGCTGGTGTCGAGCTGCTCAGCCAGGACGGCGAGCGCGGCCGGCGTAGCGGCCCTCTTGCCCGACTCGATGAGGGAGACATAGCTCGCGGACAAGACGTCGCCGCCAGCGGCGCGTTGGCTCAGGCCACGCTGGCGGCGCAGGTGCCGCACACGCTCCCCGACCGCCGGGTCCACGCCGACCCCCTCCCCTCGGTCGGACGCACTTCCGAGGTGTCAGCGAGGGTAGCGAGCCGGGAGCCCGGCCTGCACCCAGCGACTGTGTCCCGCCGGTACCGCCTGGTGGGCGCCCGCTGCGTGCTGCCAGGGTGAGGCCCATGCCCCCTGGCTTCCGCTCCCTGGCGCTGGTGGCGGTGCTCGCCGCCGTCGTCCCCGTGCTGCTGGACCTGCTGCCCGCGCGGCTGCGGCTGCCGCAGGTGGTGGTGCTCCTGCTCGGCGGCGTCGCGCTCGGTCCCTACGGCCTGCACGTCATCGACCCGGCTCCCGTGCAGCTGTTCTCCTCCGTGGGCCTGGGCTTCCTGTTCCTGCTCGCCGGCTACGAGGTGGACCCCGCGTTGCTCGGCTCCCGCGAGGGCCGACGGGCCGCCACCGCGTGGGTGATCAGCCTGGTGCTCGGCGTGGCGGTCGCACTCACGGCGCTGTCCGCACACGTCGTCGGGGCGTTCGGCGCGCTGGCGATCGCGCTGACGACCACCGCCCTGGGCACGCTGCTGCCCATCCTGCGCGACAACGACCTGCTCACCGGTCCCTTCGCGCTCACCGTCGTAGCCAACGGCGCCGTCGGTGAGCTGGCCCCGATCCTCGCGATGGCGGTCTTCCTCGGCGCGCACCTGCCCCGCCGCCAGCTGGCCGAGCTCGTGGCGTTCGCGCTGCTCGCCGGCCTGCTCGTGGTGGCGCAGCGCCGCCTCGCCGGTGGCCGGCTGCACACCATCCTGCGGCAACGCTCCGAGGCCACCAGCCAGGCCGCCTTGCGGGTCGTGGTCGCGCTGCTCTTCGTCCTGCTCACCCTCACCGCCGACCTTGGCTTCGACGCCGTCCTCGGCGCCTTCGCCGCCGGCATGGTGGTCCGGGTGTGGGTGGGCGGGCACCACACCGCGCTGGAGGACAAGCTGGATGCCGTCGGGTTCGGGGTGTTCATCCCGGTGTTCTTCATCTACTCCGGCCTCACCTTGGACGTGCCCGCCATCGAGAAGGACCCCACCGTGCTGGTGGTCTGCCTCGCCGCCCTGGTGGTGGTCCGCGGCGGCCCTGTGATGGTGATCTACCGACGCCTGCCGGCCCGTCGTCGCCTGGCCCTGGCACTGCTCAGCGCCACCGCACTGCCCCTGCTCGTTGCCTTGACCCAGATCGGGCTGGACACCCACACCATGACCCCGACACTGGCCGCGAGCCTGGTGGGGGCAGGCGCGCTGACCGTGCTGGCGTTCCCGATGACCGCACTGGCGCTGCTGCGCCCACCGGGGGTGCAGAGGCTGGGGCCGGCAGACGTGCCGGTCGCGTCCAGCTAGCGCGGGGAGGTGACGTACTTGACGTCGAGGTACTCGTTGATCCCCTCGACCCCGCCCTCCCGACCGAAGCCGGACGCCTTGATCCCGCCGAAGGGCGCCGCCGGGTTGGACACCAGGCCACGGTTCAACCCGACCATGCCCGCCGCCAGGTGCTCGCCCAGCCACATCGCGCGCTCGTAGCTGGCGGTGAAGGCGTAGGAGACCAGGCCGAACTCGGTGTCGTTGGCCTGGGCGAGCGCCTCCTCGTCGGTGGCGAAGGTGGTGATGGGGGCGACCGGCCCGAACACCTCCTCGCGCAGGATCCGGGCTCCCGGCTCCACGCCGGCGAGCACGGTGGGGGGGTAGAAGTACCCCGGCCCGTCCAGCGGCGCACCGCCGGTCAGCGGCCGGCCGCCGTGGTCGAGTGCGTCGGCGACCAGCTGGTCGACCTTGGCACGTCCGGCGGCGTCGACCAGCGGGCCCACCTGCACCCCGTCCTCGGTGCCGCGCCCGACGCGCAGCGCGCCCATCGCGGCCGCCAGGCGCTGGGAGAACTCCGCGGCGACCGACTCGTGCACGTGGAACCGGTTGGCCGCGGTGCATGCCTCACCCATGTTGCGCATCTTCGCCTGCACGGCACCGCTGACCGCGGCGTCCAGGTCGGCGTCGGCGAACACCAGGAACGGGGCGTTGCCGCCCAGCTCCATCGAGGTGCGCAGCAGCTGGTCGGCGGAGTCGCGCACGAGCTGGCGTCCCACCTCGGTGGACCCGGTGAAGGACACCTTGCGCAGCCGGGCGTCCTTGAGCAGTGGACCGGTCAGTGCGCCGGGGTGCTCGGTGGTCAGCACCGACAGCACGCCGGGCGGCAGCCCGGCCTCGGTGAGAATGCCGGCCAGCGCGAGCATCGACAGTGGCGTCTGCTTCGCCGGCTTCACGATCATCGTGCAGCCGGCCGCCACCGCTGGGCCGATCTTGCGGGTGCCCATCGCGAGCGGGAAGTTCCACGGCGTGATGAACAGGCAGGGCCCCACGGGCTGGCGCATCACCAGCATCCGGCTCGCACCGTCGGGGGAGATCCCGTAGCGCCCGTCGACGCGGACGGCCTCCTCGGCGAACCAGCGCAGGAACTCCGCCGCGTAGGCGACCTCGCCCGCGGAGTCGGCGACCGGCTTGCCCATCTCCAGGGTCATCAGCAGCGCCAGGTCGGCCCGGCGCGCCGTCATGAGCTCGTAGGCGCGGCGCAGAATCTCCCCGCGGTCCCGCGGCGGGGTCGCGGCCCAGGCCGCCTGGTGCTCGTGCGCAACGGCCAGGGCGGCCAGGCCGTCCGCCGGGCTCGCGTCGGCGACCTCGGTGAGCACCTCGCCGGTAGCCGGGTCCTCCACCGCCAGCCGGGCTCCCGAGCTCCCAGGTGTCCACTGCCCGCCCAGGAACAACTCGGTGCGCACGGAGTCCACGACGCCCCGCTCAGCCGCTGCCAGCATGGCTCCTCCTCCTTGAGTGCCGGCCCCACGCTACCCAGACGAGGTGGCGGGCACTCGGCCGGTAGGGGCCGCCGCACAGAGGAGAGGCCCACCCGGCGGCGCCGGTCCCAGCTAAGCGGGGATCACTGAGGCAGGCGCCGGGGCACGGTGCCTGGCGTGCTCCCCGGCGCCCTGGACCCCGCTGAGCGGCGTCTGCCAGGCGTGAAGCCGCCGGGAGTGACCTGGGGCCCACGGAGGTCCGGGTGGGAGGAGGTCAACAGCCGGCAGGTGCCGGGGCGCGGTGTGGATCCCCGCGCCCCGGCACCCCCAACTGCCCCGCGTGCCGGCCGTCAGGGGTTGACGTAGCCGGCGTGACCGGCCTGCGCGAAGTCCGTCAGCGTGGTGTGGCTCGTGGTGAGCAGGTAGCGGCAGTTGCCGCCTGTCACGTCCCAGTAGGCCAGCGCCTTGACCCGGGGGAAGTCGGCAGCCAAGGCCGACGGGATCCCGGCCAGCCACTGCCCCTGCGCGGAGGGCTGGGAGGGGGAGTACTCCACCGCGTACTCCGAGAGCATCTCCGGCTTGGTCGGGTCGATGCCGACCGACGGCCCCGTGGTCTTGATCCAGTCGTACATGGGGGCGGTGACGGAGGCGAACGTCCCGGTCAGGACCGGGTTGGGCGCGCAGTTCACCCCGCCGTAGGGGTCCCAGGAGATCCAGTCGACGTAGCTGTTGCCCGGCCACAGCGCCTTGTACTGGCCGAAGTTGCCCTTCCAGCCGGTCACCACCCACACCCAGACGGCGTTCGTGGCGCCGTGCGCGCGGAACAGCGCGTAGATGTGGCGCCAGGCGGCCACGAACTGCGCGCCCGACCCCTTCACCAGGTTCGGCTTGGCGTCCGGCTCGTGCTCGAAGGTGACGAACACCGGCTTGTGCAGGCTGGCCACCCCGGCGGCCTGGCCCACTAGGCCCTTGTCCGCGGCGCCCGCTGCGATCTGGGCGTAGGAGTAGCCACCGGCCTGCAGGTTGATGTGCAGCGCCTGGCCGGCGGCCACCTCCGCGGACTCCGCCGCGGTGGGGACCCGGTCCCCGATGGAGTGGAAGTCGTACACGAGGTTGAAGCGGCGCCCTATCTGCGTCTGCAGGGTGTCCAGCGCGGACGTGGACTGGCCGGCCACCGTGACGCCCCACAGGGCGCCGCAGGACGGCACCCCCAGGGAGCTGGTCGTGCACGCCACCGCCTGCGCGGGAGCCAGGGTGGCGCTGATCAGGCCGACGGCCAGCGCCGCGACGCCGGTCAGGGCCATAGCGGCGCGCCTGGCGCGCCGGCTGGCCGGTCGCCGCGGGGTCGCGGGGGACTTGGTCGCAGGAGTGGTCGGGGGTGCGTACTGCACGGAAGTGGACAGTCGGGAATGACGGCCACGGCTCATCGGCGAGGAAACCTCTCGTCGGCGTCGGGTCGGACACAACCAGGGCACCGGTCGGCGGTGCGCCCCCCACTGCCCGCACTCGGGCAGCCCCTTGAAGTTCTTCGACCGTACCGGGCAGTCCGCGGGCCGCGAAATCGCGACCCCTACGGCTGGGGCTGCTGCGACCCACGCGCACGCAGGGAAGACTGAGGCGCGAAACGGCGCCTACCGTGGCCCCCGTGAGCACCCCGGACGCAGGCCCCGCAGACCACCGGGTGGACCCCGGCGAGGGGGTCGAGGTGGTGCTGCTCGCCGGTGGAGCCGGTCGGCGGTTCGGCCGCGACGCCGCGGGCCGGGACAAGGTGGACCTGCTACTGCCCACCACGCTGGCCGGGCTGCCGCGGTGGCTGGGGACCCCTGTCGTGGTCGGCCCGCCGCGGCCGAACGTGGTCGCCCGATGGTGCCGGGAGGACCCGCCCGGGGGCGGACCGGTCGCCGCGCTGGCGGCCGCCCTGCCCCTTCTCGGCGGGCCGAGGGTCGTGGTGCTCGCCGCCGACATGCCCGACGGGGGGCGGGCGGTGCCCGCGCTGCTCGCCGGCCTGCACGACGGGGCCGACGTGGCGGTGCTGGTCGACGCGCAGGGCCGCCGCCAGCCCCTGGCCGCGGCGTGGCACACCGACGCGCTCGCCCGCGCCCTCGGCGCGGTCGGCGAGGTGGCCGGCGCCGCGGCGCGCACCCTGCTGGCCGGGGCCGTCGTGGCGGAGGTAGCGGACCGCTGGGGAGCCGCCCGCGACGTGGACCTGCCCGCGGACCTGCGGCCGGCGGGCGGCCACGGGCAGGATGAGGCCGTGCACGATCTGGCGGAGTGGGTGGCGGCGCTGGCGGCCGAGCTGGGCGTGGCGGAGCCGGACCTGCACGCGGTCCTGGACCTGGCGCGCGACGCGGCCACCGCGGTGGAGCGCCCGGCGGCGCCGCTGACGACGTACCTGGTCGGCTACGCGGCCGGCGCGGCGGGCGGCGGCCCGACGTCGGCCGCGGCGGCCATGGCCACCGCGCGGGAGCTGGCCGCCCGCTGGGCCGCCGCCAGGCCCGACGCGACCTGAGCCAACCCCGGGGCCGCGGCACGTGCGGCGGCACCTAGCCTGGGCGGATGCGCGCCGTCGTCGTCACCGAGCCGGGCGGACCGGAGAACCTCGTGGTGCGCCAGGTGGCGGACCCGCCGCCACCGGGCGCCGGGGAGCTCACCTTGGACGTGGTGGCCACCGCGGTGAACCGCGCGGACCTGCTGCAGCGCGAGGGGCGCTACCCCCCGCCGCCGGGTGCCTCGCAGGTGCTGGGCATGGAGTGCTCCGCGACGATCGCCGCGGTGGGGCCCGACGTGACCGGCTGGGTGCCCGGGGACGCCTGCGTCGCGCTGCTGGCCGGCGGCGGCTACGCGGAGAAGGTGGTCGTGCCCGCCGGGCAGGTGGTGCCCCAGCCGCACGGGGTGTCCCTGCTGGACGCCGCGGCGCTGCCCGAGGCGGCGGCCACGGTGTGGTCGAACCTGATGATGCTGGCCCACCTGCGCGGCGGGGAGACCCTGCTCGTGCACGGCGGCGCGGGCGGCATCGGCACCCACGCGATCCAGGTGGCCGCCGCGCTCGGCGCGCGGGTGCTGACCACGGCAGGCTCGGCGGCCAAGCTGGAGCGCTGCGCGGAGCTGGGCGCAGCCGTGGGCATCAACTACCGCAGCGAGGACTTCGTGGAGGCGGTGCACGAAGCCACCGAGGGGCGCGGCGTCGACGTGATCCTGGACAACATCGGGGCCGCGTACCTGGCCAGGAACGTGGCGGCCCTGGCGCCCAGCGGCCGTCTCGTCGTGATCGGGCTGCAGGGGGGCGCCCGCGGCGAGCTGGACCTGGCCGCGCTGATGGCCAAGCGCGGGGCGCTGCTCGCGACCACGCTGCGGGCCCGGCCGGTGGCGGAGAAGTCGGCGATCATGGCCGCGGTGGCCGCCCACGTCTGGCCCCTGGTCGCCGAGGGCTCGGTGCGCCCGGTCATCGACCGGGTGCTGCCCCTGGAGGAGGTGGCGCAGGCCCACCGCCTCGTCGAGGCGTCCGACCACGTCGGCAAGGTGGTGCTCGCCGTCGGCGGCCACATCCGCAGCCCGCAGTCCGACACCTGAGCGACCCCCGCGCGCGGCGCGGCCCCGTCGGGTTGACTAGGGGCATGACCGACCCCGCAGACAGTGCGCGCATCCTCGTCGTCGGACCCGACGGGGCACCCGTCGGGTTCACCACCGCGGCCGGCCTGGAGCGCGGCGAGGCGGAGGAGGAGGCGGCGGACTCCGACGCGGCCCGGGTGGCCGCGCAGGTGGAGCAGCCCGCCAAGGTGATGCGGATCGGCAGCATGATCAAGCAGCTGCTGGAGGAGGTCCGCCAGGCCCCGCTGGACGAGGCCGGCCGGGCCCGCCTGCGCGACATCCACACCCGCTCGATCCACGAGCTGGAGGACGGCCTGGCGCCGGAGCTGGTGGCCGAGCTGGAGCGCATCTCACTGCCGTTCACCGAGGACGCGGTGCCCTCGGAGGCCGAGCTGCGAATCGCCCAGGCACAGCTGGTCGGCTGGCTGGAGGGCCTCTTCCACGGCATCCAGACGGCTCTGTTCGCCCAGCAGATGGCCGCCCGCGCGCAGCTGGAGGAGATGCGCCGGCGCGCCCTGCCCCCCGGTGCCCTGCCCCCCGACGGCGCCGGCGGGCCGGTGCGCGGCAGCGGCCCCTACCTGTAGGGCACGGCAGGCACCGCACCCCGGCCGGCGCGAGCAGCGAGCCCGCGGACCGGCACCGTGGGCGCTAGGGGGCCCCGGGGGGTGCCGGCGGCGCGGCGTCACCGTCGCGATCGCGCAGCACGCGCTCCACGACCCGGGCGACCCCGTCCTCCTGCACCGAGGCCGTCACCTCCCCCGCGGCCGCGAGCACGTCGGGGTGGGCGTTGGCCACTGCGATGCCCCGTCCCGCCCACGCGAGCATCGCCAGGTCGTTGGGCTGGTCACCGAAGGCGACCACCTCCGCCGCCGCCACGCCCCACTGCGCGGCGACCTGCGCCAGGGTGCTGGCCTTGCTCACCCCGGCCGCGGACACCTCGACCAGGGTGTCCGCCGGGCTGGAGTGCGTCGCGTCGGCGAGGTCCCCCAGGCTGGCCCGCACCACCGCCAGCAGCGCGTCGGAGTCCTCGACGCGCTCGTGGCGCACGAGCAGCTTGACCACCGCGCGGTCGGCCAGCTCCTCCAGCGGGGCCACGTCCTCCGCCACCCCGGACGGCCAGCGCACCCGGTAGCCGGGCTCGCGGCCGAACCCGACCCCGTCCTCCACGGCGAACACCACGCCGGGCAGCACCGCGCGCAGCCGCTGCGCCGCCTCGATCACCACCGGCGTCGCCAGCGGGCGGCGGGTCAGGATCTCCTCGCGGGCCAGGTCGTAGACGACCCCGCCGTTCGCGCACACCGCCACCCCGCGGTGCCCGGTCGCCTCCACCACGGGGTGCATCCAGCGCGGCGGACGGCCGGTGACCAGGACCAGGTGCAGCCCCGCCAGCTCCACCGCCCGCAGCGCGGCGACGGTGCGCACGGACATCGACCCGTCGCCGCGCACCACTGTCCCGTCCAGGTCGGTGGCGACCAGGCGCACCACCACTAGGGGGCCCCCCCGAGCAGGTGGGCGCGCAGCACCACCGCGGCGCCGTCGGCGTCCACGTCGGGCGCGACCTCGTCCGCCGCGTCCCGCACCGACTGCGGCGCGTGGCCCATCGCCACGCCCCAGGCCGCCCACGCGAGCATCTCCAGGTCGTTGCGCCCGTCCCCCACCGCGAGGGTCTGCTCCGCCGGCACCCCCAGGCGCGCCCGGACCTCCTCCAACGCGCTGGCCTTGCTCACCCCCGGGGGGATGAGGTCCATCCACGAGGTGTAGCCGATCGCGTAGTTGACCTCGTGCAGCCCGGCCGCCGCGACGGCGGCGAGGAAGTCCTCGGTGGGCCGGCCGGGGGTGCGGACCACCACGCGGTTGACCGGGTCGGCGACCAGGCGCTCCAGCGTGGTGACCTCCAGCGGGCCGTCCAGCTCGCCGTCGGGGAACGGTGCGGTGACCCGGTAGCCCACGCCGTGCTCCTCCACCGCGTACACGGCGTCGGGCAGTGCCGCGCGCACCAGGGCGACCGCCGGGCGGGCGTCGAAGGTCAGCGTCCACTCCACCCGGTGGTCCGCCCCGTCGTAGGCGGCCAGCACGGTGCCGTTGCTGGCGACCAGCCAGCCCGCGCGCAGGCCCAGCTGCGCCACCGCGGGCAGCGCGGCGTGCAGGCTGCGCCCGGTGGCGAGCACGACATGCGCGCGCCGGGCGGTGGCGGCCACGGCCTGCGCGACCGCCGGGGACACCGAGCCGTCGGGCAGCACCAGCGTGCCGTCCAGGTCCAGGGCGACCAGCCCCACCCGGCGCGGGGGACTCGCCCCGCCCGCCGCGCCACCCACCGCAGGGCGGTTCAGCTGGGCAGCGGGGTGAGGACCTCACGCCCGCCCAGGTGGGGGCGCAGCGCGGCCGGCACCACGACCGAGCCGTCGGGCTGCTGGTGGTTCTCCAGCAGGGCGACGATGGTGCGGGTGACCGCGCACAGCGTCCCGTTCAGGGTCGCCAGCGGGCGCACCCCGTCGCCGTCGCGCAGGCGGATGCCCAGGCGCCGGGCCTGGAACTCGGTGCAGTTGGAGGTGGAGGTGACCTCGCGGTAGCGGCCCTGGGAGGGCACCCAGGCCTCGCAGTCGAACTTCCGCGCCGCCGAGGAGCCCAGGTCACCGGTCGCCACGTCGATGACCCGGAAGGGGACCTCGAGGCTGGCCAGGAACTGCTCCTCCCAGGCCAGCAGCCGCTCGTGCTCCGCCGGGGCGTCGGCCGGGTCGACGAAGCTGAACATCTCCACCTTGTCGAACCAGTGCACCCGGAAGATCCCGCGGGTGTCCTTGCCGTGCGACCCGGCCTCGCGGCGGAAGCAGGGGGAGAACCCGGCGTAGCGGCGCGGCAGGGACGCGGCGTCGAGGATCTCGTCCATGTGGTACGCCGCGAGCGGCACCTCCGCGGTGCCGACCAGGTACAGGTCGTCGGCCTCCAGCCGGTAGACGTTCTCCGCGGCCTGGCCGAGGAACCCGGTGCCCTCCATCGCGGCCGGCTTGACCAGCGCGGGCGGGATCACCGGGATGAACCCCGCGGCGGTGGCCTGCGCCACCGCGGCCGCCACGAGCGCGAGCTCCAGGAGCGCCCCCACCCCGGTCAGGTAGTAGAACCGGGACCCCGACACCTTGGCCCCGCGCTCGACGTCGATCGCGCCGAGGATCCGGCCGAGGTCCACGTGGTCGCGGGGGGTGAACCCCTCAGCGGCGAAGTCGCGGGGTCGCCCGACCTCGCGCAGCACCGTGTAGTCGTCCTCGCCCCCCACCGGCGCCGCCGGGTCCACCACGTTGCCCAGGCCGCCCAGCGCGGCCTCGGCCTGCGCGGCGGCGGCGTCCCGCTCGGCCTCCGCGGCCCGCACCTCCTCGGCCAGGTCCTTGGCGGCGGCGAGCGCCACCTCCCGGTCCGCACCCGCGGCGGTCGCGACGGCGCGCCCCACGGTCTTCTGCTGCGCGCGCAGGGCGTCGAACCGGGTGCCGGCGTCGCGGCGGCGGGCGTCGGCGGCGAGCAGCTGGTCGACCAGCTCCACCGGCTCGCCACGGGCGGCCTGCGAGGCCCGGATGTGGTCGGGGTCCTCGCGCACCAGCCGCAGGTCGATCACGCCGTCATGCTACCGGCGGCCCGACGCCCGCCCGGCTGGCCGTCGCGGTCACCCAGGGCCGTAGTGGGCGACGATGCGCCGGGCCGGGCCGTCCACGCTGACCCGGCCGCCGTAGGGCAGCACGTACTGCGGGTCGGTGTGCCCGATGTCCACCCCGAGGACCACGACCGCGTCGGGGGCGTAGCGGTCCAGCGCGGTGACCACGGCGTCGCGCTGCGCGTCGCGGTAGGCGGCCCGCTGCGCCGCGGAGCGGGGGGCGCCGACCTCCTGCGCCTGCGCCTTGGCGACCAGGACGGCCGCGCAGTCGGCGAGCACTCCCCGCTCGCCGGCGTTGCGCAGCATCCGGAACACCTCCGCGGCGGCGGGCATCTCCTCCGAGGTCTCCACCAGCAGCACCACCCCGGCGTAGGCGTGCGCGCTGTGGTGGACGTAGCGGTCGGCGGCCAGCGTCCAGTGCCAGATCTCCAGGTTGCCGCCCCAGGTGGGCCCGGTGACGGCCCGGTCGGCGCGCAGCCACTCCCAGCCCGGCTCGGGGGTGTCCCACGCGACGGCGGCCGCGGCGGGGTCCCCCCAGTCGGGACCGTGCTCGGCGTAACCGGCCAGCGGAACGATGTCGGCGTCCCCGCCGTCGAGCAGGGCGTGGCGCAACGACGCCACCGCCACCGGGTGCGGGCCCCCGGCCCGGCCCAGGTGGGCCATCACCGAGCCCCCGTGGTAGCCGGCGACGCCGTGGAACCACAGCCAGTTCAGCAGGTTGGTGTTGTCGCTGTAGCCGACGAACGGCTTGGGGTCCGCGGTCAGCACCGCCGGGTCCAGGTGCGCGAGGACCTCGATCTGGTCGTCCCCCCCGATCGTGGACAGCACGGCGCGAATCCCCGGGTCGGCGAACGCGGCGGTCAGGTCGCGGGCGCGCGCCGCGGGGGACGCCCCGACCGCCCGGGTGGTCGGGTACTCCACGGGCACCAGCCCGAGCGTGTCGCGCAGCACCGCCAGGCCGCGCTCGTGCACCGCCGGGTACACCCCCGGCCCGGCCCACGACGGCGACACCACGGCCACCCGGTCGCCGGGCGTGAGCAGCGGCGGCACGACGGGGCTGCCCGGGGAGGGCACCGCGGGCAGGGTCACCGCCGTCACGCTGCCACCCGTGGGCCAGCGTGGGCAACGGGTGTGCGCGGGCGTGTCGACCAGGCCCGCGCGAGCCTCAGCCCCCGGGCTGGCCGGCGCGCACGTGCGCCAGCCACTGGGCGGCGTCGGCGTACTCGGCGTCGCTGACCCCGGGCCGCAGCCGGGGGGCGCGGCGGTCCGCCCGCGGGTAGGAGCCGAGGTAGCGGACCTCCGCGCAGACCCGGTGCAGGCCCACCAGGGCCTCCCCGACCCGCGCGTCGTCGACGTGGCCCTCGGCGTCGACGCTGAAGAAGTAGTCCCCCAGCGCGCCGCCGGTGGGGCGGGACTCGATGCGGGTCAGGTTCACCCCGCGCACCGCGAACTCGGTCAGGATCTCCAGCAGCGCGCCCGGGTGGTCCTCCCGCATGAAGAGGACCAGGGAGGTGGTGTCCGCGCCGGTCGGCGGCGGGGGCGGCGAGGGT
>Ga0209698_10001667_pt1 | contig 25608 bp, 17 predicted proteins | sample LitLauG_LLR_2012_FD_187203 | JGI IMG/M metagenome (GOLD analysis project Ga0209698, IMG submission 187203) | Freshwater sediment microbial communities from Pennsylvania, USA - Little Laurel Run_MetaG_LLR_2012 (SPAdes) (version 2) | ecosystem: Environmental > Aquatic > Freshwater > Creek >... | reverse complement strand
GCTCGAGTACGACGTCCAGACCGAGCGCTGGAAGGATTACAACGATCCGGATGGAGAAACCGAAATGGTCGTGATGAAGGATCAGGGCTTGATCCACGAAATCACGACTTCGGTCAGTTACGTGGACAAAATCCTGTGGGTCGCCACCTATTTCGGCGCAAGCCGCTACGACGGCCGCTACTGGCACAACTTCCTCTCGAAAGACAGCGGCCTGCCCAGCGATTTTCTCAACCAGATCAAGGGCATCGATGCGAATCGCGCCTGGTTCTCGACCGATAAAGGTCTGGCTTACTACGACGGCGTGAACTGGGCGGTGTACCGTCCGGCGCTCGATACGCACAAGCCGGAAATGCTGGTGCGCGATGCGGCGGGAAACGTGAAGAAGATCGCCGTACGGAGCGCGCCCGCGCACAACTACATTCTCGGTGTTGATTTTCAGGGCGACGACCTATGGGTCGCGACCGCCAAGGGGTTGAGTCACGGTATTCGGCAGAAGAGTGCAGTCGATGCGGCACAAGTATTGGAAACGCATAAAGCAGCACACAAAAAGTAAAACGATCAGGAGACACAACCTATGAATGTTCAGGAACTGCTCGCGGAAGTGGCTACGGCGCCTGTGGTGAAGCGGGCGATCACCAATCACTCAGCTCTGAACGAGGCGTATGACTACGGCAGTGCGTTCTCCCGGGGCATGCGGATCGATCTGAATGGGCTTACCATTCTGCTGATTTCGGGCACGGCCAGCATCGATGACGAGGGCCGAACCGTTCACGTGGGCGACCTGCGGGGCCAAATGCGCCGCACTTTCGACAACATCACCAAGCTACTGGCCTCCGAAGGCGCGACGTGGCACGACATCGTTCGCACTACCTGCTACCTGCGCGATATCGAACGTGACTACCAGGCTTTCAACGAAGAGCGGACGCGGTTCTACAAAGAGCAAGGACTGGATCCGCTGCCGGCTTCCACGGGGATTCAGGCGATTCTGTGCCGTCCCGATCTGCTGGTTGAGATCGAAGCCATTGCCATGTTCCGGCGGGAATCGCCGAAGGAGTAGCGCTATGCGCTTCGCGCTTGTTTCAGTGGCGGCGGCAGTAATGGCATGCGCGGCCTGGGGGCAGACGTCCGCCGCTCCATGTGCCTGCGGCAAGAACCCGCCGGGACGGCCCGCTCCGCGTTCCCTGAAGCCTTACACGGGCGCGCCTGAGGACTTGCGTCCGTTTGCGAAGTTCACGAAGCCCTATCACGAGTACTATCAGGACCTGATCGAATACAACGGCGCCGCCCGCGACGTCCCCGATCCGGATCTGAAGGATCTCAGCGAGATTCGTGTCGGGTTTCTTGCCCCGCTCTATGACCACCCGGACCAGGCGCTCGGGAATCGGATGTTGAACGGCGCTACGATGGCAATGGATGAGGCCAATGCTGCCGGCGGTTACGGCGGTAAACCTTTCCGGCTTGTGACCCACAACGATTACGACAACTGGCAGAACAGCAGCGCTGGCGCTACCGGCGTTGCCAGAGATTCCGCAATCTGGGGCGCGGCCTCGAACGACGCTGTCCGGATGATCTATGACGATAAGGTCTGGGCGATGTTTGGCTCCATCAGTTCGGAATCCACTCACATCGCGCTTCGCCTGACGCTGAAAGCTGAAACTCCGCTGATCAATAGCGCGTCGACCGATCCAACGATTCCGGAAACGATCATCCCGTGGTACTTCACCGATATTCAAGACGATCGCGTGCAGGGTTATACGCTGGCGCGGCACCTCTACAGCGAACTGGGGATGAAGCGAGTCGCGATCCTGCGGGTGAACGACCGGTATGGCCGCTTTGGAGTGCTGAAGTTCCGCGACGCGTCACGACGGCTGGGGCATCCCGTGGTGATCGAGCAGAAGTTCCTGCGAGGCGACACAGACTTTCGGCGGCAACTTCAGGTCATCGAAGATTCGAGGGTCGACGCGATCGTGCTGTGGACGGATATTGGCCCGGCGGCGATGATCCTGCAGCAGATGCAGGAACTGGGGATGAAACAGCGTGTCTTCGGCAGCCATCGCACCATCGGCGATGAACTCGTCAAGCTTGCTGGGCCCGCGGCCGAGGGATTCGAGGCTGTGTTTCCTTACGATCCAACACGCACAGACCCTCGCTGGGTGGAGTTCAACGCGCGCTACGAAGCGCGCTTCCACGAGAAGGCGGATCATTTTGCGGCCCTGGCTTACGATGCGATGCAGATTCTGCTCGAGGCCATTTGCCGCGCCGGCCTGAACAAGGGCCGCATTCGCGACGCGCTCACCGGAATTGAAAGCCACAAAGGCATAACCGGCGACATGGTCTTCGATCCGAACTGCAAGAACATCGCGCCCCTGTTTCTTGCCCAGGTGCATAACGGAGCGATCTCATACCGGCGTATCACCATGGAAAAGCCGTATGCTCGCGTGGGAGAGAACGGAGTTGGGTATTCCGGGCCATCGTTGCCCGATGAAAAAACCCCGCAGCTGCAAATTGGGGTGTTCGGGCCTCATGCGGACGAGATCGTAAGCTCGCCGGAGACGGCTCGCTGGCTGCGCACTCTCGATGCCCGCGGGCAACATCTGTCGCTGCTCCCGATTGCTTCGGACTCTTCCTGGGGCAAAGCATCGAACGATCTGGTGAGGTCGGTGTATCAGGAGCACGTGCTGGCGGTTATTGCGCTGGATCGGGCTTCCAGTCACCTGGCCGAGCAAATTGCCGTGAAGGCATTTTTGCCGGTGATTGCACTTTCGTCCGATCGCGCGCTCACCTCAACGAATATTCCCTGGATCTTCCGTCTGCCGGACCGCACTTCCCTGGAGCAGGCGTTGGACTGCTTGTCCGCTGCCATTAATCAGGCGGGACCGAACCGGAACAAGATCCGTGAACGTTTGTCCTCGGGCGCAATTTTCGCCCGAATCAGTTTTGAGTCGACCGGAGAACCGCGGAAGCCTACGGTCGCCGCGCCATGAACGGCGCCGTGGCCATCAGAACGCCACAAGAGGCACACACCCAGATTTGACGTCGTTCATCAGGCCCCCGCACCTTCATTAGAACAAGCGAGAGTAGCATTCGCCCTGCTCCTTCTGGTACCTTCGACAATCGTCGTAGCTAAAGAAAATCAGACTGGCCGGAGTTTTCCCAGACTCCTGCGCGACGGACCCACGAGGGTAGATAATGGCTGGCGTGAACCGTACGCTGAGTTCTTCTCAAGTCGTCAATATTGAAGATCTGCGCCGCATTGCGCAGGGTCGTTTGCCCAAGTCTGTCTTCGACTATCTCGACGGCGGCGCTGAAGGCGAGATCACATTGGCCGAAAATTGTCGCGCGTTCCGCGATGTTACCTTCCGTCCTCGCGGTGCGGTTGCAGTTAGCGATTGCGGCCTCAAGACGCAGGTGGTGGGGCACGAAATCTCGTTTCCTGCCATGCTTGCCCCGGTGGGATACAGCCGGTTGATGCATCCCGGCGGGGAAGTAGCCGCGGCTCATGCTGCCGGAGAGGCAGGCACCGGGTACATCCTTTCCACCATCTCCGGCCACAAATTGGAAGATGTCAGAGCGGCGTCGCGCGGACCGGTCTTCTACCAACTCTACTTGATGGGCGGACGCACGGCCGCCGAGGGTGCGCTGGATCGGGCGCGCCGCGCGGGTTTCAATGCCCTAGTGATCACGGTAGATACGCCCGTCGCTGGACTGCGCGAGCGCGATCCGCGAAATGGAATGAAAGAACTCCTTGGGACCTCGCCATTCGCAAAGATCCCGTATCTGCCAGAGATTATGGCTCACCCGGGCTGGCTGGTATCGTTCCTCCTCGATGGCGGCGTGCCGAAACTAGAGAACGTCGTGATACCGGGCCAGGGGCCCATGGAACTCGTCGATGTTGGGGCGGCGCTTTCGAAGGCCACCGTGACGTGGGAGGACCTGCGATGGATTCGTGAGCTATGGTCGGGCCCCATCATTGTGAAAGGACTTCTCACCGGCGACGATGCGCGGCGCGCTATCGATGAAGGCGCGGCGGCAGTGGTCGTGTCGAACCACGGCGGCCGGCAACTCGATTCAGTCTCTGCAACGCTGCGTGCGCTTCCGGAAGTGGTCGCTGCTGTGAACGGCCAGATCGAGGTTCTGATGGACGGCGGTGTCCGCCGCGGCAGTGACATTGTCAAAGCCCTGTGCCTGGGAGCGCGCGCGGTTCTGGTAGGGCGCGCCTACGCCTATGGACTGGCAGCGGCAGGGCCGGAGGGCGTTGCGCGTGCCATCGACATCCTACGGTCCGACGTCGAGCGTACGCTTCGACTGCTCGGCTGTGCTTCCGTCGGCGAACTCAATCCTTCGTACGTTGCCGCGCCGCCGGCGTGGATGACGTAGGCCTCGAGCATCAGAAGACGGTTTGCGCATTTCGTGGGTAGCCGAATCACAGTCGCTGGCGAGGCCTAGCGTCCCCTACCGGCTTGAGCCTGATCTTGACCTGAATCGCGCCCGGAACTGGTTCTTCCCACACTACATAAAGATACCCGCCTGCCGCAACCCGAATACATCGCGCCGCATAGCGTGCCTGGTAAGAGGCCAGCAACCCGAGCAGGTCCTGGGTAATGAGCGGGTGTGAGACCGTATCTGGCAGGAGCGCTTCCCAACATCTCATCGTCTCGTTCATGGAAGCGCCCAGCCTGTGAAGATCCCTCGCCAACGAACCTGCCGCAATTCGCCGGCGTGTTCGCGCTGCCGCAACTGAAATTCGTACGATCGCGCTTGCTGATCATTTGCCGCTGTGACGATTAGATAGTCCCACGGTCTCGCAGTCGGCATTGGAGTGAAGCTCCGGGCGGGTCTCCGGGAATTATGGAGTAACGAACTCTTGCACAACCCCCTCCAGCCCCTTCTCGCGAGCCAGATACTGGTCGTAGATCCAGTGGTAAGTTTTTTCCATGCCAACCCTCAAGGGTATCCTCGGCTCCCAGTGGAGGAGCTTCTGGATCAAGGTGTTGTCGCTGTTGCGCCCGTTGACTCCCTTTGGTGCACTCAGATCGTAGTTGCGCTTCAAATGGATCCCGGCGATCTCTTCCACGATGTCCACTAACTGATTGATGCTGACGGCCTCGCTGGAGCCAAGGTTGATCGGTTCCAGAATATCCGAGTTCATGATCTTCTGAATGCCCATCAGGCAATCATCGATGTACATGAAACTGCGGGTCTGGTTTCCGGTGCCCCAGATTTCGATTTCGTGCTTGCCCGCAAGTTTTGCTTCGATGACTTTGCGTGAAATGGCCGCCGGAGCCTTCTCTCGCCCGCCGAACCAGGTCCCCCAAGGGCCGTACACGTTGTGAAAGCGAGCAACGCGAGTGTAGAGCCCATAGTCCTCGCGGAAATGGCGGCACATACGCTCGGAAAACAGCTTCTCCCAGCCGTAACCGTCCTCGGCGAGAGCAGGATAGGCGTCTTCCTCTTTCAGCGATGGGGCCTCGAACGTCTTTTGCTTATCGGCGTTGTAAACGCAGGCTGAGGATGCATAAAAGAACCGCGAGACCCCATGCTTCTCCGCCGCCTGGAGCATGTGCGTATTGATCAGAACCGACAGCATGCACAGGGCTTTATTCTTCTCAATGAACCCCATGCCTCCCATGTTAGCGGCGAGGTTGTAGATCTCGTGCGCGCCTCTGGCGGCAATCTCGCAGTTGTCTTTGAGGTTAAGGTCTAGCGTCAGATTCTCAACATCGGGGAACTTCTGGTACCAATGCGCCAAGGGCTTGATGTCGACCGCCCTGACCCGCTTATAACCCTGCTTCCGAAGGGAGGCGACGAGAGCGCCTCCGATAAAACCGCCTCCGCCCGCTACAACAACCAACCCATCATGCATGCTAGAGCTCCATAGTTATCGTTAACTGTATCGATATCGAAGCGCCATCGTCAAGATGCCGCCTCTCTCACATCTTAGTTAAACACAATCCGAAACGCATATGCATACTTTCCCGGACCCCGCTCCGGTAGTCGTATATGCAAACCATCCTCTCGCTGTTCGAATGAAAGGCTGGAGTCAGCACCGAGCAAGGCAACCGACCTAACCTTCGACTGACCGGGAGCCGTGCCCAGCGAGCGAATGACCGCCTCTCGGTTGGAAGGCCAACCCATTTCAATCGCGTAGAGCGCATCGCCCTTCTTGGTGAAGCGAAAGTCTTCTGCAGTGTACGGCAATGTGTCGGTGTCATGGAAGGAACCTTCGGTAACCTTTGTGGGACCTTCCCCGTAGACTTGCCAAGCCCGGGTGCCATAGATGGCCTCGCCATTCACCTTGAGCCACCCGCCGACGTCGCGCAGTACCTGCTGGACCTCGTCGGGTATGGTGCCGTCCGACCGCGGACCGATATTCAGCAGGAGATTGCCGTTCTTGCTCACGATGTCGATCAACTGATGGACCACGAACTCCGGCGACTTGAACGTGTCGTTCTCAATGTAGCCCCAGGACTTGTTGCTGATGGAGGTATCGGTTTGCCAGTAGATCGGCCGGATACCCGCAAGCTGTCCGCGCTCCAAGTCGAGCACTGCGGCCTTCTCGTCCATGGCAAAATCTTTGTAGTTGATTACGCCAATCGGCCCCCCGGACTTCACAGACTGGTTGTAGTAGAAGGCCGCAAAGCGAGTCAGGTTCTCGCGAACCGAGGCTTGCCCGATCCACCAATCGAAGTACATGATATCGGGATGATACTTCTCGACAATTTCGGCGGAGCGGGCGAGCCAATCGTCGGTCCACGCCTTGGAGACAAAAGTGAAATCGTTGGAAAGCGGTGTGCCTCGTCTGGCCTCGAGCCAGCGGTGCGCCGGCCCGTAAAAAGCGGCATACTTCGGGTCATTAATGTCGGACGGAATGGTGCGCCCCACTCCCAGGAAAAAGTTGTGTTCTACCCGATGCGAAGAGGCGCCAAGATGCAAGCCCTCGGCGCGAACCGCTTTCGCTAGGTCTCCCCACAGATCGCGATGCGGGCCCATTTTTACTGCGGTCCAGTCGGAGAGGCCATTGTCGTACATGGCGAACCCGTCGTGATGTTCGAACACGGGAACTACGTATTTCGCTCCAGCTTCTTTGAACAGTCGCGCCCATGCCGAGGGGTCGAAATTCTCCGCCTTGAATCTGGGGACGAAGTCCTTGTACCCGAACTTGTCCTGCGGGCCGTAGTTAGCGATGTGGTGCTTGTATTCGTCGGAACCCTCGGTGTACATCATGCGCGGGTACCATTCGCTACCAAAGGCCGGCACGGAATAGACGCCCCAGTGAATGAAAATGCCAAACTTAGCGTCCATATACCAGCCGGGCACTCTGTAATTCTCGAGTGACTCCCAGTCCGGCCGAAACGGACCCGCAGCGTTCACGCGATCCACATCCCCGAGAATGGCCGCACGCGGAGCGTCGTATTTCGCGCTCGCCTTCTGCCAAACGCGGTCATTGATGAACGGATCCTCCCCTGCGGTAGGGGCGGTCGCATCGGCCGACTGTGCAAGAACCAAAAGGGGCATCACAGCAGCGATCAACACAGCAATCGCCAACCAAACTCGTACGATCTTCGATGACATGGAAATCGACCTCCTGGTCAATAGTCTGATTTAAGGAATCTCTGACTGAGTTGCCGGCCAGAATCCTTCGCCTTTCTTCGCGTTCTTTGCGGTCTTTCTTAGCGGCCTTTGCGGTTAAAAGCTCTTAAGGGAACTGCGGCGTCCGACTTAATCAGAGTTTTCTCGCCGCGGTCACCTGCTTTGACCCAAAGAAAGAATAAAGCGCAATAACGATGTAAGAGACAAGAGGCACCACGTACGCCACGGCGATGCTGTGGGCGGCCTCGGAAATGAGCCCCATCGCCGGCGTGAGCACAGCGCCACCAACAATCGCCATCACCAGAAGCGAACCACCGATTTTGGTATTCGGACCAAGTCCTTTCAGCCCGAGGGCAAAGATCGTCGGGAACATCAGCGACATAAAGAAACTAGTCACAAACACACACCACAAGCCGAACCATCCGGGAAACAGCACTCCAAGCGAGACGAGCGCGATGTTGACCACGCTGTAGGCCCCCATCAGCCTGTTCGGAGCAATCGTACGCATCAGATACGCCGACGCGAATCTTCCCACTCCGAAGGCGGCCAGCGTGCCCGTCAGGAAATAACCGGCGATTTTTTCGGGCTGGTGAGTAGATTCCTGAACGTACTGAATGAAGTAACTCCAGGTGCCGACCTGAGCACCGACATATAGAAACTGCGCCAAGACGGCCCACAGGAAATGCGGGTAGCGAAACAGTTCTTTGAAATGGCCATGGTCGCCGGTGCTGCTCTCGTGTTCACTCTGGATCGCAGGAAACTTCGTGCGCACAATAAGCAGTGCCCAGAAGATGGCCACTGCCCCGATTACCAGATACGGCTTGATGACGCGCAGCGTTTCCGTCCGCAGGTAAGCCTCGTACAATCCCTGGGCCTTGCGTGCGGCGATATCCTGCGAACTCAGTTCAACTCCGGAGAAAATGAATACCGTACCGATCAGGGCTCCTGAAATCGCTCCGAACGGGTTAAAGGCCTGCGAGAAATTCAAACGCTGTTCCGAAGTGTCGGGATCGCCCAGTTGCGCGATGAAAGGATTCGAGGCCGTCTCCAGGAACGACAGGCCGCTGGCGATCACAAACAGCGCGAAGAGGAAGAATCCGTAGCTCCCCGCCAGAGCGGCCGGCCAGAACAGAAAGCACCCGCTTCCGTATAACAACAGACCAATTACAAATCCCGTTTTGTAGCCCGCTTTTCTCATGAGAAGCGCGGCCGGCATTGCCAGTAGGAAGTAGCCCATATAGAAAGCCGACTGCACCAACCCGGCCTGAAAACGGCTAATCGCGAACGACTTCATGAACTGGCGTATCAGCACGTCATTCAGGTTGTTCGGAATTCCCCACAGGAAAAACAGGGCTGTCACAAGAATGAAGGGGACAAGCTGCCCCGATGGAAATAGCGAGTGGCTTCCCGGCCGTGAGTTCGACGCCTCGCGTATCCCTGAGTTCAAGGCATTCATAGTTCACCTTTCAAAAGACTCCCGTGACCCAACAACTTAGATTGGAAAGATGTTAGGAAGACCAGGGTTGAGGGACCGGGAATTGGCACCACTTCCCTCCGCCGCCCGCCTCTACCAATACAATTTTCATATCCTCCCTAACTCAAACAAACAACAGCGCATATCCCAATTGCAACTGCAATAATGTACATATATTAATGTACATTGAAGTGTTCCTGCAGGAACACTTTCCACACCCCCTACCCCCTTCCGACGCCCTTAAGCGCGCTCATCGCCTGCTCGACGCCCGCACCACCAACCTCGCAGGCATGATCAGACTCTTGGGCGAAAACTTCGCCTTGCGCCTGATGATGCTCATGGCAAGTTTCGCAGTGCTTACGCCAAGATTGTGGCTGTCCTGATCAATGCTAGTGAGCGGCACAACCAGCAAATCGTCGTAGTGCACGTTGCCGCAGCCGACGATGGCAATGTCAGCCGGAATCCGCAGACCCACCTCCACGATCGCCCGCATGGCGCCCATCGCGACCGGATCATTCAAACAGAAAACACCGTCCGGTCTGGGATTCAACTGCAGCAGTCGCTTCATTCCGTTATAACCAGCCACATCTCCGGAGTCGTCCCCACGGCCATACTTTACGATGTAGTCCGCAGGAAGACTCATGCCGCGCCGGGCAAGCGCACCAGAATAACCCCTTTCACGATCGACCGCCGTACTCACATCGGAACCGCCAATGTGGGCGATGGTCTGGCAACCGATTTCCATCAGGTGATCAGTGGCCAGTGTCCCTGCCATAACGTCATCGATGCCGACGAAGTTTGCCGAAACTCCCGCGAGTTTTCGGTCGAGCAAAATGTATGGCAGCCTCAACTCCTGGATCTTCCGCACGGTGTCGCTATTGGACTGCGTAGAGGCGAGTATGAGCACGTCCACACGCCGTGCCAGCATCTGATCGATCTCGCTACGCTCCAGATTCGCATCGTCCTCCGAGGACGCGATGACCAGACTGTAGTGTTGCGACCTCAGTCGCGAAGAGATCCCCTTTGCGACTTCGGCAAAGAAAGGATGGACCAAGTCGGGCACGATCAAGCCGATCAGATTGGTGCGCCCAGTCACCAGCGTCCGCGCCGCAGGATTGGGCTGGTAGTTCAGCTCCTTCATACGCTGCAGAACCCGCTTGCGAGTCTGCGCGCTGATGTCGGAGTGGCTCCGTAGAACTTTTGAAACTGTCACCACCGATACGCCCAAATCACGGGCGATGTCTTTCATTGTGACTGCCATAGAGAGCTTCTCACATTCCGTATTCGCAATCGTGGCCCGAACTGAAACTGGCGCTTGCCCTTAAATGGTTGGAACTAAGACCCTGGCCTAATGACTCGTGTCTCGCACTAGACTCAGCCGGTAGAGTGCACTGCCGTGTGGCGGCAACGTGACCGCCATCGAATCCGAAGACGAAAGATCTTTGTGCTTCCAGAGATCTCTCGGCTTGTACATCTTTCCGGTAAGCCCCAAGCCCTTCCAGTCGTAGCGCAGCGTGGCCGCTGTCTCGCCGATATTGAAGATCGCCAGGTAGTACGTATCCGCGAAGTCCGTATTGGCCAACCAAACGATAGCCTTATCGGTTGTGATCACCGGATGATTTCCAGTCGAATGCTGATCCACCGCTATGACCTCGCGATTCGTCAACAGAGAAACCGTCCAGTCATCCGCGGAGGGCAGTTCCCCACCGATCATCAGAGGCGAAGGAAAGATGCACCAAAGCGTCATCAGGGTGCGCTGTTCATCGTGCGAAAGCATGGTCTCGCGCGCTTTGCCCCAACCGGGTGCCGGACCCAACCGCCCGAGCGGTAACATGTCAGCATCCGGCCAGTGCCCCGGTTGGGACAGGCCTGCCCACTTGGCAACATTGGGGAACTGGTCGCCCAGCCCCTGCGGATATTGCAGGGTGCTGTGCCACAAGTCCCAGATGTCGTCGGAGATACGCCACATCTGCGCGTACTGCCGCATCTCGTCAACTTTATCGATTGGTGCCGCGCCGGGCGACAGGCTGAGGACGATTGGCCGCCCGGTCTTCCTCAGCGCTTCGCTCAGCATCCGGATCTCGTCACCTCGGTACGGGTGACTGGCAATGCAGTCCACCTTGATGAGATCAACTTCCCAACTCGCATAGAGTCGCGCGATCGAATCGTAATAGGCCTGAGCACCCGGTTTGTGCGCGTCGATGCCATAGTTGTCCGGATTCCAGGGGCAGGTCTCCGACGAGTCCGCTGCGTCGACGGCATGAAAATCGGATCCCTCGATGGCCAGATTTTTCTCGACCGCCTGCTTGGGAATACCCCGAAGGATGTGGATGCCGAATTTCAGCCCTAGCGAGTGCACATAGTCCGCCAGGGGCTTGAAGCCCGCATCTTTCGCCGACGATGGGAACCGGTTTATGGCCGGAGTGTAACGCCCGTACCGATCCAGACTGAACTGCGAGTTCTTGGAGTTGCCCTCGGGTGTAGGGTTGGTCACAAACCATTCCATGTCGACCACGACATACTGCCAACCCATGGGCTTCAGGTGCTTGGCGAACCACGTGGCATTGGCCTTGAACTTATCCTCCGTAATCGTGGTCCCATACCCGTCCCAACTGTTCCAGCCCATGGGTGGGGTTGAGGCCAGTACAGGGCTGGTCTTTTCCTGACAGACCATGTTCAACGAACCAAGGAAAAGCGCAAGTAAGACAGGCCATTTCATGAAGGTTCTCTGCTTTCTACTGCCTCATCTTGGTTCCGCTATAACACGCGATTCCCGATCTCTTTGACGCCGAAAGTAACCGTTTACTTTACGGGATATAAAGTAGACTCCTCGGGTCGCCGCTGTCAACGGATTCCAGCGTCTCCTCCCGCTCTTGACCCGATCGAGACTCTTTCAAAGCCTGGTCCGCACGTTCCCCATGAGACGCCGGTTTCTGTGCGAGAATTGTGGCGCAGCTCGCTTGCAACCGCACGTTGAGAAGGACCATGCCGAATCCTGTACTGAAACTCGACCCCCGCGACAATGTATTAATTGCGCTGCAAGACCTACACAAGGGAGAGCGGATTCGCCTCTCCTCCCACGACCTCGTTCTGGCATCGGACGTTCCCGCGAAGCATAAGTTCGTAACCGCAAGCCGTGAGTGCGGAAGTGATGTCATCATGTATGGCGTTCTCATCGGCAAGGCCCGCGAACCGATTCAAATTGGCGAGATTCTGACCACGCGCAATACTTGTCACGATGCGTCTCCTTTCCGCGAGAACTCTCACGAGCAGCAGTGGATCCCGCCCGACGTCAGTCCGTGGCGCCAGCGGACGTTCATGGGATATCGCCGCAATGACGGCCAAGTGGGCACGCGGAATTACTGGCTGGTGGTGCCCCTGGTCTTTTGCGAAAACAGAAATATTGATGTCCTGAAACAGGCCTTCGAAGAGGAACTGGGCTTCGCTCCCCCCAAGGTGTACAAGCAGCAAGTAGCAGAACTGGTCTGGCGTTACCGCAAGGGAGAAACAATCACTCTTGCCTCCGACCGGCCGCAGGAGTCTCTTCAGGCTGGCGCCACTTCGAAAGTGTTTGAGAACGTCGATGGCATCAAGTTCCTCCTGCATGAAGGCGGATGCGGCGGCACGCGCGAAGACTCCGACAATCTCTGCGGTCTGATCGCGGGCTATATTCACCATCCCAATGTAGCTGGGGCAACTGTACTCAGTCTCGGCTGCCAGAACTCGCAGGCGACCATTCTCCGGGAACAGATCCTCCGGCGTGATCCCGACTTCAGGAAGCCGCTGCTGACGTTTGAGCAGCAACAGAGTGGATCAGAATTCAAGATGCTCACGGAAGCAGTCCACGCCACCTTCCTGGGCTTGGTAGAGGCGAACAGAGCCAGGCGGGCTCCGGCGCCTCTTTCACGCTTATGTGTGGGCCTGAAATGCGGCGGGTCGGATGGTTTCTCGGGTATTTCCGCGAATCCTGCTATCGGACACGTTTCCGACATGCTGGCAGCACTGCAAGGGAGAACCATCCTCTCCGAGTTTCCGGAGCTCTGTGGCGTTGAACAAGAACTCATTAACCGCTGTGTCACCGAACAAGTGTCCGACCGTTTTATCCAGCTGATGCGCGATTATGCCGCTCGGGCCAAGGCAGTGCGGTCGGGCTTTGACATGAATCCTTCCCCGGGTAACATCCGAGACGGTCTGATCACAGACGCAATGAAGTCTGCTGGAGCTGCGCGCAAAGGAGGCACATCGCCTGTCACCGCGGTTCTGGATTATCCGGAGTACTCGAGCAAACCGGGGCTGAACCTACAGTGCACGCCCGGCAACGACGTGGAATGCGTCACGGCGCAAGTCGGCGCAGGAGCCAACATCGTTTTGTTCACGACCGGTTTGGGCACGCCGACGGGCAATCCCATCGCTCCGGTGATCAAACTCTCTACCAACTCGACGCTTGCGCAACGGATGCATGACATCATCGACCTCGATACTGGCGACATCATCACGGGCAATAAAACGGTCGAAGAAGTGGGCAAGGCGATCTTGGATTTGGCCGTCCGGGTGGCCAGTGGTGAAGTCCACACGAAGGCAGAGTCATTGGGTCAAGACGATTTCATACCCTGGAAGAGAGGAGTCTCGCTCTGAAACATCCGAGCCAGAATTCGAACGCATTCCGCCTGGACGGCAAAGCCGCCATCGTCACCGGCGGCGCCAGTGGCATTGGTAAGGCAATCGCAGACAACTTCGCCCTGAATGGCGCTTCGGTGCACGTTCTCGATACCAATCAAGAACAGGCGGCAGCCGCCGTTCGGGGGATAACAGAGGCTGGCGGCAAAGCGCACGCCTATGAGTGCGACGTTACAAGTCAGGCCCACGTAAAGGCAGTAGTGCAGCGGATCTTCGAACAAGAACGCGTCCACATCCTGGTGAATAATGCCGGCATTGCGCACGTTGGCAAACTGGAAAATACAGTCGAAGAAGACTTCGACAAAATCTACCGCGTGAATGTAAAGGGCTTTTACAACTGCATGCTCGCCGTGGTCGGACACATGAAGACGCATGGCGGTGGGGTCATTCTGAACCTGGCATCGGTTGCGGCGTCGGTGGGCCTCGCCGACCGCTTCGCTTATTCGACGAGCAAGGGCGCCGTAGTCGCAATGACATATTCCGTCGCCAAAGACTATCTGGCAGATAACATTCGCTGCAACTGCATTTCGCCCGCGAGAGTGCATACGCCTTTTGTCGATGGATACTTGCGGAAGAACTATCCGGGACGTGAGCAGGAAATGTTCCAGCGCTTATCTCAGGTGCAGCCCATCGGACGCATGGCGGATCCGCACGAAGTTGCGGCGCTAGCCCTTTTTCTCTGCTCGGACGAGGCAGGCTTTATTACCGGAGTCGATTATCCGATTGATGGAGGCTTCCTGAACCTGCGCGGCTAAAAAGCCGCGCATTCGATGAATATCGATTCCCATCAACACTTCTGGCGTTGCCCAGCACGTCACCGGCCAGCACGTTTTCGTGGATGGGAGCTATGTGCATCTCGACCGCGCTATCACGTAGGACAAGGCGGGGCGATTCATATTCGCTTGCGATCCTCTCTCCGCACCTTATAATGTCAGGTCCTGACACTAGCTTCCTCTCACCGTGGTTCAAATGGGATCCAGCCATCCGGCCACGATAGAGCAGAAGTGGGGCCGGTTCAGGCGAGCGAGTCATACTTGATTGGCGCCGCAAAAAAATGAAATCAACAGCAGATTTCGTTCCGCCCGTCATTTTCGGTAGTTCAGAGGCCGTGACGGACAAATCCCGGCGGGAGTTCTTGCGGGCTGCTGCGGCGCTCCTCGTTAGCTTGAATCTGCCGCAGATGTCTCTCGCCGGCAAAGGCCAGCGCGGGTCCGGCGGGTCCGGGCAACGGGTCGTGGTCGTCATCTTTGGCGGTGTGCGCCGGGCAGAGACCTTTTCGCCGGAGGGGTTGGAGAACATTCCGCACCTGTCCCACGATTTGCTTCCCAAAGCTCTGTTCTATCCCAACGCTGTTAACGAAGGTGTGACGGCGCACTTCAACGCCATATCGAGCATCCTCACGGGCAACTGGCAGCGCGTAGACGACTGGGGAAAGCTCCCGCCCACCACCCCAACGCTGTTTGAACACTTTCGGAAGGGATTGGGGGCAGCGCAGAGTGAGACCTGGGTGGTGGCCAGCAACAAAGCACTGACCAGCATGATCGGAGCCAGTTCGGCCTCGGATTACGGCCCGGGATATGGCGCCAACGTCGTGTTCCCCAAGCAACTCATGGTAGCGGCCGTGGCCAGCGCACTTCGCGGGGGCCGCAGCGGCAATATGGCGGATCGCACGAAGGTTGAGACGGAACTGGAAAGCATGCTTGAGTCGGGTAACTACGAAGGCCTGGGATGGACCGTCTCCGACATGGCCGACCGGCTTGATCCACGCGTGCGCGACACCATTGAGGACGCGATCACGACCTTTGTGCGCAGCGGTGGCCCAACTTCGGGCGACGAACTGACCTTCCTCGTCAGCCGCGAGGTCCTGCGAAGGTTTTCACCACGCCTGTTAGTCGTCATTTTTTCTGATGTGGAAGTAGCCCACTTTGGCTCTTACGCTCTCCATGTTGGAGGAATTCGAACTGGAGACCGGCTTGCCTATCAGCTATGGCAGGAGATCGAAGCCAACGCCGAATACAAGGGCAAGACTACGCTGGTGATTCTGCCAGAATTCGGGCGCGATCCGGATGGATCGACTACCAACGGATTCTTCAACCATCGCGGCGACACCGAGTCAACCCGGTCCACCTGGATGATGACGCTGGGTGCGGCGGTCGATAAGCCTCAGATCATTGAACGGCCGGTACGGCACGTGGATCTCTGCCCGACCCTCGCGGGCCTGCTGGGGTGCGCGCCCATGGAATCGCAGGGCGCGCGTCTGACGGAGTTGCGAATCTAGCAGGATCGCAAAGAAATCAGGAAGCCGCGATGAGTTTTGAAGAAAAACTACCAGATCGACTTCAGGATGCCTTGAACAACGGCTTACTGAATCGGCTACCGATTACATTCCTCCCTTTTACCCAGCAGCAACTCCGCGACTGGGACCATTTGTTTCCTAACGAACGCCAGTCGATTCTCCGCCTGCTTCTCTATGTGGCAGGTCTCAATCAAGGGCAGTTCACCGCACTCTTTCGAGAGGTGGTTCAACTCGAAGAAAAGATGGGAGTGCGTAGTTGGCAGTTCTCTACCGATGAGCAGACAATTCTGAACGCCTCGCTGCTCGCCCGCTCGCCCTACTATCAGGATTGGCGGAAAGCAGTGCAGAAGGTCTTCGACGCAGCCGACCTGAATGCCGAGAGAGAAAGACCTGGTGAGGACCGGCGCAATCGACTCATCCTGCTGGTACTTCCCGAGCGTCTGCCGCTGGAGCGCTCTAAAATCTGGCAAAGATGGCAAGGAGTGGGTCGCCCCGTGCGACTTGATCTGGCGTCATCCGAAAAGACTCGCAGTCCTGCCGAAATGCTTCTTAGCTCCGGCGGAGCGAGCGACGGCAGGCGGCTTATGGACGTTGTCGGGAACCGGTCCGATGCTTCCCCTGCGGACACGTGGATTTTAGACGCTGGAGCGAGTCTAGTAGACTGTGCGTTGAAGCCCGTGCCTTCCGGCGGAGGCCCTCCATCCGCGACGCTGCTGAGCCATGAGCGGCTGACCACCTTTCGCGATCAGTTCTCACACGAAATAAACACCATCCGAAAGGACCTGGCCGACGCTGACGCCGTATATGACCGTTTGCGAAAAGCGGACGTCACAACGTGGTGTCCGCCGGAGGTGGCTGGAAAACCAGTAATCAAGGCGTTCCTGCGGTCGCTCTATCTCAGCGGAAACGGAGCGTTAATCTTCCCCAATTCCTTCGTGGAGTGGTGCGCTTCGGAGGCGTTCCGCCGCGCCCGGCCTTCCTTCCTAGCGGCGCAGTTTGGAGTGCGCAGCAAGCCAAAGCCCTTCACCAGCGTGGCTGTGTTCGAGAATCCGGACCAGGTCAACCCACTGCCGGCGGTCGACGATTTGCCGGGTAGCTCCTTAGACGCACAGCTCTTGGCGCTCTATGTATGGCTTGCTGCCAGTCGCTATGGCGAATACCGGAGTAACACGGTTTGCCTGTGTCTGGCTGAGAGCCTGTCGGAGGTATATGTCGTCGCTCCGCCTGAGTTTGCGCTATGGGCCCGTGCTGAACCGGTCTCGTTAGATCGGCTCCGAGCGGACGCGATTCGCTGGCTGGCTGATGAACACTCCGTGTAATTTGCCTCACCTTCAACAGCACATCGTGTTCGAGGCTCATCTTTGTATAGGTACGACTGCAACGCCATCCTTGCAGCCTCGCACTATACCGCTTCCTCAGGGCAGGCAGCAATCTCGATTTCCACCTGCTGCGTTCCAAGGGACGGATGCATCGCTTTGAGCCACACTCTTCCGGGCTTTTCCTGGGCTCGAATCCAAATCGCCCCTGTTCCTCCGATCAACGAGAACGGGTTATCGCCAACGATCTCCGCTGGACCGTCCAATTCGAACTTGATCGCATCGTTTGCAAAAGGCTGAACCGCACCGAATTCGTCGGTAACGCGCAGAACGACCCGGGTGGAGTCGGCACCATCCGCGATCAATTCCTTATCGTCCGGAAAGAGCACGAATTTCGTATCGACACCTTTGCCCGACAGTTTTTTCTCTATGACCTGCTTGCCCTGGATGTAGCCCTCGATCCGAAGGTCTCCCCACTTATGGAATAACTCGCCCATTTCGAGGACAAACGGGGCATAGCGCAGGTGCGCGAACTGCTTGCGGTCCGGATCCACCTCCGCAATCAGTTTGTCGTCGATGTAGAACTTGAGGTGGTCGCAATTGGAGCACACGACCGCCTTCGAGAATCCGACCGATGCGTCACCTCGAGCCCAATGAAACGCCGGCTCAAGCACGATCTCATCCGCCGGGTCGCACTGCGACTTGTAGAATCCCGCGGCTGGCTTCGGTTCGCGGAAGATATCGGTGACGCCGTGATAGCAGATTCGATCGCCCGAGCCGAAATTACCGTGCGTGTTGTAATCGAAAGCGCACCAGCCAATGCCGCCGGCGTATTGCGGATTCGACGCAAGTTGATCGTGGACGCGGGCATGTCGGATCGTATGCTCGGTAAGGCGTTCGACTTGGTCGATGGTTTTGGTGGGATAGGTATGTCCGCAAAATTCGGTGTTCAAGTACCGCGGATGATTCGGCGGTTTGAGCGGGAAACCGAAATCGTTCATGGTGAAAACATCTTCCAGAAATTCGGACTCCTGGAAATAGCGGATGCCTCCCGTCTGCCGGGTAGGGTCGAGTTGATGGGCCAGCGCATTTGTGCGCGTGTAGAAATCATGATTGTCGCGCGATTCGTTGACGCGCACACCCCACAGGATGATGGAAGGATGGTTCCAGTCACGGCGGATCATGCGGCGGACATTGTCGACGGAAATCTGCTGCCAGGCCTCGTCTCCAATGTGCTGCCAGCCGGGAATTTCTTCCAGAACCAGAAGGCCGACTTCGTCGCAGGCGTCAAGAAAATGACGCGACTGCGGATAGTGTGAGGTACGCACAATATTACACTTGAGCTGGTTGCGGAGGATCTGCGCGTCGCGGCGCTGCGGGCGCGCGGGCATGGCCTGCCCGACCCAGGGAAAGGTCTGATGACGGTCGAGCCCACGGAGCTTGACGGCCTTGCCGTTCAGCTCGAAGCCGTGATCGGTGAACTGGGCCTCACGAAAGCCAAAACGGCGGGAATCTTCATCCACGACCTGGCCGCCTCTTAGAAGACGAACACGTACGTTGTAAAGATTGTGGTGTTCGAGGTCCCAGAGTTTTATACCGTTAAGGTTTTCTAGGTGGACGAGCTCAAAAATCGGCTCAGCACCAGGTGCCTCAGCGTGTCCAGGCGTAACGATCAGCGGTATCTGCTCCGATTGTCTCTTTATGATCTGCTCACCATCCAGTAGCTCCATTTCAATGCTCAGACGCTCCCTTGATGCCGCCAGATTCTGCAAAAAACATTGGACCGTCAAAGAGGGTTGGGGACTGAGCGCATCTTTGGACCAGGCAAAAATGTTCTCGATAAACGTGGCCGGTACTACACGCAGAGAGACCTCGCGGTAGATGCCGCCAAACGTGAGATAGTCAATCTCGTATCCGAAGGGCGGGATATCTGGACGCTCGGTGGAATCCACATCCACGGCGAGCACATTCTCGCCGTCAAAGTCGAGGTGGGACGTCAACTCGAACGAGAAGGGTGTGTATCCGCCCTTGTATTCTCCGAGGCGCTCTCCGTTGATCCAAACCGTTGAGGCGGTCATGACGCCTTCAAAGTCAACGAAGACGCGCTTCCCCCGCGCTTCGGCCGGGAGTTTGAAGCGGCGGCGGTATAGAGACACAAACTCGTAAGTCTTCTCATCAAAACCATGCCATGGGAGCCGGATGTTTGTGTGCGGGATCACGACTCGCTCAAAGCGAGAGTCGTCAAAGTCTTTTGCGTGGCCGCCTTCGACAACGCTTCGGCTGTAGCGCCATTTTCGATTCATGGGGAAGACAAGCCGCCCGGCCGGCATGTTAGATTGCGCGCTATTTTCTGGAATCGCATAGGGCGCCAAGGCGGCTCCGGCGATGAGTGTTCCCGTTTCCTTTAGAAAGCTGCGTCGATCCATGTTGTTTTACTCTCTTCCGTAATCGTTGATTGCGTGCAGGAAACTTCCTGACGTTTGTATCTGCAACGTGATGTCACACAGTCCAGGCAAGCAACTGCCCGAGATCAGCCACCGATGTGGATTCGGTTCCCCGCGGCATCGACGGGCCGATCGCCAGGGCCTGGCCGTGCCCTTCAAACCAAACCAGGAATGACGATTGCTCGGCTCCGGGCAGCCGCTGCTGATTCAGCCAGTTGTAATACGCACCCAGGTCGCCGTCGATCAGGGCGCCGACAACATCGAGATCCGGATGGGCGGGGACTGCGGAAAGCAGTTCGTTCATCGGCTTCTGCCTCTGTCGCGGGGCAAACCGCACGAGCAGCGTGAGTGGCTGAGCCCGCCGCAGAGCTTCACGCGCAGCCCACTGCGCGAAACTTGTACTGAAGATCTGAGTCCCCGAACCCTCTGTCAGGAGGCTGATTTGGAATCGATCCAGCACGTCGTCGCGTTTACCAGTACTCCCCCCGCTCATCCCGAGATCGGTCGGGCGCATCTGGGCCAGATGCGTTCGCAACGCTTCCGGCCCCATGCCTGGTCGATCGGTTTCTGTTTGAATTTTGTGTAACAGGGCCGCACGCACCGGTTCGAGAGCTTTGTAGGAAACGCAGGTGAGCGAGGGAGCGTGATCTGCCTCCTCACCGCCATCGATATACCAGTGGCCGTAGGGAGTGGGATGTGCCCTGGCCCTAGCGGCAGCCGCATCCAACAACAGCCGCAATCCACCTTCGGGCTTGACTCGGCTGAAATATCCGCCATGGGCACGCAACTTTCGGAATAAGGGCTCGTCATACGAGGCCACTCCCTGGCCGATGACGGTGATGCCCAGACGGGGAACCTGCGGAGGTTCCGGCTCCACTGTCGAATGCAGACGGTCCCCGTATTCGTTCGAAGCCTTGCGAAACGCATCGAGTTGATGGGTGCTCCAGAGATGGGACGACAACTCTTCGACAAACTGAGCGGGCGACCTTACCCAATCGAACGCTTCGAGCTGAGGAGAAAGACGGATTTCGGCGAATCCTTGAAACCACTCTTTGAGTTGACCAGCGGAAAGGGAGTTGAGATGCGCCAGTTCCTTATCGTGTGCTTTTCGCTCAGCCGGAAACTTGAAATCGTAATCGATGAGTTCGCGCAGCAGGCCGGGCACAAAGCTCGCCGGCAGTTGCTGCAGAATCGACAAATAGTTAGTTACGACCTTGCGCGCTTCCGGCGGATAGCTGGCGAACTGCTCCGGTTTGAGATCGCGTGGAAGCATGAGTTACAACAACTCAGGGATTGGCTTGCCCTGGGCGAACGACGTTGAAAATCCAAGCATCGACCCCAGGGTTGGCACCAGATCGGTGGACTCCATCGCGCGGTCGAAGACCACGTTTTCGCGAATTCCCGGGCCGGCGACCAGCATCCAGGTAGTCCGCGAGAGAGCGTCCCCGGTGCGATGATGCTGGAAGCCGTTTCCTCCGGCATCCTCGTCGGAGTCGCGACCGAAGTCAGGCAGGATGAATAGGGTCGTCTTGCCCGCGTATTCGGGTTCGCTCTGAATGGTCTTCCACAAATCAGAGCACAAACGGTCCGTGCGGCGGATTCCCTCGATATACAGCGAGTAAGCTCCGGCGTGTGCAATGTCAATGTCGTGCATGGTGATCCATAACAGACTGGGCGACACTTGCCGCATCAACCGGCGGGCTATGTAGACGGAAAGCTCATCGGGGCTCGAAAGGGTCTGGGCGTGGGCCTTGAAGTCGTCGACGGAAAGCCTCAGGATCACTTCAAGCTGCTGTAGTTCAAATTCGGTGCCTGCCAGTTCCGGTGCGTAAAAGGGCGTTTCGTAGTTGTCGCGCACCAAGTGCTGGAAGTCGCTGCCGCCCCCGGAGGTGGCTGCTGTCAGCAGATGCTTCGGCAGAATCACACGCGCGCCCAACCCAGGCCCGTAGCCTCGATGACTGCTTTCGCCAATCCGGTTGAAACCATTGCTGGGAGCTACCACCCAGGCATCGGAGGATGGTCGCTTCAGGTCTTTGCGGAAGTATTCAAATACTGTGGGGGATTGCGGAGGCAGCGAAGCAAAATTGTTAATGGTTTCATAGACGCCGGTAGCAAGACTCGCAGTCGCCACGTAGTGGCCCAGGATTCCGCGATTGACGACCTGCGTGAAAAAAGTGGCTTGCGGGATAAGTTCGCGCATCAGGTGCGGGATGTTTTCCTGGCCTTCCGGTGCGAAAGTCTCCTGATCGCGCGCCCCGCCGCCGAAGGTGACGACAACAACTTTTCTCTTCGACGGAGAGGCCGCGGCCCGAGCCCATGAAGAACGCAGCAAGGTGCTCCCCAGACTCACTCCCGCCGCACTGCGCAGGAAATCGCGGCGAGTCCGGGCAAGAACGCGGCCGGCCTCTTTCAGATTAGTCGCACTCAGCGGGGCCGCACTCACTCCGTATCCTCGATTCTGCGGCAAGACTGTCATCGATATCACTGCCGACGCGGAAACCATGGTCCGCGTCAATCACGGCTTCGCCGGTGTTTCCTCTTTCTCGGAGTAAACGAACTGCCGAATGTCGGCTATCTGTTTGTCCAGATCCGCCAAGTGCTGCGCACGCAACTGCTGGTAAACCTGGAATTGCTCTTGCGCTTTATCCTTTTGGCCGGTGTGCACATAGGCCTGGCCCAGCCGATAGCGAGCGTCGGCAAGATCAGAATTGTTTTCCAACGCCTTCCCATACTCGGCAATGGACGCGGCATATTGAGTCTGGTCCGAGTAAAGATTTCCTAACTGCAAATGCGCATCGGCGAATTTGGGATCGAGCGCAACCGCCTTCTGGAGTAGCGATTCAATCTGATGGAGATCTAGGCCAGGGTCCTGCGCCCGTTTTCCCTTCCACAAACTCATCGCGTAGTAATAAACGGCGCGTGCATTGTCCGGCTGCAGCTCCGAAAAACGACGGAAACGCTGGATGACTTCATCAGCATGGTTGGGCGTGCTGTCGTAGGCCTTGGACAGAAAAAAATAGCAACGCGGGTCGGAGGGACTCAGATCGGCTGCTCGCAGAAGGGACTTGACTGCGTCGTCATAGTTGCCGCGCGAGTACAGCGCAATGCCAAGACCAATCGCCATCCGCGGTGAATTCGGGTAGCGCTCGGCAGACTGCCGGAAGACTCCAATCGCCGGCTCCAGGGTTCGGTGCAGAAGAAGTTCGCTCGCCCAGTCGAAAAGGTTACTCTCGCTCGGGTCCTGATGCGCTGCGATTTCGAACTCATTGACGGCTGCCACGAACTTTCCATCTTTTTCTTCGATCTGACCGAGAAGGTTGTGCAGTTCCGCGGTGTTTTTGGCTTGCAGAAGGCTTTGAACAAGTTCCCGCGCCGGGGCGGGCTGTCCGGTCAGCAGATAGGCCAGCGCCAGGTCGTAGCCGTTGTCGTAGGAGGAAGGAGTGATTCGCTGCGCCTGTTTGAGAAATGGCACAGCTTCGGGAAGCTTTCCCGTCTGGACGTAAAGCTCGCCTAGGTTGTGGTTGGCATCGAAGTTTTGCGGCTCGATCGCGACCGCTTTCTTCAACTGTTCCTGCGCCCTTTCCAGCTTTCCCATGCGAACGAGGTTGGCAGCCAGGTTAGTTCTGGCAGCAGCCGACCCTGGCTTCAAACGCACGGCCTTCTCAAGGTGCGGATTCGCCTGTGCATCCTGAGATTCCTCGGCATAGACCAATCCCAGGAGTTCGTGCACTTCAAAGCTCTCCGGGAGATCCGGCAGAAGACTCTCCAACTGAGCAGCAGCTTCCGGGAGATGACCGGCGTCATATTGCGCGACCGCTTTCTGGAACTGGCGATTAAGCTGTTCAGTTTGGTCGCTGCCTGCCGCTACCGCCAGCGAACAAGCCAGCACAATGAGACCAACAAACACCGCGGGCCAAAGTCGAATATTCACGGTCTGCATGCTATCACCTGCCCTGCGGCAAGCGGTGCATGGAGAGGAAGCCTGCTGCGGAGAAGGCGCTTCTCAGAAGCGCCTTCTCCGACCAGAATGCCACTGATGGCTTAGTAGTACAACTTCAGAGCGAACTGGACCTGTCTCGGATCGTAGGGAGCATCGCGAGTGGATCCAATCTCGCCGAAGGTGGAATTTGACCCTGGCAGGAAGTTGGTCGACCCGCCAATCGAAACAACGCCGTTGCCACCGAATCCGGGAGCATTGAAGTTCGGATGGTTGAAAATGTTGAAGAACTCAGACCGGAACTGCAGCGTGAAACGCTCGCTCAGCTTGAAGTTCTTAAACATCGAGAAGTCGAGCCGGCGGAATCCGGGTGTTACAGTCGTTGACGGGCCACCTCCCAAAGCGCCAAAACCATTCAAAGGAACGCAGCCCGCCGGGCTATTTGGGATCGGAACGGTAGCTCCGGGCGAGCCTCCCAACACGCAAGGCTGCGTGAACGCTGCCGGGTTTCCAAACCAACTTAGTCCGCCGTTCGCGTCAGTGTGCAGCCCAAGTTTTTGACTCTGTCCGGGGACGTTTAGAGCATAGCAGCCTAGCGATGGAACCGTTGAGGTGGGGCAATTGATCGTAAGCGGTTGGCCGCCCTGAAGCGTCGTAATCGCGTTCACGCTCCAACCTCCCAGCACAGCATCCGCAAGACTTCCAGCGCCACCCATGTAACGCTTGCCCTTTCCGAACGGCAGCGCATAGCCGCCGCTCAGGTGAAATACGTGGGTGATATTGAAGTCGGCCAAGCCACGATCTTTCCCGATACCGAATCCGGGAACCCATGGCGCGCGCCCGCTTGCTGTGTTACCGCCGTTCAGCAAGTCGCCTGCATCGGAAAACGTCTTGGACCATGTGTAGGTGGCCAGGAAATTCAGCCCACCCTGATACGTCTTTTCAATCTTGGTCTGCAGGCCGTTATAACTGCTGTTTCCGATCGTTGCCTGATAGCTGCCGCCACCGAAACCGGCGAAGGGAACAAAAGTGCTGGTAGCGGTACCGGATGGCAGGATCTGCTGCACTTGGTTGGCATTCATGCCCTGCTGAAGATGGCGTCCCTGCGTTGTGACATAGGCAGCCTGCACGGACAGTGTCGGCTGGATTTGATACTGGAGAGTCAAGTTAGCGCCCAGGGTGTATGGGGTTTTATACGCGAACGAAAGCCCTTGCAGTCCCAGGCCACTGGCGTTAACCACTGAAGGGTTGAATTGAATGCAAGAGAAGCCGGACTCAAAGGTCGCGACATTATTCGTGCCGTTGCCCGGCCCTGCCGTCGCACACGTGCTCCAAGGATTCGCGTTCTTAGCTGGATCGGACCCCAGAGGGGTGTAACTGTTCGTATTGAACCATGAGAAGTTGAACACGAACGGATAATTCTCGCCGTCGTTGGGTCCGTATCCCTGATTCTCGAAGGCATTGTGGAAGAGTCCGATCCCCCCGCGAGCTACCAGTTTGGGGGTAACTTGATAGGCGAATCCGACGCGTGGCCCAAAATTATCTTTTTGCGACCTGCCCAGTCCCTTGCCGTAACCGCCGATCTGCAGCTTGATGTTGTCCGCAGCCAACTGACTGGTAAAGCTCGGTGAAAGGTTGGCCGGGTTGACTCCACTTGGGATCAAGTACGCCGCCTGACCGAAGGGAGGACCGTAGGGAACAAAGTTGGCCTGTTTGCCATAGAGCTCATAAATCTGCCCAAAGTAATCCCAGCGAAGACCAAGATTGAGGGTCAATTTGCTGTTCACCTTCCAGTCGTCCTGGAAGTATGTCGCAAAGTAGTTCTTTCCATCGTCGGTGGTGGAGATATTGGAAGCGAATACGCTTTGCGGGCC
>Ga0209698_10001665_pt1 | contig 25610 bp, 22 predicted proteins | sample LitLauG_LLR_2012_FD_187203 | JGI IMG/M metagenome (GOLD analysis project Ga0209698, IMG submission 187203) | Freshwater sediment microbial communities from Pennsylvania, USA - Little Laurel Run_MetaG_LLR_2012 (SPAdes) (version 2) | ecosystem: Environmental > Aquatic > Freshwater > Creek >... | reverse complement strand
ACATCAACGGGCGGGAGGATATTTTCCCAGCTTCCGCTGGAGCGAACGCCGGTGGATGCCCAACAGCCTGGCGGCCTGCGAGATATTGTCTCCGCAATCGGCCAGAACGCGTTGCATGTGTTCCCATTCCACCCTGGCCAGCGACGGCACAGTCTCAGGAGTCTCCGGCGCGCCGCTGGCGGCAACAGAGAGATTGTCGTAGACGGCCAGGATCTGATCCACATCGACAGGCTTGGTCAGATAATGATCGGCTCCGCGCTTCATCGCCGATATCGCGGTAGGGATGCTGCCGTAACCGGTGAGCATAACGATCTTGATGGAGGAATCGATGGCACGCAACTCCTCGACGGCATCCAGCCCGCCGATCCCCGCCATGCGCAGATCGACCAGGACGAGGTCCGGGCTACGTTCGCGCGTGAACTTCAACGCGTCTTCTCCATTCGACACCGCGTCCGACGCCCAGTTGCGTTGTAAGAACGCGCGGCACAGCCGTTCGCGAAAGACACCATCGTCATCGACGATCAGTACCAAAGGCAGTTCGTCAGACGGAGGCATGAGGAAGCTCCAGCGTCGCGGTCGTGCCTTCTCCAGGTTTTGAATCGAACTGGACGCTACCTCCCAGGTTCTCGGCAAACGTCCGCACCAGAAACGTCCCCAGTCCCATTCCTTTGCCCGGCTCCTTGGTGGTGAAGAACGGCTCCGCGATGCGGCGCAGCACAGCGTCATCCATTCCGTGCCCCCGGTCCCGGACGGAAATTCGAAGCGCAGCGCCGGCTTCGCTCGCCTCCACATGAATGGGCTGCGGGTCAACATTGGCGTCGAGAGCATTCTGGATCAGCGCGGCGACGGACTGCGATGTCGCCTCCACCGGCAGATAGGCAACGAGCCTTTCATCGGAAAGATCGAGCCGCAACAAGCTGCGTTGCGCCTCTGGAAACCGGTCACGAACGCGCATCAAAAGGTCCAGCACGCGGACCCGCGCAGGCGATTCACCTGCCGGTTCCGCCCCTTGCGCGCTCATCCGGTCCAGAATCACCCGGCAGCGGTCCACTTCGGACCGGATCAGCTTGGCGTCCTCGCGAATCGCGTCCTGTCCCGATACGGTGGCGGCGTAGCGCTCCAACTCCCGCGCGACGATCGCGATCGTCCCCAACGGGGTCCCGAGTTCGTGCGCCGCGCCAGCCGCCAGCGTCACCATTGACGAAAGCTTTTCATGCCTCGCCACCTTATCCTGAAGCGCCAGCACCTCCTGTTCCCTGTGGCGAAGCGCGTCCGCAATCTTGCCAGTGAAAAAAGTGATCAGCGCTGCCGCGATAACAAAAGCAATCCACATGCCGACCAGGTGCGGCGATAAACCCGGCTCGGCATGGTGGGGCTGCAACGCCGCTAGCGGGAGATGGACAAAAAAGAGCAGACCGAAGCACACGGTGGAGAGCGCGCCCAGCGCCCAGGTCCACAGCTTTCGAAGAACAATGGCCGACAGAGTGATCTGGACCAGATAAAGGAGGCTGAATGGATTGTTCGGGCCTCCGGTGAGCCCCAGAATCACGGTCAGGCAAAGCGTGTCCAGGCAAAAAACCGCCCCCAACGTCTGCTCGGGAAATCGAACCGGCAAAACGCGCATCCGCCCGAGCAAAACGTTGCTCGCAAGCACCACCAGAAGAGGCGCCAGCGTCCACAGCAGAGGCAGTTTCAGCTGAAACCCATAGGCCATGCCCAGAATGATGACGGCCTCACCCGCCACGATGCCATAGCGCAGGCGCGAAACCCATGGCAGCGCGAGATGAGGAGCAAAGTCCGCACTATTCGGCGGCGCTGCGGCGACATCGGTTCTGGTCGCTTGGGGCATGCTCTCTGAATCGTACGTCAAGAAAGGCTGCGCTCGCTTGCGACAATTTGCCGCACCGGGCTATGTCGTCCTTTCTGCTCCGTCAGAAGCGAAACCCGATGGTAGCCGTAATCGCCCTCGGCGTCCCGTAGTGTGTCCCGCTGAAGGTGGACAGGAAGTTGTAGAGCGCCTCTAATGGCAGCGTCGAACAGATTGCGCGACGCAATGCGACGCGGATTGTGATCGTCGTCCTCGGTCCCAGCCGCGAGAATCTTCATGAATTTGGAACCGTATTGCGAAGCTAGTGGCAGACCGTCGGCCTCACCAAACTGCGCTATGTGGTCACGAAACGAATTTCCGCTTCAACGCCGCTGCGGCCCCGGCCATTACAGTTGCGAACAGGACCAGGCTAGAGGGTTCGGGTACAGAAGACGGCGTCGCGAGGAGTTCCGTCACTACGGCAGGTACGTTCGAGCCCCGGCATCTTCGCCATTTTCGTCCCTACAGCTAACTCAGCGACGCCAATTCGTACAAATAATCGACGTGAGAGCGGATTGCTCCTGCCATCCCTTGGATTTTTGGATTGGCGGACTCGATGACATAGTATTCATTCGGCGCATGGGCTCCGTTGCCGTGGCCCAACCCGAAGTGCCCCGCCGCCAAACGCAGCGGATCGCCCGTGAAAATGTATCCCGGCCACGACCCAGCCAAGCGTGGCCATAGAATCGGATCGAGCCCCGCTTTGCGATACACCGATGCCTGCGCGCGGATCAGTGCGGAACCGGCCGCGGTGGTGGTGGGATCGTAGCCGCCGCTCATGTTCACTTCGATATCGCCAAATCCGCGCTTCGCCAGATGCGCCTTTAATGCCGCCAGGGCGCTCTGCGCGGTCAAACCTGGAACCAGCCGCAGATCGAGCTTCGCCGCGGCCTTATGCGGCAGCACCGTCTTTCCGCCAGGGCCCGTGTATCCCGAAACCAGTCCTTCGATATTCACCGTAGGCCTGCCGACGAGAAGTTCCAGCGATTCGAGGAAATCCACGTTGTGAACCCAGTGCTCGACGCCGAGCTGTTTCTTGACGGAGTCCTCATTCATCCGTTTGGCCGCCTCGCGAATCCGGGCTTTATCTTCGGGCGACAGGGGCAGCGCTTTTTCGGCATATCCATCGATGGCGGGCGTGTGTCCGTCGGGACCCACCAGCGTGGCCAACGCCTGCACCAAGTGCCAGACGGGGCTGTCCACGCGCGCCTCGTTACTCGAATGCAGATCCTGCGCCGGGCCGCGATGCCAGCGCTCGGAACTGGAAACCAGCTCCAGTTCCACCACGCCTTTCGCACCCAGATTAATGGTCACCGTGCCATCCAGTGCCTGCATCGGCATGGGCATGTAGACGCCGAAGCATTTGCGCAGCGCGGCCAGAACATCCGGCCTGTGGACCACCTGCCTGAAGTGCGGAGAGCCAATTTCTTCTTCGCCTTCGGCCACGAAAACCAGGTTCACCGGCAGTTTTTTTCCGGCGGATTTGAAGGCGTGCAGCGCGGCCAGCCAGGTGGCCTCCGGTCCTTTCTGGTTAACGGCTCCGCGCCCGATCAGCACCTTGCCCAAGCCCGGCTTATCCACCACCGCGCCTTCGAACGGAGGCGACGACCATTCCGCCGGATCGGCCTGCTTGACGTCGTACATGAAATAGATGCCGACGGTCTTTGGAGCCCCGGCATCGAGTGTGGCGAACACTCCCGGATGGCCGTCCGTCGGCACTTTGGTCACCGAGTCGAAGCCGGCGTCGCGTAGCAGGCGCATCATGTGATCGCAGCCTTCGCTCATGCCGCGATTCTCGGCAGCGATGGAAGGCTGGCGAATCCAGTCCTGCAGGCGATGGATCGCCTCGTCATGATGCTTGTCGATCTCCGCTTGAATCGCGTCCAGATCGGAGGCGGCGGCACGTCCGGCCAGGGCCAATCCGGCTGCACCGGCCATGGAGCGGTGAAGAAAGCTCCGCCGGTCGATGGAATTTTCACTTGGATATTTCATATGGGTTCGGATCAGTATACAACGCTACTCGTAGCGCAGTGCGTCGATCGGGTCGATGCGCGAGGCCTTCACTGCCGGGTAGATTCCGAATACCACGCCTACGGTGACGGAGACGCCGAATGCGATGACCACGGACGCTGGTGTCACGATGGTCCGCCACGCGGCGGTATGTGCGATTACCCAGGACAGCCCAAGCCCGAAGCCGATGCCGGCGAGCCCTCCACCGACCGAAATCAGAACGCTTTCGGATAAAAACTGGCGGATGATGTCACTCCGCCGAGCGCCCGTCGCGCGCCGGATACCGATTTCGCGCGTCCGTTCCATCACCGTCGCAAGCACGATGTTCATGATGCCGATGCCTCCGACGAGAAGTGAAATGGCCGCAATGGCCACCATCACGTAAGTGAAAATGGTCTGCGTCTTCTGCTGCTGTGCAAGAAGTTCGGCCGGAATCGTGACCGTGAAATCTTCTACGTTGCGATGCGTCGAATTGAGAATCGCCGTCACCACCTCCGCCGCGCGCACGCTGTCCGCGCCGGTTTTCAGGCGAATCTCCACGCCGTCCAGATCGTCGCGCAGGTACGAGCCGAGGTCGAAGAAGCGGTATTGAAACGTGTTGATGGGCGTGTAAATCAGGTTATTCCGATCGTCGGTCTGGCCCGGAGCGGCCTTCGAATCGGCCATCTGTGCGGCAAGGACCCCCACTACCTCCAGCCACGTGTCGTTCACTTTGATAAATTTGCCCACCGCGCCCGGACCGTAGCCCAGCAGATTCACCCGCGCACGATCACCCAGCACGCACACCGGAATGCTGTCGAGATTGTCATGATCGTCTAAAAAACGCCCTTCCGCGAGGCGCAAATTGCGGATGGTCGCATACACGGGCCGCACGCCATAGACCGTCGGCATGGCCTGCTGAGGCTTCGGCAACATGCGCGCCGGATGCAGCGTCCGCCGCGGCGACAGCATCTCCATGCTTTCGAGATTGGCTTCAAGAATGCGCACGTCGCGCTCCGTCAACCCTGGCGAGGAGCGTCTGCGCTGCTGCAATTCCTGATCGCTGGTGGAAGGAATCGAATCGATCAGCACGTTGCGCACGCCCAGGAGTTCAATGAAACTGAGCGATTCCTCTTTCGCGCCCGCGCCGATGGCCAGCATGCCGATCACGCTGCCGACGCCGAACACAATGCCCAGCGCGGTTAGCACCGTGCGCGTCTTCTGCGCACGCAGATTGTCCAGCGCCAGAGGGACGTCGTTAAAATAACGCAGCATGCTCATTTTGTGATGGCCTGCGCGGCGTTGCCGCCCTTCTTCTCTTTTTGCCCCGAATCGCCCTGTTTATCCGGACGCGCCATCGCCACCATTTGCCCTTCGGAAAGGCCCGCGATCACCACGCGGCTCTCGCTGCGCCGCTCCAGCTTCACGTCGGTGGAGGTGAAGCCTCCCTGCGGGGTACGTGTGTAGACGTACGTGCGTCCGTCGCTTTCAAACAAAGCCTGCGCGGGAATCCACAGCGCTTTCTTGATTGTCTCCGCGCTGATGGTGAGATTCGCAGTCATGCCGGGCCGCAGTTCGATGGTGGGATTTTCGACCTTGACCTTGCACTCAAAGCGCCGGTCCCAGGGAGGTCCGCTGGTGCCTCCCAAATCCGAAATCGTTCCGCGATACGGATGCTCCGGCAGAGCCACGGCGGTAACGGTCACGGCCTGCCCCAGCGCCAAGTGGCCGCGGTCGGCTTCTTCGATGCGCGCCGTGGTCTCCCAGGTCTGCATGTCGGGAATCTGCACCACGCCCATGCCCGCGCGCACAGTGTCCCCGGTTTGCAGCATCGGCAGTACCATACCCGGATACATCATGTTGGTGTTCATGTTCGCCAGCACGTTCACGTAACCCTTACGCGGAGCCTTCAGCGTCATGCTCTCGATGTTGTGTTTGGCGGTCTCAATCTGCACCCTGGCCTTCTCCACCGAGGCCTGCTGAATCGCTACGCCCGCCTGCGATGTGGCTTTGCGATTCGCCAGATCGCGCGTCAATTGATCCAGCGCCGCCTGCGCCGCGGCCACCGCCAGATCGTTCTGCTTGGCCGCAATCGAGCCGAGTAGCGGATTCTTGCGCGCTTCGATTTGCGCCAGCTTCACATCCGCTTTGGCCTTGATGAACAGGTAATTGTCTTCCTCTTCCTTGGCCTGCATCTGCGCCTGCGCCTGGATTACCCGCTGTTCCGCCTCGGCCAGATCGGCTTCGGCCTCGCGCAGTTTGTACTCCTGCTCAGTGGTATCGAACTTCGCCACAACGTCATCTTTTTCCACAAGCTCGCCTGGATTGCGCAGATATGTGATGGCCATTTCGTTGGTGCCCGCCATGGGAGCCTGCAAGTTCACCGAATTGCCGCCCTGAAATTCGCCCTTGGCGTAGACATTGAATGTGATGTCGCCGCGTTGCACCGCGAACACAGGGATGCCGCCGGACGCTTCCACGTTCACGCGCTTATACGCGGCCATTCCAGCCCAACCCAGCATGCCGACGCATGCCGCGCCCGCCGCACTCGCGATGATGGAGCCGATCTTCACTTCCCCTTCCCCTTGGCGCCTTTGTCCGCGTTTGCCGCACCCGCGGCATCGGGCTCCGTCAACGCCACCTGCGCCGACGCGTCGATGCCCTTGATCGCCACCTCATCAGTGTTACGCGCCAGAATTTCGACTTCGCGAGGCTCCCAACCTTTTTGCGTCCCGAGGTACACCGTGGGACGCCCGCGCGTGGTGAAAACCGCACCCGCGGGCACGCTGATCGCGTCCGGAATGCGATCGACCACAATATCGACTCGCGCATTCATCGCCGGGCGCAGCCGCGTGTCGGGCTGCGCGAGACGAATCTGCACAGTAAAATTACGCGTTGGAGGCCATTCAAATCCCTGCACCACGAGCGGCGACAACGAATCCACTTGCGACGGAAACGGCTTTTCGGGAAACGGATCGACCACCACATTGGCGTCCTGGCCGACGCTGACGCGGCCGCGGTCGGTCTCTTCGAGCTTCGCCTTCATCTGCAGCGTGGATAAATCGGGCAGTTCCGCGATCACGCTGCCCGGCCATACCTGGTCGCCAACCTTGAACGGCTTCGCATTCACCCAGCCTTGCGAATAGTTGGGTAAGTAGACCACCACGCCGCTCGACGGAGCCTTCACTTCCATCAGCTCCAAACGATGATTCGCCAGTTCGATGTCCGATTGCGCCTTGTCCCGCAGCCGCTTCGCCGAATTGATTTTCTGCGCGCTGGAGCTTTCGTGCAAGCGCACGGATGCCTCGGCCACTTTCAGTTTTTCCTCGGCGACGCTTAAGTCAATGCGGCTTTCCTCGCCTTGAATGCGCCCTACGATCTCCTGCTTCGACGCTTCCAGGCGCGCTTTTTCCACGTCGAAGCGCGCGCTGGCCAAATCCAGTTTGTCCTGCTCTGCCGTAACGCCCGCCTGCGCGATGGTTTGATCCAGCGTGGCCTGCGCGGAACTAAGGGCGGCTTTGTTTTCGAGCAGCGTCTGCTTTAGCAGACTGGAATCGAAGCGCACCACTGGATCGCCTTCCTTCACCTGGCCGTTGGGAGGCGCCTGCCAGGCGATCTGCATGCCCAGCACATTCGTCGGCGCGACGATCTGCTCCGAGCGCACAGCCATCAATTCGCCCCGGCAGCGGACCTTCACTTGAAATTCCCCGCGCCGCGCCGTAGCCGACGGTAGATCGGCCTTGGCATTCACGCGTTTCGCCACCACCATGCGCACACCCGCCGCAGCCGCTCCCAGAAGCACCACAACGATCAGCCAGAAGCGCGCGCGTTTCATTTTGACGGTTCCACTTCCACTGCGGCAGACAAATCCGGCAGCAGCCTGGGATCGTGTTCCAAAATGCGGAAACGCGCCAGGAAAAACTTCACCGGACTTTCCATGGAACTGGCCGCCACCGGGCTGGCCGATTCCAGCACGGCATGGAACACGGCCCCAGGATAGGCGTCCAGCCGCACCGTCGCCTGCGCGCCGGGCCGCGACAGCAACGCGCCGTCAGGCTCATTCACCTGCGTCATCACCAGCATGTCCGTCGGATCGAACACGCGCACCATGTTCTGGCCCGGATACGCTTGGTCGCCCTCTTGCATGGGGCCCATCGACCCGCTGCGCCAGACGTTTTCCAGCGCGGCCATTCCGTCGATGGGCGACTTCACCGTTAGCAGCGCGCGATTGGCTTCGGTGCGCTCCAGCGCCATTGTTTGCCGGTCGCGCTGGAGTTCTAGAATACGCAAGGCCGCAGCTTCGTCCAGATCGTGAAAATGGCTGGATTTTTTCAGGCTCTCCACGCGCGCCCGAGCGCTTTCGAGTTTCGCCTGATTCTTCATGCGGTCGATCTCGCTCAGCACCTCGGCCTTTTGCAACTCCAAGGACGCCTTTTCAAGATCCGCCTGAGCGCCGCGCAAATCCGCTGCGCGCTTGGCCGCGTCGCTGCGTTGCTGCATCTTTAATTGCTCGATCTGATAGCCCAGATCGTCCGCCTTGGCGCGAGCCTCGCGCGCATCCTGAAACTGCTGCGTGCTGTCGAACTCGGCGAGTAAATCGCCCGCTTTCACCGGAGTGCCATTGGCGATGATGTGCGTCAACGTCAGGCGGCCGCCCGGCCCGCGGATAGTCGGGACAAGAACGTTGGCGACGTGCACCGCGCGAATGGTCCCGGTGGCGCGAATGCGCGGGGCGTCAGCGGCCAGCAAGGCGAGCGCAAACAAAGCAAAAACGACGGCGCCTCTCATTGGATCGCGATCCCCCGCTCTTCTAATAAGGTCCCGAGAGAGCGCAGCAGCGTCAGTTGATTCAATCGATACGAAATCGTCTGGTTCACCAGCTGCGATTCAGCCGCTGTCAAATCCGTCTGCGCGGCCAGCACGAAGAAGATCTGGTCGATCCCCAACTCGTACTTTTTCTGCTCAGCCTCGACGCGCTTCTGCGCCAGATCGCGTGCTACCTTCGCCAGTTCCACACTGGCGCGGCTGCTTTCGATGTTGGTGATGGCGGTGAGAACCTGCAGCCGCACCGTCTGCTCCAGCGCCCGCACACGCAGTGCGTCGAGCTTCTTACTCACTGTCGCGTCCGCCAGGTTCGCCGCCGCCGCGCGATTGCGGATCGGTAGCGACAGCGTCAAACCGAAGCCATACGTCGGCTGGCCGAAGCCGAACATCTGGCTCAGCGCGTCCGTAATGCCTCCCGGCGTGACGCCGGCGACCTGCGTCCCTCCGCCAAACACGTTTTGCAGCGTATATAAGGGTCCGCCGATGCCCGATGTCGAATACTGCCCCGTCAGCGCCAGATTAGGCCGCAGATTATCGTTGGCCTGCCTGACCCCGAGGTCATCCACGTCGATCGATTGCTTCGCGGCGCGCAGATCCTGACGCTTCTGCATGGCCATCGCGACCATCTTTTCACGATCGACGCCCAAGTCCGGAGGCGGCGTCACCGGCTCCGTCGCGACAATCGGCATGGAGCGGAACTTCACGTCCAGATCCGCGCCCATCTGTGTCCGCAGCGCATCTTCGGTCTGTTGGAGATTAAATCGCGCCTGTGTTCGCGCCAGTTCCGCGTTGGCGAAGTTCGCTTGCGGCTGATAAATATCCAAAGGCGACGACGCACCCAGTTCCAGTTCCCGATTGGCTCGCTTCAACGCCGTATCGGCAAGCTTGTAATTCTCCTCGGCCACACGCACCGCTTCTCTTGCCCCGACAACCGACCAGTAGACCTGCTCCGCGCTCACCAGCAATTGGATCACCTGATCCTCCACCGTCGATTTGGCGCTGGTCAGCCGCGCTTTGGCGATGGTCACCGGCAGCTTGGTGATAAACGATCCGCGGCCGCGCAGCAGCGGCTGCGAAAAACTGAAGCTCAGGCTGGAATTGTAGCTGGGATTAATCGTCGCGAAGATGCTGTTGGTGGAGCTCTTGTTGTCGAAATAGTTAATATTGTACGTCGCGCCGGTGGAAACCAATTGCTGCCAGCCCAGCGAGAACGGCTGCGAAAGCTGGGTCAGCGTGCTCGCGCCGCTCAGCGCCGTGGTGCCCTGCGTGACGCTCCGCGTGGACTGAAAACTGCCCGAGCCCAGCGGATCGAAATTGCCCAGCGCGCGCATCACCTGGTCCTCATACGAATACACCGAAAGCCTCTGAATGCTGACGTTCGGATTATTCCACATCACCAGGTCGAGAAACGCCTTCAGCGACAGTTCCAGCTTGCCGTCCACCACATAATCGTCGAGGTGCAAGGGCGGCAGCAATTCCACGCGTGTATCGGCCCGCTTGAAATAGGTTTGAAAATAGGCGGGCTTGGGGAAATAGGGGTCGGAATCCCCGCCCCAGGCCGGGGCACACAACGCGGCCAGCAACAGCCAGACGGCGGAGCGCATAGGTCTCATTTTAATGAGTAGACGCGCGGCGCCCCATAAAGTGTTGATGCTTTTCGTATTAATTTCCACCTCAGCGTGCGGATTTCGCCACAAAAATGGGCGTAAAACTGCCAGTGGTCCTCCTACTAAGCAACCCGATGGCCGTTATGTTACGGCAGCGGATCGATGCGGCGATTCTCGGGCAGCTTTTGGTTGGTGGTCGACTGCCAGTCTTCCAGCACCGGCGCGCCGTTTTCCTTGAAGAATCCGTTCATCTCGGCGCGCAGAGCTTCTAGCTCCCTTTTATAGCGCGGATCTGACAGAACGCTGCGCGTTTCGCCCGGGTCGGCTTCCAAGTCGAACAGTTCACTGGGCCACTCCTTGGTGCGTTCGACATATTTCAGATTTTCCGTGCGGATGCCGCGCACGTAAGCGTATTCGAAATACAAGCGATTGCGCCATCTGGGGTGCTGCCCCCGCAAGAAGCCGGCGTAACTGCGGCCGGGACGGCGCTCGGCTGGCGCGGCGATGCCTAAGTAATCCAGGATCGTGGGGTAAAAATCGTAAGACGAAACCATCGGATCCAGCAAGCGCCCCGCGCCAATCGCCCCCGGATGGTTCCAGATCATCGGCACCCGCAGCGATTCCTCGTACATATTAAAAGGCACCGTTCCATTGCCTTTTCCCCAGATTCCATGCTGCCCCGCGTTCCATCCCTGATCTGCGGTGAAAATCACCAGCGTGTTTTCGCGCATGCCCATTTCTTCCAGCTTTCGGAGCACCCGCCCGACGTTGGCATCCACGCCCGCGATCAGCGCCGAATACGCGTGCATGCTCTTCACGCTGTTGTGGAATCCAGCAAGCCCGCGATTCTGCCAGGGATTCATGGGGGTGCGCGGGAAACAGGAAAACTTCGAGCCTTCGAACCACTTGCGATATTCGTCCGGCTGATAATCGTACGGCGTGTGCGGCGCGTAAAACGGCACCGATAAAAAGAAAGGCTTTTCCGCGGTCTGTTTCGATAAAAAATCCAGCGCGAAATCACCCACAATGTCGGTCTTGAAGCCCTTCATGGCGCGCGTTTCGCCGTTCACCGCGAACACAGGATCGCGGGAGGGGCCGCTGCCTCCGGGGATGGTGGCCCAGTAATTGAATCCCGCCTGCGGCTGATCGTCGTTGCCCATGTGCCACTTACCGCACATGCCGAGCGAATAGCCGTGCTTCGCCAGAATTTCCGAATAGGGTGTCAGGCCTGCGTACCAGTTGCGCGAGGTCGGGCCGAAGCTGTCGTCGGGAACCAGCCAGTCCTGGACGCCGTGGCGCGAGGGAATTTGTCCCGTAAGATACGTCACGCGGCTGGGCGAGCACACCGGCGTGCAGGCAAACGCGCGCGTAAATTTCGCGCCGCCCGCGGCTAATGCGTCGATGCTCGGCGTGTGCATCTCGCCGCAGCCGTAGGTTCCTGTGGCCCAAGCGCCGTGGTCGTCCGTCATGAACATCACGACGTTGGGGCGCCTCGGCGCGGCCTGCGCGGCGGCTAGGCTGGATGCAAGAAACGACCTTCGGGATAGCATCACGTTATGCTATCGCAGGGGCTCCGTCCACGGGCAGAACCACACGGAACACGCTGCCTTCGCCGGGAGTGCTGTCCACCACGATGTGGCCTCCGTGCTCATCCACGATCTTCGAGCAGATTGCCAGCCCGAGGCCGACGCCCTCGGCTTTGGTGGTAAAAAACGGATTGAAAATGCTTTCCAGGTTCTTCGGGTCAATGCCCGATCCGCGGTCGATCACCGCCACTTCCAGTCTGTCGTCGTTCAAAAGCTGAGTCTTCACCGTCACCACGCCGCCCGGAGGACTGGCCTGCGCGGCATTTTGAATCAGATTGCTGAAAACGCGCTCCAAAAGCTCGGCATCGACGCGCACCGGCGGCACGTCGGGGGAATAATTTTTGTACACCTGAACGCCGGGCAGGCTAGCGATGGTCTTATCGAGGATCGCCGCAATGTCGGCAAGCTCCAGACGCAGATGCTGCGGGCGCGCGAAATCGAGAAAGCGCGTGATGATCTGATTGGTGCGGTCCACTTCGCTTGATATGTAGCCGGTCATCTCGTGAGCGATTGCGTTGTCTTTCGGCACACTGCGGGCCAGCAGTTCGGCGGAAGTTTTGATCGTCCCTAAGGGATTCCGCAGCTCATGGGCCAGGCCGGCGGTGAGTTGTCCCAGCGCGGCCAGACGTTCGGCGCGGCGCACCTGGGCCACCGCGGCCTCCAGCTTCACCGCCGTCTCCTGAAAGCGCTTCGTCTCGCGGCGGCTGGCTTCGGCCAGTTGATTGGTCAGGAATCCCACCACTATAAGGATGAGCATACGCAGCAGAAACTGCCGGCCCTCATCGGTCCAGAGCACGAAGCTCCCTGGCTCCAGAAACATGATGAACGAAGCATTATGCAGGCAGGCGAGCAGGGAAAAAACGGTGGTGCCCACCAGCCCGAACTCAGTTGCCGCCGAAATCACAGGCAGCACCAGTACCACCCACAAGCCACTCTCGATGCCTCCGCCGTAGTAAATCATCACCCAGATCAGGGCGAGCTTCAGCAGAATGGAGGTCGCCTGAGACATGCGCCGGTCGAAAATCTGGAGCATGGCCAGCGCGCCCAGGCTCCACAGCACGTGCGGGTCGCGATAAGGGCTGAATACAGCGATGGCCGCGAAAGCAGTCAACCAGACGAAGTCCTGGGGGCGGAGATAGCGGCGCAGGTCGGGCATCTCTATTAAATAAACAAAATCCCTTGCACCGAACCCCGACAGTGATGGAGGGGATAGCGCAATAAACCAACAGGCCACTAGCGAGGATACGACATTTGTGGAACAATCGCTCATGGCCGGAACGTATTTTGTAGTGGGAAAGAGGACATCCAATGTTCTGTAACAAATGCGGGGGGCCGATCAGCCCCGATGTTCAGTTTTGTCCAGCATGCGGAGCGCCGACCGGCGCGGGAGCGGTTCCGCCGCCACCAGCGAGGCCTGTCTGGACGCCGCGCGCAGACGCGAAGGCACAGACCGGCAAGTGGATTTCCGCCGGCTGGGCCATGGTCACGGCGGACTTGGGGAATTTTGCCCTGCTGGGGCTGATCTTCGTGCTGATCAATTCGATCGCGTCCATCGTCACGCAAGGACCTCTGCAAACCGGGCTTCATTTGTTCTGCGCCAAGAAACTGTACGGGCGCAGGGCGGAACTGGGCGATCTGTTTAAGGGCTTCGATTACTTCCTGGCCTCCTTCGTGGCCGCCCTGCTCATCGGCATCTTCGTCTTCGCCGGCAGCCTGCTGTGCATCATCCCCGGCCTGATCGTGGCGGCGGCGCTGAAGTTCACGTACCTGTTCATCCTCGATAAGAAGATGGAATTCTGGCCGGCCATGGAAGCCAGCCACAACACGGTGAAGGGCGATTACTTCGGCTTCACGATTTTCCTGCTCGCCCTGGCGTGCGTGAATATCCTGGGCTTTTTGGCGTGCATCGTTGGCTTGCTGATCACAATTCCGCTGACCGTCGCGGCCATCACCATCGCCTACTCCGAAGTGGTGGGTTTCGAGCAATCCACCGTAGACGCGCTGTAGCATGGAACGCCCGAGGGTGTCCCCATCGGCCGTGCGCGCGACTCTTGCCGCCGCTCTGTTGCTGACGCTAATCCTTTTCACTCCGCCCGCTGATCCGCACTTTCGCCTGTGCGGATTCTACTGGCTCACCGGACACCCCTGCGCTCTGTGCGGCATGACGCGCGCGATGTTCGCTCTGGCCAAGGGCCACATTGTGGAAGCGGTGCGCTTCAACGCTCTCGCGCCGCTGGGCTTCGCCATGGTCTTTTCGCTATTCCTCACCGGACGCGCGGCGGCGATGGCTTACCGGCTCTGGCCCGCCGGCCTGGTGGCTTTCGGAATTTACGGAATCTGCCGGGTTGTCACGGCATAAGATGTGACACAATAATATAGTTCCGGTTTTTCTCGCATGTCCCAAACCAACATCCCCGATTCGCCCGAACTGTCCCAAGCGGACTCTTCGTTCGGCGACATACTGACGCAATTCGAACAATCGCACCACTCGAGAGGCGAGACCGTGGAAGGCACCGTCATGACGGTGACCGCCGACACGGTATTCGTCGATATCGGGCGCAAGATGGACGGTACGCTTCCTCGCGACCCTGCGCACGATTTGAAACCGGGCACCAAGCTGCGGGTTTCCATCCGCGGACGCGATGAGGACGGCACCTACCAGCTTTCGACCATTAAAGTGGAGACGCCTCGCGACTGGAGCGCGCTCGAAGCTGCGTTCGCCGAGAAGAAAATCATCGGCGGCACAGTGACCGAGGCGGTGAAAGGCGGCTTGCGGGTCGATGTCGGCGTGAAAGCGTTCATGCCCGCGTCCCGCAGCGGCGTGCGCGAGGTGGCCGATCTGGAAAAGCTGGTGGGCCAGCAGATCGAATGCCGCATCACCAAGCTCGACACCGCCAGCGAAGATGTGGTGGTGGACCGCCGCAGCGTTCTGGAAGAGCGGGAGCGCGCCGCCAAGCAACAGGCCTTTGAGGGATTGCAGGAGGGCTCGATCGTGCGCGGCACCGTACGCACCATTATGGAGTTCGGCGCGTTCATCGATCTGGGCGGAGTGGACGGGTTGTTGCATGTCTCCGACATGACCTACTCGCGCAACGTGAAGCCGTCGGATGTAGTGACAGTAGGCGACACGGTTGAGGTGAAGATCCTCAAAATCGGCAAGGAATCCAAGAAAATTTCGCTCGGCCTCAAACAGCTGCAGCCCGACCCCTGGTCGCTGGTGCCGGAGAAGTTTCCGGTCGGCAATAAGATCAAGGGTAAGGTGGCGCGCGTGGCCGACTTCGGCGCGTTCGTCGAGTTGGAGCCTGGCATCGAGGGCCTGATCCACGTCTCCGAGATGTCGTGGACCAAGAAAAACGTCCGCGCGCAGGACATTGTTAAGGAAGGCGATCAGGTTGAGGTCGTCGTGCTGGGCGTCAATCCGACGGACAAGCGCATCGCGCTGGGCCTGAAGCAGGCGCTGGGCGATCCGTGGGAAGACGCGGTGAAGAAGCATCCCGTCGGCGCGACTGCCGAGGGCAAAGTGGTGACGCTGACCAAGTTCGGCGCGTTCGTCGATCTGGGCGACAACATCGAGGGCATGGTCCACATCGGCGACATCACTCACGAAAAGCGCTTGAATCATCCCAACGAAGCGCTGAAGATCGGCGAGACGATCAAAGCGCAGGTGCTCGAAGCCGATAAGGAGCGCCGCCGCATCCGCCTGGGCATCAAGCAGTTGATCCCCACCAGCATCGACGAATACATCGCCGAACATAAAGCAGGCGACTCCGTTTCGGGCCGCGTAGTGGAAGTTTCGGGCCAGAAGGCCAAGATCGAACTAGGGGAAGGCGTGTTCGGCTTTGCGAAGCTTCAGGGCGAACAGAAGGCGACAGCATCATCCGGCGCGGCGAAGGCCGATTTGGGCTCTCTGGCCGCCATGCTGGGTCAGAAGTGGAAGTCGGGAGTCGGCGGCGATACGCCATCGGCCGACACGGTGCGCGCCGGGCAGGTCCGGAGCTTCCGCATTTCCAGCGTGGATCCGGCAGCCAAGCGCATTGAGCTGGAATTGAAATAACCCCGTCCCGTCAGGGCGGGAGAATGGTGACGTTTTCCCCTGCTCCGCGTCTAACCTAACAAGTTGATACGGAAGAGTGGAGCCGCGCGATTGGCCCAAAAGACGGCTGCGCAGTTGGACGAAACCGAGCTCATCCGGGCTGCTCAAAGCGGCGACCGTGCCGCGTTTGAACAGCTCGTGCGCTCGTACGACCAAAGTGTGCTCCGGCTTGCCATGAACCTGCTGCGGTCTCCGGAGGACGCCCAGGATGTCTACCAGGAAGCGTTTTTGCGGGTCTACAAAAACCTGGATAAGTTCCGGTTCGATTGCAGCTTTCACACCTGGCTGTACCGCATTGTCACCAATCTCTGCCTGGACCATCTGCGCAAACGCAAGGTGCGCCGCGAGGAGCCGACCGTGCTGACCACCGCCGAAGGTCCGATCGATCGGATGGATAACGTGACGGAGGAGCGCGTCGATGGCGATCCGCAGCGCTTCTTATTCAGCGGCGAACTGCGCAAACGGGTGAAAGAAACGCTGGCCGAGTTCACGCCACGCGAGCGCATGGTGTTTGAGCTGAGGCATTATCAGGGTCTGCGGCTGCGGCGGATCGGCGAAATTTTGGGCACCACTGAAGAGGCGGCGAAAAATTGCCTGTTCCGGGCGACGCAAAAGATGCGCGCTGCCCTAGGAGATTTTGTATGAGCGACATGAATTGCCAATCGGCGAAAGAGTTGCTCCCGCTGTACCTCTACGGCGAGCTCTCTTTCGATGACGAAGAAACGATCGAATCCCACTTGGACGGCTGCGCGGCGTGCCGCACGGCGCTGGAACGGCAGAGGCAGGTGCACGCTTCGCTGGACAACCTGGCCGTCGAGCCCTCGCCGGCGCTGCTGCGCGCCTGCCGCGACGAACTGCACGTGCGCCTGGCTCACGAATCCGGAGCGCAAGGCGCGGGTTGGTGGGAGCGTTTCACTCATATGCTAACAGGCCCCGCGTGGATGCGGCCCGCCGGGGCGTTGACGATGATCGCCATCGGATTCGCCGCTGCCCGGCTGATTCCTCCCGGCGCGTTCACCGGAAGCGGCGCGCTGGAAATGGGCATGGTTGAGCCTTCGTCGCGCGTCCGCGACGTGCAGCCCTCGGGCGACGGAAAAGTGCGCATCGTGCTGGACGAAACGCGGCAAAAAGAGGTCTCCGGCGCGCTGGATAACGAGAAAATCCGCGTGCTGTTGATTTCCGCGGCGAAGGATCCGTCCGACCCTGGGTTGCGCGCGGAATCGGTGGAGATTTTGAATGCCAGTGCGCAGTTTTCTGAAGTGCGGGACGCGCTGCTGGCCGCTCTCAAGGATCAAAACGCGGGGGTGAGGCTCAAGGCCATGAGCGGCTTGAAATCCTTCGCGCAGCAGCCTGAGGTGCGCACGGCGATGACACAGGTGCTGCTGGCCGACGTCAATCCGGAGATGCGCTCCCAGGCCATCGACCTTCTGACCAAGGGCATGGAGAATCCGGTGGACCGCTTCGACCGCCAAGTGATCGGCGCGATGCAGGAATTGATGCAAAGGGAAAACAACGCTTACGTGCGCCAGCGCTGCAAGACGGCTCTGGAGGCCGTAAAGGCGTCCACGGAAACGTATTAATGGGCAGAATCGTAGTAGCTCTGTTGGCGGCGGGCGTGGCGGGCGCTCAAAGTCCTCCCGTGATGACGCAGGAAGGGCCGTATTTCGTGCGGACCCTGGTCGCGCCGATGGACGGAAAAACCCCGGCAACGCTGAATGTCATTTCGCGCGGCAACGTGGTTGTACGCGGCTCCCAGGGCGATCGCGTGGTGTATAAACTGGTGCAGCGCGTTCGGGCCAGATCGAAGGACGAGGCCGATCAGCTGTGCGGCGGGTTGCATGTCGCGGCGGCGTCTCCCGGTGCGGCTGGCGTGGCCACTCTGACGTTTATCCCCTTGTCCGCGCCGCAGGTGTCGAACGACCTGGAAGTGAGTGTGCCGAAGGCTGTCGGGCAAACCATCGTCCAGACCCAGACGGGCAGCGTGGAAGCTTACGATCTGGAAGGCAGCGTGCGCATCGCCGCCGCGATGGGTGTCCGCGTGGACCGGATTCACGGGAGCGTGAACGCACATAACGCAGGCGGGGAAATCCGCATGGGCAGAGTGGACGGTTCGGTGCACTGTTCCTCCGGCGGCGGGTCGATTTTCATCGCGATCGCGGGCGGATCGGTAGGGTGCGGCACGGCGGGCGGCGAGATCGTGATCAAACAGGCGGGCGGGCCGGTGATGCTGACCAACGAAAGCGGCAATATTGAAGTGGACCACGCGGACTCCACAGTGGAGGCGCACACCGGCGAGGGAATGATACAGGTGAATCAGGCCGTGGGCGAGGTGATCGCCGATACACGCGGAGGCTCTATTCAGATCGGCTCGGCAAGAGGAGTGCATTGCGAATCGGCGGCCGGAACGATCCGGGTGAGGAATGTTTCGGGACCGTTGAACGTTCAGTCGGCCATGGGAAGTATTCTGGCGGAGTTGATCGCCGGCGCGCGGATTGAGGATTCGCTGCTGCGGGCGGCCTCGGGCGACGTCACGGTGATGATTCCATCGAGGATGCCTTTATCGGTGATGGCGGTGAACGATACCGGCTCCTCGCCGCGCATTCAATCCGACTTCGCCGAGTTGCGTGCCAAGACGTTCGGCTTCAACCGTCCTCCGGCCGTGGCCGAGGGGCAGTTGAACGGCGGAGGTCCGCTGCTGCGCATCAACGTTGCGTCCGGCATCATTTATTTAAGAAAATTGAAGCAGTAAGGGTTAAAACAAAACATGCGGTTTGCGATTTTATTTTCTGTCTGCGCAGGATTTGTATGCGCGCAGGCCAGTTATCAAGCGAGCTACTTGGGTGTCGGCATGCGGGAGGTCACGGACCCGGCGAAGTTCCTTAATCTGCCCATCGACGTCGCGGTTGAGGTCACCTCCATCGTGCCGGATTCCCCCGCGGAAAAGGCCGGCCTACAAGTGGGCGATCTCATTTTTCACTTTGACGGCAAGCCGGTGGAAGGCAACGAGCAGTTCTCGCGGCTGGTGCGCGACACCCCTCCGGGCCGCGACGTCAGGCTGGATCTGATCCGGGCCGGCCATCCGCAGACGGTGACGGTGAAAGTAGCTCAGCGCAAGGTGCAGCTGCAGCGATTGGAGATCGGTCCCGGCACGGGCTCCATCAACTTTCAGATGCAGCCGCCGGATATGGCGCGGAGCCTGAGCGCGATGCGTAACATCGCCCTGGGAGTCGAGGCCGAGCCGGTGGACGGCCAACTGGCGCAGTATTTCGGCGCGAAGGAAGGCGTGCTGGTGCGGTCGGTGGTGAAAGGCTCCTCTGCGGAGAAAGCCGGCATCCGAGCGGGCGACGTGATTGTGAAGTTCGACGGGACTCCAGTGGCCCTTCCCCAGGATATTTCCAACCGCATCCGTGTGCTGCATGGAAAAACCGCACAAATTGCCTTGATGCGCGAGCGCAAAGAGGTGACGCTGGGCGTGACGTTCGAGGACATGCCGGGCGGAGTGATTCAGATCACGCCCTTCCAGGTACATCAGCGGCAGCCGTAGGCGCGTGCGGTAGGGCAAGCGGTTCCGCCCGCCGAATTATTCTGACCCCGCGTTCACGGCGCGAGCCCGGCCGAAGGTCTGCACGCGGATCAGCAGTTCCACCTCCTTGCGCGGCACGCCCAGCGCCGCGGCGACATGGGCGACGCCTTCTCCGCGTCGCAGCATGCGCAGAGCATGCACTCGCGTCGAGAGATTCAACCCCGGGCGCGAGGGCATCGGGATTGCCGCGACGGCCGGCTCTTCCTCAGACACGGTGCGCGGAACCTCCTCCGCCGCATCCAGCCGGACCAGCATCTCCTCGATGCGCCGTTTCTGCCGCCGCGAATTGCGGCTGATCTCAAACTTCAGCGTGACGAACAACGCCAGCGTGGAGAGCAACCCCGCCGCCACCAGCAAATAAGGAAGTAATGCAATCGGTTTCATCTAGTTCAGTGTCCGCAGCCTTTCCTGGCGGCTCACCACCTGGTGTACCCGCACGCCAAAATTTCCTTCCACCACCACCACCTCGCCCCGGGCAATGACGCAGTTATTCACGATCACTTCCACCGGCTCCAGCACGGAGCGGTTCAGTTCCACAATCGATCCCGTGGTCAGTTTCAATACGTCTTTCAGCGGAACCTGCGCGCGGCCGAAGGAAACGCTGACCGGTAGTTCCACATCCAGCAGCAATTCGAACGTTTTGGAATTCACCGGGCCAGTGAAGCCTCCGCCCGCCGCGGCCGCCAGTACCGCTTCGGGCGCTTTCCCTTCTGGGGGCTCGGTCTGGGCTGCCACCATCGCCTCGACCAATGCGGTCTCCAGGCCCACGGCGAGCACCGCCGATTCCGCGCCGAACTGGATCGTGATCGCCGCCCATTGCGCGTCGGCCGCGGCAGAGGATTCCCCTCCGGCCTCGCAGTTCACTTCATGGCCCAGCCGGCTCCCCATCGCTCCGGCGGTGCCTGAAAGCGCCTGGCTCAAGGTTTCCAGATACGTGGACTTCAGGCTGGCAGCGTCGTTTTCCTCGATGCCCGCGGCTTTCAGAACCTGCCCTCCAGCCGTGCTCCATCCAGCCTCCGATGCGGCTACCCACACAGCCCCCGGAACGCCGGAGAAAACCTGTTTCCACAGCAGCCCCACGTCGGAGGGAGGTTCCGCGAACGCGTCCACGCCGATCTGCGGCCGCTCACCGACCATCGTTTCGAAAACGGCGGCGAGGCGCGCGGAGAATTCTTCAAACAGCCAGTGGCGAAGGTCGTCGGCGGTGTTCATTCAAATTCCTTCTAGGCGCCGCGCGCCATCGGCCAGCGCTTTTCCATGTAGGCGCGCAGGCGTAGGATGGCCTGCGATTTAAGCTGGGAGATTCTCGATTCATGCAGGCGAACGATCTTTGAGATTTCGCGCAGAGTCAGTTCCTCGTGATAGTACAGGCTGAGCACCGTCTTTTCGATGTCCGGCATCTTCGCGATCGCTTCGGCCAGCAGCCTCTGCAACTCGCTGCGCTCCAATAAGCGCGATGGCCAGGCCTCTTCGTCGCCCGAGATATACTTCAAAAGATCGCGGCTGTTGCTCGAATCGTCCTCCGGCGCCGCGCTTTCGAGACTGCCCAGATTCAGGCCACGCACATCCACCAGCCATTCGTGATACTCCTCGATCGTCAGGGTCAGCTCGGTAGCGATCTCCTCCTCGCTGGGCGAGCGGTGAAGCTTCTGCTCAGCGCGCGAAATGGCCGCCTCAATCTGCTTGGAACGTTTACGCTGCTGCCGCGGAGCCCAGTCCAGGCCCCGAAGGCTATCCAGAATCGCGCCGCGAATCTTGTATTCGGCGTAGGTTTTCAGCTTCACGTTATGCGAGGAGTCGAACCGGTCAATCGCGGAGATCAGCCCCACGATCCCGGTGGACACCAGGTCGTCCAGGCTGACGCTTTCCGGCAAACGGTCGTGGATGCGCCGCGCGATCAACCGCACCTGCGGCAAATGTTCCAGAATCAACTGCTCGCGCTCTTCGGCCGAGTATCCTACCGCCTCATAGGCCTGGGCCGCATAGGGATTCGCGCCCGCGCGCGCCATCTGTGAGGGTTCTTGTTTGGTGGCTTGCTTCATGCCGATGCTCCGATCGCGCGGCCAGGCTGCGGATCTTCTCCGCGCACTTTTCCAGTGAGGAACTCCTTGGTGGCAGCCTCCAGATCGTCCGGGATTTGTTGGCCCGTGCCCAGGAATGAAATAGGGAGAGAGCGCCGCGACGCTTCGCTCACCAGCGCCCCGTAGCGCGTGGTTTCGTCCAGGCGGGTAAATAGCAGCTTCTTCGGTTGAAAAATGCCGTAGCGGTCGGCGATGCGGGCCATGTCGGCCGGTTTCATCGACGCCGAAAGCACCAGGTGCGTGTCGATCTCAGGATGCGTGGCGATGAGGCGCGCCAGATCCTCGCTGTCTTCCATTTCGGCAGCGGCCAGGCCCGGCGTGTCGATGAAGACCCAGTCTTTTTGACGATGCTCTTCGAGAGCCTGCGCCAGCGCCACCGGAGTCTCCACCTTCTCGAATCCGATACCCAGAATCCCGGCGAGCGACCGCAGTTGTTCCGCGGCTGCGATCCGATAGACATCGGCCGACAAAATGTAGGCGGGCTTGCGGGAGGTAAGGCCAAAGCGCGTGGCTAGCTTCGCCAGCGTCGTGGTTTTTCCCACACCAGGAGGGCCCACCAACGCCACCACGCCGCGGGTCAGTCCGCGCCGTCCCAGCGTTGCATCCACTTCGAACAGGTCCTCGAGCACCGCGCCATCGGCCACTTTCCTCGCCATCGCCGGGTCCAACTCATACTCGACCAACGAACGATACCCATCGGTCTCCGCGAACAGCGGCGCTGGCGCGGCGAACATCTTTGCACCGCGCAGCATCTCGGTCATCCGCTCCATTTCGCGCTTCAGATTCGACACTTCCTGCGCCAGAGCCTCGGTGGCCACGGTGCGCGCCGGGGCGTTCACGAGGGAGGTCGTGCTTTCCGCCCGGCCTCCCGATTCCAGCTGCGGACGCATACCGAACACCACTTCATACGCGCCCAAGTGCCTGGTCTCCGGCGTGGACGGGCGCGCGTGCATCAGCAAGGCCTCCTCGCCCAGTTCTTTATGCGCCAGTTCCATGGCGGCTTCCACGGTCCCCGAAAAGTAGCTTTTCAGTCTCATGCATTCCTCATTGGATTAAGCCCATGGAGACAACCTTCACGCCAGGAGGCACTTCGTTGTGCGAAAGAATCGATAGATTCGGGATCTGCCCCTCGATCATCTGCCGCAGATAGAAACGCGCCGACGTGCTAGTCACCACCGCCATCGGCGAATCGGCCGTGCCAACGGCGCGTGTCACTTTATCGAGAATTTCGCGAATCTTCTGCGGCGGCAGGTTCAAATGACTAGACGCTTCGCCGTATTCAATGGCCCGCTCAATCCCCTGCTCGATCTGCGAATCGACGAAAAATGCTGGCAGTTCACCGTTAGGATTCAGATACGGCTTCACCAGCATGCGCCGGATGGCCTGACGCGCATATTCCGTCAGAAGAATCGGGTTCTTGGTCATCGCCGCGGCTTCGCCCAAGGATTCGAGAATGGTAACCGCATCCCGAATCGAGACCCTTTCCCTCAACAGATTCTGCATAACCTTCTGCACGGTAGCCAGAGGGAGCAATTTCGGAACCAGATCCTCGACAACTCTCGGGTTTTCTCCGGTCACGCGGTCCAGAATATTCTTGGTATCCTGCCGCGAAAGCAGTTCATAGGCATGTCTGCGGATCAGCTCCGCCAAATGCGTACCCAACACGCTGACAGAATCGACGACGGTATAGCCCTGAGAGCGCGCGAAGTCTGCTTTATCCGAGGGAATCCACAGCGCTTGAATCCCAAACGCGGGTTCCGTCGCGGGAATACCTTCGAGCGGCGGAGCGCTGCCTCCCGGATGAATCGCCAGATCACAGTTCTGCATCATTTCGAAACGCGCCAGTTCCGCGCCTTTCAAAAAGACCACGTACTCTCCCGACTTGAGCTGCAGATTGTCTGTGACGCGCACCGGAGGCACCATGAATCCCAAATCCGACACCATCTGCCGCCGGATACCCGCAATGCGCCGTAGCAGCGGAGAATTCTGGGCGCCTTCGACCAGCTTTACCAGCCCGATGCCGACCTCCAGCGCAAGAGGCTCGACGTTCAACAACGTTTCCAGATTGTCTTTGTTTGCCGCAGCCGCGCTGGCTGATGCAGTGGTCGCGGAAGGCTCCTCCAGCAGTCGTTTCTGGTTCATCCGATAGCCCACGTATCCAACTCCGGAGCCGAGCATCAGAAACGGCAGGGTCGGCAGGCCCGGGAACGCCGCGAGAGCGATCAGCACGCCGCCCGACAACATCAGCGGCTGCGGATTGCTGAATATCTGCGTCCTCACATCCGCCCCCAGCTTGTTGTCAGAGCTGGCGCGGGTGACGATCAAGCCTCCCGAGACCGAAACCATCAGCGCAGGAATCACCGTGACCAGACCGTCGCCGATGGTTAGCACGGTGTACGTGGCCAGCGCGCGTTTCAAATCCATGCCGTGCTGCAGGACGCCGATCAGGAATCCGGCAACAATATTAATAGTGGTTATGAGGATGCTGGCCACCGCATCGCGCTGCGTGAAGCGCGATGCGCCATCCATGGCTCCATAAAACTCGGCCTCGGCGGCCAGATTCTTCCTGCGGGCGCGGGCTTCATGTTCGTCGATCAGGCCGGAGTTCAAATCCGAATCGATGGACATCTGCTTGCCGGGCATGGCGTCCAGCGTAAAGCGCGCCGTGACCTCGGAAATACGCACCGCGCCATGGTTGATGACGACGTACTGAATCGCGATCATCACGAGGAAGATTACAATGCCGATAATGTAGTTGCCGCCCACCACGAAGTTACCGAACGCCTCGATCACCTGTCCGGCCGCACGCGTCCCCTCGTTTCCATGGATCAGAATCAGGCGAGTGGACGAAATATTGAGTGCGAGACGGAACAGAGTTAGCAGCAACAAAGCCGTTGGGAAGACGCTGAACTCCACTGGCTTGGTGATATACATGGAGACCAACAGCACAATCACCGCCACGGTGATATTCGTGCTGATCAAAATGTCCAACAGGAAGGACGGCATCGGCGTGATCATCGCCATGACAATGCCGAGCACCGCCAAAGGAACGCCGATCTCACTTAGGTTCCCAAAGGGAGACGATTTCTTGCCGCCCGCTTTCGCTTTGGCTGGAACCAGTTGCGTTTTTGGTGCCGCCCCGCGTGCCGGTTTCGGTGCCGAAATGGGAGCGGGCTTAGGAGCGGTAGCCATCTGTGCAGCAACTCATGCACGTCAGGCGCCGGATCTCACCGTTTGGGGCCCGGATTATTCCTGCTACCATTTTCTTGGTGGAGGAGGCTCCAAGCTCGGTTTCTACTGGTCGTTTCGGTAGGGCCTCTCTGGGGATACCCCAGGGCACCGTGTAGGGCTGACATTTCGTCGCGCGACCGTGCCCCGCACTGCATGCGGATGTGGTCGCGCCGGATGAGACTCGTTGGAGCCTTCGCCGCCACTCGAATCATGCCTCACAGGGCTATCGCCAACGCTATCCTTGCCGCCGAACCGACGGTGATGGACATCGCCGGGCAGCTTGCGCGGATGCTAGGCAGAATGCCTCACCGGCTCGCTCCGGCCGCACGCCGCTATCTCAAGGCCTTCCCGCCCGGCAACACACGTCCTCGCCTCCGCCACGTCGAGTCGTTTGTGCGCGCCGATCCCAGTTTCCGCCGGAACCCCCGGACCATGAACTGGATCAGCGGACCAGCCTCCATGCAGCCCGCGCCCGCCGCGCGCGCATGGCCGATTCCGCAAATCGAGACCATCGCCGATCTGGCCGCGTGGCTGAGTCTCCAAATCGGCGAGCTCGAATGGCTGGCGGATTTGAAGGGGCTCAGTTGTCATTATCATTACCGCGCGATCGAGAAGCCCAGCGGAGGCATCCGCCTGATCGAGTCGCCTAAGCCGCGCCTCAAAACCGCGCAGCGCAAAATCCTGACCGAGATCCTGGATAAAATTCCAGCGCATGCGGCCGTGCACGGGTTCCGAAAAGGCCACTCCGT
>Ga0209698_10001663_pt1 | contig 25620 bp, 26 predicted proteins | sample LitLauG_LLR_2012_FD_187203 | JGI IMG/M metagenome (GOLD analysis project Ga0209698, IMG submission 187203) | Freshwater sediment microbial communities from Pennsylvania, USA - Little Laurel Run_MetaG_LLR_2012 (SPAdes) (version 2) | ecosystem: Environmental > Aquatic > Freshwater > Creek >... | reverse complement strand
CGCTTCGTCACGACGGCAAGGGAATCGGTCCAATCCTTCACATTGCTGGTCTTGCCCCGGCTATCGAACAATTGAACCGTCTCGTGGTTCTCCTCGATGAACGACTGCTGCAGCTCGGAAAGAAAAGGGCTACGGAACTTGCCAACCGCCTGCAACCTGCGCAGGAGATCCCGCGTATTCGGTGCCCCGGCCAATTCCATGGCCGGGTCGTGAAAGAAGAGATCTTCGATCACGTACAGCCCCCCGGTCCGCAAATGCGGGAAAAGATGCCCGAAGGCGATCTGCTGGTGATGCGAAGCGTGGCTGGCGTCGTCGATGATGATGTCGATCGGCGCACCGATGGCGTCGACGAGGCGCGCCAGATCGGCCCGCGAAGACATGTCGCCGCGCAGGATCGTGCAGCGGTCCAGGCGCACGCTCGAGAAGTCGTCGATGTCGAAGCCGTAGATTCGAGCGCGCGGGAAATATGCGCTCCACATCTCCAGTGAGGGCGCCCGAGCACACGCGGAGTGGGTCGAACCCTGGGCGCCATTGTTCGCACGGCGCCAGTCGGCGTCGATGCGCAGCAGTCCCATCTCGAGAACGACGAGATCGCGTTGCCGCAGGGGCTCGAACAGGTTGCCGTAGATGCGCGCGTATTGATGTCCGCACAGCATGGTGCCTTTGTCGCTGCCGAACTTGTCCGCCAGCGCTGTCAGCGGGTCGACGCGCTGGACGGAATACCCGTGCGCACTCAGCTGCCGCTTCAGCTGATTTCTGATCAATTGCATTGCCGCATTCATTGGCCCAGTGTACGAAGCGCACCGGGCAAAGTCCAGCGCAAATACGCTCCGGAATTGCCGATGAACGCCGCATCCGATTCTGGATTTGCTCATCGAGGACCGCCCCGCGTCGATGTGCCGGCGGCACTGGAGCAACAATCGGTCCCGGATTCGCGTCGCAACGCGCGACATGTCGATCGAGCGTTCGGTGGCGCACAGACCGCGATGCGCGTGATCGCGCAGCGCGCATGGAGTGTCGGCGTCGCTTGCCGTCTTGAGGGGCTGACCGGTCTTCGCCTTCGGCGTCCATCGCGACGGGAGCTTCCCCGTCGCGCAAGCCGACCGCAGCGGCCGCTCGTTCGGTCAGGAGCCGCCCGACAGGCTTTCTGGCACGGCGATGTGCTCCGGCGACAGACCCGCTTTGTCGCGTCCGACCATCTGCAGGTAGGCCGACTCGATGTGTCGTGCGAAGCGCGGCGTATCGAACAAGGCCGCCTTCGCGCGATTCGCCTGGAGCCGGTGCCGGATCCGATCCAGCTCCGCGGGCCCGGTGGCCAGCTCGACGGCTCGCGCCTCGAACTGTTCCGGCGTCGTCGTCACCAGCTCGGGCAGCCCAGCGGCGCGCAGCAGGCTGGCGGCGACCCGCCCGGGAAAGGAGCGGCCCATCCGGGTCAGCACGGGCAGGCCCACCCACAGCGCGTCGCTCGCCGTGGTGTGCGCGTTGTAGGGCAAGGTGTCCAGGAATAGATCGCCCGCGCGTTGCCGCGCAAGGTGCTCTTCCATGGGCATCCGCGGCGCAAAGACCAGGCGCTCCGCGCCGATCCCGCAAGACTGCGCTGCGCGGACCAGATGGGACGAGGCATCCGCATTGTCTTCGAGCAACCAAAGGACACTGCGCGGAACCGCCGCAAGTATCCTCATCCAGGATGCGAAGTCGCCCGGGGTGATCTTGAAGCTGTTGTTGAAGCAGCAGAACACGAAGGCGTCCGGCGGCAGGCCGAGTTCTTGGCGCGTGAACTGCCGGTCGGCGACGGTGCGCTTGCGATCGTTGACCTGGTAGCTGTCCGGCAACCAGACCACCTTCTCCGTGTAGTACGGGAAATCCTCGGCCGGAATCGTCGTCCGGTCGGCGACGATGTAGTCGTAGTAGTCGGCCGCCAGGGTGCCCGGATAGCCGAGGTAGTTGACCTGGATCGGCGCGGCGCGCCGCGAGAAGATTCCCGTGCGGGCATGTGTCGTGAACCCGGCGAGATCGACCGCGATGTCGATTCGCTGTTCCTGGGCGGCCGCCGCAGCCTGGGCGTCGGTCAGGCCGCGGATATCGACGAACCGGTCCACCGCGCGTTCGATCCGCTCGCGCATGCCGTCGCGCGTGTCCGGTCCGCAAGAGAATCCGATGATCTCGAAGCGCTTGCGGTCGTGGAGTTCGAAGAGTTCGGCGATCAGGAAGGCCACGGCATGTTTGCGGAAGTCCGGTGAAAAATAGCCGATGCGGATCCGGTCTCCGGGCGGCCGCCTGCCTACGGCGCCCCGCGAGGCCAGCGACGGAAAGGCGTCGGCGACATAGGTCCTTGCGGCCAGATAATGCAGCCTTGCCGAATCGAGCAGCAGGAGCGCAGGGAAGGCCGGTATGGCCTTGCGGCCCTGCTCGACGCGCTGGCGCAATTCGTCCAGCTCCGCACCGAAACGGCTCCAGTCGCAGCGCGCCATCTTGATTTGCAGGCGCAGCCCAAACAGATAGGGATAGTCCGGATTGATGGTCAGCGCGCGATCGAGGCTGGCGCAGGCCGCGCCCAGCTGCTTGGACTCGCGCTGCGCCCAGCCGCGATGGACGAAGGCGTCGCCAAAGGCCGGATCGATCGTTATCGCGGCATCGAAGCTGGCAATCGCCTCCTCGAACCGGCCAAGATCCTTCAGGGCGATGCCACGGTTGTAATGATGGCCGGCAACACCCGGCTGCAGCTCGATCGCGCGCTCGAAGTCCGGCAGAGCCTCGGCGGGCGACTTTCCTTCCAGCAGGATGTTGCCGCGCAGGCTGTAGGGGTCGACCACGTCGGGCCTGGTCTCGATCACGTGCTGCAGATCCGCCAGCGCTTCCTCGCCCCGGCCGATGGCATGCAGCGCGACCGCGCGGAAAAAACGCGGCTCCGGCGCTCCGGGATCGAGTGCCACGACCTGCGCGTAACTTTGCGCGGCATCGGCTTGCCGGCCGAGGGCCTGCAGGGCGACGCCCCGCTGGAAATGGGCCAGCCCGATGTCCGCCTGCGCGGCGAGCGCGCGGTCGAGACTCTCGAGGGCGGCCTGCGGACGGTTCAGCCGATTGAGCAGCATGCCGCGGCGCACATGCGCTTCCGCGAGCCCGGAATCGATGGCCGCGGCCTGCTCGAAGCTGGCCAGCGCCCGATCGAAATCGCCCAGCTCCTGCTGCGCGATCCCGAGGGCGACGTGTGTCGCGGCGCGGCCGGGGTTGCGGGCGATCGCCGCGCCAAACCGCTCGCCCGCGGCGAGGAATTCGCGCCGTTGCAGGGCGATGGTTCCCAGCAGGTGCTGCGCCTCGTCGCTTTCCGGAAGGGCCTCGAGCGCCCGCTCGGCGGCGGCCTGGGCCTCGGCGAACTGGCCCGCCAGGAAAAGCGACTGCGCCCTGGCCAGCAGTTCCCCTGGCGCCTCCGTTTCCTGGCTCGCGCCGCCGCCTCGTCGCAATATCTTCGTGAACAGGTTCATTATTCGTGGATCCTTCCAGCGCTCGTCTCGCCAGCAAGCATGCCAGAGTCGAGTCGGACCAGCGCGTCCGGCGGCCCGGCATTGTCCGGTGGCCATGGCATGACGCAACCTTTGCCGCCGACGCAGTGGTCGACTGGGGACCCGGCTGGTCTAATTGCACGATCCGCGGCGTCGGCCTGAACATATTGCATGAACTACTCCGACATCACCACGCGGGACGCCAATCCCCTGAAGCGCTGGATCCAGCGCCGGCGGTTTGCCGATGCGCTCGCGGTCCTGGAATCCGTGCCCGGGCGCTCCGCTCGGCTGCAGGTGCTCGACTACGGTGCCGGAAACGGCGAGCTTGTCCGCCGGATCGCTGGCGACCGGCCGGTCGACGCGTGGGTGTTCGAGCCGTCGCCCCACCTGATGGCCGAGGCGCGGGAAAACTTGTCCGGCACCCCGTCGGTGACCTTCGCCGACACGGTCGAAGGCCTGCCTGCCGCGGCCTTCGACGTGGTCTACTGCCTGGAAGTGCTGGAACACCTGCCCGACGAGCAAGTGCGCGTCGTCCTCGGGCAGCTCCAGCGCCTGCTCCGGCCCGGCGGTACGGCGATCATCGGCGTGCCGCATGAACTCTTCCTTCCGGCGCTGGTCAAGGGCGCGTTCCGCGCGCTGCGCCGCTACGGCGACTTCGATACCCGGCCGCGCCATATCCTCGCGGCCGCGCTGGGCCGCCCGCCGGCGACGCGTCCCTTGTCCGAGATCGCACCGGGACTGCCCTATCACTTCCATCACCTGGGCTTCGACTTCCGTGCCCTGGAGCGCACGCTGCGCCTGGGCTTCGACGTGCGCAGGAAGTGGTTCAGTCCGGTGCCGCTGCTCGACCTCGTCCTGAACTCGGAGGTCTACTTCCTGCTTACGACGCGGCCACCTTGACCGCGCTCCCAGCCGTCCAAGAACGGTAGGAAGTCGGACTTCCGGCGCGGTCGTCGATCGAAGTATCGTCGGAACATGAATGTTCCCCCGATGTTGCGTCGATTGTTGCGTCGCGGCATGTGCCAGTCACCGTCGACGCCACGAAACGCAGCTTGCCATTCCGGACGTCGAGCGGATTTCGCGTTCGAGGAACACCCGCGAAATGACCAAAGTAACTTGGACGGATCGTGCATGCCAGATACAGTCTCGCAATAGGAACGCGGGGTCTCGCCTGAATCCGCTTCGCCGCCGATGAAAGGGACGATGCCATGTCGCAAGGCAAGAAACTTCAAATCCGGCAGGCGAGCGGCGGGGTGATCAACTGGGATCCTCCGGCCAAGCGCGAGGTGGTAGAGCGGGCGCTCTCGGACGGTTTGACCGAGCCGGCAAAGATTGTCGAATTGGGGCGCGCCTACAAAGTCGAACTGACCTTGGACGAGGTTCGGCGATTCATCGCGGAAATCCGTTCGCTCTAGGACAACGAGAGTACGTGTTGCCGAGGTCAAATTCAACATGAACGGACTGACCCAACCTGGCCACGCCCATGCCGGTGCGCATGTACCGCCGCACCGACCGACGATCTATCACCATGTCAGCATTGATGGTCGCGGCACCAAGACCTACCCGAGTGCGACGCAGTACGAGCGCGCCGTGCAGCATGAAATGGCCCGGATTCATCACAGTCGCACCGGCCAGGCGATCTTCCGCGAATTCGTGTTGCGCTCCAAGCGCCATCTGAAGGTCGTCCCGTACGAGCAGGCGCAACTGAACGCCTTTGCTTCACCGAAGAACGTGGTTCAGGCCACGCTGAAGGGCCAACCAGTTCGCAATGGCGCCAACGGAGCCGTGCTTCTGGACGGCAAGGGAAATCAATGGACGGGGACCGGTGAAGGCAGCGAAGCCGACATCTCCTTTACGCCTCGGAACTGGACCCGATACTGCGGCCAGCAGAAGAAAGGGCACAAATGCGGCGCCCATTCCGATGAAGTACTCTTTCACGAGATGATCCATGCGACCCGCGAGTTGCGTGGCGTATTCAACCCCGTTCCGCTGGGCTACTTCTACGACACTGAGGAGGAATTCTTTGCAATCCTCATTGCCAACCTCTACGCTTCGGAGACGGGACGCCCGATCGATCTTCGTTCCGATCATCACTCCTTCAATCATCTGACGACCGACACCAATGCACTCTTTCTCCCGAAAAGGGACGAACAGGATTACCGCTATCGCCTGGTCGGCAAGTTGATCACTCAGGAGCCGAGGCTCGCACTCGAACTGCGTGCCGTGCATGCACCATTCAACCCGATCCGGCGCTATTTCGAATTGCAACGCACGACCGTGCCGTCGCATCACTGAACCCGCGCGCTGCCGGACGCAAAGGGCATTGGAGGGCGCTTCGAATGAGCCGGCTGCTTGCCCTGATTGCCCTGGTCGGATGCGCCGCATGTCTCGTGCGCGAGGCGGCTGCGGGCGAGGCGGCCGGCCTGCCCCCTGCAATCTGCGGCATGAGCCCGGGTGACTGGTGCCCCGCCCCGCCCGGCGACCCCTGTGGCGCGCACCGCGACGTCACGTCCTGCCGTGCCGATCCTCGATGCTACGGTATGCCGTACCAGGGCGAATCACTGGTTGCCTGCACGCTGGATAAACGGGGATTTCCGGCGAACTGCCCGACGGTCGGTTGCACCAGCCGGCCGCCGACCCCAGGTCAGGGCGATCTGCCGACGGCGGATCCAAAAAAGCGCGGCGCCCACGAGCAAGTTCGGTCCGCTTCTTAGGCGGATGCCCGCACCGCTCACTCCTCGGGCCAGGGCGGCGGCTCTCGCAACGCCGCGATGAACACTGAGCGATCGTAAGCTGCAGGCTGGAGCGGTGCGCCCGGCGAATTCGATCGAGCGCATCCACCCGAAACATGGGATGGGTGCGGCAATGTATGCAGCTCCATTTTCTGGCGTCGATGTAGGGTGGTTCCCTATTGCAACAATTCGACCCGCTTACTAACGTGATTGGTAATCAGTACCCATGCGCTGACCGATTTGATCCAGTAAGTACAAGAAAATTCGAGGGGAGACGACCGTGCGTGATGATCGGTCAACGCTATACGCCTTGGTGCAGTGTGCCTTCGGGGCCGCCGGAATGCTGATCGCGTCGATTGCCGTGGCAGAACCAATGATTTACACGGGGATCGTTGTCACGAACGTGCGCGTCAACCAGCAACTGATCCGCAACGCCACGCTGACGATCACCTTCGAAGGCGACACCGGCGATATCACGCAGGTACTCGATCCCGCTACGGGTACACCGATCCCAAGTGGAGCCTGCTCGGGGGCCTCGTTCTTCTACCTCACGAAGGGATCCGTGCAGATGCGTATCGAGCACCGCGGCCGTGCGCAAGTTGCGAACGTGGAACGGAACCAGATCTTTGTCGCCCTGGACGCGTGTAGCGGTGGAATTGGCTTTGGTTCCTTCCTCGGAAGCGGGTTGGAGCCAGCCTATCCGCTTGCATTCACCCAAGGAACGACGCAGGTTGCGACCGGCGTCGTGGATCCAAGGAGCGGACCAAGCGTAGGGCCTGGGGCATTGGCTCAAGTCGTCAGCGCCACGGGGATCGCGTGGTCATGCTTGGGTTACCCGCCGGGCGGCAGCTTCGCGCTGCAACCAACAAAGACCCGTGCGTGCAATTCGCCGGACAGTTCGCCGATCAAGTCGGATATCGGCGATATCTTCATCTACCAACCGTATTTCGAGATCGACCGATATGATCCAAACGGACTTGCAATCAGGAACAATCACGACGGTAGTACGAATCGCGGCACTTTCCTGATTCGCCGCAAGGCCGACTGAGAATCGCGCAAGAATTGCCAAGAGAAGCGGGAAAAACACGGAGAAGAATCATGACAAACCGTTACGCCTCGGCCGCTCGGGCGCTTTTGATCGCCCCTCTTGTCTTTGCATTCCTAGGGGGAACCTCCGTAGAAGCGGCTCCGGTCGACTACACGCTTCGTACTGTTGCCGACGGATCGCTGGGAATCCATGTATTTCGGCAAGCATTCTTGACCATCAGGATGACTGCCGATACGGCGTCCGTGCAATCCACGGCCAGTCCGGCGGATCCGACTCGCATGGTATTCACGAATTCCGCCGGCCTGGCGACCATCGCCATCGACGATGGCGGCCGCGTGTACAAGGCGACATTCGAGCCAGGCCAGATTTACGTCCGTTACGACACCGGGGCGGGTGTCGCGGGCTTCGGATCGGCAATCAGCCCGACGTATCCGATCGCACTGGACTGCTCGAATTGGGTCTACTCGTCCGACACGGCAGACTGCATCCGAGGGGAACCTTGGAATCTTGGTACGGGCAATGGGGATTTGGTTTACGAGGCAGGCATCCTCGCGCAATTGAATGCGCCGTATTTTCCTTCGGCGGCTGTGGCAGCCCTGCCTCAATCCCTTTCGGCATCAACCTTGCTGACGGGCGACGCACATGCTTGCGCCGGGCCCTATTCGATCGTGAACGTACCCGTTTGGGACGTGGGATTCAATTGGGGATCGGATATCACGGTCTGCGGAAGTCCGGCGCCGTGGGGACTTCGCACGGATCGCGGTGACTTGTTTCTTCAAGATATGGTCGGCGGCAGCAACAACCCGTCCGTCTGGCGCGGCGGTTGGGACGAAGCGAACACCGGATTCCTGAATGTCGAGGTCGGAGTCGCACGAGCAGGCGACGATTGAACCGTCACGGGACCGTTACATCGCTACGCCGCCGGGCCCATGGTGTTCAGCGGATGTTCATCGGGTTCGTGGCATCGAGGGCTCGGCCATCATTTTGAATTGGTCGAGTCGAATCCTGGTCCGTGAGGCGTCCTTCATCCGCGACGGCGCTTGAATCCTCGTCATGGGCAAAGTCGAGACGCTCGACAGGGCGACTCGATGATCGCAATATCCAGATTGGACATTTTGAAGTCACCCCTTGGTCTTGCCCGACGGGCGCCGTCGATTGGGCCAAGCGCCGCGACAAGGCGTTGATTCTGATTAACGGCCGCGCGGTTGCGGTCGGCCCGGCGACCCGCCAGGCGCCCGGATTCCTGGATCGAAGGGCGCCGCAGAAGGCGCAAGATGCGTCATCATCCGTGCGGCGGTGCCGATCGCCCTTGCGATTTTCTGGAAAAATCCAACCACGATGTCCAATGCCGATCGTTCACCCCAGGCCAACTCCGCCGCGCTGCTGACCAACCACGTCCTGCACGCCTTCGCCGGATCGCTCGAGTTGAACCTCCGCATCCTGCGCGATTTCTTCCAGGTGCAGTCCTTCGAGGTGCTGCCTGCCGATGGCTCCCCCTTGTGCATCCGCGACGACAGCGGCGCGCCGCTCAGCGTCCATCTGCCCAGCGACAACGTCATCGGGCGCCTCGCGCTACTGAACAAGTGCTGGGACATCGCCAAGCCGCGCTTTGTGCAGCAGGTGCTGCGCGATGCGGCGCCTGGGGTCGTCCTGGTCGACGTGGGCGCCAATGTGGGGCTCTTCGCCAGGCAATCCCTGGCTTGCGTGCCGGCGATCGGATCGCTCTATGCCTACGAACCGCATCCGGGCAATTTTTCCTTGCTGGAGCGGAATCTTCGCGGCATCAGCCGCGCGAAGCTGCACAACGTCGGCCTGGGCCGGGCGACATCGGTCCTCGAATTCTTCATCGATCCGGACAACTCCGGCAACTATTCGCTCCATGTCCAGGCCATGCCGGCGCAATTCGACCGCGTTTCGGTGCAGATCCGGCGGGCCGCCGACGAGGAGGCGAAATGGCTGCAGCACGACGCGCCGATCTTCTACAAATCCGACACCCAGGGCCACGACGAGACCATCGCGACCAGCCTGAGCCCGGAGTTCTGGTCGCGCGTGCGCGGCGCGATCTTCGAGCTCTGGCGCATTCCCGGCAAGGAGTTTGACGCGCAGCAGTTCGCGCGCATCCTCGATGGCTTCGACAACAAGGTCTTCGAGAAGAACCCCGGCCACAAGATCACCACCGCGGCGGTCATGAAATACCTCGACGCCGCGGACCACGAGTTCGACGATCTGCTCGCCTGGAATTCCTGACGGCAAGCGATCGCTGCGCCGCGAATCGAAGGCGTCTGACTGGAATCGGCAACTGCGCGGCGTGCGAAACGCTACTGACGGCAAGCGACCGTTGCGCCTACGGAATGTTCTTGACCGCAAGCGGCCGTTGCGCCGCTTGCGGAATGCGCTGGTCGGGAATTGGCCGCTGCGCGGCGTACCGAACTTTCCAGACCGCACGCGACCGCCGCATGGCAAGCGAAACGCAGTGAAATTAGCCCTTCCCATCGAGCGGGCTTTGTTACACTGGATTGTCGCTGCGTGGTCCCCTAGCTTGGGCCCCGATTCGCTTTTTTCGGGTTCCGCCGGCCACGCGCGCTGTCTCGCCTGACGCGACCGCTCCCTGGCGGCGACGCGGCACGGCCTGCACTCACGGAGCATCCGGCATGTCGATCAAAGCCCGCTTGCGCGCGGCCGTTCGCGCCTTCATGAACCCGGCCCTGCGCCCGGTCCGCATCGCGCCGCCGCCCGAGCCCACCCGTATCGTCGTCGACCGCCTCGCCGAGGGGCGCCACGCCCTGGTCACCGGCGCCGGTCGGCATATCGGACGCAGCATCGTGCGCGAACTGCTGGCCCATGGCGCCCACGTCACGGCCACGGATCTCGATCCGGCGCTGTGCGCCAGTCTCGAGGCGGAATTCGGTTCCACCGGCCGGCTGCAGGCGGTGCGCGCCGACATCACTTCGGCGGCCGACACCCAGGCACTGCTGCAGTCGCTCGACCAGGCGCAGCGCACCATCGACCTGCTGGTGAACAACGTCGGCGTCGTGGTCGACGATTTCACGGCGTCTTTCCGCACCAATGTGGTCGGCCCGATGGACCTTACCTACCCGATCGCGCGCCGCATGGCTGAGCGCAAGGTGCGCGGCTCGATCATCTTTCTCACCTCGATCCATGGCGAGTCCATCTTCCTGCGCAACCGGGCCTATGGCGCATCCAAGGCGGCGATCGGGATGCTGATCCGCCAGCTGGCGGTCGAGTTCGCCGCCGACGGCATCCGCGTCAATGGCATCGCGCCCGGCGACATCCGGGTCGACGAGAACGGACGGGTCGTGCCCTACCGCTTCGCGCCGCTCGAGGAAACGTCGATCCCGCCGCAGTACATCGCGCGGGCGGTCGTATACCTCGGATCGGAATATTTCTCGCGCTACACGACCGGCGCCACCGTCACGATCGACGGCGGGCTGTCCTTGTTCAACTACCAGTGTGCGGTGGCGGCAGGACTCTATCCGTAGCAGGCCGCGCGCCAGAGCTTCCTTCGCCCGCATCCACGAGCGTCAACCGGCCGGAATCCGTCGAGCTCCCCTCTCCCGCATTGCGGGAGAGGGGCCGGGGGTGAGGGCGTAAGCCCGGCCTGTACCCAGGATTGCACCCTCACCCTGCCCTCCCGCAAGCGGGAGAGGGAAAAGTCCAGCGAACAGCGCCGGCCCGATTCACCCCGCGGCCAGCGGCTCGATCTTCAGATCGAGCAGGTCGCGTCGTACCAGCGCGCCATCCGGCAGGGCATGCAGCGTGTGCTCGATCCGGTCGCCGCGCAGGCGCTCGAGGCGGTACCAGCGCGGCGGCGGCGCCGCGCTGCCCCAGCCGGTGAACTCGCGCGGCGTGACCTCGGCGACGAAACGCGCGTCGACCCGGCCGCGAAAGAAATGGCCCCACACCGGGTCATCCGGGTCGCCGGCGCAATAGCACCAGGAGCCGAAATCGAAGGGCACCCAGTGGCCGGGCGCAAGCCGCACTTCGGCCCATGAATGCGGCCCGAGGTTGGCCGGATGCAGCAGATACCCGGTGAGCAGGCGCGCCGGCACGCCGCAGGCCCGGCATAGCGCGACCAGCAGCGAAGAACCCAGCACGCAATCGGCGAGGCGCGACTGCAGCAGGCCGCCCAGCGGATCCTGGGCATCGAGGGTCTCGCGATGCACGTCGCCAAAGCGCAGGTTGCGCATGAGCCAGTCCCAGATCGCGTGGACCAGTTCGCGCGCGTCGGTGCGGCCGCGCGCCAGTTCGGCGGCCAGCGCCGCCACCGCCGCGCTGGGCGCCAGTAGCCCCTCGCGGTCGCGCAACCAGATCTCTTCGCTCGCCTCGACCGGCGTGCCCAGCGCCGCCGCGGGCGCCAGGGCATCGCCGGCCTCGGCACCGACGAATTGCACCTCCATTTCGGCAACCACCGGGCCGCGCACCGCGCCGGCGTCCAGGCGCAGCTCGACCCGACCCGGCGTCTCGCGCTGGTCGATCAGCGCGCCGGCCGGCTCGATCAGGCGCACCCGGGCGGTGCCGCGCTGGGTATCGCGCAGCGGCAGGGGCAGCCGGAACACCAGCGGCCGGCCGGGTGCGGCGGCATAGCTGTGCCATTCGCGGCGCATGGCCAGCCGATAGAGCTGCGCGGCGGCGGGCAGCGAGGTCGCATTGCGGTGCGTGGTGTCCTGCCACGGCTGCCAGGCTTCGTCGGCCGGATCGCCGGCGCGCGACTTGAGGGCATTGTTGGCCGCGTAGGGATCGAGCCGCAGTGCGCCGTCCGCCGCGCGCGTCGCGGGCAGCCCGCGGGCCAGCAGGCGCTCGAGCGTGCGCTCGGCCTTGCGCCGCGCGCCCGCCAGATCGCCGGCGCGCGCCTCGAACATCCAGCACTGCACGACGATCTGCTCGACGATTTCTTCGGCGCTGGCGACCAGGATGGATGGCATGGCCCCGGCCCGCGGATCAGAAACCGGGCACGCCGCAGCCGCGCAGCACGCGGTGCACCTCGGCGCGCTGGGCCTCGAGCAATTCGCCCGAGGCGTGGAAGCGGTCCGGGCAGTGCCGCACGCCGAATTGCGCCGCCAGGGCATCCGAGTCGATCATCGCCAGGTTGGGCTGGCTGCGGGTCAGGCCGGTCAGCATGAGGTTGGCCTCGTTGGCGTAGACCCCCAGGCTCTCGTCGAACGCGTCGCCGAGCCAGGCGAAGTTCGAGATCCGGTCGGCGGCCGACGAGGCGATGAGGTTCTGCACCAGCAGGGTCGCCCCGGTGCGCGCCTTGACCTCCTGCGCCAGCGCGGCGAGGTCGCGCTCGGTGTCGGCCACCGTCCGCGGCACGCGTTCGAAGTCGCGCCGCAGCCAGTCGGCGACGCCGGGCCCGATGAACGGCCCGAAGCGAAAGCCGTGCAGCGCGATGATCCAGCCCGTGGCGCGATGGCGAAAATGCGGCGCGACCTCGCTGCCGAGGGTGATCGCGATCGCGTCGGGCGGCGCGCAATCGACGATGCCGCGCCGCGTGATGACTTCGGTGCGCTCCAGGATGGGCGGCGTGCCGACCGCTTCGGTCATGAGGTGCAGCGCGAAATGAACGTTCTGCGCTTCGGGCCAGCGGCCGGCCAGCGTGCCATGGGCGGCCTCGGGCGCGAAGCCCGGGTAGGCCGCCGCGCCGCTTTGGCCGATGCGCTCGCCGATCCACGCGTAGACCGCCTCGGTGATCGCCCGGGCCTCGGCCGGCGTGCGCCGCAGGTGCTGCAGCAGGACGGCCGACGAATGCACGCAGCGCTCGTCCGAGAACGCCACCACCTGGGCCGGCCCGGGCGCCCGTGCGAACCAGCTCAGGAAGGCCATGTCGTCGCCGCGGAAGACCGCCGTCTGCTCGCAGGTACCCAGCGCCAGGACCGTGCCGAATCGACCCGTGCCTACGCCTTCCCAGCTGCCGCGAACGCGCTCGTGCCAGCCGGCGAGCAGCGCGCCGCGGCCCTCGCCATTCTCGAAGCCGCGGCGCCCGGCGAGCACCAGGGCGAGCAGTTCGCCCGATGCGTCCAGGCCCTCGGCATCGGCGACGACTGCACCTTCATCCCAATCGCCCGCCTCGACCATGTCCTGGTAGCCGCCGCGCGACAGTTCGGCGCGCAAGCGCACGGTACAGCCGGCGCGCGGCGCCAGCACCACCTGCAGGTCGTTCTGTTCCTCGCCCAGCGGCGGCGTCGCCGCCGCGTCGCGCCCACCGGCCAGGCGCAGGTAGCAGACCGCCAGCGGATCGCGCGCCGCGACCGCCTCGCCGCTGGCGCGCAGCCAGCGCAGGCCAGACCGGCGCAGGGTCAGAGGGCTGGCCGAGAGCGCGGGCATGCGCAATTCGCTCATGCCGCCTCCATCGCCGGGTCGAGGCAGCCGCGCTCTTCGAGGATGCGGACCACTTCCTCGGCGATCAGCCGCCAGCCTTCGGCGGTGAGGTGCATGAGGTCGACCTTGATGCGTTCGGCGCCGGCGCAGGCCGCGATGCGCTCGACATCGACGATCGAGAAGCCCAGGCGCGCCGAGAGCTCCGCCAGGCCCAGGTTGAAGCGGCGCACGCGCAGCGCCAGTGAATCCTCGGCACCCAGCCAGCAGTGCGTGCGCTCGCCCGGCGTGATGGGCGAGAGGTTGTAGACCAGGACCTGCGCACCCAGCCGCTCCTCGATCGCCAGGACCAGCTGTTCGAGCCGGGCCATGGCCGTTTCGAGCGGCACCAGGCCGGCGAATTCGCATTCACGGGCCAGCTCGGCACGGGATTCGGGGGGCCACGACTCCAGGTCGTCGGGCAGCAGCAGCCAGCCGTCGCGGCGGTGGCGCACCAGCGCATTGGTCGCCGCCGATTGCACCGACAGCACGACCACGTCGGCCGGCGCATCGAACATGGCCGTGCGCTGCTGGCGTTCGATTGGATGCGCGCCCGAAGGCAGGCGCCGTGCGAGCTCGGCGGGCACTTCGGTCTGCGGCGTCTCGCCGGGCAGCGCGATGAGGTCCAGCCGGGTGCAGGTTTCGTGGCGCACGCGCGCCAGGATGTCGGGGTGGCGGGTGCGCAGGACCTCGTTGATGCCGTTCCACTCGAGCACCCCGCCGACGCGCGAGGAATGCAGGGAATCGCGCACGTCGACGTTGCCCTTGGCGAAGATCCGCAGCACGCGGCGGCTCGAGCTCACGCGAGCCCCGCGCCGCCATGGGGGCCCGCCGCGGCGGCCGGCGCCCGCAGCAGGGCGTCGACGCCTTCGAGGGTGGTCACGCGTTCGGCCGGATCGAGATCGCAGTCGGCCGCGAGGCTGCGCCAGAACCGCATCATGATGCCGGTTTCCAGCGGATGGCGGCGCGCAAAGGCCTGCTCCCAGCCGTCCTCGCCGGTCAGCGGGTCGCGGTAGCCTTCGCGGTGCGTCAGGTGCAGCGAGATCGCGCCCTCGACCACGACGACCCGCATGCCCGAGCGGCACAGGCGCAGCGCCAGCTCGCGATGCTCGTTGATCGAGATCTCGGCGTCGAAACCGCCGGCGGCGATGAAGGGCTCGCGCGGGATGGAAAAGTTGTGGCCGGCGGCGGCCATCCATTGCGCCAGCGGCGCCGATCCGGCGCGCAGCGCGCTCATCTCGATCTCGTACAGGCGGCGCGGCGCCGCGCCCGGGTAGATCGCCAGCTCGGCGCGCTCGAGCAGCTTGTCGTACGGCAGCTGCGCGACCATCTCCTCGGTGACCAGGTAGGGCGTGATGTTGCCCATGCTCTTGACCCGCGCCTCCTTGCCCGGCCAGGGCTCGCCGCTGCGCGGATCGCGGAAGAAGCGCGTGCCGCGCAGGTGGCGCTGCTCGCCGCGCCCCATTTCGTCGTCGGCCAGGCAGCCATGGCGCGCCACCGCATCGGGCGACAGCAGCACGTCGCCGTCGAGGAACAGCAGGCGCCGCCCGCGTGCCGCCCGCGCCCCGGCGTTGCGCGACGCCGAGCGCCCGCGGCTCGGATCGTGGCGGATCAGGTGGACCGGCGGGGCGCCCGGCGGCAGGTCGGCCGGCGCGATCGCCGGCGTCGAGCCGTCGTCGACGATGATCAGCTCGGCGTCGCGTTCCCAGTCCACGCTCTGGCGGCCCAGCGCGATGAGGCTCAGGCGCAGGCGCGGGAATTCGTCCTTGGTGATGATGACGACACTGACGTTCATCGGCATACTCGTTGGCGGTGCAGGGAAGGGGACCGGAAACCGTTCAGCGCGACAGCGGATCGACCTGGATGGCCACCGAGGTCGTGCGCAGGGCGCGTTGCGCGGCGCCGCCGTCCAGGGATTCGGCGGCGTCGGTGCTGGCGGTGCCGCAATCGGCCCCGACGGCTATCTGCTGGCCGACCGACACCGTCAGGGCGCGCAGCACGGCGCGCTCGGTGGCGATGATCCGGAAGAACAGCAGCGGCGGGCAGTCCTGCGCCTTGGCCGCGCCCAGGTCGACGCGCACCTCGAGCAGCGGCGTGCCGGGCCGCAGCGCGTCGCCGACCTTGGCCAGGATCTTGTGGATCATGCCTTCGTGCATCTGCTCGCCGACGCGCGGCATCTTCAGGGCGAGGATCATGCGGCTTCCTGGTTCATCATATTCGGGTCAAGCGCTGGCATGGAAGTCCTCGATCGGCAGCGCGTCGAGCAGCAGCGCGGCGAACTCGTCCAGCGCGATCTCGGCGGCCCGCCCGGCACCGCCGTGGCAGTCGGCCTGCAGCGCGCCGCCGCCCTCCTGGGCCAGCGGACGGTCGAGGTCGAGCACGAAGCATCCGGTGCGTCGCGACAGCCGCGCCACCTCGAGGTTGCAGCGCCGGATGCGCTCGCGCAGGGCAGGAGGATCGATTCCGGCGCGGTATTGCAGCGGCTCGTCGACGTGGCGAAAAGCCGTGCACACCGCAACCGCGGTGCCGGCGGCGAGCAGACCCTCGACGATGGGCTCGAGCGCCGCCGCCGCCTCGTCGGCCGGCATCGGCGCTTCGCGGCTGCATTCGGCGGCCAGCTGCGCCGCGGCGTCGGGCGGCCATCCGGCGGCGAGGCCGCGGTGCGGCAGGAAGATCCCGCCGTCGCGGTGGCGCAGGGCCGGCAGCGCAACGGCCGGCAGCAAGGAGAAGATCACCAGCCGATGGCCCTGCTGCAGCAGCACCCGCGGATCGAGGTCGGCGATCAGGCCGCGGCGGCGCAGGGCCGCGGGCGGTCCTTCGGCAGCCGGGTCGAGCTGGTCGGGCCGGGTCGCCCAGGCCCGGACCATCTGCAGCTCGACATCGGGCAGCACGGCCGGGATGATCGCTTCGGCGTCGGCCAGCCACTGCGCCTCGGCATCGCCTTCGAGCAGCAGGATGGTCGCGGGCCGGGCGACCTCGGACGGGGCGGTCTCGAACGGGGACAAGGCGGTCGCGCTCAGGTCGCGTCGAAGGTCACGAGCAGGGTGTCGTCGAGCACCGCGTCGGCGGCCGGCAGCGCCTCGTCGGCCTGGTCGCTGAGCCAGGCTGCGACGTCGCCGGGCTTCATCCAGTCGCCGTCGTTGAAGAAGCGCCGGCGCAACACGCCGGCCTGCGATGCCGTGACCAGGACGATCGCCTTGTCGGTCTCGAATTCGAGCAGGGCCTCGTCGGCGTTGACCATCTCGCCCTCGGCCTTGCACCACTGCAGCAGGCGGACCTCGATCGAGTCGCCCAGTTCCTTCGGAATCACGAATTTCCGGATCACGCTGTTCTCCTGCCCGATGGGGTCTCTGGAATCGGTGCCGCCGCCGCGCAGCGCCGGGACGATCGCGCTCAGCCGAGCAGCCGGCGGGCCGCCTCGGCGACGCGCGGCGCGTCGGGTATGGTGTAGGCCTCGAGCACCGGGCTGGCCGAAACCGGAGCGCGGCGCGCGCCCAGCCGGGCCACGCGCAGCCCGTCGACGCGTTCGCGCAGGCCGAAGGCCAGTTCGGCGCCGACGCCGCAGACCTCCTGGCCTTCCTCGACGAACAGCGCATGGCCGGTGCGCCGGCAGGAATCGGCGAGGGTCTGCCAGTCGATCGGCCACAGCGAGCGCAGGTCGACCACCTCGGCCTCGATGCCCGACGCGGCCAGCAGCGCCGCGGCCTCGAGCGCGACCACGCTCATGTACGAGTGCGCGACGATGGTCAGGTGGCGACCGTCGCGACGCAGCGCCGCGCTGCCGATCGGGATGGTCTGCTCGTCGTCCGGGACCGTGCCGCCCAGCGGGAACAGCCGCTTGTGGTCGATGTAGACGACCGGCCCGCTGGCCCGCAGCGCGCTCTTGAGCAGTCCATAGGCATCGCCCGCGGTCGATGGCGCGAGCACGGTGAGTCCGGGCACGTTCATCAGCCAGGGCTCGATCGACTGGGCGTGCGTCGGCCCCTGGCCCTTGGCGCCCGCCGTGGCCTTGACCACCATCGGCGCGGTGAGCTGCCCGGCGCTCTTGAAGCGCAGCTTGGCGGCGTAGTTCACCAGCGGGTCGAGCCCGAGCATCAGGAAATCGAGATACGTGATGAAGGCCAGCGGCCGCAGTCCCGCCGCGGCGGCACCCGCGGCCAGCCCCACCGTGACCGCCTCGGCCACCGGCGTGTTGCGCACCCGGCTCGGGCCGAAACGCTCGAACAGGCCACGCGTCTCGGCGTACGAGCCGCCGTGCTCGGCGATGTCCTGTCCCATCAGGATGACGCGCGGATCGCGCGCCATCTCCTCGGCCATGGCGCGGGCCAGCGCCTCGCGGAAGAAGAGCCTAGACATCGAGCACCGCCTCGGCCGGATCGGGCCACGGCGCATCGGCCGCGAAGCGCTCGGCCTGCGCGATGCGGGCCTGCACGCGGGCCTGCATCGCGCTCCAGGCCGCGTCGTCGAGCAGGCCCTGCTGGCGCAGGCGGTTTTCGTAGACGCGCAGCGGATCGCTCTGCGCGAAGCTTTCGACCTCTTCGGCCGGACGCTCTTCCTTGGTCAGCGTCGAGTGCGGCCCCAGCCGCACGCTGCGCAGGTCGAGGAAGCGCGGGCCGCCGCCGGCGCGGATCGCCGCCGCCGCCTCGGCCACCGCATCGACCACGGCGTCGACATCGGTGGCATCGACGGTGCGCGCGGGGATGCCGAAGGGCAGGGCGAAGTCGACGATGCGCTCGACCCCCAGGCCGTCGCGCACCGAGGTCGACACCGCGTAGCCGTTGTTGTCGCAGGCCAGCAGCAGCGGCAGGCGCCAGAGCGCCGCCACGTTGAGCGTTTCGTGCAGTGCGCCGGCGCCGCAGGCACCGTCGCCGAACAGGCAGCAGGTCACCGCGCCGCTTTGCAGCTGCTGCTGGGCCAGGGCGACGCCGGCGGCAACCGACAGGTTGCCCGCGACCACGCCGTGCGCACCGTACAGGCCGACCGAAGGCATCGAGACGTGCGCGCGGCCGGCCCGACCGCGGTTGGGTCCGCCGTCCTTGCCGATCAGTTCGGCCAGCAGGCCGCCGGCCGGCACGCCGCGCGCCAAGGCGATGCCGATGCTGCGTCCGCTGCACAGCAGCGGATCGCTGGCCGCAAGCACGGTGCAGACGCCGACCGCCGTCGCTTCCTGGCCGCGCGAGAGCAGCTGGAAACCCGGCTTGGGCTGGCGCAACAGCGCCTGCTCGAACACGCGCAATTCAAGCATTGCCTCGAGCCGCCGATGATGCTCTGCACCATCGACGTTGTTGCGTCGCGCAAGGAGACCGGGTTGAGTCATGGACGAGTCGTGTATAAAAGCCAAAAAGCGCGCGTTGCCAAGGGTTTGCCATATGATACCGTGGTCATTATGTCGAACGGACGTTGAATAGGGCCGCTTCCCGGCCGTTTATGAGGAAAGCGTAAATCCGTGGAAGAGTCCCATCCCCCGGCGGAAAAGCCCCCGCGCGAGGCCTCTGATGTCCTATTGGCCCGCTTTTTGCTTAGCAGTCCGGCAGCGCGTCTTGCGGCAAGCGCCCTCAAGGAGGGCGCCGAGGTCGGCATCACCTTCACCGACGTGCCTGGCGACTGGCGCTTTCGCGGCGCGACCGGCTCCAGCGGCCTGCAACTGGAACCTGGCAAGCCGGTTGACCCGGATTTCGAGCTGCGCGTCGCGCCGGGCGCGGTCGATGCGATTTGCGCCCGCCCGGATGCCGAGGTCGGCGAGCTTGGCGTCACCTTTTTCGAGCATATGGCGACGCGCGACCCGGAGCAGAAGATCCGGGTCCAGCTGCACAGCGGCCTGGTCAAGCTGACCCGGCGCGGCTGGCTGGGCGTGCTGAGCAAGGGCGGCTCGACCACCGTTTCCTGGCTGGCCGCCAAGGGGCTGCGTGGCGCCGGCGCCATCGCCGGAGCGCTCGGCCGCCTGAAGGGCTGACGCCGCCGCCCAGCCGCGCAGGCGTCGCCCGCGCCTGCGACGGCTCGCGCGCACGAGGCTGTCGTCCATGACCGGGACTCACCTGCCGCTGGTTCTCGTTCCGGGTCACATGGCTACGGCCCGTTCGTGGCGCCTGCAGGTCGAGGATCTGGGCCGCGATCGCGCGATCGTGGTGCCCGAAGAGCATGTCGGCCTGCCCAGCCTGCGCGAGATGGCCGGCGAAATCGCCCGGCGCCTGCCCGCGCGCTTCGATCTGGCCGGCTGGTCGATGGGCGGCTATATCCTGTTCGAGCTCCTGCCGCTGGTCCGCGAGCGGGTGCGGCGCGTCGTGTTCATCCACACCAGCGCCCGGCCCGATACGCGGGCGGCGTCGGCGGCACGCCGTGTGCTGCTGCGGCGCCTGCGCAACGGCGAGCCGGCAGCGATCCTGCGCCGCCAGCTGCTCGATGGACTGGTCGAACCGGCGCGCGTCGCGCCGGACTTCATCGACGAAATGGTCGGCGAAAACCTCCGCCTGGGCCTGGCAACGATGGCCGTGCAGATCGAGGCGATGATCGCGCGCATCGACGCGCGGCCGACCCTCGGATCCGTGGCCTGCCCGGCACTCGTCGTTGCCGGTCGGCACGATCCGGTCGCCAGCGTCGCCGCGGCCGAGGAGATGGCCGCACTGCTGCCCCGCGCCCAGCTCGAGATCTTCGAGAATTGCGGCCACTTCTCGCCCTGGGAACAGCCGGCCGCGCTCAACGCCCGGCTGCGCGCTTTCCTGGCCGCCTAGGGCGGCGGACCGCGCCGGCACGGACGGTGACTTTAGGCAGTTTTCCTGGCGCGCCGGCCCTGGCACGATGTCGCTTCTGAATCGTTCAGGCGTTGTGGCAGGACTGGGCGCGCACCGCGCACCCCCACGGCGCGGAGACCCGACATGAAAATGACCTACAAGAAATGGATGACCGACACCGCGGCGCTCGGTCGCGTCCGCAGCGCCGAACTCAAGGCGGTCGACACCGCGCTGGCGGCCTACGAGCGGGCCCTGGCCGATTCCAAGGGCTCGGTCCTTGCCGAGCGGCGCGCGCTGCAGCAGGCATTCACCGACTGGAAGGGCGCGCAGAAGGACAAGGGCCAGGACTGGAAGAGCAGCGTGCGCAACAAGCTCAAGGCGGCCGAGCTGCTCGACGCCGAGCTGGGCGCCCTGATCACTGGTGCGGGCGGCCTCAACAGCCGCGGCGAACTCGTCATCGATCCCGCCGAGATGGAAGCGCGCAAGGTGATCGCCGATCACATCCGCAACAACACCCGTACGCTGTTCACCGGCGCCCAGCTCTCGCCGCGCGGCACCAAGACCGCGTCGGACGTGCAGGGCGCGCTGTCGAGCTTCAAGTCGGCGGCGCAGAACATCAAGAGCGTCGGCGCCGCCCCCGGTCCCGACCTCAACCAGCAGCTGCAGTCGATGCTGTGCAGCCTGTTCGGTTCGGCCGCGGCCAACGAGGTCCAGGCCCACCTGGGCCCGCTGTTTGCCGAATTCCTGACCAACGTCACGCCGTTCGTCGGCGCGATCAAATCCGGTGGCCAGGCCATCATCAAGTGGGGCCAGGCGGCCAAGGGGCTGTACGACAAATCGAAGATGGCCTCGAGCTCGGCCTCCTTCGCCCCGGGCGACCCGGCCGCGGCCTTCGAAGCGATCCTGCGCATCCAGCAGCGCGAGGTCAACCAGAATGTCGCCTCGGCGGGGATCTACACCACCTCCGCGGCGGCCAAGGCCGCCTTCACCGCGGCCGACTTCGGCGCGATAAGCGGGCCCGTGCTCGGCGCCGCGGAGACCCTGGCCCTGCTCGTGCAGACGATCTACGTATTCGGTCGCGACGTGTACGAAATGAAAGAGGCCAACAAGCTGCTCAAGACCGGCCCCCTGGATCTGAGCCTGTTCCGCACCAATCCGCTGCTGGGCTGCTATCTCATCGCCAACTCGAACACCAGCGATGTCATCAACCTGGCGGTCGGCGACTACGGCCGCGCCGGCTGGAAGTTCGAGGTCGAAGGGATGGTCCTGAAGGCCCGGCCGGTCTTCGACAAGGCCTCGGAGGTGATCCGCGGTTCGCGTTTTGTCATCCGCTCGATGAGCGGCATGAAGGGTTCCGCGGTCAACCGCACCAAGAAGACCCTGGGCCTGCCTACCGGCAAGCTCGACGGCCTGGTGCACGACGTGACGCAGAAGCTCGACGGCGTATTCGGCTGAGCCGCGGGCCGGGGCGGCGCGAACCTATTCGCGCCGCCGGTGGTGCACGCCGCGCGTCGTTTCGACCTGCAGCACGCCGACGTTGGCCAGCGTCCAGCCGCTCCACAGAAAGGGCCCTACCCCCGCCGAGGCGCCGCCGACCTGGTCCTGCAGGTAGAAACCGCCCCGGTCGGTGCGCAATCCGCGCGCGGCGGGGGCGCTGCACACGAGGAGGTTGCCGCTCGCGTCCAGCGTGTAGATCGAGGCGCAGGTGTGGGCCACGCCCGACAGCACCGTGTCGGTGGCCAGGCTCCTGGGCAGGGCGAGCAGGTCCGGCGACCAGCCGGAACCGGGGTTTTGCAGCGCGTACAGCGTCCCGGCGTTATTGCTGTCGTCCTGCAGGCAATCCACCGTGTAGGTCGCGGCCGCCGGATAGGCGATCGGCGAGCAGTCCAGGGCGATCGGGTAGCTCGGGCTGATCGCCGACCCGAATCCGGCGACCCCGAGCCCGGTGTCGTAGCGTACGTAGACCTCGCCGGGTTCGAAGGTGGCGACCTGGGTCACGCCGTTGACGCTGACGCTGACCTGCGCCAGGCCGACGCTGTTCGTGTACAGCACGCCGCCGAAGGGGCTCAGACTCGTCGCCGTGCGGACATCCGAGGTATCGGATTCCATGCGGAAGGTGACCAGCGCCTCGGCGAACACGAGGTTGCCCAGCTTGCCGTCGGCCACCGTGCGCAGCGTGTAGACGACCGGCGATGCGCTGGCGGCGCCCGACGCCGCCCAGGCGACGAGCAGCGCGGCCCCGGCCAGCCGGAGCGAGGACGATTTCATCATTCGCTGGCTCCCGGAGTGATCGAGAACGTGCCGCGGTTCTGCGTTCCGATGTGATTGTCGCCGGCCAGCGGCACGATGCGGTACGGCAGGTAGAACACCACGGGCCCGGCTTCCGTCATCAAGGGATAGGGATCGGGCGAGAGGCATTCCTGGTTGCTCGTGCCGAGCAGGTTGCCGATCGGCCCGGGCGGATAGCCGACGCAGGACCAGGCATTGCCCGACATGCTGGCCGGAGCGGAAAGGCCGGTGCCGACCGCCGTCGACATCGCCGTGCCGAGCGTGAAAGCCAGCGGATAGGCCGGCTCCAGGCCGTTGGGGCCGGTATGCGAGCCGAAGCCGATTCCGCCGTTGCAGGAGTCGAGCGCGACGAAGATCTGATTGGGCAAGAAGCGCGTGCTCAGGACCTGGCCGTGCGACTCGACCGAGAGCCAGGCCTTGCCCGTGGTCAGCCAGAAGAACGGATTGGAGCTGGTGCAGTAAAAGCTCGGCACGGCCGTGCCTTGCGGCGTGACCACCGTAGCGATGTTGGCCGTGTCACCGGAGAATTTCACCGTGACCAGCGCCTCGGCGTAGGTCTTGCCGTTGACCTTGATCGTGGTGACGACCGTACCGGTGTACGTCATCGGATTGGCGAGCGCCGGCACCGCCAGCAGGCAGGCCGAACCGGCGAACAGCCATACGCCCAGGATGCGCCGTGCGTGGTTAGACATGCCCACCTCCGATATGGCGTCAGCACCGAGCCGCGACCATATCCGCGCCAGGAACATTCCTGGCCAAGGAAGCACCCTGAACCCTGGCGCTGCGGCGCGGAACCCGAGCGGGCCAGCGACCCTCGGCCGGACCCTAACGCCGAAGGGTATAGGAAAAATCGCTACGGCGCATGACCTCGACCTGCAGCGCACCGACATTCGCGTAGTGATCGAGCGAGAAGTTGTTGATGTCGCCGTCGACGTACGCGGACTGGCCGAAACCGTAGCTGTCCTGCAGGTAGAACAGGCCGTGGTCGGTCTCGAGTGTCGCCTTGGCCGGACAGCTGGCGATGGCGATCATGGTCGACTGGTAGGGAAAGGTCGTGTACGGCGCCGGACAGGAATGGGCGATCCCGGTCAGCAAGGTGGTGCGCGACAGGCTGATCGGCAGCGCGCGCGCGCCCGCCGACAGCTGCGACCGGGACGACGGGTCGGACAGGGAATCGGCCAGGCCGTTGTCGAGGCTGGCCGTCGCGTAGATCGCCGCATCGCCGGTCAGGGTAAAGGGGCTCTGCGCGCAGTCCTGGGTGTAGCCACCCAGGTTGAACGTGTTGGCGCAGCCGAGCGCCACCGGGTAGCTCGGGCTCGCCGGCGAGCCGAATCCGACCACCCCGCTCTCGGTGTCATAGCGCACGTAGACCTGGTCCGGCGCGAAATGGGCCGCCACGGTCTTGTTGCCCAGGGTCACGGTGACCGATGCCTGGCCGATCCGGTTGACGTAGACCAGGCCGCCGTCGGCATTGGTTTCGGTCGCGACGTTGGCCGTATCGCCATGCAGGCGGATGGTGACCTGCGCCTCGTAGAAACTGAACGACCCCAGCGCCCCGTCGGCCACGGTACGCAGCGTGTAGGTGACGGGTTCGGCGCGCACCCCGCCGGCGGCCAGCGCCAGGAAGATGACGGGAAGAAGGCGGACCGGACGCAGCATTTCGCGGGTATTCATCGTGGTCATCTCCTCAGTGCGCCGCCTGGTCATCCTGCGCGACCCGCGGTACCGCCGAAAAAGTGCCGCGATTCAACGAGTACGTGCGCATCGCGTTGTGCTGCCAGCCGGTATACGGCATGTAGACGAAAAAATCGCCCCGGTCGGTATGCAATGGGTAGCCGTCCGGCGACGCGCAGGCGCCGCCAGGGCCATCGAGGCTGGCGTAGCCGATGCACGAGAAGGCGTTGCCGGAAACCTGGAACGTGGGTGCGAAGACGTTGTTGTTGCCGCCGGCGTAATACTCCGACGAGCCGCGCGTGAACGAGAGCGGGTAGCCCGGTTCCAGGCCCGACGCGACATACGAGCCGATGCCGATGCCGCCGGCACAGATGTCGGCGGCGACGAAGAGTTGGTTCGGCAGGAACGCCGCTTCGATGACCTCGCCGTGCGACTCGATGGTCAGCGCGGCTTGGCCCTTGGTGATCCAGAAGAAGGAAGCAAAGTTGCAGACGCCGCTGCTCACCGGGTTGCCGCTTGGATCGAGCGCCGGACCGGCGTCGCCGGTATCGGCAGCGAAGGTCAGCGTGAGCGCCGCATTGTGATAGAAGCTCTTGTCCAGGCGCACGTCGGTCACCACCTGGGCGCGGTAGGTCACGGGTTGCGCTGCAGCGCCGCAGCAAAACATCAAGGACGCCATGGCGATCAGCAGCGCCCCGGGCATGCGCGCCACAATGTGGCGATCGGCTTGCCCGCACGCTGCGGGCCAACGGGGGTAGGGTGGCATCGCGTACACCTCCTGGTCCAGGGACGACTCGCGCAATTCGCCGGCGGATTTTTCTGCCGAATTCGCCCGAATCCTCAGCGGATTCTCAGTAGTGCACTGCACATTGTCAATGGGGCGCAATACGCATTGCGGCCACGGACAAGCCCGATCCTCCATCGGCCGGAATCAGTCGACCGGATTGTGGCGGCGCAGAAAGTCCATCGTCGCCTGCAGCATCTGCAAGCGGGTGGCACTGCGGGATAACGAGCGCGATTCGTCGCGCAGCCTGACGAGTTCGACCTCCTTGCGCGCCGATTTCATCGCGTCGTACATCGCGGCGCCCTGCTCGAAGGTCAGCACGGTGTCGTCCTCACCGTGGATCAGCAGGACCGGCGCATGCAGGGCGTCGAGATGCCGGATCGGCGAGATCGTCGGTCGGTCGCATTGAAATCCCAGGGCATCGCGGTCTGCGCGGTGAGGATGAGCAAGCGATCGTCGTCAGCCCTTTCGATGCCCAGCAGCTTCGCGTCGC
>Ga0209698_10001662_pt1 | contig 25620 bp, 26 predicted proteins | sample LitLauG_LLR_2012_FD_187203 | JGI IMG/M metagenome (GOLD analysis project Ga0209698, IMG submission 187203) | Freshwater sediment microbial communities from Pennsylvania, USA - Little Laurel Run_MetaG_LLR_2012 (SPAdes) (version 2) | ecosystem: Environmental > Aquatic > Freshwater > Creek >... | reverse complement strand
CGGAGCCGGCTCGTGGCTGCTGAATCCTGGCATTTGTGGCGTTCCGTTGCCGTCAACGGCGGCTGGATCCTGGCCGACAAGGTGCTGCGCCAGGGACTCGCCGTCCTGATCGGCGCGTGGGTCGCCCGCCACCTGGGGCCGGACCAGTACGGGTCGCTGGCCTATGCGCTAGCGTTGCTGGCCTTCTTCCAGGTGGCGGCAGCCCTGGGCGCCGATTCGCTTCTGGTGCGCGACATGGCAAGCCGCCCCGAAGAAGCCGGCGAAGTATTGGGCGTTGCCCTGCGGCTGCGCCTGGTCGCCGGGGCCGTGGCCTGGGCACTGGCCGTCGTAACCGTGGCTGCCCTGCAGGGCTGGCATCACCCCGCCGTGGTGCTGATCGCGTTGGCCGGCGGCGTCATGGTGTTCCAGCCCGGCGACCTGGTCGACCTGTGGTTCCAGAGCCAGAGCCAGGCGCGGCGCACGGTCGCTGCCCGTATCGGCGCCTACCTGCTTTCCGCGGGCGGCAAGGTGGCGCTCATCCTCACCAACGCGCCGCTATGGACCTTCGCCCTGATGGTCAGCGTGGAGGCGGCGCTGGCCGCCGTCGGCATGTTCGTGGCATACCGGCGCTACCCCGCGCCACGGCCCTGGAACGGTTCGGCCGCGCGCGCGCGCGCTCTGCTGCACGAGAACTGGCCTTTCCTGGTGAGCGGGCTCTCGGTGATAACCTACCTGCGCATCGACCAGCTCATGCTCGAGCAGATGCTGGGCAGCGGGCAGCTGGGCGTTTATGCCGCCATGCTCCCGCTGTCGCAGGCCGCCCAGTTCGTGCCGATGGCCCTGATGTCTGCGCTGGCGCCGCTGGTTGCGCGCGCGAAGCATCAGGACCAGCGCGCATACGATGATGTGCTGGTGCAGATGTTCAGGCTCTTCGGTATTCTCGGCCTGATGGCATCGATCGGCATTGCAGTGCTGGCCCCCTGGGTCGTGCCTTTGATGTTCGGCCCCGCCTATATCCCGGGCGTCCCGGTGCTGATGGTGCACGGCGCCAGCAACTTCTTCATCTTCCAGGGCGTAGCCCAGGGCTTGTGGCTGGCAAACGAGCGCGCCGGGGTGATCGGGATGTACAAGGCCATTTTGGGGGCGGTGGTGTCCATCGGCGCGAACCTGTTGCTCGTGCCACGCTATGGCCTCATGGGTGCCGCCCTTTCGGCAGTAGCGGCCCAGGCGACCTCGGCCGTGCTGGCAAACTTTCTCCTGGCACCCCGAGTTGCCATGATGCAGTTCGGATTCCGACCCGCCCCGCCCAAGGCGCGCCGTTGATGACCCGCACGAACAGCGCGGATGGCGCGGGCGCAATTGCGCCGGTCTTGTTCCTGGTCTTCAACCGGCCCGAACCGACAGCGCGGGTATTTGCGGCAATACGCGCCGCGCGCCCGGCGCGGCTATACGTCGCCGCGGACGGGCCGCGCAAGCACCGGCCCGGCGAAGACGCAGCGGTGCAGGAGGTGCGTGCCCTGGCAACGCGGGTGGACTGGCCCTGCGAGTTACGGACGCTGTTCCGCCAGGACAATCTGGGCTGCAAGCGCGCTGTTTCCACCGCGGTTTCCTGGTTCTTCGAGCAGGAGCCCGAAGGCATCGTGCTCGAGGATGACTGCGTGCCCGGCGGCGACTTCTTCACGTTTTGCACCGCACTACTGGAACGCTATCGCAGCGACGAGCGCATCGGCTGGATATCCGGAACGGCGCTGTGCGACCTGGCGGCGCAGGGGATGCTGGGCGCCGGGGAGGACTATGCCTACACGCGCCACCCTTACGTATGGGGCTGGGCCAGCTGGCGGCGCGTCTGGCAGGACTATGACGTCGAGATTGCCGCCTGGAAGGACCGCCGGGCCGAGATTCTTTCGGCCCTGCAGACGCCCCGCTACCGCGCCGTTACCGCCGAGCTGCTGGACCGCGTGGCAGCCGGCAAGATCGATACCTGGGATTTCCAGGTCAATTTCATGCTCTGGGCAAACGCGCGGCTTGCCGTCGCACCGCGCTTCAATCTGGTGGAGAACGTGGGTTTCACCGAGGACGCCACGCACACGCGGATCTCCGGCGCAATGGCACTACTGGCACGCCGGGGCCAGGGCCGCATGCCAATGCCGCCGGCACCACCTGCAACGATCGTTCCCAACATGCGCTACCAGGATTACCAGGAGCGTTTGGCGTCGCGCAGCTTCCTGCAAAAGCTGCTCGAACGCGTTGCGATAGTGCTTGGCTATTACAGGAACCGATAAGGCGATGGCCGCACAGCAAGTTTCCACAGCCCCAGCGGACCCGACCGCGTCCGAGGCCGGCGCGTGCCGGCTTTGCAGCGGGCCTCTGCAGGAGCGGTTCCGCCTGCAGGTGCTGGGAAAGCACGCGGTCCGATACCTGGAATGCCGGCGCTGTGGCTCGCTGCAGACGCAGGCGCCGCATTGGCTGGACGAAGCCTATGCCAGCAATCTTTCCAGCCTGGACACGGGAAGCGCACAGCGAAATCTCACCAACCTGGCCGCGTGTTTCCTGGTGAGCCGCATCTTCCGGGCCAATAATGCAATCGATTTTGGCGGCGGCAACGGCCTGCTGTGCCGCCTGCTGCGCGACTATGGCATCAACTGCTTTGTGCAGGACAAGCACGCCACGCCGGTATTCGCGCAGGGCTACACCCATGCCGATTTCGCGGTGCCGGACATGGCGATCGCCTTCGAGGTCATGGAGCATTTTGCCGATCCGCGGGGGGAATTCGCGCAGATCTTTTCCCTCGGAACCAAGGTGCTCCTGGCCAGCACCAGCCTGTACCAGGGGCAGGCCAAGGACTGGTGGTATCTGTCGCCCGAGAGCGGCCAGCATATCTTCTTCTACAGCAAGGAGGCAGTGCGGCTGATCGCGCAGCAGCACGACTGCCATGTCATCGTCAGCGGGACCTTCGTCCTCTTCGTCCGCCGTTCGGCCGGCTCCGCCCTGCGCATGGCCCTGGCGCGGCTTGCCCTGAATCGCTATGTGTGCCGGCTGGCCCGCGCCGTCATCGTCCTGCTGCCCACTCCCGGGGTCTGGGCGGACCGCGAAGACCGCCGCAAGGCGGGCAGCGCCGCGGCCGGCGATGGCTGAGTCGGCGGTGGCGCCGGATACCGCCCGCGTGGCCTGCTTGCGATGAAGCGCATCAATCCGCGCCTGGCCGCACTGTCGCGGCGCCTCGATGGCCTCTGGTGGCTGATCGCCCGCCTGCTGCGCCTGCCGCGCGCCGGCGCGGCGCCGCCGCGGTCCATCCTGCTGGTCGACCTGCACCTGATCGGCGACATCGTCATGCTGGTGCCGCTGCTGCGCGTGATCCGGCGCTGCCACCCGCAGGCGCGAATCGGCCTGGTTGCGGGTCCATGGGCCGAGCAGCTGCTGCGCGATGCCGGTCTCGTCGACGAATTCATCGCGCTGCAGGCTTACTGGGTGCGCCGAGCACCGCGGATGGCGGGCCTTGCAGCGGTGATGCGCGCGCTGCGCCAATGCCGTCGCGCCACCTGGGACTGGGGTATCGACGCGCGCGGCGACGTGCGCAATATCCTGCTGCTCGCCCTTGCCGGCGCAAGGCGCCGGGTGGCCTACGACTTCACCGGCGGCAGCGCGCTGCTGACCGATATCGTTCCCGATGACGGCGCGTTTCGCCACATCATCGAACACCATGTCGCCCTGGCGCGATATCTCGGCATGGAAATGCTGGCCGATGAGCGGATCCCCCGCCTGCTGCCGCCGGCCGGGGCCAGCCCGAGCGCCACGGGCCGCCGGCTGGGCTTTCACTTTGGTGCGTCCCAGCCGCTGCGGCGCATGCCGGCCGCCTCGGCTGCCGATCTCGTGGAGCGCGCAGCGGGCGGTGAGCCCTGCGCGGTGGTGCTGGTCGACGGCCCGGATACCGAGGCCCTCAACTCCGCCGTGATCGCGCAGCTATCGGCCGGTTGCGCGAACCGCGTGCAACGCTGGAGCGGCGATCTGCGTGCACTGATGGCGCTGCTTGCGGGCTTGCAAAGGTTCTATGCCATGGACAGCGGTCCGGCGCACATCGCCGCGGCGCTGGGCGTGGATACCACGGTGTTCTTCGGCCCCAACCTGGCCGATGCCGCCAGCCCCTGGGGGCAGCGCGTGACCGTCCTCGAGGATGCCGCACTGGTCTGCCGGCCGTGCGATCATGTGCACTGCACGAACCCGCGTGCGCAGGCCTGTCTGATCGAGGCAGTTCAGCTGGTGCGATTGCCTCCCGGTTCGACGCCGCCGTGAAGATCACCGTCATCACCGTCTGTTTCAACAGCGCCGCCACCATTGCCGACACCCTCGACTCCGTGGCGGTGCAACTCTATGCGGACGTCGAGCATATCGTCATCGACGGCGGCTCGACCGACGGCACGCTCGACATCATCCGCGCGCACGGGCGCAGGGTGGCGCATCTGGTGTCCGAAGCCGATAAGGGCATCTATGACGCGATGAACAAGGGCGTCGCGCTGGCCACGGGCGATTACGTCGGGTTTCTCAACGCGGACGATGTTCTCGAAGGTCCCGACGCCCTGTCCTGGGTCGCCCGCTATGCGGACGCGCGCCCGGTCGCCATTTTCGGCGACCTCGTCTACGTGCGGCAGCGGCAGCTCGACGAGGTGGTGCGCTACTGGCGCAGCGGCAGCTTCAGCCGCCGGCGCCTGCAATTTGGCTGGATGCCGCCGCACCCGACGTTCTATGTGCGACGCGACCTTTTGCCGGCCACCGGGGCTTTTGACCTGGGCCTGCGCATTTCGGCCGACTACGACTTCATGATGCGCTGCCTGTCGCAGCGCGGCGCCCAGCCCGCGTACATCCCGCGGATACTGGTACGGATGCGGCTGGGCGGGGTGAGCAATGCCTCCCTGCGCGCATTGCTGCGCAAGAGCGCCGAGGACCTGAAGGTGATCCGCCGCTACCGGCTGGGCGGCTGGTTGACGCTCTTGTGCAAGAACGTGCGCAAGTCGCCGCAGTTCTTCATTTCACCGCCCGAGCGGCGCGCGCCGGGTCAGTCGTAGACCTGGGCGGCCGCCAGCAGCGGCGCGGCGGCATCCTTGGGTGCCAGCACGGGCGGCTGGTCCAGCGGCCAGCGTATTGCCAGCGCCGGATCGTCCCAGCGCAGCGAGCGCTCGTGCTCGGCGTGCCGGAACTCGGTGGTCTTGTAGAGAAAATCCGCAAACTCGCTCAGCGCCACGAAGGCATGGCCGAATCCGGGCGGTATCCACAGCTGGCGATGGTTCTCGGCGCTGAGCTCGACGGCGGTGCACCTGCCAAAGTGCGGGGACGAGCGCCGCAGATCGACGGCTACGTCCCAGACGGCGCCGCTCACCACCCGCACCAGCTTGCCCTGCGGATGCCGGATCTGGTAGTGGATGCCGCGCAGCACGTGGCGTGCCGAGCGCGAATGGTTGTCCTGAACGAAATTCACGTCCAGGCCGCTTGCCTCGCGGAACGTGGCGGCATTCCAGCTTTCCAGGAAGAAGCCGCGCGCGTCGCGATGCACCGCGGGCTCAAGCAGGAGAACGCCGGGCAGATCGGTGGCGATGACCTTCATGGCCGCGGCGCCTCGGGTTGAACCGCGGGCGCATGCGCGAGGTCGCCCGGTTGCTCGGCGAGCATGCGCAACAGGTAGCGGCCATATTCGTTCTTGCGCATGGCCGAGGCGATGCGCTCGATATCGGCGGCGCTTATCCAGCCCTGGCGATACGCGATTTCCTCGGGGCAGGAGATCTTCAATCCCTGGCGCCGTTCGATGGTCTGGATGAACTGCGAGGCCTCGAGCAGGGATTCGTGGGTGCCGGTATCGAGCCAGGCCAGGCCCCGGCCCATGGTCTCCACCTGCAACGTGCCGCGCGCGAGGTAGGCGCGGTTGACATCGGTGATTTCCAGTTCGCCGCGCGCCGAGGGCTTGAGCCCGGCGGCGATGTCGACAACGCTGTTGTCGTAGAAATACAGGCCGGTGACGGCATAGTTGGAGCGCGGCCGGGCGGGCTTTTCCTCGATGCTGACGGCGCGCGATTGCGCGTCGAATTCGACCACGCCATAACGCTCCGGATCGGTGACCCGATACGCAAAAACCGTGGCGCCCGTGGCGCGCGTCTGGGCGCGCTGCAACTGGACGGGCAGGTCATGGCCGTAGAAGATGTTGTCGCCCAGAATAAGCACCGAGGCGTCGGCGCCGATGAAATCGCGCCCCAGGATGAAGGCCTGCGCCAGGCCATCGGGCGCGGGCTGCACCTGGTAGGAGAGGTTGAGCCCCCACTGGCGCCCGTCGCCCAGCAACTCGGTGAACCGCGGGGTATCGGCCGGCGTGGAGATGACCAGGATGTCGCGTATGCCCGCCAGCATGAGCGTGCTGAGCGGGTAGTACACCATGGGCTTGTCGTAGATGGGCAGCAGCTGCTTGGAGACCACCTGGGTGACCGGATAGAGCCGGGTGCCCGAGCCGCCGGCCAGGATGATGCCCTTGCGTCGCGGCGCGTTCACGACCGTACCGCCGTACTGTTGCGCAATTTGCTCACGGTGGCTTACTCCGACGTTCCATACTGCAGGTTGACCCAGTTGCGATACCGTCCGGACGTGACCTGCTCGAGCCACGCGGGCGCGTTCAGGTACCACTGCACCGTGCGACGGATGCCGCTTTGGAAAGTCTCCTGGGGCCGCCAGGCCAGTTCGGCCTCGATCTTGCTGCAATCGATGGCGTAGCGCCGGTCGTGGCCGGGGCGGTCCTTCACGAAGGTGATCTGCTGCGCATAGGAGCCGCCGCCGCTGCGGGGGCGCAGTTCGTCCAGCGTGGCGCAAATGGTCTTCACGACCGCGATGTTCTGCAGTTCGGTGCGGCCGCCGATGTTGTAGGTCTCGCCCAGGCGGCCGGCCTCGAGCACGCGGCGGATGCCCCGGCAATGATCGCCCACGTAAAGCCAGTCGCGCACGTTGCTGCCGTCGCCGTAGATGGGCAGGGGCTTGCCCTGCAGGGCATTGAGCGTGACCAGCGGAATGAGCTTCTCGGGAAACTGGAAGGGTCCGTAGTTGTTGCTGCAGTTCGTGGTGAGCACCGGCAAGCCGTAGGTGTGGCGATAGGCGCGCACCAGGTGGTCGGACGCGGCCTTGGACGCGGCGTAGGGGCTGTTGGGCGCGTAGGCCGTGGTCTCGGTAAACGGCGGATCGTCGGGGCCGAGCGAGCCGTAGACCTCGTCGGTGGAAACGTGCAGGAAGCGGAAGGCATCGCGCTCGGGCCCCGGCAACTCGGCGTGGTACTGGCGCGCGGCCTCGAGCAGGGCGAAGGTGCCATTGATGTTCGTGCGGACGAATTCGGCGGGCCCCAGGATGGAACGGTCCACATGGCTTTCGGCGGCAAAGTGCACCAGGGCGCGCGGCCGGTGACGGCGCAACAGCGCCAGCACGGCGGCGCCGTCGCAGATGTCCTGGCGTTCAAAGTGCAGGCCGGCACTGGCCCGAACCGCGTCAAGATTGGCGAGATTGCCGGCATAGGTGAGGCTGTCGAGCACCAGCACCGGCTCATCGGGCGCCGCCGCGCCGGCCGATGGTGCCGGGGCCAGCCAGTCGACCACGAAGTTCGAACCGATGAATCCGGCGCCGCCTGTCACGAAAATCATTCGGGTCCCTCGATTTTGGTCCGTCCGGCCCGTGCGGCTTGCATGCTGCCGTCCGCGACGAGGACGTTGCGTCGTTCAATGAAGTTGTGGCAAGCCCGCCTTGCAGGCCACCGGCAATTAGTCGGCAAGCGGATTCTCCCAGACCAGCCCGTCGAAGCGGGCAAAGTCGCCGTCGCTGGAAAACACCGTCAGTCCGTGTTCAAGGGCAAGGGCGGCCAGGTGGGCGTCCGGAACCAGATTACCGGACGCACGGGTTCCTGCCAGCAGGCTGCCAAGTATGCCCGCGTGAGCATCACCCGGATGGGGAATCCAGACGGGGGGGCAGGCCAGCCACTCCGTGACTTGCTGCCACGCCTGCTCAATGGCCAGCGGCCGATCGAGAATGCGGGGGTTCGTGGTTATGCGCACGAAGCCCAGCAGGCTGGGCCAAGGCAACCCTACGGGAGCGCTGCCATTGAGCCTGGCGTCGAGCCAGGCGCGAGCCCGCACGTTTTGCTTGAACGAGCTCAGGCGCGCGTAGACAAGAATATTGGCATCGACAAGGATCAAGGCTTGAAGTCCTCGCCCTCGGCCACGGCAAGCACTTCGGCGATGTCGTCCAGGCTGCCGATGCGGCAGGCGCCGGCATCGGAAATGGGCGTGCTGTACGGTGCCGGCGGCACCCGCGCCTCGATCATTTGCTGCAGGCCCCTGCGCAGCGCGTCGTTGACGATATCGCGGTAGCGCGCACCGCCGCGCTTGCGCAGCCGTTCCAGCGCGGCGGCGACGTCCTTGTCCAGCGTCAGGGTGGTGCGCATGCATCCGATCCTAAGACGCGTGATGCGTTGATGTCAATTATTTGATGCCTAGCCATCAATATTGTGTCATCGCGGATGCGGGCCGCCACCAACGGCGGCGGCCCGCGCACCGGGGAATGCCTGCTGCGCGCATCAGGCCAATGAAGGATACTTGCGCCCATTGATGCAGGCGCAAGGTATGCAAGGACCCATGAAAATTCTGCTTTTCGGCGCCGGCGGCCAGGTGGGCTGGGAACTGCAGCGATCCCTGGCCCCCCTGGGCAGGCTCACCGCGCTGGGACACGCCGAGGGTGACCTCGAACAGCCCGTGCGCGATCGGATCCTGCGGGAGCGTCCCCAGGTGATCGTCAATGCTGCGGCCTATACGGCGGTCGACAAGGCCGAGGCCGAGCCGCAGCGCGCATTTCGGGTCAATGGCGAGGCCGTGGGTGAGATGGCGCTGGCGGCGGCCGAACTCGGTGCGTTGCTGGTGCACTACTCCACGGACTACGTTTTTGACGGAGCCAAGACCTCGCCCTACGGCGTCGATGATCCCACCGCTCCCCTGAGCGTGTACGGCGCGAGCAAGCTGGCCGGCGAACAGGCCATCCGCGCCGCTGCCGGCTGCCGTCATCTGATCTTTCGCACCAGCTGGGTGTATGCCGTGCGCGGCAGCAATTTTGCGCACACGATATTGAAGCGCGCCTGCAGCATGGACCGGCTGCAGATCGTCGCCGATACCTTCGGCGTGCCGACCAGCGCCGAGTTGCTGGCCGATGTGACCGCGCTGGCGGTACACCGCCTGCAACATACTGCACCGCAGGTGGCGCATGGCATTGGCCCGGTCGCAGCGGCCAAGGACCATGATGGCCTGCTGGGCACCTACCACCTGGTGCCCGCGGGCGAAACCACCTGGCACGGCTATGGCAGCTTCCTCATCGAGGCGGCGCGCGCCCGCGGGCTTCCCATCACGGTGGCGGCTGGCGACATTGCGCCGGTTCCCGCCAGCGCCTTCCCCGCCCCGGCCCGCCGGCCCTTGAATTCGCGCCTGGACAACCGGCTGCTGGAACAGCGCTTCGGCCTGCATTTGCCCGACTGGCGGATGCACGTGGGACGCTTCGTTGCTGAAATAGCCGGATAGACTCGGGTTTTTCCCGGCTGCCCCTGGCAAATTCCCATGACACGTGCGCTGATCACCGGAATCACCGGCCAGGACGGCGTCCTGCTGGCCGGCAACCTGCTCGACCGCGGCTACGAGGTGATCGGTTTTGGCCGCCGCCCCTCGATTCTGTCCCGCACCGACCTGCATCCGCTGTTCCAGCGCATCAAGCTGTTCCATGGCGACGCTGCAAACTCCGTCGACCTGGCCGATGCGCTGCTGCAGCACCAGCCCGACGAACTCTACAACCTGGCGGCGCAATCGGCGCCCGGCGCATCCTGGGCCCAATCGCTGGAGACCGGCGACATCACCGCCATGGGCGCGCACCGCCTGTTCGAGGCCGTGCGGCGCTTCGCGCCCCGGTGCCGCATCTACCACGCATCCTCGTCGGAAATGTTCGGCGCAGTCCTGGAATCGCCGCAAACCGAGACCACGCCCTTCAATCCGGCCAACCCCTACGCCGCCGCCAAGGTCTACGCGCACCAGATCGCCCATGTCTACCGCCGCAGCTACGGCATGTTCATCACCTGCGGCATCCTCTTCAATCATGAAAGCCCGCTGCGGCGGATGAACTTTCTCACCCAGAAGGTCGCCTACGGCGCAGCCTGCGCCCGGCTGGGCATCCAGACCTCGCGCCTGCTCAACGAAGAAGGCGAGCCGGTGGTCAGCGAAGGACGCGTGGCGCTGGGCAATCTGGATGCCTCGCGCGACTGGGGTCATGCGCGCGACTACGTCGAGGCGATGTGGCGCATGGCGCAGCACCCGATTGCCGAGGATTTCGTCATCGGCACCGGTACCCTGCGCACCGTGCGCGAGCTGTGCGAGACGGCCTACGGCTACGTGGACCGCGATTGGCGCGATTTTGTCCGCACCGACGCACGCTTCCTGCGGCCCAGCGAGACCGGTCCCACGGTGGCCGACGCTTCGAAGGCGCGGCGCGAACTGGGTTGGCAGCCAACCATATCCTTCAATGCAATGATCGGGGAAATGGTCGACGCTCAGGTGGCAGCGCTGCAGGGCGCCGCGCGCAACCAGGATTGAGCGGCGCGGCGGCCTGCAGCCCTACGACGTCCCATCCCTGCGCAAAAAAACTGCTCCTACCCGTCCCTTTGATTGAAGCACATGGATCCGAAACGACTCGCACAGACCCGCATACTCGTCGCCGGCGACGTGATGCTCGACCGCTACTGGTTCGGCGACGCGGAGCGCATTTCGCCCGAGGCGCCGGTGCCGGTGGTGCGGGTCGCGCGCACCGAGGAACGCCTCGGCGGCGCAGCCAACGTCGCACGCAATATCACGGCCCTGGGTGCCCAGGCCGGACTGCTCAGCGTGGTCGGCGATGACGAATCGGGCCGGACCCTGGCGCGGCTGGTGCGCCAGGACCGCATCCACGATCACCTGCAGGTCGACGCCGCACTGCCCACCACGGTGAAGCTGCGCATCGTGGCGCGGCGCCAGCAGCTGGCGCGCGTCGATTTCGAAAGCGCCCCCGAGGCCGAGGTGCTCGATGCCCACCTGGAACAGTTCCGGGCACTGCTGCAGCAGTACTCGCTGGTCATATTGTCCGATTACGGCAAGGGTGGCCTGACCCACATCACGCGGATGATCGCCATGGCGCGGGATGCCGGACGCACCGTGCTGGTCGATCCCAAGGGCGACGACTATTCCCGCTACGCCGGCGCCACCGTTCTCACGCCCAACCGCGCCGAATTGCGTGAAGTGGTGGGCCGCTGGACCAGCGAGGCCGATCTGGTGCGGCGCGCGCAAAGCCTGCGCCGCTCGCTGGGCCTGCAGGCGCTGCTGCTCACGCGCAGCGAGGAGGGCATGACCCTCTTCACCGAGGACGATGCCTGGAGCATTTCCACGCAGGCGCGCGAGGTCTTCGATGTGAGCGGTGCGGGCGACACCGTGATCGCGGTGCTGGGCACGATGCTGGCGGCCGGCTTGCCGCTGCGCGAGGCGGTAACCGTCGCCAATCGGGCCGGTGGTATCGTCGTGGGCAAGCTGGGAACCGCAACCGCCAGCGCAGAGGAATTGTTCGGATAGGCCATGAAGATCATCGTCACCGGCGCGGCCGGTTTCATCGGCGCCAACCTGCTGCGCGCGCTCAACGAGCGCGGCGAGACCGACATCCTGGCGGTCGACAACCTGACCCGCTCGGAGAAATTCCGCAACCTCGCCGAATTCGAGATCGCCGACTACCTCGACAAGGCCGAATTCCTCGAGCGCCTGCGGCGGCGCGAACTGCCGCGCCCCGAGGTGGTGTTCCACGAGGGCGCCTGCTCCGACACCATGGAATCCGACGGCCGCTACATGATGGCCAACAATTTCCGCTACTCGGCCGACCTGCTCGACTGGTGCCAGAGCAGCGCCATAGCGCTCATCTATGCGTCGTCGGCATCGGTCTACGGCATGGGGCCGGTCTTTTCCGAGCTGCGCAGCGCCGAGCGTCCGCTCAATGTCTACGGATACTCCAAGCTGCTGTTCGACCAGTTCGTGCGCCGCCAGCTGCCGGCCGCCCGCGCGCCGGTCGTCGGGCTGCGCTATTTCAACGTATACGGTCCGCGCGAGAGCCACAAGGCGCGCATGGCGTCGGTAGCTTTTCACCATTTCCACCAGTTCCGCAGCGAGGCCAAGGTGCGCCTGTTCGAGGGCAGCCATGGATTTGCCAACGGCGAGCAGCGGCGCGACTTCATCCACGTGGACGATGTGGTCAAGGCCAACCTGCACTTCTGGAACCGGCCGGCCAGCGGGGTCTATAACCTGGGCACCGGCCGGGCGCAAAGCTTCAACGACGTGGCGCTGGCGGTGATCAATGCGCTGCGCGAGGCCAACGGCCAGACGGCGCTCAACCTGCAGCAAGCCGCATCCCAGGGCACCATCGAGTACATCGAGTTCCCGGCCGCGCTGCGCGGCAAGTATCAGGCCTTTACCCAAGCCGACCTGGCCGCGCTGCGCGGGGCCGGCTTCGCCGATGAGTTCATGACCGTCGAGCAGGGCGTCGCCGCCTACGTCCGCTGGCTGCTGAAGAATTCGTGACCGGGCAGCCCGACCGTGCGGCCAGCGGGCGGCGTGCCGCCTTTCTCGATCGCGACGGGGTCATCAACCTCGACCATGGCTATGTCTGGCAGATTGCCGATTTCGAATTCCTGCCTGCCGTGCTGCCGGCGGCAGCGGAACTGGCGCAGGCCGGCTACGCGCTGGTGGTGGTGACCAACCAGGCCGGCATAGGGCGCGGCATGTACACCGAAGCGGATTTCGAGCGCCTGACCAACTGGATGCGCGGACAATTCGCGCAGGCCGGCGTACCCATCGCGGCGGTCTACCATTGCCCGCACCACCCTACCCTTGCGCTGGGCGAACTGCGCCGCGCATGCCGGTGCCGCAAGCCGGCACCCGGAATGCTGCTCGATGCCGCCCGCGACCTGGGCCTTTGCATGGCCGACTCGGTCATGTTCGGCGACAAATGCGACGACATGCGGGCCGCGCAGGCCGCAGGTGTCGGCACGCGGGTGTTTTTGGGCAAGGACGGGCAGGCGATACCCACCGAAGCCTGCGAGCCGGCAAGCCTGCGGTTTGCCACGCTGAGCCACGCGGTGGCCGACCCGGCCCTGCGCCAGCGACTGGGGCTGGTGCCCAAGCCGGGCGGGCCGCTGCCAGCGGCTTGACGAACGCCTCCCGGCTCTCAACCCGGAATCCCATCCCTTATCGGCGCCAACCATGACCGTCACGAACACCCCCTTGCCGTTCGAACACAAGATCGTTTCCCGCGAACTGCTCGCGGCGCGGGCCGGGCAACTGGCGCGGCCGGTGGTGTTTACCAATGGCGTCTTTGACATCCTCCATCGCGGCCACGTCACCTACCTGGCCCGGGCCCGCTCGCTTGGAGCGGCCCTCGTGGTGGCGGTCAATTCCGATGCATCGGTCCGCGCCCTGGGCAAGGGGGCCGACCGGCCCATCAACAGCGAAGCCGACCGGGCAGCCCTGCTCGCTGCCCTGGAATGCGTCGATCTGGTGACGATCTTTGGCGAAGCGGTGCCGCTTGCCCCGCTGGAACTCGTCCGGCCGCAAATCTATGTCAAGGGCGGTGATTACGACGTCGACGCCACGCCGGAGGCCCGCCTGGCGCGCACCTGGGGCGCCCGGGCGGTGGCCATCGCCTTCGAGCACGAACGCTCCACCACCGCGCTGCTGGCACGGGTGCGCGGCCAAGCCTGAGGACCGGGCGGCGCAAGGACCAGGGACGCCCTGCGGTCGGCCCTGGAGATGGCTGGAGCCGGTTCCCCTTATGTGGGCCGGGCGAGTTGTGGTTGGTCGGGGGGCATCGCGCACGAGATCCGGCTGCCCTGCGCCCGTACCGGCCCCCGATATCGCGGTTGGCCCTGCGGGCCAACTGCGCTGCGCTGCTCAGAGCCGTGGCGCACGGCCGAACTCGCTACGCGGCCTGCGGCCGCTGCGCTCAGGCAAGCGCCCGCGGATCGAGCAGCGCAGCGCAGTCGCCCCTGCAGGGGGCGACCACCGTGCCGCCGGCACCGGCCGGGCGCAGTCGCCGCTGGCCTGCGAGGTGCCCATCGCCCGCAGGCAATTGCACATCGAGGCGTGGTGTCACATCGGCAATCGCCCATCGACCCGCGGTTCCTCATAGCCCAGGGCGATAGCATTTCCGCTCGCGCCGCCGCCCAATCCCCTGTTCGCCCCAGTGTGAACAGCCCCTAGGCGGAATCACCGAATTGTCGGCATAATGGACAGTTGCGGTCCGCGTCCGGACGGAAAAAACCGACGTGACATTTTTTGTCCAATCCCTGGTTGCCTGCCTGCTGACGGCCATGCTCATAGTCTGGCTGCGGCGTCCGGCCCAGCGCTTCGGATTGCTCGACCACGCCGGCGGCCGCAAGCGCCACGGTGATTCCATCCCTCTCACGGGCGGCATTTCCCTTACCCTGGGTTTCGTGGCGGCGCTGTTTTTTTCCTCGCAGGTGCTGGTCCATTTTGCCGTACTGTTCGTGGCCATGGCGCTGCTGTTTGCCGTGGGCCTGCTCGACGACCTGGGCGAGGTCTCACCCAGCGGCAAGCTGATCGTGCAGGTGCTCGCCGCGCTGTTCATGACGTCGTGGGCGAACCATTTCCTGGTCGACCTGGGCGACCTGTTCGATCGCGGTCCCTTTGAACTGCACAACTGGGGCATTCCGCTCACCGTCTTTGCCACCGTCGCCGTGACCAACGGATTCAACATGCTCGACGGCATCGATGGCCTGGCTGGCGGCCTGGCGTTTTGCGTGCTGGGCGTCTTCGCTGCGTTTTCCTACCTGCTGGGCGACCTCGTCGCCTTCAAGTTCCTGGTCGTGCTGCTCGGCGCGCTGGCCGGTTTCCTGCTCTTCAACCTGCCCCATCCCTGGCGCGGACGGCGCCGCACGTTCATGGGCGATACCGGCAGCCTGATCCTGGGTTTCGTCGTGGCCTGGTTCTCCATCGACCTCACCCAGCGCCCGGGCGTGCACGTGCCGCCGGTGGTCATGCTCTGGGTCGTGGGCGTGGTGCTGCTCGACCTGTTCACGGTGACCGTCCGGCGCGTCATCCGCCGGCGCGATCCGGCCCTGCCCGACCGCGGCCACATCCACCACCTGTTGTTGCGCCGCGGCTTGAGCGGAGCGGGCACCCTGGCCTGGCTGCTGGGCGCGAACCTGGCGCTGAGCGCGCTGGGCACGGCACTCTGGCGCCAGGGCGCCCCCGAATTCGTGAGCCTTGCCGCATTCCTGCTCGTTGCGGCGATCTACCTGGCCCTGTTCCTGTTCCCAGCCCGCCTCTGGCGGCGCCTGCCCCGGCGCATGCGCGACGCCGGCGCAGCGCCGTCCGGCGACGCCACCGGCACGCGCGGGACGGGCGACGTGACCGGGCATGCGGGCGCTGGTGTCGCGCCCGCCGCACGACAGGAGAACCGGTGATGCGGGCCGCGCGCAGCAACGACGTAGCGCCGTTCCTGCCGACGGCGCGCGACCTGCACCGGATATTCCACGGACGCAGCCTGCAGCGCGGCCGCGATGTCATGCTTGCCGGACGCGTCTCGTCCATGGAACTCGAAGTGCTGACCAGCAACCTGATGGAGCTTCGCGCCCAGGTGCTCGGATCGGAACAGCCGGAGGGCGCGGAACAGCGGCGTTACCAGGTCGGCGTGCGCATGCTGCGCAAGAGCGCGGGCGCGCAGGTCGAGATCGAATCGCATTGCTCCTGTCCCATCGGCCTGCTGTGCAAGCATGCGGCCGCGGTGCTGCTGCAGTGGCAGCCGCAATGGGGCGAGGCGATCGTTCCCAGCGGGGGTTCGGCGTTCGCGCGTCCCTGGAGTTCGCCGGCCACCGTGGCGGAACTGCCCGCCGATGATCCGGTGGCGGACCAGCCCCGCATCGCCCACGGCGTGGGCACCGTATGCGTGCGCCTGGGCGCGTCGCGGGCGGCCGCACTGCCCGACGTGCCGGCCAATCGCCAGCCCCCCAACGCCGCGCTCTATGTTTCGCTGCGCATCGACGGCATCCAGGTGCCCCTGCAACGGGCCCAGAGCCGCCTGGTCGTCGACGGCGAGGAGGTGGACGCAGCCCCTGACGCGCGCCAGGTCGAGCGGGTCATCGCGCAATTGCAGGCTGACGGCGCCACGCCGTGGTCCTACGCCGCAGCGCCGCCGGGGCGCCGCAGCAGCGAATCGGCCTTCCAGATCCGCGATGATGCCGCAGCGCAGCTGATTGACGAACGCGCCGGCGACTGGCGCGGCCAGGGCTGGGAAGTGGAGGTCGACGAGGACTTTCCCTGGCAGATCGTCGAGGTGGGCGATCTGGAGATGGCGATCCACGCCGTGCCGGGCCAGGACTGGTTCGACCTGGAACTGGGCCTGCGGCTGGGCGAGAAACGCATACCATTGTTGCCGCTGCTGGAGTCCGCGCTTGCCGACGCGCGGCCGGCGGGGTCGCGCGGCCGCGAAGCGCAGGGCGCCGGACGCGTGCTCCAGGTACGCATCGATCCCAAGCACATCGTGCGCCTGCCCTGGGACCGCATTGCCCCCCTGCTCGAGACCCTGGTGGAGCTGGGCGATGCGCGGCGCCGTCCGCCGGCACGCAAGGGCGGCGCCGGCGGACGCGCGTCACGCGCCGCGCGGGTCCTGCGCCTGTCGCGCCTCGACCTGGCGCGCGTATCGAACCTGGCCGAGCGCGGCCAGCTCACCTGGGTGGGCACGCCGGACCTACGCCAGTTTGCCCAGCGGCTGGCCAATTTCGAACACGTCGATACGGTGGCCGCGCCCACGGGGCTGCAGGCGGAACTGCGGCCCTACCAGCGCGCCGGCCTGAACTGGCTGCAGTTCCTGCGCCAGTATGGCCTGGGGGGGCTGCTTGCCGACGACATGGGCTTGGGCAAGACCCTGCAGACCCTGGCACATATCTGCCTCGAAAAGGAACAAGGGCGCCTGCTCAACCCGGCGCTGGTGATCGCCCCCACCTCGCTGGTGCACAACTGGGTGGCCGAAGCCCGGCGCTTTGCGCCGGGCCTGCGTGCGCTGCAGCTGCACGGCACGGACCGCTGGCGCGATTTCGACAAGATCGGCGATTCCGACATCGTCGTCACCAGCTTCGCGCTGCTGGCCCGCGACATCGATCAGCTCTGTGCCAGCCAGTTCCATCTGCTCATCGTCGATGAAGCCCAGAACATCAAGAACCCGCGCACCCAGGCCGCCAGCGCGGTGCGCCAGCTCAAGGCCACGCACCGCCTGGCGCTGACGGGAACCCCGCTGGAAAACCACCTGGGCGAACTCTGGGCGCAGTTCGACTGGCTGGCGCCCGGCCTGCTGGGCGATCAGGCCAGCTTCTCGCGGCTGTACCGCGTGCCCATCGAGCGCCACGGCGACGAGGCCCGCCGCATCCACCTCACCAGCCGCATACGCCCTTTCGTGCTGCGGCGGCGCAAGGACGAGGTGGCGCCGGAACTGCCGCCGCGCACGGAGATCGAGCGTTTCGTCGCGCTCGAGGGCGGACAGCGCGACCTCTACGAAGCGGTGCGGGCCAGCATGCACGAGCGGGTGCGCCTGGCGCTGGCCGAACAGGGGCTGGACCGCAGCCAGGTCGTCGTGCTCGATGCGCTGCTCAAGCTGCGCCAGGTGTGCTGCGACCCGCGCCTGGTGGCGCTGTCGAGCGCACGCAAGGTGACCGAATCGGCCAAGCTCGAACTGCTGATGGAAATGCTCGACGGACTGCTGGTGGAAGGCCGGCGGGTACTGGTGTTCTCGCAGTTCACGTCCATGCTGGCGCTCATCGAGCAGGCGCTGCGGGCACGCGGCCAGCGCTATGCGCTGCTCACCGGCGATACCCGCGACCGGGCCGGCGCGGTCGCGGAGTTCCAGGGCGGCGAAGTTCCGCTGTTCCTGCTCAGCCTCAAGGCCGGCGGCACCGGTCTCAATCTCACCGCGGCCGACACGGTGATCCACTATGACCCGTGGTGGAACCCGGCGGTGGAGGCCCAGGCCACCGACCGCGCCCACCGCATCGGCCAGGACAAGCCGGTATTCGTCTACCGGCTGCTGTGCGCCGGTACGATAGAAGAGCGCATGCGCTCGCTGCAGGCCCGCAAGGCGCGCCTCGCGCAGGCCATGCTCGGCGACGAGGCCGGCCTTGCCCGGGCCCTGGGCGCCGAGGACATCGAGGCGCTGCTGGCGCCGGCGGCCGCAACGTGACGGCATGCCATGTTCGCAGCCACGGATGGAGCCATGATTGCCGGCACGCATCGAGCCATGATCGCTGCAACGGACGGCAGATGCGCAAGGCCGGCACCCTGACGGCCGCGCCATGAGCATCTACGCCATCGGCGACCTGCAAGGCTGCGGAGCGCGCCTGGACGAACTGCTGGCGCGCCTGCCGGGCGGCGAGCGCCTGATTTTCGTCGGTGACCTCGTCAATCGCGGACCCGATTCGCTGGGCACTTTGCGCCGCGTGCGGGCGCTGGGCGACCGGGCGGTGGCGCTGCTGGGCAACCACGACCTGCACCTGCTGGCCGTTGCCGCCGGCATACGCCCCGTGCACGACGACGACACGCTGCAGGACATACTCGATGCGCCCGATGCGGCCGAACTGCTGGACTGGGTGCGCAGCCGCCCGCTGGCGCATGCCGAGGAAGGCGCACTGTTCGTGCACGCCGGGGTGCTGCCGCAGTGGAGCGTCGAGCACACGCTGGCGCTGGCCGCGGAGGTGCAGGCGCAGCTGCGCGCCGACGATTACCGCAGCTTCCTGGCGACGATGTACGGCAACCGGCCGCTGCAGTGGAGCGAAGGCCTGCAGGGGGCCGACCGACTGCGCTGCATCCTCAACGCGCTCACCCGGCTGCGCTTTCTTTCGCTGGAGGGCGCGATGGATCTCAAGCTCAAGGGCAGCATCGAGAGCGCCCCGCCCGGCTGGGTGCCCTGGTTCGCGCACCCCCAGCGTGTCAGCACCGCCACGCCCATCATTTTCGGCCACTGGTCGACGCTCGGCTTGATGCTGCGCGACAACGCCATCGGCATCGATACGGGCTGCGTCTGGGGCGGCTGCCTCACGGCGCTGCACTGGCCGACGCGCGCCGTGACGCAGGTAAATTGCGCGCCGGCGGCGTCAACGCCCGAAGTCCTGGCAGCAGTGCCGCACCCGTAGGTCGGCGGCGTTTCCTCGTCAACGCAGCGTGCGCGGCCGGCCGCGCTGCGCTGCCCTTCAGGGTCCCATGCGGCGTCCGCGCGGCCGAGCCTGCGCGGGAGCGGGCGGGGGGCGTGTGCCGCCGAGGCTCCGCGTTCTTACTGACAGGCGTAGCCGGGGTCGGATTCACTATTGCGGAATGGGTCGGTCAGCGCGTCGGAATACCGGCCCATGAGCAGGCGCTGCTTGGGAAGCAGATGCTGCCGGAAGAACCTGCTGAAGGAGGCAAGCGTCGCACCGCGCGGCGTGAGCCGGACGCAGCCGTCCTTGATGGTGATGGTTCCCGACTCCTCCTGCTCCGTGAGGCGCACTTCCACCAGATGATGTTCCCTGACGTATTCCTGGGTGAAAACGTCCTCGAACCGGTCCAGCCGGATCCCGCCGCCGCGCTGCTGGAGCTTCTCGAGAATATAGAACGACAGGGAGCGGTCGATGACGGTCGGTATGGATATCGCGAACACATAGCCGGCAAGCAGCCAGATGACGATGAGCTGGCATTTCTCGAACGCGCTCAACAGGGAGAACGACTTCGCGAAGAACAGGATGGCGCCGCCGATCGACACGGCGATCACGGCGTCAATGACCGTGCTGTACAGGACGACGTTCACCTTGAAGTACGCCATGTGGACGTAATAGGTGCACAGCAGGATCGCCAGGAAGGCAAGCGTGGCAGCGAGGGAACGGAGGAATTTCACGCGCGCGCTGCCGGCAGGTCTTTGCCCATGTGGTTCATTCGTTCACGCCTTGACCTCGACTCTTGTGGCTGCCACCCGATCGATAAAGGCCTCCCAGTCGACCGCCGCGATTGCGCCGCCGCGCACCACACCGGTGAGCATGAGGGTCATCAGCGTCACCGCGCCCGTCTGCAGGAAAACCAGCAACAGTATTCCCAACGCGATGGAAAACCAGCCCGGTGTTGCATACCCGAGGGCCTTCAACAGTATTGCCGCGGCGACACCCGACACGGCGAGCGCCGCAACGAAGACGCACGCGATCCCGACCCGGACCAGGACGTCTTCGGCAAAGACCATCAGGCCCCGGAAGCCATGCAGCGCCAGCCCCACGAAACTCATCTTGCTGCGCCCCGCGTACCGCGGGCCGCGATCGAGCGCGCAGTCGGCCACGCGCAGCCGCGAAACCAGCACGCAACCGGCGAAATGTATCCACAGCTCCTGCATGGCGACCAGCCTGCGCAACGAGGCCGGCTTCAGGGCGACGAAATTGCCGAACCCGATCTTGCGGCCGGTGAGCAGCCGGAACAGCTGCTTGTAGGCGGCGTAGAACAGCTTGAAGCGCATGCTTTCCACCCGCCGCATCCGCCGGGCCACGACCACGTCGATATTTTCCGGCGCCAATCGCTGCAGCAAGGTCTCGATGGTTCGCGGAATGTCCTCGCCGTCGGAATCCATCACGACGACCTGTTGCGCGGAAGGAATCATCGCCGCGACATAATTGAGGCCGATGGCGATGGCGCGCTGATGGCCGACATTGCGCTTGAGGTGGATCATGACGCCGGCGAGTCCGGCGTCGGCGATGCGCGCGACATCCGGACAGCATTCGACCGAGCCGTCGTCTACCGCGACGATGAAGAGCGTGCCGCGCGTCGTCGCCGCCAACTCCCGGAAAAGCATGCTGGAGGCATCCACGTCCTCGAATATTGGCGTAACCACTACCAGGCCGGGCGCGTTCGAACCATTCGTATTCATTTAGATGCGCATGAGGTGGATAGTTGCCGACGCGGCCTTCCATTGCCCGAATGACCGGGATCTCAGCCACTGCCAGCCGAAACCGGCCCCAGCGCTTCGTCGTCCCCGGCATCGGCCGGGGTGGCAATTGCGCTGTCGCGCTCGGGCAACCCCAGCGCGGCGGCGATGTCGGCGCGCGCACGCCGGGCAATCTCGTTGCGCCCCTGGCCCGGGCAGTCAACAGTGGGCAGCCAGTGCAGGCGCGCCGTCAGGCGCGGCGTGACCAGGATCTTCCACATCGATCCGACCAGGGTGTCGTCACCCACGAAGGCTGCGGCGTCGGTGGGCTGGCCATCCTGCAGGTAGCAGATGGCCAGCGGTATGACCGGCGCCTGCGCATCGACGCCCGCCTGGATGAGGTTGGCGTGAAAGCGCAGCAGGCACGATCCGTCGGTGGTCGTGCCCTCGGGAAAAATGCCCACCGATTGACCGGCACGCAGGCGCTGCGCGGCCGTGTCGTTGACGCGCTTGATGGCGTGGCGCCGGCCGCGCTCGACGAATATGGTGCCGACGCCGCTGGCAAACCGCCCGATTACCGGCCAGCGCGCGATCTCGGACTTGGCAACAAAGCGCGCCGGCGTCACGGCGGCAACCACGAATACGTCGGCCCACGAAACGTGATTGATCACCAGCAGCGATCCGCCGGTCTGCGCGATCGGGGTGGCGCCGGGCGCGATGCGCAGTTCCAGCCGGATGCCCAGCGCGAAAAGGGCCATGCGCGACCAGACCTTGACGAGTGCGTCGCGGCTGCCGGTGGACAGGAAGGGAAACAGCAGCGAACCGACCAGCAGGCCCCACAGCACGTGCAGGAAGAGAAACACCAGGACCAGGGGCGCCAGCACCATCAGGAAGGCCGCCACCCTGCGGTCGTGGCGGCGAACGGTGGCGTCGGTCACGGGAGACGGGAGAGCGATGGCGTGGGTGCGGGTCCTCGCACCCTCAGCCCCAGCCCCTCTCCCGGTGGGAGAGGGGAGTACTGCGCCCGCTTCCACCGGAATAGGGAGGCAAACTCCCCTCTCCCGCAAGCGGGAGAGGGGCTGGGGGTGAAGGTCGTGGCGCATATCATGTTGCCGCCTCGAAGCGCACTTCGCCGCCCACCAGGGTGTAGCGCACGCGCCCGGTCATGGTCTGGCCCGCAAAGGGCGAGTTGTGGCCGCTGCTGTGGAAGGCTTCCGGCTGCACCGTCCAGCTGGCCTGCGGATCGAACACCACCAGGTCGGCCTTGCGACCCGGCGCGAGCATGCCGGTGTCCTCGCCCAGGATGCGCGCCGGTGCCGCGGTCACGGCACCCAGCGCGCGGACCAGCGGAACCGCCTGGGCCTGGGCCCAGGCGAGGATGAGCGGCAGCAGCGTCTCGAGCGCGCTGGCGCCGGCCCGCGCTTCGCCAAACGGCAACAGCTTGTCCTCCTGGGACACCGGTGCGTGGTCCGAGCAGACCGCATCGAGCGTGCCGTCGGCCAGCCCGGCGCGAATGGCCGCGCGGTCCTGGGCCGATCGCAGCGGCGGATCGAGACGGCAGTTGCTGTCGTAGTAGCCGATGTTCTCGTCCACGAGGTGCAGGTGCTGTACGGAAACGTCGGCGGTGACCGGCAGGCCTTCGCGCTTGGCCGCACGCACCAGGGCGACACCCTCGGCCGAGGACAGCCGGCAGATGTGGATGCGCGTGCCGGCCGTGCGTTGCAATTCGAAGATGGTGTGGAGCGCCACGGTTTCGGCCACCACCGGAATGGCCGGCAGCCCCAGGCGCGAGGCCAGGGGGCCGTCGCCGGCGACGCCGTCACCGACGAGGCTCGCGTCGACCGGGCGCAGCCAGACCGGCAGGTCGAAGGTGCTGGCGTAGCGCAGCGCCTGCAGCAGTGTTCCCAGGTTGGCCGGCAATGCGGCCGTCTGGCAAAAAGCCACGCAACCGACCTGCGCCAGCGTATGCATCTCGGCCAGTGCCTGGCCGGCAAGACCGGCGGTCAGGGCGCCCAGCGGATACAGGCGGGCGCCGGCCGCCTCGCGGGAGCGCTGGCGCAGCATGCGCACCAGTCCGGGTTCATCCAGCGGCGGGTCGGTATCGGGCGGGCAGGCAAGCCCGGTGACGCCACCGGCCAGCGCGGCGCGCATCTCGCCGCGCAGCGCGCCTTCGGCGCCGGGCTCGCGCATGCGCGCGCACAGGTCGACCAGGCCCGGTGCGACGACCAGGCCGCGCGCGTCGACCACGCGTTGCGGCGCGAATCCTGCCGGCGGGGCGCCCAGCGCCAGGATGCGGCCATCGGCGATGGCGATGTCGCAGGGCGCATCGAGTCCGGATGCCGGGTCGATGACGCGGCCGTTCACGATGGCCAGGGTAAGGCTCATGCGCGCTGTGCCCCTTCCTGCTGCGAGGACGCCACCATGGACAGCACCGCCATGCGCACCGCGATGCCAAAGCTGACCTGCGGAAGTATCACGCTGTGCGGACCGTCGGCCACGGCCGAATCGATCTCGACGCCGCGGTTCATGGGTCCGGGGTGCATGACGATGCAGTCGGGCCTGGCATGGCGCAGCGCCTGGGGCGTGAGGCCATAGTTGCGGAAGTACTCGGCGGCGCTGGGCAGCAGCGCGCCGCGCATGCGCTCGTTTTGCAGGCGCAGCATGATGACGACGTCGGCGTCGCGCAGGCCTTCTTCGAGTCGCGTGCATACGCGCACGCCCATGGTCTCGAGTCCGGCCGGCAGCAGGGTAAGCGGGCCTACCGCGCGCAGGTCGGTGACGCCCATGGTGCGCAGCGCGTCGATGTCGGAGCGCGCCACGCGCGAATTGAGGATGTCGCCCACGATGGCCACCGAGAGCGGCTCGAAGGCGCCCTTGTAGTGGCGGATCGTGTAGAGATCGAGCAGCGCCTGGGTGGGGTGGGCATGGCGGCCGTCGCCGGCATTGACCACGTGCACGTGCGGGGCCACGTGGCGCGCGATGAGATAGGGCGCTCCGCCCTGGGCGTGGCGGACGACGAAGATGTCGGCCTGCATGGCGGTGAGGTTGTCGATGGTGTCGAGCAGCGACTCGCCCTTGGCGGTGCTCGACGCCGCGACATTGAGGTTGTAGACGTCGGCCGACAGCCGCTTGGCGGCGATCTCGAAGGTGGTGCGGGTGCGGGTGGAGTTCTCGAAGAACAGGTTGAACACCGAGCGGCCGCGCAGCAGCGGCACGCTCTTGACCTCGCGCGTGCCCACCGCGATGAAGCCGTCGGCCGTGGTGAGTATGCGTTCGATCAGCGGGCGCGGCAGCTCGGCGATGGACAGCAGGTGGTGCAGACCGCCGTCGGAGTTGAGCTGCGGGCTGCGGGTCAGCACCTGCATGGACACCCCCTGCGCGGCCGCCCGGTCATGCGCCAGCCGCGCGCTCGAGGCGCAATTGCAGGCGCTGGTCGTCGTCGCGCGACAGCACGACGCTGACGTCGCCGGGCACTTCCAGGGTGCGCCCGACCAGGGACGTGGAAATGGGCAGTTCGCGCCCGCCGCGATCGACCAGCACCGCCAGCTCGATGCGCGCCGGCCGGCCGTAGTCGAAGAGCTCGTTCATGGCGGCGCGCACCGTGCGACCGGTATTGAGAACGTCGTCGACCAGCAGGACGTGCGCGCCGTTGATGTCGAAGGGAATGCGCGAGGGCCGCACGCCGCGGCTCAGCCCGCCCTGGCTGTAGTCGTCGCGATAGAAGGACACGTCGAGTATGCCGACCTCCGGGGCGATGTCCAGGTCGGCGCGCAGCCGCTCGGCGAGCCAGACGCCGCCGGTATGGACGCCGACCAGGACGGGGCTGCTGCCGGCGATGTGCTCGCGGACCCGGCGGGCAAGCTCACCATAGATGGCTTCGGCGTCGAGCTCTAGCATGGCAGGGCGCTCAGGCCGCCAGGGTGGCCGGCCGCGTCGAACCACTGCTGCAGGATGACCGCCGCGGCGTGGTCGTCGGTATCGGCGCCCGGCTCCAGCACGGCGCTGGAGTAGCGCTCGTCGACGCGCGCCACGGGCAGGTGGAAGCGGCCCTCGAGCTGGCGGGCAAACCGCTCGCAGCGCTGCGTCATCTCATGGGCCGTGCCGTCGGGGTGGCGGGCCACGCCCACCACCAGCTGCTGCGGCTGCCAGTGATCGACCAGCGCACCCAGTTCGCGCCACAGCGCCGGGGAACCCGCCGCGCCGGAAACCACGACCTTGAGCGGCCGGGCGCTGCGGGTGATGCCGTTGCCCAGCGCAACGCCTATGCGTCGCATTCCGTAGTCGAACCCGAGGACGATGATGTCGGCGCAGCCATGCGGGGCGCCCTTGCGGGCATTGCGGTCGGGCAGATCCGGGGGCTCCCGCATGCCCTCACGCATGGCCGGGCTGGCTAGCCAGATGCAGCGGATCGACCCCCAGCAGCTTGAGCGCGGCGTCGAAGCGGTCGGTGAGCGGCGTCTCGAAAATGACGCGCGCATCGGCGGCGACATTGAGCCAGCCGTTGTGCGCCAGCTCGCGCTCGAGCTGGCCGGCCGCCCAGCCGGCGTATCCCAGGGTGACCAGCACCCGCTGCGGGCCGGTACCTTCGGCCAGCGCCTCGAGGACATCGGCCTCACCACGTCAAAGGATGTCCTCGGCGACCGTCAGCGT
>Ga0209698_10001661_pt1 | contig 25625 bp, 22 predicted proteins | sample LitLauG_LLR_2012_FD_187203 | JGI IMG/M metagenome (GOLD analysis project Ga0209698, IMG submission 187203) | Freshwater sediment microbial communities from Pennsylvania, USA - Little Laurel Run_MetaG_LLR_2012 (SPAdes) (version 2) | ecosystem: Environmental > Aquatic > Freshwater > Creek >... | reverse complement strand
GCCCGGCTTGCCGGCGATCTTCGTGATCGCCACAATCCCTTCCATGGCCCCAACGTGCGCCAGTTGCGGCGTGCCCAGCACAATGTCGCCGATGGCATAGACGCCCGGTTCGGCAGTCTGCATCCAGCCATCCGTCTTGATGAAGCCGCGATCGACGACGGCTTTTGTCTTATCCAGACCGATGCCATCAGTTCGAGGTTTGCGGCCCACCGCAATCAGAATTTTCTCGGCATCAATTTTCTTCTGCTGGCCGTCGACCGTAATCGTAACCGTGACGCCGCTCTTCGATTTTTCAACTTTGTCGACTTTGGCGGAAGTGTAGAAATCAATGCCGCGCTTGCGGAACACGCGCCCAAGCTCTTTCGACACATCTTCGTCCTCAACCGGCACCAGCCGAGGCAGCATTTCGACAATCGTCACTGCCGCATCGAATGAACGGTAGATCGAGGCAAACTCCACGCCCACCGCGCCGGCCCCGACGATGATTAGAGACTTGGGAATTTCTTTCAGGCTTAATATTTCGATATTCGTGAGAATCTGATCGTCGGGTGCAAGCCCGGGCAGCATGCGAGCCTCTGATCCGGTGGCGATAATCACATTCTTTGCTTTGATTTTGCTCGCCTTGCCATCGGAAGTGATCTCGACGGTATGCACTCCTGCCTGAGCCGGGCCGGTCAGCTTCCCGAAGCCGCGCACAGTTTCAACCTTGTTTTTCTTCATCAGAAACTCAAGGCCCTTGGCATGCTTGGCGACGATCTTCCCTTTGCGTTCCTGGATGGCGGCCCAGTTCAGTTTGCGGGCGTCGACGCCTTCAATGCCGAATTCCTTCGCTTCTTTCAAGTGGTCCCAAAGCTCCGCGTTGAACAGCAAAGCTTTCGTCGGGATGCAGCCGACGTGCAGGCAGGTGCCGCCGAGCGGGGGATCCTTCTCAATCAGCAGGGTTTTCAACCCGTATTGTCCGGCGCGGATGGCGGCAGTGTAGCCGGCAGGACCGCTGCCGATAATGGCGAGGTCGTAGGTGGTGTCGGGCAAAGGGATGCTCCTCAGCGAGCTTAGATGACTAGCGACGAACCCAAGATTCTAGACCAGGGTGGGGAAGGGGGCAAACAGACCAACGCCACACACGACAAAGGCCGCCTTCTCAGGCGGCCTGTCACAGAGTAATGACGATTCTTAGTTGTTCTCGTTGCTGGCGCGCTTCCAGGAAATCAGCTCGCCGATGGTGGAACTGGTGCTCGACACCGGCTGCTTGTAGGCCTCAACCTCAGACCTCGAAGCTTCCTCGCCGACGGCCTTGATGCTCAAGCCGATCTTCTTGTCTTCAGGATTCATCTTGACGATCTTGAAGTCGTGCTCGAAGCCCGGCTCCAGATGCATGGGCTGGCCGTTGCCGTCGATTGCTTCCGACTTGTGGCAGAGTCCTTCGATGCCTTCGCTGATCTCAACAAAGGCGCCGAACGCCGCCACGCGCAGCACCTTGCCGTGGACGACGTCCCCGACATGATGCGTCTGGAAAAAAGTCTCCCAAACATCGGGCTGAAGCTGCTTGACCCCGAGCGAAAGCCGTCGCTTGTCCGGCTCGATAGCCAGAACAATCGCTTTGACCTTGTCGCCCTTTTTCAGCACTTCAGAGGGATGCTTCACGCGCTTGGTCCAGCTCAGGTTGCTGACGTGGACGAGGCCGTCGATGCCATCCTCAATCTCGATAAATGCGCCGAACTCCGTAAGGTTTCTGACGCGACCTTCAACCGTCATGCCGATGGGATATTTTTCGTGCAGTGAGTCCCATGGATTGGTGGCCAGTTGACGCATGCCCAGCGAAATGCGGCGCTCGGTGGGATTCACGTTCAACACCACGCAATCCACCTGGTCACCGACGTTCACCAGCTTCGACGGATGCTTCATGCGCTTGGACCACGTCATCTCGCTGACGTGAACCAGACCCTCGATTCCCTGCTCGAGCTCAACGAAAGCGCCGTAATCGGTCACGCTGATCACGCGTCCATGAACATGGGCGCCCACGGGATAGCGATGCTCGGCGTCGAGCCACGGGTCCGGGGTCAACTGCTTGAAGCCCAGCGAAACCCTCTGCTTCTCCTTGTCAAACTTCAGGACCTTGACTTGAATCTGATCGCCAACGTTGACCAGGTCACGCGGATGGGTGAGCCGTCCCCACGACATGTCGGTGACGTGCAGCAGGCCGTCCAACCCGCCCAGGTCTACGAAGGCTCCATACTCGGTCAGGTTCTTCACTACCGCAGTCAGGATGGCGCCCTCTTGCAGATGTTCCAGCGTCTTCGCTCGAACACCAGCCTGTTCGGCTTCCAGCAACTCCTTGCGCGACACCACGATGTTGCCACGCTTCTTGTTCAACTTGATGATCGCCACTTCGAGGGTCTGCCCCTTCAGCGCATCAACGTTGTGCACGGGGCGAAGATCAATCTGCGAGCCCGGCAGAAACGCGTGCGCTCCGAAAATGTCGACCGTGAGGCCGCCCTTGGTCCGGTCCACGACCAGCGCTTTGACCGGACGCTTCTCGTTAAATGCCTTATCAATTTCTTCCCAGGCGTGCAGGCGGCGGGCTTTCTGGTGCGACAAATTGACGTAGCCTTCGTCCGACTTCCCCTTCTCCCGCATTACGTCGATCTCTTCGCCGGGCTGCACCCTGGGCTTGCCTTCGTGATCGAGCACTTCCGACAGGGGCAACATGCCCTCGAGCTTGGCGCCAATATCCACAACCACGTGAGTCGGCGTCAGCTTTACCACCGTCCCCTTGATCACCCGATCGCCGCCCTCAGACTCCTCCTGTTGTTGTTGCGCCTGCTCGGCGGTGTAGCTCTCCAAAGCTGAGGCGAAGTCCTCAGATGCGACTGCTTTGTCTTCCGCCTCGTGGGCTGCTTCCGCGGCGGGCGCAGGTTGAACGGCCGGAGTGCTCTCGGCGGCAGGTTCAGCTACAAGGGTTGTGGTGGATTCTGGGTTTTGGCTGGTTGCGTCGTCGAACAATGTCGTTGCCTCTCTGATGGTCTTCACACTTCGCGTGCGAGGTCGCGGTCTGAGTGTGCGTGGCGGACTGCTGGAGTGAGCCGTTTGGTTGCGTTGAGCCCATCCTGGCGGAAGGGCCTGGACAATACCAGCTGTTCGGACGTTTACAGAGGACCCGCGTCCTTTAGGAACACTCTGACTATAGCAACGGCCGTCAAACAGTGTCAAACCATAATATCGTTAAAAAACGTTGAATTCGCCCATGTTACGTGCATGTTACGAGCAACGTGGGACAACGCTTTCATGCCTGCGGCCCCGTTTCTGCTAACCTGCTCCTGTCATGGACTACCTCTGGACGCCCTGGCGCTATGCCTACGTTTCAAACGCCGGAAAGCCCGGCGGGTGTGTCTTTTGTGAGGCTCCAAATCTGGGCGATGACGAACAGGCACGCATTGTGTTCCGCGGCCGCCACTGCTTCATCATTCTGAACACGTATCCCTACACGTCGGGGCACGTGATGATCGTGCCCTACGCCCATCTGGACGAATTGCAGAAACTGCCAACCGAAGCCGCTGCGGAAATGATGGACTTGTCGCAAAGGATGGAGACGGTCCTGCGCGAACTCTACAAGCCAGACGGCATCAACCTTGGCATGAACATTGGCCAGGCAGCCGGTGCGGGAATAGCCGGGCACATTCACATGCACGTGCTGCCGCGCTGGATCGCCGACGCGAATTTCATGTCAGTGGTGGGCGAGACGCGAGTTTTACCGGAGACGCTGGAAGTGACGTGGAAGAGGCTTCGTGAGGCGTTCAGGTGAGCATCATCCCCGCCGCCAGAGAGGCAAAAGGTCAAATCTGCTCAAAAGTTTTCCACAGCCTCTCTGCTAACGCCCTTTCCCTGCAACCTCGATTTTATTCTCACTATGAGATTTGCCGCACGAAATCGCCCCCAAGCGCAGCGTTCGCAACATCTTGCAGAGACGCGCGGGGCTGTGGGAAAAATCAGCTGTATCTCATTGATAACAAACAACATAAAGTCGTTAGCTAAATCGATTTAGCTTGCCTCTGTAGGCGTCGATTTTTCCTCTGACCCGCAGCCTCGACGACACTCGAAACTCCCGCGGACGGCCTTCCAAACGCCCGCACGGCCCATCGCACAACCCGACTCGTCCAGCAATGTCCGCCCTCGAATGCGCAAATTGCCTCTTACGCTTCGTATCCTCGACTACGCCCTAAGCAACTCCTCCATCTCCTTCTCGTCAATCACTTTCACGCCCAACTCCCTTGCCTTGTCCAACTTCGACCCGGCATCCGATCCCGCTACGACATAGTCTGTCTTCTTGCTCACCGAGCCGGTGACTTTCCCGCCGGCGTCTTCGATCATTTTCCTGGCTTCATCGCGCGTGTACTTGGCTAGTGTTCCTGTCAGAACAAAGGTCTTGCCGGCGAGCTTCGTGCCGCGTTGTTTCTTTTCGCCAGCGAGCTTTAGCTTCGCATCGCGGAGGCGCTCGATTAGCTTGCGGTTCGCCGCGATACTGAAGAACTCGACGATGCTCTCGGCAATGCGAGGGCCGACTTCATCGACAGCCTGCAGCTCTTCCACGCTTGCGCTTTCGATTGCTTCCATTGAACCGAAGTGTTCGGCAAGAAATTGCGCCGTACGCTCGCCCACCATGCGAATGCCGAGCCCATAAATCACGCGCTCCAGCGGCTGCTTTTTTGAAGCCTCGATCTCATCAAGAATGTTTTGCGCTGATTTCTCGCCCATGCGCTCCAGGCTGAGCAAGTCGTCTTTCGTCAGTTTGTAGATATCAGCGACGTTTTTCACCAACCCGCGTTCGGTAAGCTGTGCCACCAGCGCGTCGCCCATGCCGTCAATGTTCATCACTCCACGCGAAGCAAAGTGGAGAATCGTCCCTTGCAATTTCGCCGGACAGTTGGCGTTGACGCAGCGATAGTCCACTTCGCCTTCGGTGCGCACAACTTTCGTCCCGCAGACCGGGCAATGCTCCGGCATGTGAAAGTTCTTGTGTCCGCGAGGATGGTCTTTGTCTTCGACCACGCGCGTGACCTTGGGGATCACGTCGCCGCCGCGCTCAACTTCGACCCAGTCCCCGATCTTTACGCCCAGCCGCTCGATTTCGTCCAGGTTATGCAACGTGGACATTCTGACGGTGGTCCCACCGATCGAAACCGGAGCCAGCATCGCGACAGGGGTTAGCTTCCCGGTGCGTCCGACGGAAACAAAAATGTCCTCCAGTTTCGTGATTCCGGCCCTCGCGGCATATTTGTAGGCAATGGCCCAGCGTGGGGCCTTGCCGGTATAACCAAGTTCCTGTTGCAGCGCGATCCGATCCACCTTTACAACGATGCCATCGATCTCATAGGGCAGCGAGTCCCGCTTTTCTTCCCACTGACCGATGAACTTCCATACGTCATCGATGGTGTGAACCAGCTTGCGGTTGGGGTTGACTTTGAATCCAGCGGCCGCGAGCGCGTCCATTGACTCCGAGTGCCGGCCGAAGTGCGTGTGGCCATCTTTCAGCAGCAGGTAGGAGAAATAGTCGAGGCGTCGCTCGGCCGTCACTTTCGATTCGAGCTGCCGCACCGTGCCGGCCGTGGCATTGCGGGGATTCGCGAAGACCGCAAGACCCTTGGCTTCGCGATCCTCATTCATCTTTCTAAACGAGGCAAGCGGCATCAACAGCTCTCCGCGCACTTCGAAGTCAACCGGAATGCCGGCCTTCTTCAACTTGTCTTTTGGAATGGACAGCGGAATCGAGCGCACGGTGCGCACGTTGAGCGTCACGTCTTCCCCGATGTTTCCATCGCCCCGCGTGATCCCGCGAACGAGCTTGCCATCTTCATAAAGCAATGCCAGCGACATGCCGTCGAGTTTCAGTTCACAAACGTAGTCAACTGCGCTTTGCCCGCTGAGGTCATGAACTCGGCGCTCCCAGTCGCGCAGCTCTTCCTCGCTGTAGGTGTTGTCGAGCGACAGCATCGGCGAAGAATGTGAGACCTTGACGAAGCCCTCGCGCGGTTTGCCGCCGACGCGCTGTGTGGGAGAATCGGGCGTGATCAGCGATGGCTTTTCAGCCTCCAGGTCCTGCAACTGGCGCATCAGCTTGTCGAATTCGGCATCGCTGATCTGCGGCGCATCGAGCACGTAGTAGAGGTGTTCGTGATGCCGGATCTTGTCGCGCAGCGCCTCAATCTTTTTTCCGATGTCTTTGTTCGGGGAAGCCATCCGGCAGATTATAGTCGGGACGGAACGGCGGCAGGAACCGGACACGAGCGTGGTCTGGGAGAAAATAACCTCGAGTAGCATGAAGATTTTAGAGACATCACGCCTTATCCTGCGCGAGTTTTCCCCGGAGGACGCAGATGCTCTCGCTTCAGTTCTCTCCGACCGGGAAACGATGCGCTTCTATCCTGCACCGTTTGATCGCGCTGCCGTCGAGGAGTGGATCGCCCGCAATCGCAGTCGCTACCAGAAGGACGGCCATGGACTCTGGGCGATGGTCCTCAAGGCGAGTGGAGAATTGATTGGAGATTGCGGGCTAACGTTTCAAAGCGTAGAAGACGTCGAAGAAACCGAGATCGGCTACCACGTGCGCCGGGATCTATGGGGGCAGGGCCTGGCGACGGAAGCGGCGTGCGCCTGTCGCGACTTCGGATTCGCCAAGCTGCCAATTGAGCGGCTGGTTTCCATCATCCGTCTGGAGAACCAGCCGTCGCGCCGGGTCGCGGAGAAAACCGGCATGACTCTTTGGAAAGAAGTGGTGAAAGCGAATCTCCCGCACATGGTGTACGCGATTCAGAGACAACCGCCGCCATAGCATGCGCACACTACGGTGATGGGACGGCATGGGCGGCCGCTGCACCGTGAGCCTCAGTCTTCACACCAAATCGTCAATCTTGAGCGGCTGTGTCCCACCCTTCCACGACGCCTCGAACTGCTTCTTAACAAAGCTCGCATCGTAGTCGCGCTTTTGCTCTGTCAAAGCCTGGTGCAAACCGAATAGCGACCGCGGATTCCGTGGATTGCGGTCCAAGTCGTCGCGGAAGACCTTCTCAGCGGCGGCTGCATCTCCGTTCATCAGCAAGGCTGCTCCCAATGATTCGCGCACCGGGAAGAACCAGTCAGGCGGCTCTCCGTACTTGAGCGTGTCCTGAATGGATACCGCTTCGCGCAGCGCGGCGATGGCTCCGGAATTGTCTTTCTTCGCCATGGAGATTTTCGCGCCCAGAACATCCTTGGCTATCTTCATGATGTCCTTGGCTTTGTTGTTGATCGGCATCTGGAAGATGACGTCGGGAGGGGTTGCGGCTTCAGCGGCGGAAACAATTTTGTATTCCGCATCAGCCTCGCTCACTTTGCCGGTGCCTGCCAGGGCCAGCCCGCGCGCGAAATGCCAGAAGACGGTGGCCGTCTTCATCGAAGCGTCGGGTTGAGGCATCTTAAGAATTTCATCCCAATGGTGGAAGCGAATCTCCACCGCCACGGGAATGGTCATAAACCCTTCGAGTGGTGGCATCTCCTTGACGTGGGGACCGACGTTTGCGACCAGCAGCTCGGCGTTCCTTCGAGCCTCTGCATAGCTGCCGTCCATAGCACCGCACATCGCTATGAAGTGCAGGTTGTGGCTGTAGTACATCATGGGGTAGATGCCCTGCTCGCCGGTCGCCTTGAGATAGGCTCGGTCGACCTCGGCCGCCTTTTCATTGGTCTTGACCGCAGCGTCGTAGTCGCCGGTTCGAATGTAGACATGCGCCGGCATGTGCACAATGTGACCGGCTCCGGGTGCGAGCGAGGCCAGTTTGTTAGCGCCGGCCAGAGCGCGCTCAGGATTGTTCGAGGCTTCGACGGCGTGAATGTAGTAATGGATTGCACCCAGATGGTTGGGATCGCGTTTGATCACGGATTCCAGGGTCGCGACGATTTCTTCCGTGCCAGCCTCGGGTGTGCCGTCCTGATGCCATAGACCCCAGGGATGGAGGTTCATGCCGGCCTCGGCAAACAGCGTGGCCGCGTCGAGGTCGTCAGGAAATTCGCTGACGAGCTGGCGCATGGCGTCACGGTAGTCCTCGGCAGCCTTCTTCAAATCAGATTTTGGATCCGCGGGGAAACGCAGCACCATGGCTTGGATGTAGGCTTGCTCGCTAGGCGAGGCGTTAGCCGATAAGTCCGCCGCCTTCTGCGCAGCCTCGTGCGCCCTCTTGTAGCGGTCCAGGTCGGCGGGGTCGTTGTAGTTCGGTCCCACAGCCTCGGCGACTCCCCAGTACGCCATGGCTAGTTTGGGGTCGAGTTCAGCGGCGTGTTGGAACGAACGCGCTGCCTCATCGTGGTTGAAGGCATAGATGAATCGCAGGCCCTGATCGAAAAATGCTTGTGCCGCGGCGCTGCGGGTTGAGACGGGATGATGAAGATCTCCCAGTCCCTGCACCAGGGTCACCGGCCGAGAGCCTGCGGCGTGGGTGTGCTGTTGAGCTGCGGCCGCGCAACAGAACGAGACCGCCAGGAGACCTGCCAAATGCTTGCGTTTTTTCATCATGTTACCCTCCCGTAAGTATTTCTGGGAACACGTGCCGCACCCGGGATTGAGGTAGACAGTCTGCGGCTTTCAAGGCGAACATAAGCTTATGCCACATTCAGCACGCCGCCAACTATTTTCCGATCGGCGCCCCCGCGGCCTTCATGCATAAGGCCGCACTCCTTTATAACCCGGCTTCAGGCGGCGGACGCCGCAGGCAAAAGGATCTGCAGGCGGCATTGACTTTACTGCGTCAGGGCGGTGTCGAAGCCGAACTGATTCTCACCCAATCGAGTAGCGACGGCGCCGAACAGGCGCGGCGGGCGGTGGGCTCCGGGTGCGACACCATTTTTGCGTGCGGCGGCGACGGCACCGTGCACGACCTGATCCAGGGCTTGGCCGGCACCCATGCTGCGCTCGGAATCTTGCCGATGGGAACCGCCAACGCTCTCGCCCATGACCTGGCGCTGCCGCTGAATCCAGTCGCTGCGGCACGCTCGGCACTGGAGGCCGCGCCTCAGCGAGTTGCGCTTGGGCAAATCGCGTTCCAGGATTTTCAGGGCCGTCCTGCGACCCGCTATTTCACCGTGGCTGCCGGCGCCGGCGTGGATGCGCACTTGTTCTACAAACTCAATCCGTCGGCCAAGAACCGCCTTGGTATGGCGGCCTATTATGCCAAAGCCTGGCGTCTTTGGATGTCGCACCGCATGGTGCGCTTCCAGGCGGTGTGGACGGACACTGCTTCCGGGACGGCTCGTTCCGCCAGTCTTACAGAATTACTCGCTGTCCGCATCAGAAACTTCGGCGGAATTTTGCGTGAGCTTGCGCCCGGGGCCTCGTTGGCTCGCAACGACGTGGGGGTGCTGCTGTGCCACACGTCGAGTCGGGCGGCATATCTCAGCTATGTGATGCGCTGCATGCTTGGCCTGTCGCGCAATGTTCAAGGGGTTGAGATGGTGTCGAGCGCGGCCATTTCTTGCGACTACGCCGAAGTCGACAGACAGGCATCGATTGCGTCCGCGAAGGTCTATGTGCAAGCCGACGGGGAACTGCTGGGCACGCTTCCAGCCAGGATCTCGGTGGTTCCCGAACTTTTGACAATACTGGTCCCACAAGTTTTTGCATCGACGCGGCCAAGTTAGCGCGTCTAAAGTGTTTTGCCGTCGGCTCTGGAGAAAGGCTTGATCTTATGGAACCAGTGACGCATTTTTTGACCGGTGCCTGCATGGGCCGTGCTGGGCTGAACCGAAAAACCGCTCTCGCTACAGCCACGCTCACGCTCGCCGCCGAGGCTCCCGATCTGGATGTACTGAGCCGATTCGGTGGACCGGCCTTCGGCCTGGCGCATCATCGAGGTTTCACGCACTCGTTCCTGGGATTGATTCTCACATCGGCGCTGGTGGTAGGACTGGTGTATCTGATCTGGCGACTGCGCGGCTCGCCGGTGAAAGGCAAGAGTCTGCCGCCGAGGTGGGGACTTTTGTTTGGCTATGCGTACCTCGCCGGCGTGAGCCATATTCTTCTCGATTTCACCAACAATTACGGGATTCGGCCATTCTGGCCATTTGTCGAGAAGTGGTATTCCTGGGACATTGTTTTTATCTTTGAGCCAGTAATGTTTGTTCTATTGCTTCTCGGCCTGATCCTGCCGGGATTGTTTTCTCTCATTGATAGGGAACTAGGAGCACGGCAGAAGGGCCCGCGTGGCCGGCTGGCGGCGATATTTGCGTTATCTTGCGTTGTGCTGATGTATGGCGTGCGCGACTTTGAACATCGTCGAGCACTCAGTGCGCTGGAGGCCCGGACGTATGAAGATGCGGATCCGGTTCGCGCTTCAGCCTATCCTTCGCCGATCAATCCGTTTGAGTGGTCCGGAGTTGTGGAGACCGCGGCATTTTTCGCACTCGCTCCGGTGAATTCGCTTACGCCGGAAGTGGATCCGCAAAACGCGATGGAGATTCGCTACAAACCCGAAGAAACTGCGGTGACACTTGCTGCCAAGAAATCGTATCTCGGCCGTGCGTATTTAGATTGGGCACAGTATCCGATCACTGAAACTGAACAATTGCCCGACGGCGGCTACGTTGTTCATTTTCAGGACTTGCGATTCATGCAGTTGCCGGGGCTATTCAACCGGCTGCTGGGTCGCGGGCGGAAGCGGCCCGCGCCGCTCGGTGCCGGAGTTGCGCTTGACAAGAACTTACGCGTGGTCGGCGACGTCTTTGGCAACGAGGACAAACCCGTGCTGTCGCCCGAGCCTGCGGGGAACTGAGAGCCGGTCGCATTCAAGTAATTTTCAACGGCTTGACGCACCGGCGTTACTCCGCCCACAATAGTCACTCTAGGTTCGAGGTGCCCATGCTCGCATACATCTTCGTGGTGATTGCAGTTGCGATTCGTTTCTTGCCCCATCCGCTGGCGTTTACTCCGGTGGGCGCTTCACTTCTATTTTTCGGCGCCCGCGGACCGCGTAACCGCATGTGGATTCCTCTGGCGCTGCTGGCGGCCTCAGACATCGTTCTCACCACAATGGTCTACCGTTACGCATTCGCATGGGACCACTTCGTAACTTGGGCGTGGTATGCAGGGATGCTGCTCTTGGGAACGCAATTGCGCAACGGTGGTCCGATCAAGGTGATGAGCGCGGCGCTTGCTGGATCCATCTCATTTTTCCTGCTCAGCAATTTCGCGGTCTGGGCTTCGTGGAAAATGTACCCCATGAACTTCGCTGGGCTGATGGTGTGCTATGACGCCGGGCTGCCGTACTTCCGCCGTGCGCTGGAAGGCGACCTTCTGTTTACAGCAGCTATGTTTGCGACGCCCGTCTTGCTGGCCGCGTTGAATCGCGAGAACGCGGCGCACGACCACATCGCTTAAGCGCGAATCATGAAGCCTCGGACGTGATTTCTCCCGTGGGACGGGCTGCAGCCTTCCTTCGCCAAAGAATAATCCACACCAAAGCTGCGATCGCCGCCGCCAGCAAAACCCAACCGAAATGCTGCCGGAAGCCCGATCCCGCTATCTCGACGATCTGCGGCCCGAATTCCAGGGTCAACAGGGCCAAGACCAGAAACCTCACGAACCGTCCGGCAAAAATGGCGCCGAGAAAATGAGTAAGCCGCATTTCGAATACGGCTGCGGCCAGCACAAACAATTTGAACGGCATGGGTGGAGGCAGCATTCCGGGGAACATGAGCGCCCAGAACTCATGCTGCTCGAACGATTGATGGATCTTCAGGAAGCGCTCTTCGGAAATACGCTTACGCAGGACTTTTTCTCCGCCAAAATAGCCGATGAAATACAAAGGAATGCTTCCCAGCGCGGATCCCAGCGAAGCGATCACCACGTAGAGGATGAATCTGTGCCTGTCCTGGTAGACGTACGCTGCAACAATCGCGTCCACGGGCATTCCCAGTAACGCCGAATCAATGCCTGCGATGGCAAACACACCCCAGGCTCCCAGCGGCTTGAGAAGCCCCCAAATCCACACGGTGTAGCGCGACAGGAGATGCCCGATCGTCTTCAAGGACTCAAGTTTACGAGAAAAACGGAACGGTGTCAGACTCGCGCTAGAGCTTTCAGCGGTTCTCGCAAGAGTGCTTCGTGTTGCCTGAGAGCAGGTCGAGGATGTGCGGTACAAGATCCAAAACTGCCTCCAGCGAATCTACGGCACCTCTGGGGCTGCCTGGCAAATTGAGAATCAGCGTCTGCCCGCGCACTCCGCACACACCGCGACTTAACAGCGCGTATCGCGTCTTCTTGAGGCCAGCCTGACGCATTTGTTCGGACACGCCCTCGATGATCCGGTCGCACACGGCGCGGGTCGCTTCGGGAGTCACATCCCGCGGTGCAATTCCGGTGCCGCCAGTGGTGGCGATAAATGGGATCTTTCCTGCCAGATCCGTGAGCAGTGCTTGAATTGCCACCAGATCGTCGGCAACAGTTCGCTCAGCGACGATCTGGAAGCCCTTTGCCCGGAGAGTCTGGGCGACCGCAGGACCGGACAAGTCTGTTCCTTCGCCGCGGGCACGCGAGTCGCTTACGGTTACGACGGCAGCGGCGGGGCTGCGGGGCGCTTCAGGTGTCGAGAAGGACATCTTCCTCTTCTTCCTTGCCCCCCGCTCCGGCGTCTCCCCCGGATCCTTCTTCCCGCTGCGATTCATCCAGCAAACGCAGCCCTTCCATCAGCAACCCCTGAGTATTCAACTCAGTCGTCTTCTGATCGGTCTTGCCGTCAAAATTCAACTCAAAGTTTCCACCTGTCCAGCGCAGAACCTTGAAAACCGCGGGGTCGCCGGTGAGGGTTCCATAGGTGGAATGGACGACTTGTCCCTCAATAAAGAACACCTCGCACTTTTCGCCACCCTTGGTGAGCGTCAACTGGCAACTCTTGCGGCCCATCTCCAGCGACTGCATCAGGTCGATCACATTCATCTGGGCCAGATTTCCGCGAACCACACCATCCGACGGCGCTGTCTTCGCCAGTTTCTCCAACGCAATGCGATCCACCAGGCGCTTTATCCGGCGGGTGGCGTCTTTGAGAAAAAAAGGCTTTTCGAGGAAATCATCGGCGATATCGTGCTGGGAGAGTCTCTCGTCGATGTCGGCCTTGCTGGCCATGAGCACGGTAGAGAAATTGGCGGTCGCGGGCCGGCTCTTGAGCCTATCGATGAGCTGGCGCCCATCCATGCCCGGCATACGGTAGTCGCAGACAACGAGATCAGGCGGGTCGTCGACGGCTTTCAGCAGGGCATCCGCCGCATCGGTCGCCGACGTGACTTGCGCCAGCGAAGAGAGAGCCTGCTCCAGCATCCCCAACACCATGGGATTGTCGTCCACCAGAAGCAACTTGACGCTGTTCGCCATCCTCTACCGTTTCTTTCTGCTGCGGGAGGGCTTGCGGAGATAGTCCCCGCTCTTTCCCCCCGTCTTGCGCTCCAGAACGACGTCCCGAATTTCGATGGCTTTATCCAGTGCCTTGCACATGTCGTAGATCGTTAATGCAGCCACGCTCACGGCGGTGAGCGCTTCCATCTCCACGCCAGTTTGGGATGTGGCAGTAACTCTTGAATTAATAGCGACGCCATTCTCGCACAGCCGCAGGTTCACATCAACGTGCGACAAAGCCAGAGGATGGCACATCGGAATTAATTCAGACGTTCGCTTTGCCGCCATCATTCCCGCCAGTCGCGCCACTTCCAGCGCGTCGCCCTTGGGGTTTCGGGGCAACGCTTTCAGCACCCCAGGCTGCATGGCGACGAAGGCGCTGGCCTCTGCCGTACGCTTGGTTTCTGGCTTCTTGGCAACGTCCACCATGCGTGCCCGGCCCGCACGATCGTAATGCGACAGAGTCTTTGCCATGGAACTCATTTCAATCTTACATCGCAGACTGCGGCACCATCACTGCGACCCACTCCCCCGCCGCGATTCGCCCACGGTCGGGAGGAATGACCAAGTAGCAGTTTGCCCGCGCGGTTGAGGCCATGTCTCCCGAACCCTGCCACGACACAAGTTCGACAGTGGAACGTTCGAACTCCCCCGAGATCAGCGCGGGCAGGAAACGCGTCAACCCGGTCTTGGTATGGACCTCTTTTCCTAACCGGGCGTGGAGGAACTTGAGCTTGCTGGCCGACCGTCCGGCGAGAGCGTGCAGCATCGGCGTGACAAACAACTCAAAGGTGACCATGGTTGATACAGGATTTCCCGGCAGGCCATAGAAGAATCGATCCCTTACTCTTCCAAATACAACTGGACGGCCGGGTTGAATCAGAGCGCCTGTGAAGAAGAACTCTGCGCCCAGTTCCGCGAGGACGGTTTCGACCAGATCATATCGTCCAACCGACACGCCGCCGGTGATCAACAAGAGATCTGACTCGAGTCCCCGTGCGATCAAATCTCTTAGTCTGGCCAGGCTGTCGGGCGCAATCTCCAAGAGAATCGGCTCACCTCCCGCCCGCCGCACCTGCACCGCCAGCGAATAACCATTGGAGTTGCGAATCTGGGTGGGGCCGGGTGAACCGGCCACACCAACCAACTCATCACCAGTGGCAAGTACCGCGATACGTGGACGCGAGAACACCTCGAGATCCTGTTTTCCCGCCGAGGCAGCCAGCGCGACGGCAGCTTCGCCGATCAGATCTCCGCGGTTGATCAAAACCGCGCCCTGTCTCGCCTCTGCCCCTTTTGGCACAATATTGTCGCCCGGTGCCACGCCCTTGTTTAGCTCAACGCTGGTGCCACTCTGGCGCGCGAACTCCACCATGACTACCGCGTCTGCACCGGAAGGAACCGGCGCACCGGTCATGATCGCAACTGTCTGGCCGCGCATAATATCAGCCGGAATTCGCTCAGGACTTTCGCCGGCACGGATTTCACCGATCAATTGGAGCGTGGCAGGGAGTTGCTCGAGGTCCGCTGCGTGGACTGCAAATCCGTCTCTCGCCGAGCGGCGAAATGGTGGCATGTCGCGATCTGCGGCCACAGGTACGGCCAATGTCCGCCCCACCGCGGCAAGTAAATCCACTGTTTCGGTGCCTTGGGCCACGACTGCTGCCGCCTGCCGCTCGACCGCCCGCCGCGCATCTTCGAAACTCATTTTCGCGGACAGGTCGGGAGGAAAGGCCATGCGCCATCATAAATTGGCAGGGCTAGGTTGGCGTAGAGCTACTTCGCCAGCTCTTGGCCCAGCAGCACAGGGTTACTGGCAAATGAGAGCGCGGTGTCCAGATCGATGATGCCGTCCCGCAGCAATTTGGCGATTTCTCCGTCGAGCGACTGCATGCCGTCTTTGGCCCCGGCTTTGATTGCTCCCAGCAACGTGAGGCCCTCAGACTCGCCCTTCTCGATGCATTCTCGCGTCTTGGCGTCAGCTTTTAGAATCTCCACCGCGGGCACGCGGCCCGATCGGTCCACTTTTGGCAGAAGGCGCTGACAGATGACGTAACGCAAAGTCTTGGCCAGCCTTTCCCGAATGGATTGTTGCTCGCTCGGTTCAAAAGCCCCGACAAAACGCTCCAGTGTCTTTGAGGCGTCCATTGTGTTCAGGCTGGAGAGGACCAGGTGGCCGGTTTCGGCCGCTTCGAGTACGGTCTGCATCGTCTCCCGATCCCGCATGTCTCCAACCATGATCACTTTGGGCGCTTGCCGCATGGCGGAACGAAGAGCGTGTGCGAAGCTCGGAGTGTCGCTGTGCAGCTCACGCTGATGGATGGTTGAATTCTTGTGATTGTGCAGAAACTCGATCGGGTCTTCGATGGTGATGACGTGATAGCTGCGTTCACGGTTGATGCAGTCCAGCAAAACCGCCAGCGTCGAGCTCTTGCCGGAGCCCACCGGGCCAGTGACCAGCACGATGCCGTCGCGCAGCCGGGCCACCTCCGCCAGACTCTCCGGAAGTCGCAATGAAGTAAAATCAGGGATGAGCGTGGGTATGACCCGCATAACAACGGCGCAACTCCCCCGCTGGATAAACACATTCACGCGAAACCGGGCCGATCCGGGTAAGCTGTACGAAACGTCACAGGCCCCTTGCTCCCGTAGGGTTGCGATTGCCTGCTGGTTGTCGCCGATCAGGTCCGAGGCGATGCGCCGGGTGTCATCCGATCCCAACAGATTTATTCCTGATATCTCCACTGGAATCAATTGGCCATAGACCTGGACCTGAGGCGGCCTTCCAGGCGAAATAACCAAATCGCTGATTTTGTCATGAGCGCGAAGCATCGCGCCCAACAGGCCAACAGTCGCGGTTTTTCCTGCACCCGATACTCCGTCCAGGTTGACCGAGATTGGAGATGCTCCCGCTGACGCCATCAAGACCTCGCGATTTCCACCACAAAGACAGGCAGAGTTTTGTCAACTCTAGCGTGCCCGGGCGCGCGGGCGAAGACTATCCAAGTACATAGACCTTAGTAACCCTGTGACGGACAGTAAAAAGGGCAGCCGTTTCCGGCTGCCCTGTGTTCGGCAAGTTTTCCAGGTTACTTCTTCGCGGGCTTCTTCTTGTTGCCGAAGCTGGTTTCCACGGAAGCTCCGATGCTGGCCAGCATCTGTTTGGCGGCGTCGGCGAGCTGGCCGGTGGGCTGGAGTTCCAGATACTTTTGGAATGCCTCAGCCGTGCCCGGAGGCGCGACCATCTTGTCTCCTTGCAGCGTTGCTTTGCCCAGCATGTTGACGCCCTTCTGATAGTAGGCGTTTGCATTGTTGGGATCCGCAGCGATCGCCTTGTCAAAGGAAACAATTGCCTTGTCCGCCTGGCCGGCGTTGGTAAGGACCGCTCCGGCGTTGAAGTAGTATCCGGAGCCCCCGGTAGGATCAATTTGCGCCGCCTGCTCATAGGCAGCCACCGCTTCGTCCGTCATCGGCGGCCGGTGTTTCCCGTAGGCGTCGCCCAAGTTGTTGTAGTAACTGGCCAGATGCTTTGTCCGGTTGGGATCCTTGTCGTCAGCGACCGCATTTTTCAGATCAATGGCCTTTTTGTAAGCCGCCACCGATGAGTCCAGACGCTTCTGGCGCTCAGCCGTATCCGTTTGTTTCACCGCAGAATTGCGATAGGCATCACCGAGATTGAACCAAATCAAGTCCCGGGTGGCATCGACCTGGTTCGCCTCGTCCAGGAGGGAGATCGCCTTATCAAAGTCCCCCGCGTCAGATGCAGTTCGGGCAGCGAGCAGCTTCTCATTGAGCGACTTGACGGTGTTGACCTCTTTCTTTTGTTTCTCCTGCTGCTCGACTGCTTTTTTTTGCTCCTCCGGCGCGAGGCCGGCTCCCTTTGCCGCGTCCTCCGACTGCTTTTTCAAATCGAAGTCCAGGCTGTTTTCCGCGAGCTGTACGGGGAACTTATTGAAATGGAAAAGCTCTTTGTTGGCTTTGGCGTCATCCGCGTTTTGATAAAGGGTTACCAGATAAGAGCCGCCGGCGATTCCCAGCGAAAAGTATTCGCCCTTCTTGTTGGTCTTCAGGGTGTATTTCTGTCCGTTGTCCAGGTTCTGATAGACCACTACGGCGTCTGCAATGGGATTGCCCTGCATGTCTTTGCACACGCCCTTTACCGTCCCTGAAGCCTGGCCAAACATCGGCGTGGCGCAAACGCCCAGCACCAAGGCTGTTACCAAGAAAGTTGCCAGCTGTTTTTTCATCGAGACCTCCCGGTCCTATTCAAATGCTGTTTCGAGATCGAAATTTATGTACCGGCCCTTGCCGTTCAACAGCACTCGCGGGAATCATAGGAAATCGGATCCTTGACTCCGGCCGCCGCGAAGGCCCGCAACCGGAGCACGCAACTATCGCACATTCCGCAGGCATAGTCCTGTTGTCCGTAGCATGACCAAGTTAAATCGAAGGGCGCGCCCAATTCAAGGCCGAGCCGGACGATCTGTGCTTTCCGCAATCCGATCAGCGGAGTCACGATCTCGATGCGGCCGTCCCTGGTTCCAGCCTTGATGACTTGGTTGAACGCCTCATAATAAGCTGGGCGGCAATCGGGATATCCAGAGCCGTCCTGCTCTACGGCGCCTATGTACACTTTGTCGGCTCCCATCACTTCCGCCCAGCTGACTGCTACGGACAAGAAATGCGCATTGCGGAAAGGAACGTAGGTTACTGGAATGTCCGCTCCGACCGTGTGCGCCTGCGGCACTTCGATTCGATCGTCGGTCAGTGCCGAGCCCCCAATCGCCCGGAGCGCCTCATTCCGCACGATCAGACGCTGTGTGATACCCAGGCGGGTGCAGATTCCCTCAAATGCTTGCAGTTCGCGCGCCTCGGTACGCTGCCCGTAGCTCACGTGGACGGCCGCCGTGCCGTGGTCGCGAGCTGCCAAGGCCGCGCAAACGCAGGAGTCCATGCCACCGCTCAGTAATACGACCGCCCGGGATTTAGTCGGGGCAGACAACTCCCTCAAACTCCCTTCGTCGCCGGATCCCAGATGAACTTGTGCAACTGCAGACCGAGCCTTGCCGGAACTCCATCTGTCAACATCCACTCCGCTAATTCTTTGGGATCCAGCAGGCACTGCGAGCTATCTCGCGCTCCGATCGCATCCTTGCGAAACGCAGGTGAAAACAGGACCTCTTTCACGCGTTTGGACAGTATGTGTCGACGCGTGAACTCACGAGCAAACTCGTAATCCCTCCGTCCGCTGAGGACGAACTTTACTTCGTCCCGCATCGTCAGATGCGCCAGATTCTGCTCGCGAAAAGTGCCGCCCTCGCCAGAATCAGGACACTTCACGTCCACAATCTTCACGACGTCCGCAGGGACGTTTCCCAACGGCCTCTCTCCGCTGGTTTCCAGCAATACCGTGAATCCGGCGGAAATCAACTGCTCCATGAGTGAAACCACCTCCCGCTCCTGAAGCATCGGTTCCCCACCCGTAATCTCGACCAAGCCGCATTCCGGACTGAGTCGGTTCACCTCCTGCAGCACTTCTCCGGGCGTCATCTTCCGGCCACCTTGAAACGTGTATTCACTGTCACACCAGGTGCAGCGCAGGTTGCAGCCCGTCAGCCTTACAAACACGCACTGCAGTCCAGCATAGCTGGACTCGCCTTGCAACGACTTGTAGATTTCTGTGATCTGCATGGAAACCGAGCGGGACGCAAGTCCGAGTAATGCTTCTATGTCTCAAGGTCGGCGACGCGGATCGCCAGATGGCTGCTGCACTGGTTTACTCGGTGTATTTCGCCGTGGTCGTGTCCGTCTCAAACACGGTCACGTCTTTTATGCGTACCCTGCCGCTTGTGACTCGTTGCAAACGCGCATTCGACTCATCATAAAAATATTTCGCCAAGTTTTCGGCCGATGGATTGAGAACAGTGAACGGCTCAATTTCATTGATCATCTGGTGGTCGAGGCGGTCGATGACGCGCTTCATCACTTCACGCAAGTCCTTAAAATCGAGCAGCAAACCGGCTTTGTCCAGTTCCGTGCCGGCGAGCGTCACGCGAATCTTGTAATTGTGTCCGTGCGGGTTCTCGCACTTGCCCTTATAGTTGCGCAAGTAATGTCCCGCGGCAAAGGTGTCTTCAACTGTCACTTCGAACATGAGTTCCTCAGCGGCGCTGTCTGAACATGGGCCGAATTGCGCCCAGGCGAACACTTGTAATTGTACCGCGCCTCTTCGGTCCGAAAAGGTGGGATACCGCGGCGATACCCGCGAACCTATCGAAGCTGGAGTTCGCTCGCCAGTCTGGCCTAGCGGGAGACTCTGAAAAATTCCTCCACGACCCGCATCTCGGTAGTCTTCTTGTAATTCGGCAGGCTGTCGATGAAAAGTCGCCCGTACTGCTTCTTTAAGATGCGGTTGTCGAGCAGCACCAGCAAGCCGCGATCGTGAAGCGACCTGATTAAACGTCCGAAGCCCTGTTTCAGGCTGATTACAGCGGCTGGCACCTGATATTGAAAGAAAGCATTGCCACCGTCCGCATCCACGGCCTTGACTCGCGCTGCCACAACCGGGTCGGTTGGCACCGCAAAGGGTAGACGATCGATAATGACGCAACTCAGTTGTTCGCCTTGTACATCGACACCCTGCCAGAAAGACGATGTGGCAAACAGCACCGCATTCGGCGTGAGTCGAAACTCATCGAGCAAGGCACTCTTGGGCGCGTCGCCCTGCCGGAGCATGGGATATTCCAGCACGCCGAGCAGGCGGTCGTAGACATCGTTCATTTGAGCGTAGCTGGTGAACAATACGAATGCCCGGCCCCGTGTGATCTCCAGCAATCTGCGAATCCGGTCCGCGGCCCGTTCGGTAAATTGGGGCGTCCTCGGATCGGGCAGGTCGGGAGGCACATACAAGACGGCCTGGCTTTCGTAGTCAAAATGCGACGGCAACACCGATTCTCTTGCGTGCTCGATCCCGAGCCGCTGTCGGACGTACTCAAACCCTCCACCCACCGCCAGGGTAGCCGACGTGAGGACCGCGCATTCCAACTTCGACCACAAATATTCCCGCAGAATCGGGCCTACATCAATTGGTGTCGCCTGCAGGAAAACATTCTGTCGGCCGCTGTCGCTGCGGCTGGTGAGAGCAGTTCGGTCGCCATTGTCCGCACCCCGGTGCCGTCGGGATGAAAACCCTCTTCCACGGCGCTCGATCCAGAACACAGTGTTCCGGTCGTCTGACTCCATCGCAAAGCTGAGTTGCACTTGCATGTCCCGAGCTCGCCGCGCCAGGCTGACGTTCTCGTCCGGCTTTTGCGGTGAGTTCTCCAGTTCCCCGGACAGCCGGCTCAGTGCTTGATTCAGGGCGATAAACTCCTCGCCGTTCTCCTCAAGGAACTCGCGTCGTGTCTCGAATGCAAACCTTCCTTCACCAGCCGGCAAAACAGAGAAAAACAACTGTGATTTCTCCCGCAAACTGCCAAGCGCGCCCGAAAGCCCAGCATTCAGGGCGCCGTTCTGCCGTGCCGCCACCTCCACATCGCGCGCCAGATCCTCAACCCGCAAGTTGCTCACTGAGATTCCAAAGTAGTTTCCCGCCACATCCTCTAATTCATGTGCCTCGTCGAAAATCACGGTTCCCGCTTCTGGCAGCACACCCGCGTCGGGCGCGCCTTCGGCTTGCAGCTTGATCGCAAGATCCGCAAAGAACAAGTGATGGTTGACGATAACAATGTCACTCTCCATCGCCCGTCGTCGCATCTCGGTGATGAAGCATCGGTCGAACTCGCTGCATTTCGGACCCAGGCAAGCCTCGGACCGCGCATCGAGTTTGTGCCAGAGGGCACTAGTCTCGGGCAGTTCGGCGAGTTCTGCCCGGTCCCCGGTGTGCGTCGTCCTTTCCCAAGCCTCAATAGCGCGATACTGCTCGATCTCCTCCAGTCCGCTGAGCACAGGTTGCTCAGTCAAATCGTGCAGCTTCTTGCGGCACAAATAGTTGTTGCGACCCTTCATGTAGCAGACGGAAAGCCGCGGGGAGCCGTTTTCGTCCGCGCCAAACAACGCCTGCTCCAGAAAAGGAACGTCTTTGTAGAAAAGCTGCTCCTGCAGATTCTTGGTGCCGGTGGAAATAATCACGCGCTTGCCCGAACGAATCACCGGCAGGAGATAGGCGAGAGTTTTGCCTGTCCCGGTACCAGCTTCGATGATCAGATGGCGGCGTTCACCGAGCGCCCGTTCAACAGCCTCAGCCATCTGTAATTGTCCGCGCCGGAATTCGTATGCAGGATGAGTCTTTGACAGCACTCCTCCGGGCCCGAAGAACTGATGGAGTGTGGCGGCCTGGCCGCCGGTGAGACGATTTGAAGTCGTGGACGCCACAGAAGTCTCTATAATACGAGTTCCGGGGCGGCACATCGAGATTGCCTGTGTTACATCTGCGTGTGGCTTTCCGCGATCCAATACCTAAACTTTGACCCAGCCGACCTACAACTCGACGCTCGCCAGCGCTGGGGCGGCCCTGCCTACGATCGCGATTGTTGGCCGCCCGAACGTTGGCAAGTCTACCCTTTTCAATCGTCTCACTGGCTCGCGCCGCTCCATCGTTGGTGATGAGCCCGGCATCACGCGCGACCGCATTTACGGCTCGGCCGAATGGCTTGGGCGGCATTTCCAAGTTGTGGATACGGGTGGCATTGTTCCCGAAGACAAAGACTTCATCCCCGCCGAAATTTTTCGACAGGCCCGCGTGGCGCTCGATGAATCCGCCGCCATTGTTCTGGTCGTGGATGGCCGTTCCGAACTCACCGCGCCAGACATAGAACTGGCTCGCCTGCTACGCAAGACCGGCAAGCCGCTGTTTCTTGCTGTCAACAAAGTGGACTCCGTTCAGCAAGAACACTTGCCCGCAGACTGCCATCGGTTGGGCATTCCTGCGATGTTTCCCATCTCAGCCGAGCATGGCCGGGGAATCGACGATCTGCTGGATGCGGTTCTCAAGGTCGTGCGTCCCGCACCCTCGGATTTCACTGCGGAGAACGCGGTGAGCCTTCAGGAGCAAAAGTCAGCGACGAATGGCGATGCCCCGGTCGACAGTGATAACGAAGTCGTCCACGAGGTGAAGGTGGCCATCATCGGCCATCCCAACGTGGGGAAGTCCACGCTGCTGAACTGTCTCACCGGCACCGACCGCGCCATCGTCTCGCCCGTACCCGGCACCACGCGCGATGCCGTGGATGAAGTTGTGGAGCGCGATGGCCGCACCTTCCGCTTCATTGATACCGCTGGCATCAGGCGCAAGGGCAAGACCCGCCTCATGGCCGAGAAACTGTCGGTTGTCATGAGCCGCAAACATCTCGAAGCCGCCGACATTGCCCTCCTTGTGATTGACGCGACTGAGGGTGTGAGTCAACTTGATGCCGCCATCGCCGGCTACGCCCACGAAAGCGGTCGCTCGATGATCATCGTCGTCAATAAATGGGATTTGGTTCTTAGCGGGGAAAAAGAAGGCCGCCCGACCAAAGCCGCCCGCATGAGGGAGAGCAAAAAGCCCGCCGACCAAGTCGCCTACGAGGAACGCCTGCGTTACGATCTCAAGTTTCTTAACTACGCGCCTGTGCTGTTCATTTCTGCCGCCAAGCGCAAAGGCACCGACAAGATTTTCCCGCTGCTTGAAAAAGTGGCTGACGAACGCCGCAAGCGCATCTCAACTTCGGAGATGAATCGCTTTCTCGAGCATGTGGATTTCGAGCGCGCGTCGGTTCCCATGCGGCAGCGCGTGAAGATTCTCTACATGACGCAGGCTTCGGTGGCACCGCCCGCTTTTGTGCTGTTTACGAATCGAGCGGTGAAACTTCACTTTTCCTATCAGCGATTTCTTGAGAACCAGATCCGGGCTGCTTTCGGGTTTGTGGGCACGCCGATCTGGATCAAAACTAAAGCGAGGGAGTAGCTTACTCCCCTTCCATCTTCTGTTCTTTTCCCAACAACCCCACCCTCAACACGCCTGCGTGATGGGCCAAATCAATCGCGTCGGCGACATACTGGAATTCCACGTCGTCATCGCCGCGGACAAATGCCACCTTATCAGCCCGCGCTAGGTAGATCTGCTCCAGGCGTGTTTCGAGCTCCTGCCAGCCAACATCGTCGCGATTAATCTTCACCGCAGCCGTGCCGTCCTTGTTCCATCGGAGCTGGATCACAATCGTGCTCGATTGCCTCTCCTGCGCGGTCTGCTTCTGATTAGGCTGCGGAATCTGAGTCTTCTCCACATACTCCGGGTCCATCGCCACCACCACCATGAATACGATAATCAGCGTCAACAGGACGTCGATGAGAGGCGTTACGTTGATCTCCGCTTTGGACGCACCCCCGCCTGCGGTTGAGAAAGCCATCGAGTCGCTCCTCTTCTGCACGCGCGTGTCTGGAACATCAGACACCTCGAGCGTTCCCGGAGTTCCCGATACGGGGAACCGTCAGCCCAAGGAAAGATAACGAAATCTTTATTTGCGCGTGACACTGCCACCGTGCATCATGGAAGCACCCTACGATGCCCCGTTCGCAAACCGCCTTCCTGGCCCTCCTTGCCGCGCCGCTGTTCGCGCTCCATGTCGGCGCGCAAGATAACTACGAAATCCAGGTATACGGCGCCGACACACAGGCTCCCCGATCGACGATGATCGAACTGCACTCCAACTTCACGTTCGAGGGCAGCAAGACGGTGCAGGATGGCATGCTTCCGACCAATCATGCCGAGCACGAGACGCTGGAAATCACGCAGGGCATCAACGATTGGGCGGAGGTCGGTTTTTATCTTTTCACCAGCATTCAGTCCGACGGGGGATGGCAGTGGGTAGGCGACCACATCCGGCCCCGCGTGCGTGTCCCTGAGTCGTGGCACTGGCCGGTCGGCGTCAGCCTGTCCACCGAAGTCGGCTATCAACGTGCCGCGTTTTCACCCGACACCTGGACATGGGAAATTCGGCCCATTGTCGACAAGAAGCTGGGCCGCTGGTATTTCGCCTTCAACCCCGCTCTGGATCGGTCATTTCACGGTCCCAGTGTGAATCAAGGCATGACATTTTCGCCCAATGTGAAGTTCAGCTACGACGTCACAAAAAAAATTGCCGCCGGGCTGGAGTATTACGCCTCTTACGGTTCGCTGTCCGGGTTCGATGCGCTGCGCGACCAGCAGCAGCAATTCTTCCCCTCAATTGACGTGGATTTCGCACCGCAGTGGGAATTCAACGCGGGTGTGGGAATCGGCGCCACCCGCTCGACCGATCACTTGATCCTGAAGTGCATCATCGGCCGACGCTTCTCTTGGCCCCATCGCAAAGCCGACAACCTGGGCGTGAAATAGCCATCGTTATCCAATCGGCTCCGCGCTGGGAGGCAAGCCCATCGGCGGCTGCTGCAATCCGGCTGGTGCGATCGGTGCGGGTGGCGCCGGCCACACTGCCGACGCTAGTCTCTGATAGCGGCTCGCAAGGAAATACATGGAGTACGCGGGGAAGAACACGATTGCTGGCACCGAAATCAGTGAGATCACAAACATCAGCAACAGGAACAATATCGTGCCGGCTACGACTGCGAGAGTGATGGTGCCCACCGTCCATGTCATCCCTGATGCTTTCGCGGCAATCACCGCACCTACCACTGGAATCACCATCACGATCACTACGAAGAACGTTGCGATGCCGACAACAATTCCAGCGGCGATCGCGAGCAGAATCTTCATCCCGATATAGCCTGCGTAACCACCTTTTTCCGTCTGAATCATTCCCCACAGGCGTCGCCAGGCATCCATAACGCCGATGTCCTCCAGAGCCATCTGCGGCACCACAAAATCTTTGGTCAGCACATAAATCAGCGCGGACAGTAAGGCCACTGCGATGAACAACAGCACAGCCGGCAGGCCCACAAGAAGCCAGCCTCCGATGTGGTCCTTCGGCTCTTTCCACCATCCCGCGGCCACTCCGATCAACAGGGGAATTCCCACAACCACGCTCATGGCCAACAACGAAATGAGCGAATAGAGCAACTTGAACACAAACAGTCTCCACCCCTCGCCCTGCCTTTTCCCCCAACCCGCGCGGATGTGGCACTCCTTGTTCAGCACGCTGTCAAACAGCACAAACCGCATCACGCTGCTCACGTACATGAAAACGATTGCCAGTACGAGCGCTGAAATTACAAGGACTGTGATGAGACCCAGGAACGCTGC
>Ga0209698_10001660_pt1 | contig 25626 bp, 18 predicted proteins | sample LitLauG_LLR_2012_FD_187203 | JGI IMG/M metagenome (GOLD analysis project Ga0209698, IMG submission 187203) | Freshwater sediment microbial communities from Pennsylvania, USA - Little Laurel Run_MetaG_LLR_2012 (SPAdes) (version 2) | ecosystem: Environmental > Aquatic > Freshwater > Creek >... | reverse complement strand
GCCGTGATGATCAGGATCAGCATGTTGGACTGCGAAGCCTGGAAGGCTGCCGCCGTTCCCTGGAAACTCGCCTGGATCGTGGGCGGAAACCCGATGGTCTGCTGGGCTTTCTCGATGGCATCCGTCGCTTGCCCGAGAGAGACTCCGGGAGCCAGGTTAAACGAGATTGTCACGGAAGGTAGCTGTCCCTGGTGGTTGACCGCGAGCGGCGTGTTCGACGGTTCGAAGTGGGTAAAGGCCGCCAGTGGAACCGGCGTCCCGGTCGTTGATCGAAGATAGATGTTCTGCAATGCCTCCGGAGTTTGCTGAAACTGTTGTGCAACCTCCATGACGACGTGGTACTGGTTCAGCGCCCGGTACATGGTCGATACCTGGCGCTGGCCGAAGGCGTCATACAGGGCGTTGTCCAGCGTTTGTGGGCTAATCCCCATCCGGCTGGCGGTATCGCGATCAATGACCAGTTTGGCTTGCAGGCCTTTATCCTGCTGGTCGGAATTCTGGTCGCGTAATTCGGGCAAGGTCCTCAATTTATCGAGCAGGCGGGGCGACCACTTGTTGAGGTCGTCCAGATTCGCACTCTGCAACGTGTACTGATACTGGGCATTGCCGTAGCGTCCGCCGATGGTCAGTTCCTGCGACGACTGCAGAATCAGCGTCGCCCCCGGTACCACTGCCAGCTTGCCGCGCAGACGATTAATGACATCGTCGGCAGAGGGGTAATGGCAGCTCTCCCAGAAATGCTTCTCTTGACACGGGCCTCGCTCTTCCATGGGTTTCAGCATCATGAAGAAGCGGCCCTGGTTCAGAGCGCTGTTGCCCCCAGTAAACCCAGCCATCGTGTCTACCGCGGGGTCTTTCATCACGATGCCGATGTAGCGCCGCATCTTGTCGCTCATCGACTGGAAAGAAATGTCCTGAGCTCCAATCACGCTGCCCTGGATGCGGCCAGTGTCCTGCTGCGGGAAGAAGCCCTTGGGGACGACAACGTACAAGTATCCGCTCAAAACCGCCACCAGAATCGTTACTACCGCCGTGAATAGCTGGTGCCGCAAGACCCACTTCAGCGCATGGTTATAGGTACCGAGTAGACGGTCGAATCCCCACTCACTGATGCGATAGAAGATATTGTGTTTCTCGTCCTTTTTCGTTGGCCGTAAGAATTTCGCGCACATTGTCGGGGTGGTAGTCAGTGAAACTAGCAGTGATACCCCGATCGCAATGCTTAGCGTCACTGCGAATTCGCGGAACAGGCGGCCAACGATTCCGCCCATCAGAAGTAGTGGGATGAACACCGCGACCAGGGACGTGCTCATCGAGAGCACGGTGAAGCCAATCTCGGACGCGCCTTTAAACGTCGCCTGCACGACACCCATGCCGTGCTCTATGTACCGCGTGATGTTCTCCAAAACGACGATCGCGTCGTCCACCACGAATCCAGTCGAAATTGCGAGGGCCATGAGCGACAGGTTGTCGAGGCTGTAGTCGAGCAGGTACATCGCGCCGAACGTGCCTACCAGCGAGAGCGGGACCGCAATGCTGGGAATAATCGTTGCCCGGACGGTGCGCAGGAATACGAACACCACCATGATCACGAGCGCGATGGAGATGAGCAGTGTCCGCTCAATGTCCTTCACCGAAGCCCGAACCGAGGTAGTGCGATCCATCACGATCGACAGGCTCATTGCCGGAGAGATCGAGGATTGCAGATAGGGCATCAGCGTCCGCACGCGATCCACCGTGTCGATGATGTTGGCGCCGGGCTGCCGGAAAATAGCCATCAAAATGCCCGGCTTGCCATTGATCAAGCCGAGATTGCGAACGTCCGAGACGGAGTCCCTGACCTCTGCGACGTCTCCAAGTCGCACCGCCCCGCCGTTGTTGTAGGCGACGATCAAGGGCCGATATTGATCTGCTGTGAAGAGTTGATCGGTAGTGTCCAGGGTTTGAGATGTTGATTTGTCGGAAACCTGCCCCTTGGGACGATTGGCATTCGCCGCACTCAGCGCGTTCCGTACGTTATCGAGTCCGACTCCAAGCTTGTTCAGGAGAGTCGGGTTCACCTCGGCGCGCACCGCCGGTTGAGATGATCCCCAGACAAAAACCTGCCCGACGCCGTCAACTTGTGCCAGCTTCTGCGACAGGATCGAGTCTGCCGCGTCGTACATCTGGGGCACCGTCATCGTGTCGGAGGTCAATCCGAGCAACAAAATCGGCGCATCGGCAGGGTTCACCTTGCGATAACTCGGATTGTTGGGAAGGTTGGCCGGCAGCTGACTGCGGGCTGCATTGATGGAGGCCTGGACATCCCGGGCAGCCGCATCAATGTTGCGATTCAGATCAAACTGCAGCGAGATTCCCGTGGAACCCAGCTGACTCGAAGAAGTCATCTGGTTGACCGCGGCAATCCGCCCGAACTGGCGCTCCAGGGGAGTCGCCACAGCGGAGGCCATCGTCTGCGGATCTGCCCCCGGGAGAGAGGCACCTACGCTGATGACCGGGAAGTCCATCTTGGGCAGAGATGCCACCGCCAGGAAATTGAAGGCAAGGATCCCCGAAAGCAGCAGTGCCGCCGCTAGAAGCGACGTGCCAATCGGACGCCGAATAAATGGTCCTGAAATACTCATCGACTAATCTGCCGATATCGGTTCGTGTCCCGCGTCGTGTGGAATCGGATTGCCGATTCGGTAGCGCGAGAAACGTTGCGCCAGCCGGTCGAACCACAGGTAGACAACTGGCGTCGTATAAAGTGTGAGCAACTGGCTCAACAGCAAGCCGCCTACAATCGTGATACCCAAAGGCCGGCGCAATTCGGCACCGGTTCCCGTCCCTAGAGCGAGGGGCAGACCACCAAGGAGCGCGGCCATCGTCGTCATCATGATCGGACGGAAACGCAGCAGGCACGCCTGATATATGGCTTCCTCCGGCGGCTTATGCTCTTCGCGCTCGGCCTCGAGCGCGAAATCGATCATCATGATGGCGTTCTTCTTCACAATGCCAATCAGCAGGATGATTCCAATCAACGCCACGACCGTAAGATCATTTCCCGTCAGCATCAGCGCCAGAATTGCGCCTACTCCGGCGGACGGCAGCGTCGAAAGAATCGTGATGGGATGGATGTAGCTCTCGTACAAAACTCCCAGCACGATATAGACGGTAACCACCGCGGCCAGAATGAGGAATGGTTCGCTCGAGAGCGAATTCTGAAAGGCCGCTGCCGTACCTTGGAATGAGGCGTGGATGCTGGCCGGCAGCTGAATCTCCTGCTCGGCCTGCTGGATTGCTTTGGTTGCGTCACCCAACGAGGCTCCAGGCGAGAGATTGAATGACAGAGTCACCACCGGGAACTGCCCTTGATGGTTCACGGAAAGTGCGGCGTTGGTTGACTCCATTCGCGTGAAGGCTGAAATCGGAACGGGAGCTCCGCTGGTCGTGACTGCCGCTCCATTCGCGGTCGGAGCCCCGCTGTTCGGCGTCACCGTGCTCGGTCGGATGTAGATATCGTTCAGCGAATCCGGAGTCAGGGCAAAGGTCGGCAGCACTTCCAACACCACGTGGTACTGGTTCAATTGCGTGAAGATCGTCGAGACCTGCCGTTGGCCAAAGGCGTCGTACAGTGTGTTGTCAATCGCCTGCGGGAAGATTCCCAGCCGTGACGCGGTGTCCCGATCGATGTTGACGTTCGTTTTCAATCCGTTGTTCAGTTGATCGGTTGCAACATCGGTCAGTTCCGGAAGCGTCTTTAGTTTCGCCACCAGTTTCGGGGTCCACTGCGCGAGTTCCTGCGCGTCCGCGTCTTCCATCGAATATTGAAACTGCGTGCGGCTGACGCGATCTTCGACGGTCAGGTCTTGTACCGGTTGCATGTAGAGCGTGATGCCCTGAACTTTTTCCACCTGTGGCTGCAGCCGCCGAATAATCGCCGACGCATCATCGGAACGCTCATCGCGTGGCTTCAGGTTGATCTGGATCCGGCCCTCGTTCGGTGTTGTATTCGTGCCATCCACCCCGATGAACGATGACAGACTATCGACCGCCTTGTCTTGCAGAATAACCTTGGCCAGTGCCTGCTGCCGCTGCGACATAGCGTCGAATGACACGTAATCCGGGGCTTCCGAGACTCCCAGAATTACTCCCGTATCCTGTACGGGAAAGAAGCCCTTGGGCACAATCACGTAAAGGAAAAGCGTAAGTAACAGGGTGGCGAACGTTACCAGTAACGTCGCCGTTTGATGTTTCAAAACCCACTTCACCGTCCGTCCATAGAAAGCAATGATGCGGTTGTAGTAGTCCTCGGTGACGGTGTAGAAGCGGCCCTGGGAGCCTTCTTTGCGCTGCTTCAGCAACTTGGCTGACATCATCGGGGTGAGAGTCAGCGACACGCCCGCCGACACGAGAATCGTTACCGCCAGCGTGATGGCAAACTCGCGGAATAGCCGCCCGACAATGTCGCCCATGAACAGCAGCGGGATGAGCACCGCAATGAGCGAGACCGTCAACGACACGATGGTGAAACCGATCTGGCCTGCCCCCTTCAAGGCAGCATCCAGCGGTGAATCTCCCGCCTCCAGGTAGCGATCGATGTTTTCGATCATGACGATGGCGTCATCCACAACGAATCCAGTGGAGATGGTCAACGCCATCAGCGTCAGATTGTTGAGGCTGTAGCCCAGCAGGTACATCACCCCAAACGTGCCAATGAGCGAAAGCGGAACAGCCACGCTGGGAATTACGGTGGCTGAGAGATTCCGCAGGAACAGGAATACGACCATCACCACCAGTCCGATGGCGAGCATCAACTCAAACTCAACATCTTTCACCGACGCGCGGATCGTCGTGGTGCGGTCGGTGAGAATCTGTACTTTGACCGCAGTCGGCAGAGACGCTTGCAATTGCGGTAGCAACTTTTTGATCCGGTCGACCACGCTGATGATGTTCGCGCCCGGTTGCCGCTGGATGTTCATGATCACCGCCGGGGTCACGACGGGGGCGCCACCTTGGCCTGACGCAGCTCCCATCCATGCAGCCAGACGGATGTTCTCAGTGCCATCGATCACGTTCGCAACGTCGCTCACGCGCACCGGCGCGCCGTTCCGATAGGCGATCACAATGGGCTTGTACTGCTCGCTGGAAAAAAGCTGGTCGTTGGCGCCGATCGTGTAGGACTGCCGTGTCCCATCGATCACACCCTTGGCTTGATCGACGTTGGCCTGAATCAGCGCTGCGCGCAGGTCTTCCAGGCTCAGCCCGTACGACGCCAGTGCGGTGGGATTTGCCTGGATTCGCACCGCCGGCTTTTGTCCGCCGCTAATCGATACCAGGCCCACGCCCGGCAATTGCGAAATCTTCTGCGCCAAAGAGGTATCGGCGAGATCCTCGACCTTTGACAGCGGCAACGAGTCCGAACTTAAGGCCAACGTGAGAATGGGCGCGTCGGCCGGATTGACCTTGTTATAAATCGGCGGGTTCGGTAAGTCGGTCGGCAGGTAGGTCGAACCGGAATTGATGGCAGCCTGGACCTGCTGTTCCTCCACATCAATGTTCTGGTCGATCCCGAACTGCAAGGTGATGACCGAACTGCCGAAGGAACTGGTCGAGGTCATCTGGCTCAGCCCGGGCACCTGTCCGAACTGGCGTTCGAGCGGTGACGTGACCGAGGACGCCATCACTTCGGGATCTGCCCCCGGGTAGAACGTAACAACCTGGATGGTTGGGTAATCCACTTCAGGCAAGGCCGAGACCGGCAGTTGCATGAACGCAACCCAGCCTACGAGGAGAACGCCGACCATCAGCAAGGTGGTCGCGACCGGCCGCAGAATGAATAATCGAGAAGGATTCATGAACCTGAAATGCTCGAGATCGGCACGCCACCGCTTCCCACGCTATGGCGGTTTGTTGCTTTGTCGCCAGGTGAGCTTCCAGGCCCAGCGTTCGGGCTCCCCGCCCGCGGTTCGATGCGGCTGCCCTTTTGCAGCTTGTCTTGTCCGTCCGTGACCACGGTGTCCCCCGGATTCACTCCGCTCGCCACGACCGTTGTATTGCCCTGTGTCAAAGAAACCGTCACCGGGCGGTCTTCCACCGTTTTATCTGGATTGACCACGTAGACGAATGTGCCCTGCGGACCGCGCAGAATCGCGGCCGTAGGAAGCACGGTTGCGTTCTTTCGCGTCTCCAGCAGCAGGTCTGCATTCACGAACTGGTTGGGCCACAGTTTCCCGTCGTGATTGTCGAACACCGACTTCAGCTTTGCCGTACCCGTCGTCGGATCGATCTGGTTATCAATCGTCAGAAGCTTTCCTGTCGCCAGCTTGGTTTGATCGTCGCGGCTGAAAGCATCCACCTCCAGCGTACCTTTCCGCATATGGTTAGCTACGTTCGGCAGTACGTCCTCGGGCAGCGTGAAGATCACAGCAATTGGTTGCAGTTGCGTCAGGACCAGCATCGGATTTGCGTCAGCCGCGTGAACGATGTTTCCCGTATCCACCTGTCGCAGGCCAATGCGACCGCTGAACGGGGCGGTGATGTGGCAATACGTGATGTTGAGCTTCGCGCTGTCGATCTGGGCTTGATCGTTGCGTACCGTCCCGTCCAGTTGATCGACCAGCGCCTTCTGCGTGTCTACCTGCTGTTGGGCGATGCTCCCCGAGGGGATGAGCGACGTGTATCGTTCGAGATTCAACTTGGCGTCGCGCAGCTGTGCCTGGTCGCGGAACAGCTGCGCCTGCATCTGCTCCAGTTGCACCTGATAAGGACGGGCGTCGATTTCGATCAGCAATTCGCCTTCATGAACATCCTGGCCTTCACGGAAATTCACCTTCATGATCTGCCCGTCAATTCGGCTCTTGATGTTGGCCGTGTTGAAGGCCGTCACCGATCCCAGACCTGACAGATAGACGGGAACGTCCTGCTGCTGGACCTGCGCCACGGCGACCGAGACCGAACGCGGTCCGGCGGCTTGCGCCCGCTGCTGTTTCGAAGCTGAGGCGCTACAGCCGATGAAGAAGGAAGGCACGCCAACCGCAAGCAGAATGAGCAGCGCACGAGAAGCGCTTCCCGCACACAGTTTGCTTATATAGACCCGATAATTGATTTTGGAGGATTTCATTCAGTCCGTCGCCTTGTCGCAGAGCTTCGGCAGTTGCCAACCCAAGTATTAGACGTATGCATTTCAGGCTCGGTTGCGGCAACTCGCCCTGGAAGACAGGAACTCGACAACAAGGGCGTCTCCCTTGAGGGCGGCTCAGGTAGGAACCCGCAGTTGCTACGGTAAAACCGTGCAGTATAAGGATCAACCGCCGCCGCTTACCCGGTCAATACTGCACCCAATGTTTTACAAACTTTTACTAGCTTTGACCCTTGCTTACATCAACGCGCTTGCAGCGTTGCCGGCACCGGATGTTGCTTTTCGTACGCTGAAATCTCCGGCTCATGCTGCAGGGTCAATCCGATATCATCCAGTCCATTCAGGAGGCAGTGCCGCACAAATTTATCGATGGGAAACGTCGCGCGAAACCCGTGTTCATCGCGTACTTCACATTGTTCGAGATCAATGGTGAGTTGGTACTCGTCAATATCCTGCGCGCGCCGCATTAATTCGGCCGCATCTTCGTCACTCAGTCGCACGGTGAGAAAACCGTTCTTTGTGCTGTTGTTCGCAAATATATCCGCGAACGATGAGGAGATCACGGCACGGAATCCGAAGTCGGCGAGGGCCCATACCGCATGCTCCCGGGAAGATCCGCATCCAAAATTCTTACCCGCCACCAGAATGCTGGCGCCTTCGTAGCGAGGTTCGTGCAATACGAAATCCGGGTTCTTCTTGCCATCGGCGCCAAACCGCCAGTCGTAAAACAAGAATTGGCCGAACCCGGTCTTCTCGATCCGCTTCAAAAACTGCTTAGGGATGATCTGGTCGGTATCGACGTTCACCCGATCCAACGGTGCCACGCGTCCGCGATGTATAGTGAATGGCTTCATCACACTCCGTAGCGCCGGCCTCAGGCCGGCTGTCGCGCGGGCGTCTCGCCCGCGCCTCTGTGCATCACTGAAACTTCCAATTGCGAATATCCGTGAAGTGCCCCGCAATGGCCGCAGCGGCCGCCATCATCGGGCTCACAAGATGCGTCCGCCCACCGCGGCCCTGCCGTCCTTCAAAATTGCGATTGCTGGTCGAAGCGCATCGTTCTCCCGGTTGCAAGATGTCGGGATTCATCCCCAGGCACATCGAGCATCCAGACTCGCGCCACTCGAATCCCGCCTCCTGAAAAATCCGATGCAGACCTTCCTGCTCGGCCGAGCGCTTCACGGCCTGCGATCCGGGCACAACCATGGCCCGCACCTTTCCGTTCACCCGATGTCCCTTCGCCACCCGCGCTGCCGCCCGCAGATCTTCAATCCGCGAGTTTGTGCACGAGCCAATGAATACGCGGTCAACTCGAATATCTTCAATTCGCCGGCCCGGCTCAAGCGCCATGTATTGCAAAGCCAACTCGGCGGCGCGGCGGTCCGACTCCTGCATCCCCTTGATCTCTGGCACGCGGCCTGTCACGGGAGCCACCATCCCCGGATTTGTTCCCCACGTCACGAAGGGGCTCAGTTGCGCTCCATCAATCTGAACGACCTTGTCGAACACCGCACCGTCGTCAGATGGCAAACTCCGCCAATACACAATGGCCTTGTCCCACTCCGCACCCTGCGGCGCGAACTTCTTGCCTTTCACATAGCCAATCGTGGTCTCGTCAGGAGCTACCATCCCGGCCCGCGCGCCGGCTTCGATGGCCATGTTGCAGAGCGTCATGCGTCCTTCCATGGACAGCGCGCGCACCGCCGAACCTGCGTACTCGATGACATGCCCCGTGGCGCCATCGGTTCCAATCTGCCCGATGATGCCCAGCGCGAGATCTTTCGCGGTGACGCCCTCGCCGAGGCGCCCGCGCACATCGATTTTCATCGTCTTTGGCTTCTGCTGCGCCAGGCACTGCGTCGCCAGGACGTGTTCCACCTCCGATGTGCCAATTCCAAAAGCGAGCGCTCCGAATGCCCCGTGCGTGGAGGTATGGCTGTCGCCGCAGACGATCGTCATCCCCGGCTGTGTCAACCCCAACTCCGGACCAATGACGTGCACGATCCCCTGCTCGGGAGAGTCGATGTCGAACAGGCGGATTCCAAACTCCTTGCAATTCTTTTGCAGCGCCGAGATTTGTTTGGCCGCGATCAGATCTGTGATGGGAGTTCCGCGCGGCTCCGTAGGAACGTTGTGATCCACTGTCGCAACCGTGCGCGACGGCTGCCGTACACTGCGTCCTGCCGCCCGCAAGCCGTCGAACGCCTGTGGCGATGTCACTTCATGCACCAGGTGCAGGTCGATGTAGAGAATGGACGAACGCCCCGCTGGTTGAGCCACAAGGTGCGCATCCCATATTTTTTCGAATAGTGTCCGTGGTGAAGCCATAAACTCCGTCAAAAGTAAGTCCAGTTTTTAAGGGCGCGGCTGACCGGGCAACCGGGTTCAATCACGTTTCTGGAACTGCAAAGTCACGATTGGCGCATGTTGACGCTTGCCGATCACTGCACCGCCTTGTATGTTTTGGCTGCCTCTCAATTACCGCATTCACGGCAGGTGAGTCGGTGTCCTGGGGAAGACTTTTCGAACCGAAGAACATTCGCTGCCCGTTTTGCGTTGAGGGCAGCCAGTTCCGGGCCATGGTCGCGCAAGCCGACGGCGATTGGTTCCTCTGCGCCAGTTGCGGTCACCTCGCTCTCCCATCTTCCCCGCTCTTTCAATGCACCTGCAGCAAATGCGTCAGCCTCGAGCGCAGAACGCAAAAACAACGTACAAAATAGAAGTCCACTCTTGCCTCAGCGCGGCCGGGTGATGGCTCCCTGCGAGGCCGACGACACCAGCGCCGCATACTTCGCAAAAACACCCGTGGGATATCGGGGATCAGGCGCCTTCCATGCCGCCATCCGCCGCCGCAACCCTTCGGCGCTGACTTCCACTTCCAACACGCGCTGGCGTACGTCGAAACGAATCATGTCTCCATCGCGAACTCCCGCGATTGGACCGCCCAGCGCCGCTTCCGGAGAAACGTGGCCCGCCATCAACCCGTGCGTCGCCCCGCTGAAGCGCCCGTCGGTCAGCAGCGCTACCGCACCCCCCAACCCTTCGCCAACAATCGCCGCTGTCACGCCGAGCATCTCGCGCATTCCCGGCCCACCCTTCGGCCCTTCGTTGCGGATCACCACAACATCACCAGCCTGAATCTTCTTACTGGTGACCGCCGCCATCGCATCTTCCTCCGACTCGAACACGCGCGCGGGTCCGCGATGCTCAAGTCGTTCGTGCCCGCTAATCTTCGCCACGCATCCCTCGGGTGCAAGGTTGCCCTTCAGGATGACCAGTCCGCCTGTGGCCTTCAGCGGTTTTTCCAGCGGAGCAATGACCTCCTGACGTGGAGTCTCAATAGCCGTCTCCGCCTCTGCGGATATGGTTTGCCCGGTTACGGTCCGTGCATCCGGATGAAGATAATTACCGCGGACCAGTCGCCTCGCCAGCAGACGTATTCCTCCGGCGCGGTGCATATCTGCCGCTACGAACCTTCCGGAAGGCTTGAGATCAGCGAGCAGAGGAGTCCGTTCGCTCACGGTTTGAAAATCATCGATCTCCAACGGAACTCCAGCCTCGCGTGCAATGGCAAGCAAGTGCAGCACGGAATTGGTCGATCCCCCGGTTGCGGCTACCGACGCGATCGCATTCTCAAACGCGTCGCGGGTGAGAATGTCGCGCGGGCGCAGCCCTTCCTTCAGCACATTCATCACGATCTTGCCGCATTCAAACGACACCTGATCCTTGAGCGCGTCCATCGCGGGGACGCTATTGAATCCCATCGGCGACAGCCCGATCATCTCCATGACCGTCGACATTGTGTTCGCCGTGTACTGCCCGCCGCACGCGCCCGCTCCCGGACAAGCGACATCTTCGAGTTCGTGCAGTTCCTTCTCGCTGATCTTGCCCGCGACGTTCGCACCAATGGCCTCATACACATCCTGGATCGTGACGTCCTTCCCGCGATATTGTCCCGGGGCAATGGTTCCCCCGTAGAGAACGAGACCAGGAAGGTTCATGCGCGCTAGCGCCATGGCTGCGGCAGGGATTGTCTTGTCGCACCCCACCACGCACACGACCGCATCGAACATCTGTCCCCGGCAGACAAGCTCGATCGAGTCGGCGATCAACTCGCGGCTCACCAGCGAGGCCCGCATGCCCTCTGTTCCCATTGTTTCGCCGTCGGAGATTGCGATGGTATTGAACTCCATCGGCGTTCCACCTGCTGCCCGAATGCCTTCCTTCACCTTCGCCGACAATCGGCGCAGGTGAAAGTTGCACGGCATGGTTTCGATCCAGGTGTTGGCCACGCCGATGAGAGGTTTGCTCAAGTCAGCATCGGTAAAACCAACGGCCTTAAACATCGATCGCGCGCCAGCCCGGTCGCGCCCTTCCGTAATTCCGCGGCTAATGTGCTTGAGATCCATGAATAGAGCTTACAAGAAGCATTGAGCAAAGAGCTATGAGCCGTGAGCAAACCATCTCATGTTCGCTCTTTGCTCACTGCCCATGGCTCGTTGCTTGCAAAAACGGGGAACCCGCGTTGCAGGTTCCCCAAGATGCATGACGTTTGCCCAGGAGATCGTCATGCTTGCCCAGTCATGCAAACTCGCCGTTACGCCCGCGCCGCTGCGCGCGCGTCCTCGTGCGAAACGCCTGCCGGCGGATGCGGAGCCCACATGGATGCCTGCGCCGCGCCCGATCGCACATGCGTGACGTCCGCGATCGAAAACCATTCACGATAGAGCTGCCCTACCTGCTTGGGATTCACCTCTAGCGCCAGCGTGACCTGATGCCCGTGCTCAATCGAGTCGGCCATGACCGTAGTCAGGTCGAGGCCGCGCCGCGACGCTGCGTTCAGGATGCGCATCAATGTCCCCTGCGTATTGCGATACCGAATGTGAAACGATTGCATCGTGTCAGCTCCGTAGCGCCGGCGTCTCGCCGGCTGTCTGGCGGCCATCTTGGCCGCGTTTTACTGCGCCGGTTCTTCTTCCAACATCATTTCCGATAAAGCCGCGCCCGCCGGAACCATCGGGAAAACGTTGGCCTCCGGCGCGCAATCAAATACCAGCAACTCCGGCTCCGTCGAATGCAGGAACCGGTCAATCTGGTCCGCTGTGCCGCTTGAGACCGGGAACTCGCGCATCGCGTCATCATTCATGCGCGAGCCACGGATCTTGTACGCCTTGGCAATCTCCACAAAGTCCGGGTTGTCGCTCAGGTCCGTCTCCGCATAATTGCGTTGATAAAACAGCTGCTGCCACTGCCGCACCATGCCGAGATACTTGTTGTCGATGATCACCATCTTGATTGGCAACCCTAGCCGGCGCACCGTCGCCAATTCCTGGATGTTCATTTGAAAGCCGCCATCACCGGAGACACAGAGGACGCAGGTGTCCGGCTTTGCGAGCTGCACGCCGACCGCAGCCGGCAAAGCGAACCCCATCGCTCCCAGCCCGCCCGAAGTCACGAACCCGCGCGGTGACGCCGCCCGATAACGCTGCGCCGCCCACATCTGGTGCTGACCGACGTCGGCAAGCACCACATTGTTCTCGGGCAAACGGCTGAACAACTCGTCCAGAAAACGGATCGTCGGTTGCGCCAGACCCCGCGGATCGAGTTCAGCCCGTTCCGGGCCACAGGCAACCGCGCGCCACGCGCTGAAGTCCGGAATCGAATGTTGCCGCAACTCCACTTGAAACGCCGGAATTGTGTCGGCCAAGTTCCCGATGACTGGCAGATCGCAAGGCCGTACGCGATCCAACTGGGCCGGATCAATTTCGAAATGCACGATCTTGGCATGCGGCGCAAATCGCGTCGGATCACCTGTCACTCGATCGTCCAGCCGTGCGCCCAATACCATCAACAGGTCGGTTTCATGCAGCGCCATGTTCGCCGCACGCGTTCCGTGCATCCCGACCATACCCAGGTAGTACGACGCCTCGGATGGAACTGCTCCGAGCCCGTGGACCGTCGCAAAGGTCGGAACATTCAGATCGTCAAGCAGCCGCCGCAACTCCGGAATCGCTCCCGACAACTTCGCCCCGGCGCCGACGAGCGCGACCGGACGCGATGACTGCTGCAGCAAGGCCACGATCGTGTCGGTAAACCCACCTTCTGCCTTCGCATCCGCCGGCCGGGCATGTGGTGTGAACTTGGCTGGTCCGGAAAATTCCTTCTTGGCCTTCAGAATGTCGGTCGGAATATCAATGAGCACCGGTCCCGGGCGCCCACTGCGTGCCCAATGAAATCCTTCGGCGATCACTTCAGGAACTTCATCCAGAGTGCGCACCAGCCGGCTCCACTTCGTGAGCGAGAGAGTGACTCCGAAAACATCAGTCTCCTGGAACGCGTCGGTTCCGATCAACGCACTCCGCACCTGGCCCGTGATGCAAACCAGCGGAACCGAATCCATCTTCGCGTCGGCGATTCCGGTAACCAGGTTCGTGGCCCCAGGACCGCTCGTCGCCATGGCAACGCCAACCTTGCCCGTGACCCGCGCATATCCCTCCGCCGCAAACACAGCGCCCTGCTCATGCCGCGTTAGGATGTGCCGCACTCCGCTACGATCGAGAGCGTCATACAGTGGCATGATCGCGCCGCCAGGGTAGCCGAATACCAGGTCTACCCCTTCGGCGCGCAGGCACTGCAGAACGATTTCGGCTCCTTTAAGCATTCACCACCTGTTTCGTGGAATCCTTCGGAGTCTCAGCCGGCTTCTTGCCTTCCTTCGGCAGCCAACTCATCATGCCGCGCAGTTTTGCGCCCACGATCTCGATGGGATGTTGCTTCTCTTTCTCGCGCAGCGCGTTGAAGTTCTTGCCGCCGTTCTTGTTTTCCGCAATCCACTCGCGGGCAAACTCGCCGCTTTGGATGTCGGCGAGAATTTTCTTCATCGCCGCGCGCGTCTCGTCGCCCACAACACGCTCGCCGCGAGTCAGGTCGCCGTATTCCGCGGTATTCGAAATCGAGTAGCGCATGCGGGCCAATCCGCCTTCGTAGATAAGGTCCACGATCAGCTTCACCTCGTGCAGGCACTCGAAATAGGCGATCTCCGGCGCGTACCCGGCCTCAACCAGCGTCTCGAATCCCTTCTTGATCAGCGAGGTCAGACCGCCGCAAAGCACTGCCTGCTCGCCGAACAGGTCGCTCTCGGTCTCTTCCTTGAATGTGGTCTGCAGAACGCCGGCGCGCGTCGATCCAATGCCGTGCGCGTAAGCCAGTCCCAATTCGTGCGCGTGCCCGCTGGCATCCTGGTGGATGGCAAGCAGCGCCGGCACTCCACGGCCTTCGGTGTAAACACGCCGCACCAGATGGCCGGGACTCTTCGGGGCGATCATCACCACGTCAACGTCCTTGGGTGGGACGATCGTCTTGAAATGAATGCTGAACCCATGCGAAACACCGAGAACTTTGCCCGGATGCAGATAGGGCTGAATGTGCTTCTCGTATAGTTCTCCCTGGGTCTCGTCGGGAGTCAGCACGTGAATCCAGTCGGCGCGTTTGGCCGCCTCATCGGGAGCGACGACTACCATGCCATCGGCACGCGCTTGGGCGGCGCTCTGCCGGTTCGGGTCGAGTCCAACAATGACTTTGTATCCGCTGTCGCGGAGATTCTGGGCCTGGGCGTGTCCCTGGCTTCCATAGCCAAGGATTGCGATCGTCTTGCCCTTCAATGTCTCGGGTTTTGCGTCGCGTTCATAAAAAATAGTGACCACCGCGTGCTCCTCTCGTTCACAAGGGGAGAATGCAATCCCTTGTCTGGGAATGGGTGCGGGTATTCCTAAGATCCGCACGCCAGCTTTTTGGAAACCGACCGGTCGGTCGGAATTGGTAAATGCTATTCATCCCTGACACGCGTGTCAAGGGCAAAACCGCACCGTCACTCTACTACAAACGTGCATGCCTCCCCCTAACCTCCAGATGTGATTAGGATTACAGACCCGAACGAAGGGTCGTGGCAACACTGTTTCTTGAGGTTAATTCACTGGAGTCCGCGTACGCTGGTAGACAGCGTTTTGCATTGCAGGAGGTGAGAAATGTCTGACAAGCGCGCCGCCATCCTTGAGAAGAATTCAGCGCCCCAGCCGCAAAATAACCTCAAACCACTTCGCCTCGGCAAAGACTGCGAATACACCAAAGAACTCGATCGACTCCAGATCGAACTCGTGAAGCTGCAGGAGTGGATCAAAGCCAAGGGACTGCGCGTAATCGTCCTTTTCGAAGGTCGCGATGCCGCTGGCAAAGGCGGTGCCATTAAACGTGTGACGGAAAGCCTGAACCCGCGCGTCTGCCGCGTTGTTGCCCTGACCGCGCCCACCGAACGGGAGAAGACGCAGTGGTACTTCCAGCGCTACGTTGCCCATCTGCCTGCCGCGGGGGAAATGGTGTTGTTCGATCGCAGCTGGTACAACCGGGCCGGGGTCGAGCACGTCATGGGATTTTGCACCGACGCCGAGTACCAGGAATTTCTGCATAGTTGCCCGGAATTTGAGCGCATGCTGGTGCGCTCCGGGATCATCCTCCTCAAGTACTGGTTCTCGGTAAGCGACGAGGAGCAGGAGCGGCGTTTCCAGGAGCGCATGAACGATCCGACCAAACGCTGGAAGCTCAGTCCGATGGATTTCGAATCCCGCCGCCGCTGGGCCGACTACTCGCGCGCCAAAGACGACATGTTTGCCGTCACCGACATCAAGCAGGCGCCCTGGTATGTCGTAAATGCGGAGAACAAGAAATGCGCTCGCCTCAACGTTGTCCGGCACCTGTTGTCGATGATCCCCTACAACGACGTGACTCCCGAGCCGCTCAAGCTTCCCCCACTCGACAAGACGAAATACGTGCGGCCGCCCATTCAGGAGCAGAATTTCATCCCTGAAGTCTATAAGCCGGGGGACTGAGACCGCGCCCGCCGTTCGCACAAACATTGGCATTCCGGGCCGTCAGTATTTACCATGACACGCGATGCCACGCGAAACCCTGGTTGATTCCCGGCAGGAAATCCTTCGTACCGCCGCACGCCTGTTCCAGCAGCGCGGCTACGACGCTACTTCCATGAACGATGTGGCCGCCGCGCTCAAGCTGAGCAAGGGCGGCCTCTACCATCATTTTCAGAGCAAAGACGAAATCCTGTTCGAAATCATGAATCATGCCATGGAGATCACGCAGGAGCGCGTGCTCGGACCGGTGCGCAGCATTGTCGATCCTGAGGAGCGCCTTCGCTCGCTGATCCGCCGCCACATGGAGGTCGTTCTCAGCCCCCGCGATCGCGAGATTACGGTCATGCTGCATGAAAACCACCCGCTTCCTCCCGCCCTGCGCAAGCGTATCAACCAGCGCAAAAAGGAATACGTGCACTTCGTCGAGAACCTCATTGCCGACGTGCAAAAAGAGTCCCTGCGCACCCGTGGGTCAAAAGGCAGCGTCAGCCCCAGGGCCGCCGCGTTTGCATTGCTGGGCATGATCAACTGGATCTATCAGTGGTACAAACCCGAAGGCAATCTGCAGGCGCAAAACCTCATTCCGCAATTTACCGACCTGGTCTTCGGAGGGATCCTCGCCTGAGAACCCTCTTCGCAAAGATTGCCGACATTGATCGCCAGCGGGCTCACGCCGGCAAGTTGTATCGCGAGTTCCTGCGTGTGGACTCGATGAGCGCGGGCTTGTACGTTTTGCCCGTTGGCGGAACGGACCCCCAACGTCCTCACCATGAAGATGAACTGTACTATGTGGTTCGGGGCAAGGCCCGTTTTCGCGCCGCGGGGGACGACCAGGACGTCTCGGCTGGCAGCGTGATCTTCGTGGCCGCCGAAGTCGAGCACCGGTTTTACGACGTCACAGAAGAATTGGCAGTCCTTGTTTTCTTTGCTCCCCCCGAGAGCTAGCGGCGCAGTCCATCATGCAATATTCCATCCTGCCGATGCTTCCGGAACTCTGGCCAGTCGTCCGAGAGATCTACCGCGAAGGCATCTTGACGGGGAACTCCACCTTCGAGACCGAGGTTCCGGAGTGGGAAAAATGGGATGCGGCACATCGCAAGGATTGTCGCTTGGTCGCGGTCGAGCCGATGAGTGAAGAGATCCTCCTCACCTATCTGCGGGCGGCGAGGGTGCTTGGATGGGCGGCTTTAGGCCAGGTCTCCGCGCGTCGTGTCTATTCCGGAGTGGCCGAAGTTTCTGTCTATGTCGCGGCCCGCGCGAGAGGCCGTGGCGTCGGCAGGGTTCTGCTGCACCGCCTGGTAGAAGAATCAGAGCTCCATGGCATATGGACCCTGCAGGCCGGTGTCTTTCCTGAAAACACCGCTAGCGTCGCCCTCCACAAATCGTGCGGCTTCCGCGAAGTGGGCGTGAGGCGCCAGATCGGAAAGTTGGACAATGTGTGGCGCGATGTTCTGCTGCTGGAACGCCGAAGCAAAAAGGTCGGCATGTAGACCTCCTGCCGACCTTCTGGATCTAAAAGCTCGCAACTGTGGATTCACGGCCCAGGACTCGCCTGTTTCGAGGGCACCCAGTACACTTCTTCCTTAATCGCCCCCTTCTCGGTGAACCCGCGCCGTTTCAGGATGGCCTTGCTGTGCTCGATCATCTCCGGATGGCCGCACAGATAAGCTACGGTGTTCGTGGCATCCAAGCCCCACTGGTCGGCATATTTCCGCAATACATCGTCTGCGCGGCCTATTTCACCGGGCCAGTCTTCGTGATCCCAGGGACGACTCACAGTCGGCACGTAAGTGAACCACGGGGCCGCCGCTTTTGCTAGAGTTCGGAGTTCCTCCAGGTACCCGAACTCCCACGGTCGGCTCGCGCCGTTCAGCAGAAATAGCTTCTGCGATCCATCGAAGCGCCCTTCTTCCCATTCTTTGTGCAACGTGCGCACGTAGCTCACAAACGGAGCTACGCCTGTAACGGTGGAAATCAGCAGATGGTTGGTTCGTCCTTTTTGCGTGTCGAGAGAAAACTTTCCCTTCGGCACTTTACGCATGAGCAATTGATCGCCAACCTGCATCTTGTGCAGCAGTGGCGTTAGTGCGCCGTCCGGTACCAGTTCAAAAAAGAATTCCACTTCATCCTCGGCCGGCGAGGAAGCGATCGAGTACGGACGCTCCACTCGCTTGCCGCCCTCGTCCACCCCGAGGGTGGCGTACTGCCCCGGTACAAACTTGAACTCGCCCCCGCTGCGGATCCGGAACATCCAAAGATCCGGGGCAAAATCAATACGCTTGGTAATCTGTGCGCGATAAAACTTCTCGTCTGGAATTGTCATTGGTTTCCCGCCCCACCCGTCCAAAAATGTATCCCTGAATTTTCGACTGTTCGGATTACTGTACGCAAGGGTACGCGAGTCCCAAGCCTTTAAGCGTCTGAACTCTGTACTCCCGCGTCTTTGTGCACGTACATCTCCAACCGAACGGTCGTACGGCACTCCCGAGTATCTCGAATCCTACGTCCATTCCCGCGGCCCAAGGCCACGGTTTTTTGAATCGGACCTATCAGTATTTCAACGGGTTCAAAACCTCGAACAGAGGTCTGCGATGCCTTCAAACTGGCTGAAAACACTCGACCTTTCAAAAGCTATGCCTATATAGTTAGACGGCAATTACGAACGCCCGGTCGTATTTTGTCCACGAAATGGTTCGGGATTTTCGCGAGTCCAGCGGCGGCGACCACCTTCGACCGGCAAGATAATGGGGCTCCCGCATTCCCATCCTCACCTCTCGTGCCCTGACGAGTCGGCCACGGCAGCCACAACCAGGCTCGCATTCCTCAGTTCTTGCAACTGATCCTGCACGCGCTGCCAATCTTTTTTCTTACGCTTCGTCGCCAGCGGCGCGTCCGGATTCTTGTAAAACGCGAGGATGTCGTTTCGCAAATCCGATGAGGTCTGCTTGAAGTTATTGTCCGATAAATCGTTCAACAGATGCGCATAGGTGTTGTCCGACAGCGAATATTCTGCCGCCGCCGTGTCCTTCCCCGTATCGCAGTCCTTGTTCGCCAGTCGCAGCGTACCCAACTCGGATTCACGCAACAGGTGCCGGTAACTCTCGACGGTCTCGTCGATGCTCTGTACGAATAGATCTTCCGCCGGTTGCGGCGGAACCTTGAAGTCCAGTCCACTGAACGGGCCTTTCTTCGGAAACAGTTTCAGCAGAATCGACAGTACCTTTGTTCCGAATCCCGGCCGCCGATACTCGCTACCCCATTCCCGCTCGTAGTCCGTCCGCGACAGATAGTACAAGTATTTCTTCTCGGCGGCGTCTGGCGTGTCCGCGACAATTTCTTTCCGGCGCGTCAGCAGCGCCACCCGCGTCATCTCCGGAATGACTTTGCTCACGGCATGCCGAAAGCTGCCAATCGCCAGATCCTCGTCATCGACCACGTCATCGAACTTGACCCCGTAGACCTTGGGGAACACTCGCTCCAGCAGTCCCTGAGAAATTTCAAATCCCACAAAGTCGTGGTAACGGTCCGACGTGTAGCGGTTCTTGGCCACCTGCGTCATATCGAAGCCGAATTCCGCGCGAATATGAGCCTTTGGCGAATCGGCATAGGTCACCACGTCTCCAAATTTCTTCTGCAGCGCGGGAAACTCCATCGCCACCACGTGATTCACCATGGGATGCCCGCTATTGTCCGCTGCGTAGTGCGCCAGCGCTCCCAGCGCAAAGGCATACTCGTTGGCGGTTTGGGACTCTTGCAGCAACCCCATCACGAAGTCGCCGGTCCGTACGTAATGTGTTAGATCGCTGAAGTACCGGCTGCCAAATGGGTAATAGCCCATGTCTTGCACCAGCGATCCACCGTACGCATAGGCGTGCGCTTCGCGGAGTTGTTTGTCCGTGAGGCCCGCGAACCGCGCCTTCACCATCGGCTGAATACGGTCTTCCCAGAGCAGATCGACCACTTGTTCGTGCGTCAAAACGGAATAAGCCCCGCCTGCTTGCGAAAGCGACATAACCACCGCAAGCCAGAGCAGGGCTTTCCCAGTCTTATGAAACCTCTTCATTTCCCAACTACTAGTACCACAAAACTGTCGGGAAGGATCGATCGTCGCGGATGCGGATTGTCCGCTGTAGGAGCCGGCGGCGGCCCGAACTTCGCCGTCACCACGTAAGCATTGTGTGTCTTCGAATCCAATGCCATGGTGCGCGCTCCCTGCTGCGTCTTCACATCTTCGGCGACACTGAACGAAGTCGGCGAATCTTCCTTCACCACGGTCAAGACACCTTCGCCACAAGACGCGAACGCCAAGCCCGTCCCCTCGTCAAACGCCGTCGCATCCACTCCTTCGCCAATCGCGGGCGTAGCGAGCACTTTCCCGCTGTCCGCATCGACCACGGCCATCATCTTGTTATCGCAACCCACAAACAGCCGCCGGTTCTTGCGGTCGATGGAGAGCCCGCTCGGTTCCGTGCAAGGCGCCAGGGGCCACTTCGTCTTCACCTCGAGCTTATTGGGATCAATCACTGTCAACTCACTCTTGTCCTCGATGTTGACGAAGACTTCGCCTTTCGCATCGCTGGCTGCAAACTCGGGCTTGCCATCGAGCTTGATCGTCGCCAAGACCTTCCCGGTCGTGGCATCGATCGCAGTCGAGTCCTGGCTGCGTCCGTTAAATGTAAACACGCGCTTGGTAGCGGGGTCGTAAAGAATCGCGTCCGGATTCTCTCCCACCTTCACCTTGCTGCTCGTAGCCAATGTCTTGATATCAAAAATGCTGACCGTGCCCTCACGGCCGTTGCTGGTGAATCCGCGGCCCAGTTCCGGAGCCAGCGCGATCCCGTGCACGCCCGGAGTATCGGCGATGTCGCCCACACTCTTTCCGGAATCGAGATCAACCACCATCACATGCGTGCCGCGCGAAATGTACAACCGCCTTGCGTCGGTGTCCGCGGTCAAGTAGTCCCAGCCTCCGTCGCCGCCCAGTTTGTACGTGTTCACCACGTGATATCCCGGGCCCGCCGCCCACACTACAGCCGTTAGGGACACGACGAGCAATAACATCCACAACGCTGATCTGTTTATCATGACCACTCTCCTTGAAATTTTCGATTGTGTACGCGGCCCGTTGCCCCTTTGGCGCCGATTGTCCCGAGCTTGCATCTAACTCATCAGGCTTCAAACCGAAGTAACTTTACCCTATTTCGAGCGCCGCCCTAGACTCAAGAGTATCGCCCTAAAACTGAAGATTCTATGAATGCTTTCCGGCCACCTTCGTCCTCTAACCCGAACGCAAGTGGTGCGCCGATTCTCGATCCACGCCTTCAACCCACGCCTGACTATGGCACACTCGGCCCCGGTTCGGATGTCATTGCTGAAGGACTGGCTCCTTCAATCCCGGTTCGAACCAGCGCAAAGCAGGGAAGTGCTCGCCCCATGTTCGCGATCATCGCCGGGGTAATTCTGGCGGTTTTCGTGGGGAACTTCGTAAGCCTCTACGCGTACTGGGCAAAGGTGAACGGCATTTCTTCGTTGCCGCGCGTTTCGCGCTCTGCCAACCCCACCAATGCCGCTGGCCCCATCGACTCGATGAAGCCGCAGAAACAGGCGGAGGCTCTTCTCGAACAAGCGGTAGCACACTCCGGTTCCGCCGTGGATCAGATTTCCCTGCGTGCGGATCGCTGGCAAGGCAAGCTGCAATGGGATTCACAGATGGCCACGTTGACCACCGCCGCTCTCAATTCGAGCGACCTGCGCGTCCGGCAATCAGGAATTGAGGTGGAGCTGGCGGCCTACGGTTTACGAAAGAATCGTGCGAGTCTGGATTATCTTCAGCGCACCGCGAAGTCTCCGAATCACGCACAGAAAGTGTGGGCCCTCTGGGCGCTCGGATTGATGGGAAATCGTGGTGTGGATTCCGACCGCGTGGTCGAAGTCCTAAGCGGTCACTTGAAGGATTCCGACGAAGATTCCCGTCGCTATGCAGTCGAGAGCCTGGCGCTAGTCGGCAGCACGAGTACGATCGCCCCGCTCCTGCAGACCATGCACGATGATGCGGCGCCGTCCGTCCGTGAGCGCGCGGCCTGCAGTCTGGCGCAGTCGGGCATGTTTACTCCGGAGCAGCGCATGAGCGCAGTTCCGCAACTTCTCGCTTACACCGATGCGCCGGAACTCGACGCGCAGACGCATCAGTGGGCATTTCAAGCCTTGGGCGAAATCACTCATCAGCACCTGCCCAACGATGCTTCCGCCTGGCGGAATTGGTACGCAAGCGCAAAGTAGAAAGGCCTGGCGGTTCAGGGTTGGGATTAGGCAAACTGACTATTTATCCACTAGCCCTTAGCAGCCCGTGGTTCAAGTGCGACTCGTATCGTGCTGCACGTGGGACTCGTATCGGGGCACGCATTTATGCGTGCCGTGAAGGCTTCATAAACAATACGCCTTTAGGCGCTGGTTTTGAGTCTTCCACCCACGGCTGCTAGCCTCTGGCCCCTGTTTTCTTCACTCTGCCATCTTCGCCACGTGCACTTCGAATCCAGTCTTGGGCAGTAGCGACGTGAGCGCGAACGCCTTGAATCCGTCACCGCTGATTTCCGCGTGACGATAGATTCCCGGCTCGCTCTCGATCGTTTCGTGCCGTCCTTCCATGTCCTCGAGGAAAGCCTGTGCGCGGTTCGTCGTGACCTCGACATCTTTCGCGCGCGTCACGACCGCTTCGGAAGCGTACGAGCGCACCAGTTTGGGCCAGTATTTCTGCAGCAGATCCGTGCTGGCAAAAACATCGGCCCAAATGATGCGCCCGTTCACCGCCACCACTACCCCCACCGCGTTGCGATCTTTCAGTTCACGAATCAGGCTGCGATAGTGTTCTTCGAGGGGCTTAGCCACCGAATCCACCTGCTTCTTCACTTCGGAGTTCTCCATCACCCGTGCATACGAACTTGTCTGTTCCAGTTCTCGTCCTGCCATCGGCGCGTCCGCCATCACTGCGACCGTCTCGGCGGACTGCTGCTTGCGCACTTCCTCCCATACTTTGCTCTGATCCTTATCGGCCATCGCCTTGGCACGCACGGAAGGTTGCGCCATCAATGCCGTTGGAGGAGAAGCGTTTGAGCCGCTCACTCCGCCATACATCGCACCCGATGCACCGAAATGCTCACTCGTCGCCACCCACCTTCCTGGCTCGACGCAAAACACATTTAGATCCACCGGGTCGCTCTCCGGCGGAACAATCCGATCCTTCCCGATCACCCGATCCTGTTTGCCGCCGGTGACAATCTCTCCCGCCAGCAGCAACAACGGCCTCTTCGAGTTGTTCACCAGCACCAGCCGGTTCACCTGCGCACCGTCATAACGGTGCTCCTGCGCGACTCCACGTCGCCGAATCAGCCCCTGCACGTTCCCCGCCTCCGTCACCACGACCTCGCCCGACCGCAAACCCTCATCCAGGGTCAGGAATTCTCCCGTCGGATATGTCTTCGAAGCCACCACGGGAAAGATCGTTAAATTCCCGTGCCGGATTGGATCCAGCACCTTGTACCCTGACGTCGCACTCACCTCTCCAGCTCGTACTGGTCGTTGATCTGCCACCACTACCAATCCGGCCACGATCGCCAGCAGCACTGCCGCCATCAAATTCTTCGGATTCATAGGGCTCCTCCAAGCCGGACAACGGCGCCTCACAAGGCAACACAAATCCATCCCCGTTTTCTTCCCGCTTTACGCGAAAAAATAGTCCGGGTGTCCCACGCCTCGCGCAGTGTACGCGGGAGACGCTGGGCTTTCGCCGCCATCTCGGCTCGTCGAAGGAACGTGAATTTCTTCACCGCTTGCGCCTAAAATTCGCATCCCGAACGTCTAATAACTTGGTAGCATCGAAGGTAGGGCGCGATCTTGCCGATGAGCTCCAGCAAGCAAATTTCTGCTCTTCACTCCGTCGTGCAGGAGCTGCTGGCGGAGCTCCATCTCAAGGCGGGATGCGAAAAGATCGGGCTCGCTCGCGAATCTTTCACTGAAATTCTCACCGAGCTCGGAACAAAATATGTCGCGCCCGCAGCACCCGAATCCGAAATCCGCACTTTCTTTCTAAGCATTCGCGTCGACGAACTCGCTCTCGCGCGTGCCTGCGCGGCGGGCCACAACACTGCGTGGGAAATCTTCCTCAATCGTTATCGCGAAAAGTTATACCTCTCTGCGCTTCGTATCGCTCGCGAAGATTCCGCTGCGCGCGAACTCGCCGACACTCTCTACGCCGACCTCTACGGCACGACCACGCGCGAAGGCGCCCGCGTTTCGAAACTCTCTTCCTACACAGGACGCGGCTCGCTGGAAGGCTGGCTGCGCACGGTGCTGGCGCAGGAATACGTCAATCGGTATCGTCGCACCAAGAGGTTGGTCAGCCTCGATGAGGAATCCGAAGAGGGCATTCAGTTCCGCGCACCCGAGCCCGCGGCTGCCCCGTCTGTCGACACTCGCTTATCCCGAGCGACTGATGAGACCCTTGCAGCCCTCTCGCCCGAAGACCGGACCGTTCTGAGCGCTTACTATCTTGACGGCCGTACCCTGGCCGAAATCGCCCGCATGCTGGGGGTGCACGAATCCACCATCAGCCGCAAGCTCGATAAGCTGGCTAAGGCCTTGCGAAAGCAGATCCTTGCCAACCTGCAGCGGCAGGGCATGTCCCGCCGCCAGGCAGAGGAGGCCCTCGAAACCGACGTTCGTGACGTCCAGGTAGATATTCGCCGCAGTCTGGCGCAAGATTCGGCGCAGCCCACGTTCTCTAAGAAGACAGCCAAGGCCGGAGTCCGCGAGGACCCAGGATAGAGCTCGAAGCGGTTGTTAGAGCGGTTTTTGCTGCAACTGAGGAGCAAGAAAGCTGTACGTGACTAACGTTCCACAAATCGTGCGTGATCGGCTGAAGGCCGCAGCTCCGGTCGAGCATCCTGACGCGAACCTGCTCGCAGCCTTTGCGGAGAGTTCGCTGTCCGCCCACGAGCGCACGACCGTCCTGGACCACCTTTCTCGTTGTGCAGATTGCCGCGAGGTCGTAGCCCTCGCCCTGCCCGCGACCGAAGCCGTCCAACCCACATTGAGTCCGAAACGTACTTCCTGGCTCACCTGGCCCTCGCTTCGCTGGGGACTGGTAGCTGCGGGGATCATCGCGATTGCTTCACTTGCAGTCGTTCGCTACCAGCAAGAAAGTCAGATACAGACTGCATCCCGGAAGACTGTCGTAACGCAGGCGAAGAATGAGGTGCCTCCCCCGCCCGCGCCTTCCGCAGTCGCCGACAAGGCCATTGTCCACGGGGCTTCTCCTGCTCCGAATGCCCCGGTGGAAGCGACCCAAGCACGCAAGCAGGAGCCCGCGGCGCCGGCCGAGGCCAAACGGATGCTTGTGAAGAATCCAACGATTGGGGGTCCAGTCCTCAGCCGGCAGGATCAGCAATCCCAGTCCAGCCTTCGAGACCGATCTCCCTTGGCAGGAGCCTTCTTCGACAGGCCACCGCAACCCTCTCAATCCAAGGATCTTCGAGTTCCAGCCTCGAACGAAGTCGTCGAAGTGACCGGCGCGAATGTTCAAACCGCGAT
>Ga0209698_10001659_pt1 | contig 25630 bp, 19 predicted proteins | sample LitLauG_LLR_2012_FD_187203 | JGI IMG/M metagenome (GOLD analysis project Ga0209698, IMG submission 187203) | Freshwater sediment microbial communities from Pennsylvania, USA - Little Laurel Run_MetaG_LLR_2012 (SPAdes) (version 2) | ecosystem: Environmental > Aquatic > Freshwater > Creek >... | reverse complement strand
CTTCAACAGCGATTCGATCAAAGGCAGCACGAAGGCAAGAGTTTTTCCCGTGCCGGTTTGCGCCGTCGCCACCACGTCGCGCCCTTCAAGAGCGGGGGGGATCGAGGCAGCTTGCACGGGGGTGGGCGTCACGAAACCATTTTGAGCCAGGTTCGCATACAGCACCGGAGACACGGAGAGTTCAGAGAAATTTGTCATTCAGTATGTTTTGGGAAAGAATCAGCGAACCTAACAAAAATGCGGGAACGAAAGGGAGGCGGATTTGCTTTCTAACTCTCCCATCATAGCACACTGCTGCGCCTGCGCTTATTTCAAGGCCGCCAGCGCGTCCTTGCGGACCTTCGCCACCACATGCACCAGCGGATCCACCACTTCCGCGATGTCGTAGCGCATGGCCGTTCCCAGCACGATGGCCGCCTCGTTCGGCTCCAGCTTGTAGTCCTTCTGCAGCCAGTTCACCAGGCGCGTGGTCGCGCTCTGCAGGGCATCCTCCAGCGAATTGCCGATGCCGAGCGACATCAGGTACTCGTCGTTCTCAGCGCGGGGCCCGCCCATAGCGTCGCCTTTGATCAGGTTGACGGTGAACTCCACGCGCATCGATGTTTCCAGCGCGTCGCCCGTCAGTTCGCCATCGCCCTGCGCCGCGTGTCCGTCGCCGAGAAACAGCAGCGCACCCGGCGCGTAAACTGGCAGATAAATAGTGGTGCCTTCGCGTATCTGGTTGTAATCCATGTTGCCTCCGTACGATCCGAGGAAGCCCGTGCGCACCGCCTGATGCGCGGCAGGAGCCACGGCGATGCAGCCCATCATCGGCTGCAGTTTCACCGTGTAATTCTTCAGATGTTCGCTGGGATTCTTAAGCCGCGCGACGCCTTTTTCCAGGTCGAGCACCCAATCGCTATCGAAGTTGTCTTTATATTTCGTGTTGCGCAGATAGCCCCCGGCCAGCGCCGAATCGACGATGGTATCGCCGCTGCCCGCCGAGTCGCGGTTCAACCGCACCTTGTTCAGCTTCACTACCAGGGTGTCGCCGGGAAACGCGCCTTCAATGAAGAATGGGCCCGTTTCCGGATTACCACCGGCCGAGCGCCGCACTCCCTTGGGATCTGTGCCTCCGGCATCGACGGTCCAAGTGCGCACCGTGTCGCCCGGGAAGATGCGCATCACCGGCGGAATCGCATCGGAGAAGACGCGTTGAAACTCCGTCGGCTCAAAATCAAGCGTGCGCGGCGAGGCGGGTGGCGTAGCGGGACGCTTGGCGGTCCAATCCGCTTTGTCGCCGCGCCAGACCGCGGTACCGGTCATTTCACCCGCGCGGACGGTGCCTTCCAAGGTGCCAAACATTTCGCCACCGGGTCCCTTGGCGGTCAGCGATATTTTGTTGCCTTCGCTCGTGCCCTCCAGCGTCAACTCGTTCAAATTCCCGCTGACTTTGCCGCCGTCGGACTTCAACGTGACGACGACATACTGGGTGTCGTTTAGCACTTTGGCGCTGAGCTCCCATTTCCCGGAAACGTCGGCTGCCCAGACTGCGGCCGCGCACAAAAAGAGCGCGAGTAGTTTCATCATGCCTCCTCCTTGAAGCAATACATGGAGACGATACTGGCGCGGAAAAGTTCCGTTACTTCAGCATGGGAAAAAGTTGGCGAATGCGCGCTTCATCGGGCCGCGCGCCATATTCGCAAATTTCGAATGCCTCGTAAAACTGCACCGCATTCCCTTTTTCGCCGTACCAGTTCACAAGTGAAGCGCGGACATCCTCCCTGATGGGGCGCGTGCGCGCTTTCTTGAGCCAGGCTTTTCGTTCGGCCGCGCCTTTGGGCACGTCGGCCAGTTTGCCGTCCACCCAGGGCAGCCATTCGTAGAATTGCGACACGTGCGAATCTAGCGCGTCCACTTTCTTGTCGATCACCGAATCGATGCTGACGGCAATATCGGGCCGGAACGGGTTGGGGCGCTGAAAATTATCCTCGTAATAAAGAAAAACGGGATTCTTGCGCAGCGCGGGCACTTCAGGCACCAGGCTGGGGACCCCCACCATGTAGGCAGCGTCCTGCACCAGCACGCCCGTGTAGCGGTGGTCGGGATGATAATCGTTGGGCCGCGGCGCGAGCACGATATCGGCGTTCCATTCGCGGATGGCGCGGATGATCTGGCGCCGGACCTCCAGCGTGGGCAGCAGTTCGCCATCGTGGTTATCCAGCACTTGATATTCGATGCCCAGGCGCCGAGCCGATTCCTTGGCTTCGCCCAGCCGACGCGCGGCCAGCGCAGCACCGTGAATTTCCATGTGCCCCGCGTCGCCGTTGGTGACCGAGACAAACTTCACCTGAGCGCCGGCGGCACGGAACAGCGCGGCCGTGCCCGCGGCGCGGATGTCGCAATCGTCAGGGTGGGCGCCGAAGGCAATCACGCGGATGGGTTGTGCGGAGAGAAGGCTCATGGTGGCGGCGAATAAGAACAGCTTCATTTCGCTATTGTCATATTTATGGAAGACAAAAAGCCGCTGCGGAGCGAAACGTGGTTTAACGACCGTGAGGACCCGGGCGAAACGGCCATCTATATTGAGCGCTACACCAACTACGGCCTGACGCGCGAAGAAATGCAATCGGCGCGGCCCATTATCGGCATCGCGCAAACCGGCAGCGATCTTTCGCCCTGCAACCGCATCCATGTGAACTTGGCGGAACGCGTCAAAGCAGGCATTCGCGACGCGGGCGGCGTGCCTTTCGAATTTCCGGTGCATCCGATTCAGGAATCGTGCCGCAGGCCGACGGCCGCGCTGGATCGCAACCTGGCGTATCTGGGCCTAGTCGAAATTTTGTGCGGCTATCCTTTTGACGGCGTGGTCCTCACCACGGGCTGCGACAAAACCACGCCTGCGTGCATCATGGCTGCGGCGACCGTGAATCTTCCAGCCATTGTGTTGTCGGGCGGACCGATGCTGGACGCCTATATTGAGGGCAAACTGGCGGGATCCGGCGCGGTACTGTGGGAATCGCGACGCTTGGTCGCGCAGGGCGTGATCACGGTGGAGGAATTAGTGGACCGCGTGGTCCGCACCATCCCCAGCGCGGGACACTGCAACACGATGGGCACGGCTTTGTCGATGAATTCACTCGCGGAGGCGCTGGGCATGTCGCTGCCGGGCTGCGCCGCGATCCCGGCTCCGTACGCGGAGCGCGCAAAGATGGCCTACCTCACAGGGCGCAGAATTGTCGAGATGGTTCGCGAAGATCTGACGCCTTCGCGCATCCTGACGCGCGCTGCGTTTGAGAATGCCATTGTGGTGAACTCGGCCATTGGAGGGTCAACCAATTGCCCTCCACATATCGTCGCCATCGCGCGGCACGCGGGCGTGGAACTGACGACTGAAGACTGGGAGGAGGTCGGGCACAAGGTGCATTTGCTTGCCAACGTCGCGCCGGCGGGTGAATATTTGGGCGAGGCGTATCATCGCGCCGGCGGCGTGCCTGCGATTGTCGGCGAGTTGATCGGGGCTGGGAAAATTCGCGAAGACGCGTTGACGGTGACGGGGAAAACAATCGGCGAAAATTGCCGCGGCGTCCGCAGCAAGGACATGCGCGTCATCCGAAGTTATCAAGCGCCCGTGAAAGAAAATGCCGGACTGCTGGTGGTCTCGGGCAATTTGTTCCACACGGCTCTGCTGAAAACGTCGGTGATCAGCGAGGATTTTCGCGCCCGTTATCTGAAAGACGATTGCTTCGAGGCGCGGGCGATTGTGTTCGACGGACCCGAAGATTACCGGCGGCGCTTTGAAGATCCAGCATTGAACATCGATGAGCACTGCATGTTGATCGTGCGCGGCGCTGGGCCGATCGGGTATCCGGGGTCGGCGGAGGTGGTGAACATGACGCCTCCGGGACATTTACTGGAGAAGGGCATTCGCATGCTGCCGTGCATGGGCGATGGGCGGCAGAGCGGGACTTCGGAGAGTCCTTCCATTCTGAACGCCTCTCCCGAGGCGGCGGTGGGTGGGAATCTAGCGATCCTCGAAACAGGCGATACGATTCGCGTGGACCTGCGCGCGCGTCGCGTGGATGTGGTGTTGACCGACGAAGAGATCGCGCGGAGGCGTGCTGCGCTGAAGCCGGTCGAAGTTAAGAACGACTCGCCGTGGCAGGAGCTGTATCGTGCCCATACAGGTCAGTTAGAGACGGGGGCTTGTCTGGATTTTGCAGTGAAGTATCGGGACTTGCGCGGAGTAATCCCACGACATTCGCATTGACCATACGGTAAAGCCTGATGTTGGCCTACGCGTCCCATGAAAGCGCAATGTGACTGAAAGGCTCCCAATTCGGTTGCGGTTTAGGACCGGGAATCGCTGAGCGCATTCTGCAAAAACAGCGCGATGGATTCGGTAAGCGCGCGCGGGTATACGGTGCGCGCCATGGCGAGCGCCTGGCGCCGAACCAGTTTGTGGCCGGCGACGCGCATCACGTGGAAAAAACGGTTGGAGCCGCGCAACGCGAATCCCGGCAGGATGGAGTAAGCGAACCCTGACGCAACTAGGCTCTTAATGGCCTCCGTATCGTCGGCCTCCATCACCACGCGCGGGGAAATCCCGGCGGCGGCGAAAAACTGGTCGATGATGGAGCGCATGTTGCTCCGCTTCGGGTACAGCACGAAAGGCGCGCCGGCCAGTTCTTCCAGTTGCACGGTACCCACACGCGCGCCGCGCACCTGGGTATGGGAGGGCTTGAGGACCAGCAACTCCTCTTCGAACAGAGGCAGAATTTTGATGGCGTCGTGGGTGACGGGCAGCGAAATCAGGCCCAGATCGAACTGGCGCGATAATAGACCCGCGACGATTTCCTCGGTCGGCTGCACTGTCACTTGGATTTCCGTGCCTGGATACTGTTTCTTAAGCATGCGCAGGGGGCGGGCCAGACGATGGATCAGCGTGGTGGCTCCGGTGGCGAAGCGGAACGGACGCGTGTCGCGCGCGGGGTCGTTTTCAAACTCTTGCTCGATCTGGCGGACGTTGTTCAAAATCCGCCGCGCGTGCTCGGCCAGACGATGAGCGTTCGGAGTGGGAGCCAGGCGCTTGCCCGAGCGGGTGAACAGTTCCGTCCGCAGCTCCGCGGCCAGATTGTGAAGCTGAAGGCTGACCGCGCCCGGCGTGATGTACATTTTCTGCGCGGCCAAAGTGACGCTCGCGTGGTCCATGACGGCAAGAAAAAGCTCGAGCTGGCGGAGTTCCATGGGAGATCGTTCGTTTAGTTTTACTAAATATACCATTGAAGCAACTCGGTTTGACTGTTTCGTCAAGCAATCGTAATGTTGCTCCAGTATGAGGAGTGCGCTCGACGAAGAGCGGGAAGGCTTCTCCACTTAAAGGGGTACGGTTATGATCTATGTGGATCTTCGCAAGGCAGCCGCCGCGGGTTTGTTGGCGATGGCGGCCTTGTTTTTCGCACCACTGGGGCGCTCCCAGGCTGTTGCCGTAGCCGAAGTGTCCGGCACGGTAACCGATTCCTCCGGCAAAGTCATTGTCGGAGCCCAGGTCACCATGATTCAGGCGGAGACCCAGGCGGTACACCCTACGGTGACCGACGGGCAAGGCCATTACACGGTTGCCAACCTGCCTCCGGGCGGATACGTCCTCGACGTGAAGTCGGCCGGGTTCAAGGAGTACCGGCAGAGTGGCATCATCCTGGAAGTCGCGAAGTCGGTGGAAATGAACGTATCCCTCACCGTAGGCGCCGTTTCGGAGACGATTGAGGTCAGCGCCAACGCGTCGATGGTGGAGACCAAGGACAGCGGCATTGCGCAGGTGATGGATCAGCGCAAGGTGGTGGATCTGCCGCTGAACGGTCGCAATTTGACGCAGCTTCTGACATTGGTCGGCGGAGGCACGTCCACGCCGGGCGGCGATTTGACGGGTAGTAAGAATATTCAGGGATCGAACGGCTCCGGCACGTTCTCGGTGGGCGGCGGCCAAGCCAACGGCACCAATTATCTGCTCGACGGCGGCGACAACAACGACAATTTCAGCAACGTGAATCTGCCGATTCCGTTCCCGGACGCGGTTCAGGAATTCAGCGTCCAGACCAACGCGCTCCAAGCGCAATTTGGCTTGCATCCGGGCGGGGCGGTCAACGTGGTGACCAAATCCGGCACCAACGGCTTTCACGGCGACCTGTTCGAGTTTCTCCGCAACTACGATTTAAACGCGCGCACCAAGGGCCTGGTGGAAACCAACGGCTCCGTCGCGCAGCCGAAGCGCGACTCGCTGAAGCGCAACCAGTTCGGCGGTACGGCGGGCGGCAAGATCATCCGCGACAAGCTGTTTTTCTTCGGCGGTTATCAACAAACCGTTCAGCGCAGCGATCCCGGCCTGAACACTGCGCATGTGCCGACGGCGCTCACCTCGGTGGGCAACTTCTCAGTGGAAGACGCTGCCTCTTCCGCCGGCGGATGCCAAAAGGCCGCCATCACCCTGAAGGACAGCAACGGCAATCCTTTCCCGAACAACATCATCCCGGTCTCGCGCTTCGATCCGGCAGGCGCCAAACTGTTGAGCAAGTACATCCCGACCTCAACCGATCCCTGCGGGCTGATTCTCTACGGACAGCCGGCCAACAATCCGGACTGGCAGGTGATCGGGCGCGTGGATTACGTGATCAGCGATAAGCACGTTCTTTACGGGCGCTACTACATCTATAATTACACCGCGCAGGCCTTCTTCAACGGGACCAACGCGCTTACGTCCGGACCGAATCCGGGCGCGAGGGATGAAACCAACAGCGTTACGCTGGGAGACACGTACACATTGAGCCCGACGCAGGTGAATTCCTTCCACGCTACTTTCAACCGACGCGCCGATAATCGCGGTTCCGCGCCGAACCTGTTCGGGCCGCAGGCTCTGGGCATCAACGGCTACTCCGATAAGATGCCGGACAACTACATGCAGGTCACCGTCAGCAATTACTTCAACGTGGCGTGCGGAACCTGCGCCCCGGGATATTTTGACGACAATACCTACCAGTTGTCCGATGATTTCCAGATGACCAAGGGCAAGCACCAGCTCGGCTTCGGCTTCGACTGGCGCAAACTGGAGTTCAACTCGATCAACAACCAGCAATCCAATGGACAATGGACGTTTACTGGCAGCACCAGCAGCACGGCCAGTACCGGCGATTCGCTGGCCGATCTGGAGTTGGGCAAACTGGCCGGCCTCACCGACGGAAACGCTCTGTCGGACTATATGCGGCAGAAGGTCTTCGCCGGCTACGCGCAGGATACGTACCGCGCCACCTCGCGTTTGACCATCACGATGGGCGTGCGCTGGGAGCCTTACGTACCCACAGTGGACAAACAATGCCGCGGCAACCAGTTCTCTCTGGCGGAGTTTCTGGCGGGCTATCACAGCACGCAATATCCCAACGCGCCCGCCGGGTTGCTGTTCGGCAAGGACTCGGCCAACGCCAACGGCTGTGCGTTCGCCAACAGCCACTGGGGGGACATGTCGCCCCGCTTGGGCTTAGTCTACGACCCCACCGGCAAAGGGAAGCAAACCTTCCGCGCGGCCTTCGCGCTGATGCATGACAATCCGGAGTTGTTCTATCCGGAACGCTGGACGACCAATCCGCCCTACGCTTCGTCGATCGCCCTGGGCACGCAAGCCGGTCCCTTCTCGAACCCTTATCAGGGCTACATTTCTCCCAGCGGCGCAGCGGGCGATCCGTTCCCGGGGGCATCGATCTTTCCGTCTCAGGGCACGTATGTGACGATTCCGCCGAACGTTCCATCGCAGTACACCATTCAGTGGAACTTCGCTTACCAGCGGCAGCTCTCCAAGGACTGGCTGGCCACGGCCACATACGTCGGCAGCCGGACCAACCACATCCCGGGCGCCAACGAAATCAACATGCCGCAGCCTAGCCCCACCGCCACCACATCCAACGAGCCGGCGCGGCGCCTGCTTGCGCAGCTCAACCCGGCGCAAGGAGCATACTATAGCTCGATTATCCAGACCGATGCCGGGGCCGGGTCCTCTTATCAGGGATTGCTGGTAAAGGCGGAGAAGCGCTTCTCGCAAAACTATAACTGGCTGACCAACTACACCTGGTCGCACTGTATCAGCACGGTGGATTTCCAGGGAGAACTGGCGGGCAACAACTACCAGAATCCCAACAACCGGAACCTGGAGAAAGCCGACTGCCTTTTTGACCGCCGGCATATTTTCAACACCTCGCTGGTGGCCTCCAGCACCGGCTACGGGAACGGTTTCGTTCGCGGACTGACAAAGGACTGGCAGATCGCGCCGCTGGTCAGCCTCGACAGCGGCCAACCGTACACGGTGACTGACGGAACCGACGTGTCCCTCACGGGAGTCGGCCTCGACCGGCCGAACGTGGTGCCCGGCTCAGCCGCGAATCCCGGCACGCTCGCGCAGTACTTCAACACGGCCGCGTTTGCTGGCAGTTGCACCCTGACCGCGTACAAATCCAACCCGTACTGCCAGGCGCCGGGCACGTTCGGCAATGCGGCTCGCAATATTTTCCATGGTCCGGGTTTCATTCAATTCGACATGTCGATCAGCCGCCTTTTCACCTTCAGGGAGCGCTACAAACTGGAAATGCGCGGCGACTTCTTTAACATGATGAATCACGCCAACTGGAATGGTCCGTCTACCTCCATTAACAGCGCCACATTCGGGCAGATCACCAGTTTCGGCGCCCCCCGTCTGATCCAAATGGCGATGAAGGCGTATTTCTAAGGCCCAGCCACGCAATGAAGCGAATCGGCGGCCCTCCTTCGGGATGGGCCGCCTTTTTTATTGGGTACACTCATTATTAAGGAGGAAAAAATGAAAAGACAGGTACGGGTGGGTGTGATCGCGGCCATGGCGTTCAGCGCGGTGGCGGCCTTTGGGGATAGCGAGTTCCGCCCGCGGCCGCTGGTGCGAGGCGATATTCCTCCCGGCCGAGGCGTGTGCCAAATCCGGCTGCAAGTGGACGACACCATCGACGTGGTGATGGACGGGGACCGCGTCTTCATCAAGACTCTTTCGGGCCAGGACGCGCGAGATGAGGGCTCGGCGTGCAATATGCCTCTGCCGCGGCGGGACGTTGACGGGTTCAATTTCACGATTCGCGAGGCCCGCACGCGCGATATCCAGTTGGTGGAGCAGCCCACGCGTCAGAATGGCGGACGGGTGGTGGTGAGGATTCACGACGGCCCGGGCGGTTTCGGACGCTACATTTTTGAGGTCAGCTGGAACGCCGGCCCGCCGCCAATGGAGCGCAGGGAAGGCGACCGGCGTGATGGAGATCGCCGGGAAGGCGAATACCGCCGCGACGAATTGCGCATTATCCGCGCTGTGTGGGGAGTGGAAGGCCGCAACCGCGACGTGACGCGTCTGCTGCAGGACCGGGTTCGTGAAGGCCACCTGCGCATGCACGTGAGCAATGAGGATATCGGCTTCGATCCGGCCTACGGCCAGGTGAAGTCCTTGTTCATCGAATACGAATTCCGCGGGCGCCGCCAGGAAGTCCGGGTCCCGGAAGGCGAGGACCTGCAGATTCCATAGAAAAGGGCCCTTAGCACAGCGGTTAGTGCAGCGGACTCATAATCCGTTGGTCGTTGGTTCGAATCCAACAGGGCCCACCATTACTTTGCCTGCAGCATTTCGATGTATTTCACGATATTGGCGATGCGCAGCGTCCCTACGGCAGCGCTTTTGGGGCTGATCTCGGTGAACGCTGGTCCGCAGACGGGCATGCTTTTCGAACGTGCGGCGCGTCATACACGTGGCGTGAGGCTAGCGCGGTCAGGTCCGCGGGAGCCTTGTGGAAGGACTCGGCTGCCGGTCCGCTGCCTTTCCCGTTGACCCCGTGGCAGGGGGAACAGTGGGTGTTGAACAAATCCCTGCCGGATGTGGCTGGCGAGGCGACTTGTCCTGCCGAAATGGCGCCCGAAAATACGAGGGCGAACGCCATCTTTTTCATAAGGACTTCCCTTAACTAAAGGATCGTGCACTTCGTGCCAATACAGCCAACCGCCGAGCGCGCCTACGCGCGGCTGGAATACGATAGTGCCATGTATCTTGCACTCAACGGCGTCCCGATTGGAGGCAATTTGAAGTGGCCCGAGTTTGCGCGGCTGGCCTCCACCACTGGATTTGGAGGCGTCGATCTGATGCTGGGTCCGGCGCTGGCCGATGGCGTCGAAACTACGCGGGCGCTTCTTGAAGGGCTGCATTTGCGGCCGGCATTCGCGAGTCTGCCGGTGGAGTTTCGCAAGGACGAAGACGCCTTTCGCGCCGGGTTGGTCAAGTTGGAAGAGGTCGCACCGTTCTGCGCTGCCGTCGGCTGCCCGCGCATGATGACGTACCTGATGCCGTCGAGCGATACCCCCAAAGATGAGCTGCGCCGGCTCTATAAGAAGCGGCTTTCGGCGTGCGCCGACGTTCTCGCCCGGTCGCACTGCCGCCTGGGGCTGGAGTTTCTGGGCCCCGCGCAATTGCGCGCGCAGTTCAAGTACGAATTTATCTGGAAGATGAACGACATGCTGGAGTTTGCGAAGGAATGCGGCTCCAACGCCGGGCTCACTTTGGACGCGTGGCACTGGCATCACGCCGGGGGAACGGTTAGCGATATTCTGGCTGCGGGGAAAGAGCGCATCGTTGTCGTACACTTCGACGACGCTCCCAACCTGCCCGCCGACCAGATTCGCGACAATCAGAGGCTGCTTCCGGGCGAGGGCGTCATCGATCTGACCGGCTTTTTGCGGGCGCTACGAAAGATCGGGTATGAAGACTCGCTCAGCGTGGAGGTGTTCGGCAGGGGGCTGAAGGAGATGCCTCCGGCCGAGAGCGCAAAGCTGTGTCTCGAGTCCAGCGTCGCGGTATTTAAGAAGGCAGGAGTGCCGCTGGGGTAGCGGCGCGGGCGGGCTACTCCACCAGCCTGCGCATTTGGGTGAAGATCAGGATCACGGCCGGGCCCAGCGTCACCAGGATCACCGACGGGAAGATCAGGAAGAAGACCGGGAAGATCAGCTTGGCGCCCACCTTGCGGGCTTTCTCCTGTGCGGTTTGCCGGAACCGGATGCGCATGTAACGCGCGTGCGTCTTCAGTGCCGGGCCCAGGCTGGTGCCGAAGCGGTCCGTATCGAGCAGCAGGTTGGCGAATTTGCGCAGTTCCACATCGCGGCCGCGATCGGAGAAGTGGTGCAGGGCGTCGGCGCGCGTGGTGTCGGCGCGCAACTCCAACTGCAATTGGGTGAACTCGGCGGCAAGATCGGGATGCGTGGTGCGCAGCCCGCGCGCCGTGTCCAGAATGGCCGCGTCCAGCCCCTGGCCAGCCTCAATCGACAGCACCATCAGGTCCAGCGCGGCAGGCAAGCCGCGGCGCATACGGTCCTGGCGAAGGGCCGCCATTCTGTCCAGCACGCGGTCCGGAATCATGAATCCGAGGCCCAGCCCGCAGAGGGCGGGAAGAACCATCTGGGACAGATCGGCGTCGGGACGGAACATCACGGTGGCCCATACGGCGGCGGCGGAGAGCATCATCGCGGTGGCGCCCTTGATGCCCAGAAAAATTGGCACGGCGGAGGCCCAGCGGTATCCGGCGATCACCAGTTTTTCGCGCGCTGCTTCGGCTCTTTCCTCGCCACCTGGAACGGCGTCGCCAATCAAGCGAAGGATGCCGGCGAGAGCGCCTTGCGCGCCTGGCAGTTCCGGCTGATCGCGGCCGATCGGCGCCGGGATCGCGGCGCCCCCGGCGTCGCTGCGCGAGGGGCGCAGAACCAGCACGTATCCGGCCGCGCTGACAGCGGCGAGCACGAAAAGAAACAGACCGATCAGCAACTGCGCGCTCATATTTTGATATCCACGATCTTTCGGATCACGAAATGCGCCAGAATCAAGCACACGACCGCCGCTGTGATCAGGTTCTTGCCGTTGGGGTGACGGTAAAGCACTTCCATGTAGCCCGGGCTCACCCATAACATCAGGGCGGCGATGCCGATGGGTAGAGCGGTCAGGATTGCCCCGGTGATTTTGCCGTGCGCAGCCAGCGAGCGCACCTCGCCGCGCAGCGCGATCGATTCGCGCATGTTCTCGGCCAGGCCTCCCATCACTTCGCTCAGTTTGCCTCCCGTGCGTGCGTGCAGTTGCACCGCGGCGACAAACAGATTCACTTCCAGCAGCGGGATGCGGTGGCCCAGATTTTCGAGCGCGCGATTCCAGCCGACGCCAAGATTCGCCTCGGCCGCGGTTTTGCGCATTTCAGTGGAGACCGGAGGCGTGGTCTCTGTCGCGATCAAGTCCATCGACGCGGATAAAGGATAACCCGCGCGTAGCGCCCGGGATAACGAATCGAGAACGTCGGGGAAATTTTCGGCGAATTTTCGAAACCGCTTTTCACGCTGCCGGAGAACGTAGCCATAAGGAGATAAGGCCGCCAGGGCCGAGCCCGCCATGGCAGGCCAGAATCCCAGAAACCGGTAGAGCATCACGAACGCCACAGCGCCGGCCAGCGCCATGGCGCTGGTCACCCGTCCAACCGACCAATCCAGGCCCGCCTGCTCGATGCGCGTCTTCAAAATTTCGATGAAGTCGAATCGCGCCAGAACGTTGTCCCAGAAGTTGATGGTGGACAGACGCTCGGTGCGGATCAGCCCCGCGTCGCCTTCGAGCGCGGCTTCGCCCTGCTCGGCTTCAGTCTCCTCGGCGCGAGTCTTCAGGAACGCCATCCAGGAAATCGCCACCACAATGGAGGCGAGCGTGAACGTAACGACGAAAAACGCAAGAATCGAGACGATCAGCATGATTTATCCTGACGCGCTACTTGCTGGAAACCGCCGTCTGTTTCACCACCGCCGGCACCAGCGGAGGAGTTGCATGCACGACCGTACCCAGATTGACGGGACCGGCGGGCTGCTGCTTATCGTCCAAAGGATTGCGCAGCGTGAGCCGCACGCGCGCGCCGGAATCGGCTGCGGCCAAAACGTCGGCCTGCGCCGGAGCGGCCAGCACCGTAACCGACGGGAGAATCTGGCCTTGCGAAGTGCCCTCCGCCGCCGCGCCGACCGCCAGCACTTTCAAATCCTCGAGCGCGGTGCGGACCGTGGTGTCCACGCCGCCCTTTCCCAGTACCACCTGCACATCAACTTTTTGTCCAGGACGAAGCATGTTGATCACGCCGCTGGAATCCGTGACGTGGATCGTCACGGCGCGCATGCCTTCAGGCACGCCTGATCCGGCACCGGACTGCGCCGAGGCCAGATGCGTTTCCGAAACCAGCTCTTCCTCCGCAATGGCGTCGAACACGGTTTTGCCGACAACGGCATCCATGGTCTCAAACGTGCCTTTGGGCGTGTGGTCGCCCGGCCACTGGAGCGTTTTCACGTCCGTCGCCGCGATCACGTCGCCGGCTTTCAGTGGCTTGGCAGCCACCACTAGCGTTTTCCCGCTGCCCGTGCTGCTGGACAGCTTGTTGACGAACAGGCCGTAGAAAATGCCGGTGGACACCAGGGCCACCACGAAGGCAATTCCCAGCAGTTTAATTGTGTTGTTCTTTTTCATATCTCGGGCGGAGTTCTTCTTCCGTACCTTCCATCGGCTGGAAGCGGACGAATCTTCAGAGAGGGACCACAGGGATTAAGATGGAGGTTATGGATACGCTGAGGATCGCGGACCGGGAATTTGCCTCCCGGTTGTTTGTCGGAACGGGCAAGTACCGCAGTTTCCCCGAGATGGCGCGCTGTCACCAGGCTTCGGGCGCGGAAGTGGTGACCGTCGCCGTGCGCCGGGTGAACCTGACGGACCGCAGCAAGGAATCGCTACTGGATTACGTCGATCGCGAGAAATTCTTCCTGCTGCCGAATACCGCCGCCTGCTATACCGCCGACGAAGCGATCCGTACCGCACGGCTGGGACGCGAAGTGGGCCTGTCGCACTGGGTGAAACTCGAGGTCATCGGCGACGAAAAAACGCTGTTCCCGGACAACGCCGGATTGCTGGAAGCCACGCGCGTGCTGGTGAAAGAAGGGTTTGTCGTGCTGCCCTACACCAACGACGATCTGGTGAATGCGCGCCGGCTGATCGACGCCGGAGCTGCGGCCGTGATGCCCATGGGCGCGCCGATCGGCAGCGGGTTGGGCATCCAAAACATCGCCAATCTGCGGATTATGCGCGAAATGATCACCGATGTGCCGCTGATTGTGGACGCGGGCGTGGGCACGGCATCGGATGCGGCGATTGCAATGGAGTTGGGTTTCGACGGAGTCCTGATGAACACCGCTATCGCCGCTGCGGGTGATTCGGAGAAGATGGCGCTGGCGATGAAGCTCGCGGTGGAGGCGGGCAGGCTGGCGCATCTGGCAGGGCGCATGGAAAAGAAGTTATACGCCTCGGCCAGCAGCCCGATGGTGGGCGTGGTGCGGTAGCTTTAGTCCCGTTTGGTCCGGCTGAGTTCCTTGAGAATGCCGTGGAAGAAAGAGCGGCCGAACAGGCTGACGGCGATCGCTCCACCGAAGGCGGCCAGCGCCTCCAGACTGGCGCGGCCTTCGCGGGCCCAATAGACGTCCTTCAAATTGAGCCACAGCGCAAATTCATCCAAGGTGAGCGCTGCCGCGACGCCGTAAAGCATCGAAGTCAGGCGGCCGATCCAGCGGAATGTGGTGGCACTGCCGGTGCCGACCTCGATTAGCCAAGAATAGCCGACCAGCAGCAGCAACAAAATGCCCCAAACCATGTGATGGATGTGGCGTCCGCCCATGGAGACATCGTGAAATGGGCCGATGTCATAATGAATCGCCAGCGTAATGCCGCGTACCACCAGCGCGCAGGTGAAGAATCCGACCGCGGCGAGGAACAGGCGCTCGCGTCGCGATTCGGGGAAGCGCTCCAGGTAAATGGCCTTCAATCCGGTGTGCGAAACGAGCGCGGAAAGGCCGGCTAGAATCGCGGCGATCAGCAGGGGGAAGATCCAAAACCCGCGGTGAGTCCAAGGCATGTTGGCTTAGAGCGGCTGCACTTTCACCGAGCAGAAGAAGCCGCCGGAGATCGCCGGGGTGCATATCGGGGCGGCCTGCACCTGGACTGCTCCGTTGGACTTCACCACGCCGACAACCTTGCCTTTAGAAGGCGCGTCGCGCAGATACGCCGGGTTCGCCACGCTAAACGTCTGATTCACGGTTAGTTTGGGAGAGACCGAGGCGGGAACGATATTGTGGCTGGTGTCGCCGGTCCAATGCGTCTGGTCTTTATCGACGTTCCCCATGAAGATCCAGCCGGAGAGTTTGGCCACTTGCGGCGAGGCCTGTTCGGCGGCGGCCTGCTGATTCACCAACTTGGTCTTCAGCGAGTCGTCGGCCGTCTGCGCCTCTTGCTGCAGGCCTTGGAGATACTGGGTGACCTGCGCGACGTCATTTTTCGCCTGCGGGTCGGTGGACGTGGATTGAATCTGCTGGAGGCGGGCCACCGAATCGCTCAGGCCGCGGTTCAGGTTCGCCACGGTACCGCTCGCCTCGCTCACGTCAATGTCGCCGAACATGGTGGAGACTTTGGAAATCCCGAGGCCGGTGAGCAGGGATCTGAATGTATTGGGCGCGAAGAATAACACCACGAACAGTGCGATGATACATAACTCCCTGAACAGCACGGAGATGTCGGTCGAGATTTCGACCAGATCGTGCAAGCGGTCTTTGGTGCTCACCGGCGGGGCTTCCGTTGGCGGATTAGGCATGGGCATCATTCTACATCGAAGCCCGGGGAACTTGGGGACGCGCCATGCCGTAAGGTATTTTCATGCACGCTCTCCTTGCACTGGTTCTGCTTACTACCGACGTGGATTGGCCGGCCTACGGCCGCGACGCGGGAGGCACCCGCTACTCGCCTTTAAAACAGATCACTCGAGACAACGTCGCGCAGTTGAAGCCAGCTTGGGAATATCACACCGGGGCGCTGACGCCGAAATCGGATCTCAACTCGTCGGCCGCGTTCGAGGCTACGCCGATCATGATCGACGGAACGCTATACGTTAGTACGCCGTTCAGCCAAGTGATCGCGCTCGACCCGGCAACGGGCAAGGAGCGTTGGAAATACGACCCCGACATCGACCGCACGCGCGGCTACTCCGAAGTAACGTCGCGCGGCGTCTCGACTTGGCTCGATCCGCAGCGCGAAGCGGGTGAGGCGTGTCACCGGCGCATTATTTTCGGCACCATCGATGCGCGATTGATCGCCGTGGACGCGGCCACGGGTAAGGTCTGCGACGGATTTCCCCAGATTGACCTGACCGCGGGCGTCGGGATAAAAGATCGCGGGCAGTATCAGGTGACGTCGCCGCCGGCGATTGTTGGCGACGTGGTGATTACCGGTTCGTCGATCGGCGACGGGCGGCGCGCCGATTCCGAGCGCGGCATCGTGCGGGCGTTTCATGCGCGGACAGGCAAGATGGTGTGGAGCTTCGATCCGCTGCCAGCGTCGCTCAAAAATGCCGGCGCGGGCAACGCGTGGTCAGCCATAGCGGCGGACCCGGAGCGCGATCTGGTGTTCATTCCGACGGGCAGCGCGAGCCCCGATTTTTACGGAGGCGAGAGGCCGGGCAATAACGGCTACGCCAATTCGGTGGTGGCGATCAAAGCGTCCACGGGAGAGGTCAAGTGGGCGTTCCAGGTGGTTCATCACGACTTATGGGATTACGACGTGGCGTCGGAGCCATCCCTGGTGATGTTCAAAGGCACTCCCGCGGTCGCGGTCACGACGAAGATCGGCCATTTCTTTGTGCTGGACCGCATGACTGGCAAATCGCTGCTGCCGATCGAGGAACGGCCCGTGCCGCAATCGCGCGTGCCGGGCGAAAAAACGTCCGCCACGCAGCCGTTTCCGAAATACGACGTGCTGGCGCCGCAGAAATTCACGGCGGAAGACGCCTGGGGCATCACGCCGGAAGAGAAAGCGTGGTGCAGGGCGAGATTGGAAGGCCTGGACTGGCGCGGCCTGTTCACCCCTCCGAGCCTGGAAGGCACCATCATCTTTCCCGGCAACGTTGGCGGCGTGAACTGGGGCAGCAGCGCGTATGAGCCGTATCGGGGGTTGCTAATCGTGGCGTCTGACCGTTTGGCGACCATCGTCAAGCTGATTCCGCGCGACAAATTAGGCGACGAAATCAAGAACGCCCAGCAAAACCGGTTCCGCATGGAAGTCGGCCGGCAAACGGGGACGCCCTATGCCATGATGCGCGAGCATTTGCGCGCGCCGAGCGGGTTGCCCTGCAATGCTCCGCCGTTCAGTGAACTGATCGCGGTGAATCTGGAGACCGGAATGAAGAAGTGGTCCGTGCCGCTGGGCTCGATTCCGTTGCCGAATGGCGGAGCCATCCCAGGAGGCTTGGCGATGGGCGGTCCGATGGTGACCGGTGGCGGGCTGATCTTTGTCGCGGCTACCACCAGCGAGCAGAAGCTACGGGCGTTCGACGTCGACTCGGGCCAGGAGCTGTGGGCGGCGCAACTGCCTGCGTCGGCACAGGCGACGCCAATGACGTACTCGTTCAAAGGCAAGCAGTATGTGGTGATCTGCGCCGGCGGGCATGGCAAGGCCGGGTCGAAGATGGGGGACTCGGTGGTGGCGTTCGCGCTGCCGTAGTGGCCTGTCGTTTTTGGTTCGTTCTGTAATTTTTTGTTGCAGCCAACGGACCTCTTGGGTTCGTTTCGCAATTCTGCCAGAGCACGCTTTCTTTCATTCGGAGACGTTCCCGATCGTTCCTCAGTGTCCGTCTCCGGGAGCGGAGGAAGCGGCCATCGAGCCCTCTATGTTGAGGATTGCCGTTGAGTTATTTTGGCGTGTATTCAGTGACGCGGTTCTCAGCGGGTGGCCTTGAAGGTACCGTTGTAGCCCGTAAAATCCCAGCCTCCGGTGAGGGCCGGGCCGTCGAGCTTGCCAGTGATCCGCAGCGTGCCGTCACCTCCTTCGGCGGAATGGATGGGGAAGGCCAAGTCCAGTTTTCCTTCCTTAAATGTACCCGCCACGGAATCGGCGCCGAACTTGCCAGTGACTGTGCCGTCGGTGGCGACGGTGAATTCAGCATCCACGTTGCGCGGCCCGCCTTCGGTATCGAGCGCGAAGTGCCATTTGCCATTGATCCCGGCGTCCTGGGCCAAGGCCGTGAGGCCAAAAATCGCAATGGCTAGAACCATCAGTTTCTTCATGATTTCCCCTTCGGAGGTATGGTAACCCGTTTATCGGTCCACCGGGGAAAATTGATACTATTGGGTACGGTTAGTAACGCTTTGTAATTTTTAGAGGAGTTTAAAGCATGAGATTCACAAGCAAGGCCGCGCTGTGTTTTTGCGCGGCAATTCTGGCTACTTTGCCGCTGGCACTGGCGCAGGAAACCACGGGAACCATTGGGGGCACCGTGTTGGATCCTTCCGGCGCGCCCGTCCCAGGGGCTGCTGTTTCCATTACCGCGCAGGACAAAAAAATCCAGATCCGCACCACCACCACCGATAGCGTGGGCAACTATAGCGCTCCGCTGCTTCCGGTAGGCTCCTATTCGGTGAGCGTGGAAGCAAAGGGCTTCAAGACCGCGGTGAAGAAGGACATTGTCCTGAACGCCAGCGACGCGCTGACCATCGGCTTCAAGCTGGATGTGGGCGACGTGAAGGAAACCGTCACCGTGGAAGCTGCTCCTTTGCAGGTGCAGTTGCAGCACGGCGCGGTGCAATCGAACACCATCAACGGCACGCAGATTCGCGAGCTGGCGCTGGTGACGCGCAATTACGAACAGCTGGTGGCGTTGATGCCGGGCGTGAGCGCGGCGTCGGTGGATCAGCTGTACGTCGGCAATTCGCTGCCTTCCGGCCAGACCGCGACGATTCCGTTCGCCATTAACGGTGCGCGCAATTCGATGAACGCGTGGCTGGTGGACGGGGCGGACAACGTGGACCGCGGGTCGAACCAGACGCTGCTGAACACACCGTCGATCGACGCCATCGCCGAGTTCACGGTGCAGCGCAGCGGCTTCGCGGCGGAATCGGGCCGCGCGGGCGGCGCGATGATCCAGGTGATCACGAAGTCCGGCCAGAGCCAGTTTCACGGCGACCTTTATGAGTTCGCGCGCAACAACGATTTCGCGGCGAACAACTATTACAACAATGCGACGAACGTGAACCTGGGCACCAACGGGAAGGCGCAGGTGGCTCCGCTGCATTACAACGATTTCGGCTGGACCCTGGGCGGTCCGCTGTTTATTCCCAAGGTCTACAACACGCAAAAGAACAAGACGTTTTTCTTCTTCTCCGAGGAGTTCCGCCGCGTGATTCAGTACGCCACGGGCACCGCGACGCTGCCGACGGCTTCGCAGATCAACGGCACGTTCTCCACGCCGGTCTGCACCTCGTACACCGGCAGCACCTGTAACTCCACCGCGACGCAGATTACCAAGATCGACCCGGTGGCGGCGGAATATGTCAAGGACATTTTCTCCAAACTGCCTCTGGGCGCGGCGTCGAACACGGTGGTGTCGCAGTTCCGCAACGTGTACAACTTCGAGCAGGAGCTGTACAAGATCGACCATGTGTTCGGGCCCAAGCTGACGGTTTCGGCGCGCTTCCTGCGCGATCAGATTCCGACCACGGAGCCGCAGGGGTTGTTCACCGGCTCGCCCGTTCCGGGAGTTCCGAGCACCACCACGAATTCGCCGGGCCATCAGTGGACGTTCAAGGGAACCTCCAGCTTCACGCCGACGTGGCTGAACGAAGCGGGGTATAACTTCAGCTTCGGCGCGATTATTTCGAATCCGACGGGGCTGATCAACTCGAATTATTCGACCGACATTAAGACCACCCTGCCGTTCCCGGTGACGCTGAGCCAGGTACCAGGCCTGTCATTCACGGGAGGCACGTCGATTACCGGCTTCGGACCTTACCGCGATTATAATCGCGACCACAACCTGTTCGACAACATGACGAAGATCTGGCGCGAGCACACGCTGAAGTTCGGCATGACTTACAACCACTACCAGAAGACGGAAAATGCGGCGGGCGGCAATGCGGGCGCCTTTGCGTTCACGTCCGCCACGTCAACGACGCCGGCCGGAACCGGGTTGTTTGCGCAGGCGTTCGCTAATTTCCTACAAGGCAATGTGGCGACGTTCTCGCAGACATCCCTGGACCTGACTCCGGACATCCGCGCCAACCAGTTTGAGCTGTATGCGCAGGATTCCTGGAAGATTCGCTCCAATCTGACCGTCGAATACGGCATCCGCTATTCGAACTTCCGCCAGCCGATCGACGCGAAGCATCAGATGACCAACTTCGACCCGGCGGCGTTCACCAGCGCGACGATTCCGACGCTGACTTCGGGCGGACTGCTCAGCATCAACGCGCAGAATTACACCAATGGCATCATCATTGGCGGCCAGAACTCGCCTTGGGGTTCGAAGGTGTCGAACCAGGACAACAGCGACTTCGCGCCGCGCCTGGGCATCGCCTGGGATCCGTTCGGGGATGGCAAGACCTCGGTTCGCGCGGGCTACGGCATGTTCTACGACGCGACGCTGTATGGTTCGTTCGAGCAGAACATCTTCGCCAATCCGCCGTTCGTCAACTCGGTGAGCATCTCGAACGTCACGCTGGATAATCCGGCGGGCGGCACAATCAACGTCAGCAACACGCCGAAAGCTCTGCACGGGACACCGACCAATTTCAAGACTCCGTACATGCAGCAGTGGAGCTTCGAGATCGACCGGCAGATCAACCCCTCGACACTGTTCACGGTGGCTTACGTTGGCACCAAGGGCACACACCTGCTGGGCTACATCGACATCAACCAGCTGCCTCCGGGATTTGCGTATTCCAGCGGCTTTGCTTCGGCGAGCACGAACTACACCTCGTCGGCCAGTGAGCTGCCATTGAACCTGCTGCGTCCCTATCCTGGCTACAACGCCATCAATACGCTGCAGACGTGGTTCAACTCCAACTACAATTCGCTGCAGACCACGATTCAGAAGCGCTTCAAGGGACAATCGCAGGTCAGCGCGAACTACACCTGGTCCCGCAACCTGACCGACAACGGCAGCGACCGTTCGAATGCTCCGCAGAGCACGTATTACTTCAATCGCGGTGAATACGGTCCGGCGACGTTCGACCGCACGCATGTATTCAACTTGAACGCGATTTACGAACTGCCGTTCTTCACGCAGCAGAGGGGGCTGGTCGGCAAGACGCTGGGCGGCTGGCAGGCTTCGGCCATCGCGCAGTACAACACCGGTCTGGCGTACACGGTGACGACATCGAGCTCCGATCCAGCGGCGGTGGGCCTGCTGGGAGCGAGTGGCTCGTCGGCCCGTCCGAACCTGCTGTGCAATCCTTACTCCGGTTGGACCAGCACGCGCACGTCGTGGTTCAACACTGGCTGCTTCGCTAATCCGGCTTCGGGCGTCCACACGCTGGGCAACGAAGGCCGCGGCGTGCTGCGCGGACCTGGCTACGAGGGCTGGAGCATCGCCCTATCGAAGGCCGTTGCGTTCGGCGCGGATGCGCGGTACCGCTTCACGCTGCGCGGCGAGGCGTCCAACGCATTTAACCACACCAACCCGAGCATTTTCGGATCGACCAACAATACCAGCTCGCTGTTCGGCACCATCACGGGATACCGCGATCCGCGTATTCTACAGGTTAGTGGTAAATTCTACTTCTAACCTGCTGTTCTGCGCGCTGCTGGCTTCGGCCGCCGGCGCGCAGAACTTTTCTGAAATCAAGTTGGACAAGGTTGCGACGGGCCTTCAATTTACCGAGGGCCCGGCGTGGTCTCCCGCCTCCGAAAAAAATCCCTTCCTCCTATTCTCCGACTGCGTTGCCAACAAGCTGCATAAATTCGTGCCCGGCCAGGGTGTGTCTGAGCTCGCGTCGGTGGCGGAGGGTCCGAATGGCAATACCTATGACGAAAAAGGGCGGCTTTATACGTGCCAGTACAAGGCTCGGCGCGTGATCCGCACCTCGAAAAAAGGCGTGGAGGTGCTGGCCGCGAAATTCGAAGGCAAGCGGCTGAACGCGCCCAACGACATCGTCGTGCGCCGCGACGGGCACATGTACTTCACCGATCCTGCGTTTGGGAATCAGGAGGACGGGCGCGAGCTGGACTTTTTCGGCGTTTATCACATCACGCTGAAGGGCGATTTGCAGGCCATCGCGCGCTGGAAGACGCGGCCCAACGGAATTGCGTTTTCGCCCAACGGGAAACTGCTGTACGTGGCGGATTCGGACGCCCGGCTGGTGCGCGTGTTCGACGTGGACAAGAACGGCGATGCGTCTCATGAGCGCGTGTTCGTCCAGAACATCGAAGGCGTGCCGGACGGGATCAAGGTGGATGAGAAGGGAAATCTGTACGTCGCCGCGAAGCACGTCTATGCCTATTCCGAGGATGGGAAACCCATCGGCCATGTGGAGTTGGGCGAGACGCCGTCGAATCTGGCGTGGGGCGACGCGGATCTTGCGAGCCTGTACATCACGGCGCGCACGCTCGTCTACCGCGTCAGGCTCGGCGTCAAGGGGTCTTTGCAGTATTAGGGGCGCTTGCTGAGCGCGTCGCTCAAGCCAGGCCCGGCCATCGTTTTTTCGATGTCGGCGATCTCCACCGGCACGAACGCCGATAGATTTTCATAGCCCTTTTCGGTGATCAGAATCATGTCTTCCAGGCGGATGCCGAGGTGTTCTTCTTCGATCTGCATCGCCGGCTCGATGGTGAACAGCATTCCCGGTTCCAGCGTGGGGGTGATGTTGCGAACGTCGTGCACCTCCATACCGACGCTATGGCCCAGCGAATTGCCTTTATTGGCGCGATAGCGCTCGACGAACTTCACTGCCGCAGCTTTAAGTTTAGGGTCGGAGAACGGATAGGCTGCCATGATCGCGTCCATTTTCACCACCGCGTTCCTGATGATCTCATCGGGACGCTTGTGCACTTCAATGGAGGTCATCAACGCCTGATAGAGCCGCAGATAAATTGTGTAGTATTCGCGCTGCCAGGGCGTGAACTTGCCGTTGGCCGGGAACACGCGCGTGACGTCGGACGAGTAATTCTTGTAATCCGGCGCGTAGTCGAATTGCACCAGGTCGCCGTCGCGCAGCACCGCGGTATCCAGATGATAGTGCGAATACCAGGTGTTTCTGCCGGTTGCGATCAGCGCGAAATACGCGGCTCCATATGCGCCGTATTTTTTGAAGACAAACTCCGCGTCGGCCTGCAATTCGTATTCATAAATGCCGGGCTTGGCGTCGCGCATGGCTTCGATAATGCCGAACCCCGTGATGTTGGTTGCCTCGCGCAAAATGGCGATCTCGCGCGGACTCTTGATGCTGCGCATGGCGTCTAGAATCGGGTCCAGGTCCTTCACGTCGGATTTGGGCGCGGCGGACCTCAACTTTTCGATAAAGGCTTCTTCGCGTGAACTGCGGCCGTCCCAGGGGTCGGTCTTCGTCGCCTTGGCTAGCGCCGCCGGATCACTGGACGAAGCGCTGCCCAGCACTTCGGGGCGGAAAGGCGTGTAGATGGTACGCCTGTCCAGCTGCGCGACGGCTTTGGCGAACTCGTCGCGCGGATGCGTTTCGATGGGCCACTCGACGCTGGGCCCGAACATCATCTTTTCGCGCCGATCGACGCGCGGCGGAAGATAGAGCGTGGTCTTCTTCGTACGCCCGTCGATCAAGAGAATCGCGCGTGCTTCCACGACTCCACAGACGTAAAAAAACTGGTTGGCCTGGCGCAAAGGCTGCTCGCCCGGACGCTCCGTCGTGCCTTGGAGAATGGCCACGCCGTCGCCGATCTTGTCGATGATCGCGGCGCGGCGCGCGGCGAACTCCTCCGGCGGAAACGCGTTGGTGAAAACCGGCTGCGCGGCCACCGGTAGCGCGGCAAGAACCAGCCATCGTAAAAACATCTCACGATGATACGCTATAGCGGAATGCGTACTATCGCCACCACTCCGTTTCAGGACCAGAGACCGGGCACCTCCGGCCTGCGCAAGAAAACGCGCCAGTTTTCCGAGCCTCATTACGTTGAAAATTTCGTGCAGAGTATTTTCGACGTTCTGCCGGACCGCTTCGGCAAGACGCTGGTGGTGGGCGGCGACGGACGCTATTTCAACCGCCCCGCGATTCAGACCATCGTGCGCATGGCCGCGGCCAACGGCTTTGGCACGGTGATGGTCGCGCGCGGAGGCATTTTGTCCACGCCAGCAATGTCCGCCGTGATTCGAAAACGCGGCGCTTTGGGCGGCCTGATTCTCTCGGCCAGCCACAATCCGGGCGGCATCGACGGCGATTTCGGTATCAAGTACAACGGAACCAACGGAGGGCCGGCGCCCGAATCGCTGACGGAGAAAATCTATCGCCGCACGCTGGAGCTCGACCGCTATTTCATCGCCGATCACCCTGACATCGACCTGGACCGCGAGGCGTCGTTCGAAATCGGCGGCGCGAAGATCGCGGTGTTCAATCCGCTGAAAGACTACACGGAGCTGATGCAGTCGCTGTTCGACTTCGACGCGCTGCGGGCCTATCTGGCCGGCGGCCCGCGTATGCTTTTCGACGCAATGCACGGTGCGACGGGACCTTACGCGACGCATATTTTCGAGGAGCTGCTGGGCGCGCCCGGCGTCGTCATGCGGGGCAACCCCTTGGAAGACTTCGGCGGAGGCCATCCTGATCCGAACCTGGTTTATGCCGCCGATTTCGTCGCCCAAGTGAACGCCGGCGCCGATTTTGGAGCTGCCTGCGACGCGGATGGCGACCGCAACATGATCCTAGGGCGTAATTTTTTCGTCAGCCCAGGCGATTCGCTGGCAATCATCGCGGAGCACGCCGCGGCGTGCATTCCCGGCTATAAAAACGGTCTCGCCGGCGTGGCGCGATCGCTCCCAACCAGCACCGCCGTGGATCGCGTCGCCGCCGCGGCCGGAATCCGCTGTTATGAAACGCCTACCGGGTGGAAGTATTTCGGCAATCTGATGGACGCGGGACTTTGTACGTTGTGCGGCGAAGAAAGCTTCGGCACCGGGTCGAATCATGTGCGGGAAAAAGACGGGCTGTGGGCCGCCCTGGCATGGTTGCAGATTCTGGCGGCGACGAAGAAGACAGTTGCCGAGGTTGCGCAGGAGCACTGGCGGAAATTCGGGCGCAGCTATTTCCAGCGCCACGATTATGAGGCTTTGGACGGAGCCGCGGCGTCCGCGATGCTGACGGAACTGCGCGCCAAACTGCCGTCGCTACCCGGAGTCGCGGCGGACGACTTCGCGTATCACGACCCGGTGGACCAGAGCGTGACGGAGCGCGCGGGGATCCGCATTGTTTTCCCCGACGGCTCCCGCATCGTGTGCCGTTTGTCGGGTACGGGCACGGAAGGTGCGACGCTCAGGCTTTATTTGGAAAAATTCGAGAAGGAAAATCTGGATCAGGACGTCGCCGAGGCGCTAAAGCCTCTGGCGGGGTACGTTGACGAAGTGCTCGGAATCGAGAAGCGGTTTGGCCGCACGGCGCCCGATGTCGTGACGTAATCTGCGGATTTGCCTGCAAACTGCGGCGTGTCCCCTCAACTGACGCCGGGGGCTGCGTGCCTGGCCCGGGGCGCAAAAAAAGCCGCCCCCTGTTTCCAGGG
>Ga0209698_10001656_pt1 | contig 25646 bp, 27 predicted proteins | sample LitLauG_LLR_2012_FD_187203 | JGI IMG/M metagenome (GOLD analysis project Ga0209698, IMG submission 187203) | Freshwater sediment microbial communities from Pennsylvania, USA - Little Laurel Run_MetaG_LLR_2012 (SPAdes) (version 2) | ecosystem: Environmental > Aquatic > Freshwater > Creek >... | reverse complement strand
ACCCAGATCCTGGGCGGCCGAGGCGGCGGCTTCGGCGGCGGCGGCTTCTCTGGCGGTGGCGGCGGTGGCGGTTTCCGCAGCGGTGGCGGCGGTGACTTCTCCGGCGGCGGCGCCTCGGGCAGCTGGTGAACGCGATGCGGCCCGGCATGCGTTCGGCAAGGACAGCGCAATGATCGCCACCGTCGAATCGACCGGCCCGGGCGGCCGCCGCCAGCCCCGTTGGCGCCGCTGGCTGCGCCACCTGCTCACCACGCCGTACACGGTGCGGCGCGATTTTCCGCTGCGGGTGCTCAAGGCGATCGGCGCCGCGATCGAGCTCGCCGAGGCCGGCCATTCCGGCGAAATCGTCTTCGTGGCCGAGGGCAGCCTGCCCTGGTCGCTGCTGCGTCACAACGGCTCGGTGCGCACGCGTGCCGTCGGCCTGTTCGGCCAGCTGCGGGTGTGGGATACCGAGCGCAACAATGGCGTCCTGCTGTATGTCGGGCTGGCCGACCGCGCGGTGGAGATCGTGGCGGACCGCGGCATTGCCGCGCGGGTCGAGCCGGCCGTCTGGCATCGCATCTGCCAGGATCTGCTCGAACATTGCCGCCAGGGCCGCTTCGAAGCGGGTTCGGTGCAGGCGGTGCGCGACATCGGCGCCCTGCTGCAGCGGGAGTTTGCACTCGCGCCCGGGCAGACCCGGGCCAATGAACTGCCCGACCGGCCGATCGCGCTCTAGTGCGGCGTTGCCGCCCGGTAGAAGGCCCGTCTCGCGGCAAACGTACAATCGGCCTCAGCCAACATCGCACCCTGCGCGCACCGCGCGACGGGGGCCGCCCGTCCACCAAGGAGCCATGCCATGACGATTTCGATGTACACGGCCAGTGTGCCGCGCTTTTCCAATACCCTGAAGAGCCTCTCGGAAATCCTGTCCAAGGCCGAGAAGCATGCCGAGGCGCGCAAATTCGACCCCTCGGTCCTGCTCACGGCGCGGCTCTATCCCGACATGTTCCCGCTGACCCGCCAGGTGCAGATCGCCTGCGACGGCGCCAAGGGCTGCGCGGCGCGCCTGGCCGGCGTCGACGTACCCAAGCACGAGGACACCGAATCCACCTTCGCCGATCTGCAGCAGCGCATCGCCAAGGTCATCAGCTTCATCGAGTCCGTTCCGGCCGACAAGATCGACGGCTCGGAAGAGCGCCGCATCGTGATCCCGGTGCGCAACGAGGAACTGGTCTTCACCGGCCTGCAGTACCTGACCGGTTTCGTCCTGCCGAACTTCTACTTCCACGTCGTGACCGCCTACGACATCCTGCGCCACAACGGCGTGGAACTGGGCAAGCGCGACTTCCTCGGCAAGGTCTGACCCCGTTCCCGCCGCTCCCGCCTGGCGGGCGCGGCAGGGCAGGGCCCGCTCGAAGGGCCTACCCGCCGGGCGCCTTGGCCGCCTTGTCCTGCAGGCGCCCGGCGAATCGCGTGGTGTCGATCACCGTCCGCTCGTGAAAGCCGGCGCCGATCAGGTCGACGCCGTCATGGCACGACACCCGGAAGCGCAGCTTGCGCCCTTCGAGCGCGACCAGTTCGACCTCGGCCGTCACCGTCAATCCGACCGGCGTCGCGGCCAGATGGCTCACGTCGACGTGGGTGCCCAGGGTCTTTTCGCGCTCGTCGAGGAAGGGGCGCACCGCGTCCAGGCAGGTCCATTCGATGAAGGCGATCATGTAGGCCGTTGCCAGGACCGGCGGCATGTCATCGATCCTCTGGAACACGTTGCCCAGGGCCGGCACGGTCATCGCCGGATCGACCCGCAGCCGCTGCGCGTGGCGCAGTCCGGGTTGGAGTTCAGGGCTCATGAGCGTCGGCCTCCTTGGCATCGACCGCGGTTTCAGTAATGCGGCGGTACATCTTCGCGCGGATCGCCCGCGCCCGGCGGCTGTGCCGATTGCAGCTGCGCCCGCAGCGCCGCAACGGCCTGCGCCAGGCGGTCGATCTGCAGCTGCTGGCGATACACCGTGCGATGCAGGACCTCGACCGCGTCGTCGAGATCGGCGATGCGGATCTGCAGGTCGTCGCGGGCCGCATCCGCGGCGTCCGGCGCGCCGCCGGCGGGCTCGGGTGGTTCCATGACTAGGGCGATCGGCCGGTCAGGCCCGGGCGCGCTGGCCGGTGAAGGCGGCCAGCAGGCCGAGTCCGATGAGCGCCGTCCCGCCGGCATATCGGCCGAGGCGCCCGACGGCGCCGCGCGCCAGCCACGGCCGGACGGCCCCGGAGGCGATCGCATAGCCGGTGTCGGTCATGGCGGCAATGAGGACGAAGAGTCCGCCCAGGGCGATCGCCTGCCCGGCTCCGGCGTCGGCCGCCAGGAACTGCGGCAGGAATGCGGCAAAGAAGATCGTGGTCTTGGGATTGAGCAGCGCGACGACCAGGCCATCGAGAAGGATCCGGCGGCGCGGGATCGCCCGCGGCGCGACCGGGTCGGTGGGCCCGGCGGCGGTCGCCGGCGCGCGCAGCGCCCGGATGCCGAGCGCGATGAGGTACGCGGCGCCCAGTACCTTCACGACCACGAAGGCCGCGGCCGACGTCGCGAACAGCGCCGCGAGGCCCAGCGCGGCCACCGTCGCGTTGCCGAAATTTCCCAGCGCGACCCCGGCGACCGACGCGAGTCCGGCGGCACGCCCCAGTGTCGCGCTGCGGGCGACGATGTACATCACCCCGGGCCCGGGCGTGACGGCGAGCACGAAACTCGCCGCAAGAAAGGCGGCGAGCACGGGCAGGGAAGGAAACAGCGATTGCATGGCACGCCTCCGCGGGAGCTCAACGAGCCGGATTGCCTTCGATGCCTGCCGCGCTCGCGGCATGCCGTGCGCATCGGCCGCCGCCTGGTCCGGGACGCGGCCGGCAGCGCCCAGCCGCGATGAATCAGAAAAAACGTCGCGACCATTCTGCCATCGCCCGCCGTGCCATGTACAGCGGCGCTCGCTGCTTGCGGCGCGCGTTCGCCATGGCATCCTTCGCCGCCGCGAGTCGACTTGCCCGCCTTCCCTTCTGCGGCCCCTGCGACAACCGGTAAAATCGTGCCATTGAATGCACCAATGAGCCGGTCGATGCCCGAATGCAAACTGATCGCCGCCGCCGACGGCTTCGCGGCGGCCCGGCGCGTCGATGGGCTTGCCCCCGGCCATCCGCAGGCCCGGCTGCATGGCCACAATTTCGAGGTCGGCGTCTACGCCGAACTGCCGCCCGACTGGGCGCCGTTCCCCGGCGCCGAAGTCTCGGCGTTCGCCGAGCACCTGCGGGGTGCGCTGGCGCCCTTGCGCCACGCCGACCTCAACACTTTGATCGCCCGGCCCAGCGATGGGCGGATCGCGGGCTGGATCGCCGATGCCTTGCGCGGCGGCGGCGCCGCGGGTCGCGCGATGCCGCTGCACATCGCGCTGCGCAGCACGCGCTGGCACGGCGTCGCCCTTGACCGCCACGGCGCGGTTCAGCCCTGGCGCCGCTATGCCTTCGAAGCGGCGCATCGCCTGCCGCGCGTGCCGGCCGACCACAAGTGCGGCCGCATGCACGGCCATGGCTTCGAGGTCGTGCTGCAGACGATCGCGGACGATCGCGCCGGGGCCGACGAGGGCGCGGCGATCGATCTGGCCTGGGCCCCGCTGGCGCGCCAGCTCGAGCATGCCTGCCTCAATGAACTGCCCGGACTGGAGAACCCGACCAGCGAGATCCTGTCGTCCTGGATCTGGGAACGCCTGCAGCGCACCTTGCCCGGCCTGGCACGCGTGACCGTGTTCGAGACCGCATCGTGCGGCGCAAGCTTCGATGGCCGCGACTATCGCATCTGGAAGGACTTCACCCTCGACAGCGCGGTGCGGCTGCGGCGCGCCCCGCCGGGCGACCGGCGCGGCGCGCTGCACGGCCACACCTTCCGTCTGCGCCTGGTGCTGCGCGCACCGCTCGACGCGCTGCTCGGCTGGACCCTGGACTTCGGCGATGTCAAGGAGCGGTTCTCGCCGGTCTTCGCCGCGCTCGACCATCAACCGTTGCAAGAGCTGGCCGGACTCGACGACACCGATTGCGCCAGCGTCGCCGGCTGGATCCTGCGCTCGGCGCGGGCCCGGCTGCCGCAGCTCGACCAGGTCGAACTGCACGAGACCGCCGGTTGCGGCGCCTTGCTGGGCGGGGCCGGCGGCCCGCTGCTGCCGCTCTAGGGCGCCCATGAGCTACGCCGTCAAGGAGATCTTCTACACGGTGCAGGGCGAGGGCCTGAACGCCGGGCGGCCCGCGGTGTTCTGCCGCTTCGCCGGGTGCAACCTGTGGTCGGGCCGCGAGGTCGATCGGGCGAACGCGGTCTGCCGCTTCTGCGATACCGAATTCGTCGGCACCGATGGAACCGCCGGCGGGCGCTACGCCGACGCCGGCGCGCTGGCGCAGCGCATCGCCGCGCACTGGCCCGCGCCGACCGCCAGCCGGCTGGTCGTCCTCACCGGCGGCGAACCGCTGCTGCAGGTCGATGGTCCGCTGCTCCAGGCGCTGCACGAGCACGGCTTCGAGATCGCCCTGGAAACCAATGGCACCATTGCCGTGCCGGCCGGCGTCGACTGGATCTGCGTCAGCCCGAAGGCCGGCGCGCCGCTGCTGCAGCGGCGCGGCCATGAACTCAAGCTCGTCTTCCCGCAGGAAGGGTTGCCGCCGGAGTCGCTCGAGTCGCTCGACTTCGGCCATTTCCTGCTGCAACCCATGGACGGCCCGGACGCCGCGCGCAACACGGCCGCGGCGCTGGCCTACTGCCAGGCGCACCCGCGCTGGCGCCTGAGCGTGCAGCTGCACAAGGTGCTGGGCGTGCGCTAGCGCCGCGGCACGACGGCAGCATGACGGGCACGGGCGATTCGTGTATGCTGTGCTGGCTTTCGTTGAAGTTTCGTGTCTGTCCTTCGATTTTTCCTGACCCCCCCGCAGTCCATCGCGGCCGCGCTCTCGGGTTTACTCCCAGGTTCACGTTTCTTGATCGTTTGCCGGTGGCGGGACGTTCCCGCGACCGAAGAAATACCATGACTTTTCAAGGAATGTGAAAATGGAACAAGGTACCGTGAAGTGGTTCAATGACGCCAAGGGTTTCGGATTCATCACGCCGGAAGACGGCAGCAAGGATCTGTTCGCCCACTTCTCCGAGATCCGCAGCGAAGGTTTCAAGTCGCTGAGCGAAGGGCAGCGCGTCGAGTTCGCCGTGAAGCAGGGCCCCAAGGGCGCGCAAGCGGCCGACATCAAGGTCATCTGAGGCCGTCCATTCGGCAGCAGTGAAAAGCGCGGCCGCGAGCCGCGCTTTTTTTCGTCCGGCCGCGCAGGGCGCCGGCGGTCGCGCCGAACCTGCGCAGCGGGCGATCAGCGGGCCGGTGCGGCGGCCGGCACCCGGCCGGCATGGCCGAACACGTATTTCATCGCGTCGCCGATCGTACCGGCCCACACCGACCAGTCGTGCGCGCCATGGACGATGCGCAGTTGCGCCGGCTGGCCGTCGCGTCGCAGGCGCAGGTAGAACCGGGTCGCCTCCTGCTCGATCCCGAACGGATCGGCGTCGCCCGAATCGATGAACATGGCGACCGGCAGCCTGCGCGCCAGGTAGGCGTTCCACAGCGCCGGGTAGTTGTATTCCTTCCAGATGGCCGGAACGAAGTTCGCGGCCCCGAACACGCCGGCCTTGCGCGCGGCGGAATGTTCGGGCGGCAGCGGGTCATAGATCGCCGGCGACAGCAGCGCGGCGGCGGCGAAGCGTTCGGGGTAGCGCAGTGCAAGGCGCATCGCGCCGTAGCCCCCCATGGAGTATCCGCCCACGACCCGGCCGTCGCGCCGGGCGAGCGCGCGCCAATGCTGTTCGACGTCCGGGATCAGATCCTCGATCAAGGCCGATTCCATCCTCACCTTGCGATCGACATACCAGCTCGTGCCGCCATCGGGCATGACGATGAGGCAGGGCGGAATGTCGCCGGCGGCGATCAGCGCGTCGGCGGTCTGCTGGATGTGCCCATCGCGTACCCAGCTGCCGCGGTCGTCGCCATTGCCGTGGAGCAGATACAGCACCGGGTAGTCCCGCGTCGCCGACTCGTAGCCGCTGGGCAGGTAGATGTCGTAGGTCCAGTCCTGCTGCAAGGCCCGCGAGGCGAAGCCGCGGCTCACGATCCGGCTCGCCGCGGCATTGCCGGCGAGCGCCAGAAGCGTGATCGCGACAGCCAGCAGGACGCAGCGGCGGGCGGATCCCGGGCGGCTCATCGCCGGACCGCGCCCGGGGATGGCGCCCGGGCAGGCCGGCCGGCGAGCGGCGACGTCACGCAAGCTTCGGCTGTCCCTGGGACGATGCGCTTCGCGCCGGGCCCTCGAGCGGCTCGGCCGCCGGCCAGCTCGCCGCCAGGCTTTCGGGCGCGGCCGGGCGACCGAAAAGATAACCCTGGAAATGGTTGCAACCGAAGGAGAGCAGCAGCGCCCGCTGTTCCTCGGTCTCCACGCCTTCGGCGATCGTCTCGAGTCCGAGGCTGTGCGCCATCGCGATGATGGTCCGGACGATGGCCTGGTCGCTGGCATCGTGGACGACGTCGCGCACGAACGACTGGTCGATCTTGAGCTGGTCGAGCGGCAGCCGCTTGAGGTACTGCAGCGACGAGAAACCGGTACCGAAGTCGTCCAGCGCCAGCCGCACGCCGAGGCGCTTGATGGCGGTCAAGGTCGCGATCGCCTCCTCGATGTCGTCGAGGAACAGGCTTTCCGTCGGCTCGAGGACCAGCCGCCGCGGCTCGATGCCATGGCGCCGGACGGCATCCTCCAGGTGCGCGACGAAGTCGGCCGCCCGGATCTGCACGGCGCTGACGTTCACCGAGACCGAGAGCGCCCGCGTACGCTCGTCCTGGCTCCAGGCGGCGAGCTGCGCGCAGGCGGTCTCGATCACCCAGCGCCCGATCGGCACGATGAGCAGCGTCTCCTCGGCCAGCCGGATGAATCCGCCGGGCAGGATCAGCCCTGCCTCGGGATGCTGCCAGCGCAGCAGCGCCTCGAATCCGGTGGCGCGGCGGGCGCTGTCGACCTGGACCTGGTAATGGAGCAGGAACTGATTCCCGGCCAGGGCGCCGCGCAAGGCGCTTTCCAGGGCCGCGCGATGATTGATGCTCTCCTGCATGGCGGGATCGAAGACCCGCAGCGTGTTGCGCCCGGCCTGCTTGGCCTGGTACATCGCGATATCCGCCTGCTTGACATGCTCTTCCGCCGAATGGCTCTGGCTGAAGAACGTGGCGCCGATGCTGGCCGTGCTGCGGTAGGCGTGCGCCCCGAAATGGTCGGTCCGGTCCAGTGCCGCGAGGATCTTGGCGGCGACGCTCTCCATCTGGCCGGCGGCTTCCGCGGCCAGCGGACTGAGGTCCGAAAGGATCACGACGAATTCGTCGCCACCCAGGCGCGCGACGCTGTCGCCCTTGCGCATGCAGTCGAGCAGGCGCTTGCCGACCCGCTTGAGCAGCAGGTCGCCGACCGCGTGGCCCAGCGTGTCGTTGATGCTCTTGAAATTGTCCAGATCGATCAGCAGCAAGGCGCCGCTCTTGGCGCCGCGAACGTTGGCGGTGATGGCCTGCTGCAGGCGGTCGAGCATCAGCCGGCGGTTGGGCAGGTTGGTGAGTGCGTCGTAATAGGCCAGACGCTCGACCTCCTGCTCGGCGGCCTTGCGCAACGTGATATCGCGCGACGAGCAGAACAGCACCGGCTTGCCGCCCAGGTCCAGGGCGAGGCTGCTGATCTCGACGTCGAACCGGGTGCCGTCCTTCCTGCGGTGGACGGACTCGAACTGGGCCCGCAAACGGTTGGCGAAGGCGTGCACCAACCGCGCGCGCAGGTCGCTCTCATCCAGGCGGTCGTCCCACTGCCAGACGCGCATGCCGACGAGTTCGCCGCGCGAGTAGCCCAGCATGGTGCAGAACGAGTCGCTGGCCTCGAGCAGGGTGCCGTCCGCGTCCAGGATATGGATGCCGTCGCTGGCGTTGCGCAGGATCGCGAGATTCTTCTCGCTCTCGCGCAGGAGCACGCCCTCGACGCGCTTGCGCTCGGAGATGTCGCGGCTGATGCACAGGAGCAGCGGCTGGTCGTCCATCTCGACGCGGCGCGCGCTGATCTCGACCGGGAAGGCCGAACCGTCGCGGCCGATCCGCGACGACTCGAAGGTCACGCTCTCGTGCAAAGCGACCACGGCGCAGCGCCGCAGCACCTGATCGGCGTGCTCCGGCAGGCACAGGTCCGCCAGGCGCCGGCCCAGGAGTTCGCGTTTGGATCGGCCCAGCCGCTCGTGGGCCGCACGATTGAGGTCGATGATCCGGCCCTCGAGAGAGAGGAGTTCGATGCCGTCGCTGACCGATTCGAAGATGTTGGTGAACTTCGCGTTCGCTTTTTCGATGTTCTCGTACGGCCGGTCGATGGCCTCGGCGACGATCGCGCGGTAAATGAACAGGTAGCCCACGACCTTGTAGATGTGGCCCAGCAGGTTGTACGGCCCGGTCATCGTGGTGTAGACGGTCAGGTAGATCTCGCTCATGGCGATCGCGCAGACCGCCCCCAGGAGCAGGACCGGGTCGAACGACTGCGGCGCGCGCAGTTTCCCCAGCAAAGCCGCCGCCGTCGCCAGGCTGAGCCCGATCACCAGGTACTCGACCGTCTTCTTGAAGGGCGTGAGGCCCGCCCCGGAGACGAAGGTGTCGGGCAGCCACGGCTGGTGGACGATGACCACCCAGTTCGCCAGTGCGACGGCGCACAGCGCGCCGCCCAGCAGGGCGTAGCGCGTGCGCGGGTTCGCCGGCTTGGCGGCCGGCCGCAGCACGAGGAGCAGCAGGCTCGACGAGGCGATGAGCCGTGCGGCAAGCCAGAAATTGAGATGCTTCTGTGCGTCGTTGGGCGTTCCGAAATCGGGCATGCCGACGTAGGACGCCATGTGCGAGAAATCCAGTGCGCCGACGGTCAGGAAGGCGCAGGCCAGGACCAGGACATTGCGCGACACCTCGCGGCCGCTCGAGTTCCAGCCGACCGCGAACACCATCAGCGAGATGACGATCGAGATCGTCTCGAGCAGGGTATGCAGCGACAGGTAGTTCGCGACGTCGGCGGCCGGCCCGCCGACGGGCAGCCAGAGGGTGCCCAGTTGCACCCCGGCCAGTGCGGCGAGGATCGTCAGTGTGGAGCGGAGCTCGCGACGGTACGGCGGATACCGGCGCAGCGCACCGGCCGCGCCGGACGGCGCGGCACTCGCCGTGGCTGCCACGGTCGCCGGCGGGCGTCCGCCATCGTCGCGGTCGTCGCTTGCTTTCATGCGCCTCTTGCGCGGTTGCGCCCTGACGGATGGAACGATGCGGCAAGGCCTGAAGGGATCCGCCGGATTGCCGCTTGTTCCGGCCAGTGGTCAAACGGCTGGATCCGGCCGCAAATGTGTCACTTATATCCCTATCCACGCCTGCAATGGATGATTTTCGTCATCCGGCGCCGAACCCTTGAGCCGATGCCGTCGCGCCGGAATGGCCGAAAATCCGCTTTCCGGGAGTGGCGCGCCCGTGGCGGGCAATCGGTAGCGCTCTGCAATCCTTTTCTGGCCGGGCCGGCGCGAGCCGGATCGATCAGTGCGGCCCGCCCGCCGCCTCGATCATCTGGTGCACGTCCTGCGTCATCACCGCCAGAAACCCGACCAGGCCGACATAGGCCGCGCCGTAGGAGAACCGTTGCTCGTTGCTCACCCCGTAATACGCGACATTTTCCGGCGCGGTGGGGTCGTAGCGCCAGGCCCGCATGAGTTGCGGCAAGGCCAGCACGGCCATCATGATGAGCACCGGGCTGGGACGGTACAGGAACAGGGCCACCAGGATCGGCGCGCCGAGCAGCCAGATCCGCGGGCTCAGTACCGCCGTGATGCGGCCGCCGTCGAAGGGCGACAGCGGGATGAGGTTGAAGAGGTTGATGAAGAATCCGGCGTACGACAGCGCCAGCAGCATCGGGCTGTCTTCGTTGCGCGCCGCGAAGTAGCAGGCCAGCGCGCCCAGCGTGCCCAGCAGGGGTCCGGCCAGGCCGACATAGGCCTCGGTCTCGACATTGTGCGGCAGGTCCTTCATCTGGATCCAGGCGCCGACAAACGGAATGAAGGTCGGCGCACCGACGGCCAGGCCACGCTGGCGCGCGGCCAGGAAGTGGCCCATCTCGTGGACCAGGATGAGCAGCACCAGGCCGGCGGCAAATGTCCAGCCGTAGAAAATGGCGTACACGGCGACCGACAGCAGCATCGAACCGCCGGTGATCAGGACCTTGCCCAGCTTCCCCGTGAACAGCAGGGCGAGCAGGATCTTCATGCGCCGGGCGCCGGGGGCGGCGGCGGTGCGTCGGACGGGCGCGCCGACGCATCGGCCGCGGCATTGCCGGGTGCGATCCCGTGTGCGCTTCCAGCTGCGTTCCCGGGTGTGTTTGCGGGTGCATTCGCAGCTGTATTCCCGACTGCATCCGCCGGCGCACCGACGGGCGCGGCCGCCGCCGTCGGCGATCCCGCGCCTGCGCCTGAAGCGCCGGCGGCCGCGCCCGACGGCGAAGGCGCCTTCTTGCCCAGGCCCAGCATCTTGCGCAGCACCAGGCCGCCGCCTGCCAGGGCGACGAGGATCACCTTGGCGAATTTCACGACAAAGGCCGCGATGATCGCGATCAGCCCGATCTTCTTGGCCGCGACCCCGGCGACCAGCGCCGCCAGGCCGAACTCGGCGACGTGATCGGTGGTGGAATTGAAATCGGCATAGCGCTTGCCGGGGCCGAACGTGAGATTGTCGAGCAGCAAGGCGGTTGCCGGGCGCAAGGCGGCAACGCGATTCTTGTCGGTCACCAGGGTCATCGTCATGTAGCCCTCGCGCCCCAGCACCAGGGTGCGGTAGTTGACGCCCTCGACCGCGCCGGGCGCCGCGTCCTTGTCGCGCGAGGCGATCGACCACACGAGCTGGTGCTTGTCGGCCTGGTAGTGCGGCGCTTCGACCCAGCCCGTGACTTCCACCGGCGCAATGCCCATGGCCACCCGCCGCTTGTTGCCTTCCTCGGTGCCGTCGCGCACATCCTGCAGCAGCTCGTCGGATTTCCAGTCCTTGGCGTCGTCGTCCTTGATGTAGCCCTTGGACTCGAAGCTCAGCAGGTAGAACGAGGACGGGTCTTCGCCGCCCAGCGGCACGACCATGCCCTGGAATCCCGAACCCACCGAATTGCCCATCGCGCGCATCACCCTGCCGCCCTCCGTGGCCGGGATGAAGCCGAACTTCTCCGGCAACTGCAGCGAACCCTGGTCGCCGAGCTTGATCGAGGCCGGACCACGCTGCAGCGCCTTGCCGGCCGCTTCCATCGCGGCCCGCAGCTCGGCCTCGAGCTTGGCCCGCGGCGAGCTGTCCGGCGCGACGCTGCCCGGAGCGCCGCCTGGCGGTGCGCCGGGCGGCGCATCGGCGGCGCGCGCGACCGTGCCGGCGAAGCAGAGCGCGGCAGCGGCCAGCAGGCCTGCGGCGGTTGATCGATCCATGGCAGCCCCTCGGAGACGGCAGTCGGCCGCATTAGGCCAGTCGCGGCCAGGGGCGTCAATCCGGAAGCCGGACCGCTACCCGGGTTGGGCGAGCGCCAGCTTGACGCGCTCGGGTGTCATCTGCAGCCGGAACCGCCGGGTGCCGGTCGCGTCGAATACGGAATGGGCGACCGGCGCGCCGGACGGATCGACCCTGCCGTCCCATTGCGCAGGGCAAGCCGATCGAACCGTTCCAGCGCGCCTGCGCCGCCTATTTCGTGCCCCCGTGGCGGGCGGCCTGGTCGAGGTACGCAGCAAAGAAGCGGCCCACGCGTGCTTCGTATTCCGTCGTGGCGTAGGCATGCAGGTCGACGTGGCCGGCTCCGGGCACGATCCATAGCTGCTTCGGAGAATTGACCGCCGCGAAGATCCGGCTGGCTTCCTGAGGTGTGGTGTGGCGATCCTCGGAGCCGTTCATGATGAGGATCGGGGACGACAGCGAGCGGATCGCTTCGATCGGATGCAGATCGTGCGGCGAAACGCCGGCGCGCAACGGCAGCTGCGCCAGCAGGAGCGGCGACGGCCAGGGTCCAAGAGGGCCGAGCGCGTTTCGCATGCGGTCATCCGTCGCCTCCTCGATCGTCGGGTACATGGATTCGAGCACGACGGCATCCAGCGCGTCCGGCAGATGCGCCAGGACGACTGCGGCCGCGCCCATCGACGAACCGATGACGCCGACCGGCAGGCCGGGTGCGCGCCGATGCAGATCGCGAATCGCCGCCTCGACCGCCGCGGCCTCATGCGCGCCGGAGGTGATCCGGTCACCGTCGCTCTCGCCGTGGGACGGCAGGTCGATCAACATCGTGGAATAGCCCCGCGCGCGCAGGAAGGGCACGCGGCCCGCGATCTGGCGCCGATCGGCGCGTACCCCATGCAGCAAGAGGACGGTTCCCCTCGGCGATTCCGTTGCCACGAACCACCCGAACACGCGCCTGCCGTCGGTCGTGGTCAGCGCCACATCGACCGCGCCCCAATCGGCCGGCGCCGCACCGACCCGCGCGCGGGCCGGTGCGCTGAGAAGTTCGCCGACACCGACGGCGCCCGCAACGGCAACGACGAGCAGGCCCGTCCCGGCCAGGATGACCCGGCGCCCCCGGAAGCCCCATAGAGCAGATCGGGCGTGTCGCCCTTCCGCCGATGGGATCCGGATTCCTCGCATCTGCTGCATCCACCGAATGGTGCGGGTGGTACGCGCCGAGGCGTCACCTTTCCAAACTGCTGCGCGTCAGGTGCAACCCTGGGTAGCGAATTCCGATACGACGCGACCAATCCGCGCCTTCCCGGAAAGCGTTCCTCAAGGGCTTGCCTTTCCGCCAGCCTGCCGTTCGGATTCCGACGCTGCAGATCCGCCGGGGTCGAAGTGGGCGGCGTAAGGGCGAGGGCAACCCAATCCGTGGGCGGGAATGGTGGTCGACCTGCGCGAGGAGTGCGTCCCGACGCATCGGGGTTCTTGCCCGCTCTGTGGCGGTGGGCTACTGTCTCTCAACGGCCACAACCCGTCTTTACTGCACCCGTGCAGGGCTACCCAAAGCGGTCGAGAGCAGGCGGCCGCTACGGGACATTGGATCGCACGAGTTCGGAATTGCGTTGACCAGTGGTCCTTGGCGAGTTGGGATGGCGGATGGGGCCGAAGGGCGGGCGCGGTCAAGGCGAACCCTGGAGAAGCCCATGTGGACTCAACGTTCGTTACTCATCGCAATGATATGTATCACTGTCTCGCTGATGGGCTGCCAGACCATGCGTCCACTGACTTTGGCAAGCCGCGATTCGGTCGAGCTCAATCATTGGCTAGCGCCGAATGACAAGGTGCGGGTATGGATGCACGATGGCCAATCTCTTGATTTGACATTGACGTCCGTTGAGCCAGATGCTTTGGTAAGCGGCGACAAGCGGATCCAGCTTAAGGATATTGACCGCATCGAGCGGAAAGAATTTAGTGAAGTGCGCACGTCACTGTTGGTCATCGCGATCGTATTCGGCGTCTTGGTTCTCGGAATCGCGTATGCGGCGGGCCACAGCGGAGTTGGAATACCTTAGGGCAGCCCACATTGAATACTTGAGTATTCTGTTCTGGGTATCGTAGGCATACACGAGCACTTCCGGGAAGCGAACGAATTCGTACGCCGGCTCGTGGTTGTCTGTAGACGCCGGGCGGGTCTGGTTTCTGACGGTAGACTTCTCGCGATGGACGATGACCGGTAATCGGAGACGCGCCGATGGTTTTGGGCCGCCATATCCACCCGGCTCGGATCCTTCATCTCCTTGAATCACTCGATGGGTGTGCGCCGTGATGAACCCATGCCCGGATTCGTTTCCCACTTTGATCAAGAGACCCAGCGCCTTCCTGCCCATTGCGATGTCGATCGCCGCTCTGCTGTTGCTTGGCATCGTCGCCGCATCGCAGGGCCTCGCCAGGGCGTCCGATGAAGGGGCCGTCGCCCACATCTGGCAATTGCTCATGGCGGGGCAATTGCCGCTCCTGGTCTATTTCCTGATTCGATGGCTGCCGCGCTTGCCCCGACCCGCGGTTTGGGTCGTCGCGCTGCAAGTCGCGGCGGCGACTGCAGCGATGGCGCCGATCTACGTCCTCGGACTTTAGATGGCGTTCGCCTCCTGCGACGCCTTATTTTGGTGATCATCGGTAACATGACGCCGCGGATACTCCACGCTGACGTCACAGATGCCGTGGTCGGGGCGTCGCACGAATGAAGCTCCGCAGCGGGGGCGGTTTTTGAAAACCATCGGGCTTATCGGCGGCATGAGTTGGGAATCGACCGTTCCCTACTACCGCATCATCAACGAAACCATCAAATCACGCCTGGGTGGATTGCATTCGGCCAGGATCGTTCTTTACAGCTTCGATTTCCACGAGATCGAGGAGCTACAGCGGTCCGGTGATTGGGATGCCGCTGCACGCATGTTGGCCGATGCAGCAAGATCAATCGAAGCGGCCGGTGCGGAATGTATTGTGCTGTGCACGAATACCATGCACAAGGTCGCCTCGCGCATCGAGGCGGCGGTCTCGTTACCGCTCCTGCACATTGCCGACCCCACCGGAGCGGAGATCCGCAAGGCCGGCTGCTCCAAGGTTGGCCTGCTTGGCACGAAGTTCACAATGGAACAATCGTTCTACCGAGAAATATTGGAGCAACGCTTTGGCCTTGGCGTTATTGTTCCACCCGAGATGGACCGGGCGCTCGTTCACCGCGTGATCTATGAAGAACTTTGCCTCGGTGTCATTTCTGGTGGCTCACGTACGGAGTATCGGCGGATTATGGAGAACCTTGCCGCCCAGGGAGCCCAGGCGATCATTCTTGGATGTACCGAGATTTCGCTGCTCGTGGGCCCTCAGGACTCCCCGGTTCCTCTTTTTGATACAACGGCAATTCACGGTCGAGCGGCGGCGGAATTTGCGCTTGCCGCGTGATTGCCGATTCGAGTGCGGCGTATTCGATTCGATGGTTCTGGAACCGACGCGGCCGGTACGATTGCGATCTTCAAGCGCACGAGATGCCCCATCCCGCGATGAATCCCGGTCCATCGAAGTCTCGAACCCGGCTCGTCATGGCGGGAATTTCCTACGCGCTCATCGTGTTCCTCGCCGGCTTCTGCTTCGGCGCCGTGCGCGTCCTCATGGTTGTCCCCCGCCTGGGCGAGACCATGGCCGTCCTCATCGAAGTGCCGCTGATGCTGCTGGTCAGTTGGATGGTCGCGCGTTGGTGTACGGCGAGATATTCCGTAGACAACCGCTTGTTCGATCGGGCGTTGATGGGTAGCGTTTCATTTGTCGCGCTCATGATCCTGGAGTTGGGCGTTGGCGTTGTCGTGTTCGGTCGATCGCTGCAGCAGTGGGTGCTTGCATTTGGAAAGACTCCAGGAATCATCGGCCTCGCGGCGCAAGTTTGCTGCGCCATCCTCCCCATTGTGCAGATTCGCCGCTCCTGATCCCTCCGATCCATGATCATTGCGCTTCCCTCGTGGCGACGTCGCGGCCGGCTCATATCCCGATCTGTGCGCGCGGTGGAATCGAGAAAACCTCTTTGCGGCGCACGGCGCGCCCGTCGATCGCCGGAATGTCGAGGCTTGGCGGGATCGCCGGGTGGTTCATAGGTGCCCCGAGTGCCTGCTGGACGCATCTTTCCGACCCTCGTCGCGGCCGCCTTCGGCCTCGGCTGCCTGGTGTTCGGCGCCGTGGCCTTCCTGCGCATCGACGGCGACGAGCGGCGCACCGAAGCCAGGATCCAGGCCATAGAAGCGGGCGCGGTCGCGTCCGAGACGCTCATCGTGCGCAGGAAGTACGTGAACCCGGGAAAAAGCGGCCTGCCGCACATCGTGTTCTACAGCGAGACCCGGCCGAAGATCGACATCGCCGCCACCCGGGATTACTTCAACAGCGTCAACATCGGCGACGCGGTACGCGGATACCATTTTGCCGACGGCGACGTCCTCCTCGGCAATCAGCCGCCGGATTCGGGTGCGGGGAAGTGGTTTCTGCTGGGCCTCGCCGTCCTGATGGGTGGGTCGGTACTGGCCTTGGCGCGGTCGGCGGCACGCATGCCCGGCAAGTAGATTCGAGCCTGTGCCAGGGCGGGCTTCGCAAATCTCCTTATCCCATGGCGCGCCCGCGCCGGTGCTACGCTCGGTCTGACGAATTTGCCGCTCGCCAATCATCATCCGACCGACGCGCCGGCTCGCCGTCACGCCGGGTCCCATGCCATGAAGATCGATTTCGTTTCCGACGTCGCCTGTCCCTGGTGCGTGGTCGGCCTGTATTCGCTCGAGCAGGCCCTGGCGCGCATCGGCGGGCAATGGCCGATCGAGCTGCATTTCCAGCCCTTCGAACTCAATCCGGACATGGCGCGCGAAGGCGAAGACGCGTTCGAGCACCTGTCGCGCAAGTACGGGGCGTCGCCCGAGCAGCTCGCCCAGGGCCGGCGCACGCTGGTCGAGCGCGGCGCGGCACTGGGGTTCGCCTTTGGCGAGCGCCGCCGTGTCTGGAACACCTTCGACGCCCACCGCCTCATGCACTGGGCCGGGCTGCAGGGGCGGGCCCGCGAACTCAAGCACGCGCTGCTGCGCTCCTATCACGGGCGAGGCGAGAATCCCGCGGAATCGGCCGTCCTGCTGCGCTGCGCGCAGGAGGCCGGACTGGACCAGGCCGCCGCCCGCGAGGTGATCGAATCCGGGCGCTATGAGCAAGAGGTGCGACAAAGCGAGGCGCATTTCCAGCAGCTGGGCATCCAGGCCGTGCCCTCGGTCATCATCGATGACCGCCACCTGGTCCAGGGTGGCCAGCCGGTGGAAGTGTTCGAGCAGGCGCTGCGCCGGCTGGCCGGTGCCGTCTAGGCCCATTTCGCGGACGAGGCGCTGCCGATCCGGGCGTTACAGGCCATTCAGCACCGGCACCCGGGTCAGCCGGCCTTGCGCTCGCGGATCGGCGTGGCGAACCGGTAGTCGATGTCCCAGGGAAAATACACCCACTTGTCCTGCTCGAACTCGCGCACGTAGGTGTCGACCAGCGGCCGCCCCATCGGCTTCGCATACAGGGTCGCGAAGTAGGCATTGGGCAGGCGGTCGCGCACCGCGCGCGCGGTCTTGCCGGTATCGACCAGATCGTCGATGAGCAGCCAGTCGCGCCCGTCGCCCTCGACCGTCTTGAGCCAGTGCAGATCGCCCTGGACCCGGGCGTCGTCGCCCGCGCCGGCGGCGCTGTAGCTCACCACGCAGATCGTGTCGATCAGGCGGATGTCGAGTTCGCGCGCGACGAGCGCCGCGGGCACGAGGCCCCCTCGGGTGATCGCGATGATGCCTTTCCAGTCGCCGCGCTCGTTCAGGCGGCTGGAGAGGTAACGCGCATCGCGGTGCAGCTCCGGCCAGGAGATCACCACCTGGTCATGGAACGGGTTGGTGCCCTCCGATTCGCTTGCCACGCCGGCGCTCCCCCGACCGCAGCCGGGGCCGGATGGCCGGCAGACCCGCGGTACCGGCCGGATTATGGCGCGGTCCGCCGATCGGCGTTCAGCCGCGCGTCGCGCAGTCGAGCTCGCCGCGGCAGCGTGCCTTGGTCGAGCGGATCGCATCGACCAGGAAGTCGGCGTCGTAGGCCCGCAGCAGGTGCCCGTGGCGGGTACGCAAGTAGGCCCGCAGGCGCTCTTCCTCGGCCGGAATGGACTGCAGTTCGGTCCAGGTCTTTTCGTCCCAGTGCCAGCCCAGGTCCAGCTCGCCGAATGCCAGGTTGAAGGCATGGCGCTCGGCGTCCTGCTGGCGGGCCGCCGGGTCTTGCTGCGGGGTGTGCATGGGCATCCTCCTTGGTCCGCGGCCGCGCCGTGCGCGGATCCGTTCGATGGGTCTACGGTAGGCGCCTGAAATCATAAAATCCAATTAAACTTATCGATCGTATGTATACATAAAAAGTTATGGTTTCGTGCGGCCCCCGGGATCGCGGTGAACGATGAAGAACGCCACGCAAAGGCAGTTGCGGGTCTTCGAGGCGGTGGCGCGCCACCTGAGCTATTCGCGCGCCGCCGAGGAAATGCATCTCTCGCAGCCCGCCGTCTCCACGCTGGTGCGCCAGCTCGAGGGCCATGCCGGCTTGCCGCTGTTCGAGCAGCTGGGCAGGAAGGTCTACATGACGCCGGCCGGCAGCGAAATGCTGCGCCACGCGCGCGCCGTCATCGACCAGCTGCGCCAGGCCGAGGACGCGATGGCGCAGCTCCAGGGGGTCTCCGGCGGCACGCTGAAGATCGCCGTGATCAGCGCCGGCGACTACTACTTTCCGCGCCTGCTTGCCGAATTTCGCCGGCGCAATCCCGGCGTGCAGCTCGAACTGTCGGTGCACAACCGTGCCGAGCTGCTGCTGCACCTGGCCGGCAACCTGACCGATCTTGCGGTGATGGTCCGCCCGCCCGAAGAGCTCGATACGATCGCCGAGTCCTTCGCGCCGCACCCCTACGTGATCGTCGCGCCGCCGGACCACCCGCTGGTCCGCCGGCGCCGCATCCCGGTGGCGGACCTGCTCGAGCAACCCTTCCTCATGCGTGAGCGCGGCTCCGATACCTGGAACAGCATGCGCGAGGCCTTCGGCGCGCGGTTCAGCCGCTTGCGGCCGGCCATGGAGATCCGCAGCACGGAAACCATCAAGCAGGGCGTCATCGCCGGTCTGGGCATCGCCTTCCTGTCGGCGCACACGCTGGGCAACGAGCGCAGGCTGGGCCAGCTGGCCGTGCTCGACGTGGTCGGCTTTCCGGCGATGTTCGGCTGGTACGTGGTGCACCTGCGCAGCAAGCGCCTCCCGGCCGCGGCGCTGGCCTTTCGCCGCTTCCTGCTCGACGAGGCCGCCGACCACATCGCGCGATGGTTCGAACCGCTGCAGGCGCCGGCCGGCGCGGCCCGGCGGCGTACCGCGCCCGCGCCGCGGCGCGCCTGATGCCCGCACCCGCGCCGCGGCGCTCCCGAGGACCGCGCGCGGCTCAGGCGCCCAGGCGGTTGCGCAGCTCGCCGATGCCCTCGATGCGCACGCAGACCGTCGCGCCGTCCTTCATCGAACCGACGCCAAGCGAGGTGCCGCAGGCGATGACGTCGCCGGGCAGCAGGCTCATGTCGCCAGAGATGGCGGCGACGATCTGCTGCGGCGTGAAGATCATGTCGGCAAGCGGATAGTTCTGCCGCTCGCCGTCGTCGACCGTGGTCACCACGTGCGCCGACCTCCAGTCCAGGGTGCTGGCGATGCCCGGCCCGATGCAGCTGTAGGTGTCGGAACCCTTGGCGCGCGTCCACTGGGCGAAATTCGGGTCCTCGTCGAGCAGCTGGGCGCTGGTGACATCGTTCACGCAGGTGTAGCCGAAGATGTAGGCGTCGGCCTCCTCCGGCGTCACCTCGCGGCAGCGCCGCCCGATGACGATGCCCAGCTCGCCCTCGAAGGCGATCTTGCCGGCGTAGCGCGCCGGCCGGCGGATCGCTGCGCCGCTGCCGATCGCCGAGCTGCCGGGCTTGATGAGGAACAGCGGGTGCACCGGCGCGGCCTTGCCCAGCTTGGCGCCCAGCGCATGGAAATTGTTCCACAGCGCGACCACCTTGCTCGGTTCGCACGGGCACAGCAGCTGCACGCCGCCCAGCTCGAACGTGCGGCCGGTCGCCGACTTCTCGCCGAAGAGCGCGCCGCGGTATTCGGCGATGCGCGTGCCCTCCAGCGTGCCGAAGCCTTCGACGCCGTCGGCGAGGTAGCGGATCCAGTTGGCCATGTTCGATTCCCGATTCGTTTGCGCCGGCCGCGGCGCGGTCTCAGTGCGCCGCCGGCGCACCGCCCGCGGCCGCCGCCTGGCGCTCTTCTTCCATCGTCTTGGCCAGCAGCTTGGTCAGGGCGTAGACCGCGTCGATGTGGGGCGTCGGCGTGTCGGTCAGGCGGGCCAGTTCGACCACCGAGCCGACCAGCGCGTCGACTTCGGGTGCCCGTCCGGCCTCGACATCCTGCAGCATCGAGGTCTTGTGCCGGCCGACCTTCTCGGCGCCGGCGATGCGCTTCTCGAGCGAGACGCGGAAAGTGATGCCGAGCCGTCCGGCCACTTCCTGCGCTTCGGTCATCATGTTCGCGGCCAGGCTGCGCGACAGCGGGTACTGGCAGATGTCGACCAGGGTCGAGCGCGCCAGCGCGCTGATCGGGTTGAAGGTCAGGTTGCCCCAGAGCTTGAGCCAGATCTCGGCGCGGATGTTGTCAAGGATGGGCGACTTGAAGCCGGCGCGGGTGAAGCATTCGGAGACGCGCTGCACCCGCTCGCTGCTCGAGCCGTCCGGCTCGCCCACCGGGAAGCGGTCGCCTTCGACGTGCTGGATCACGCCCGGCGCGACCAGCTCCGAGGCCGGGTAGACCACGCACCCGATGACCCGCCGGCCGGGGATGTGGGTCGCGACCAGGCCATGCGGATCGACGCTGTTGACGATCTTGTTCTCCAGCTCGCCGCCGTGCTTGTGGAAGTACCAGTAGGGGATGCCGTTCTGCATCGGCACCACCACCGTATCCGGACCGAACAGCCGCGGCACCTGCAGCGCCACGTCGGCGACCTGATGGGCCTTCATGCCCAGGACCACCATGTCCTGTGCGCCGGCCTCGTCGTAGTCGTTGGTCGCACGGACGTTGCGCGCCACATGCTCGGTGCCGTCCTGCATGATCAGCTTCACGCCGTTGCGCCGGATGGCGTCCAGGTTGGCGCCGCGCACGATGAAGGTGACGTCCTCCCCGGCCAGGGCCAGCTTGACGCCGACGTAGCCGCCGATGGCGCCGGCGCCGATGATCGCGATTTTCATGATGGCCTCGATTCCGCGTAAGCAGTGGTATACCGGTGCCCGCCGGGTCGCGCCGCGGCCGCGGCCGCGGCGACCCGGCGCAGCGCAAGAGGGCTGGCGGGCTTGCGCCCGCCAGCCCTGGCGGACCCATTCGGCGCCGAAGCGCCCCGCGCTAGAACTTGTAGTTCACGCCCACCGACAGCGCCTTCGGGTGGCAGCCGCCCCAGGTCGTGTTGCCGGCGCTCGAATAGTCGATCACCGGGGTCGTCGTGCCGTCGTGGCAATCCGTCTTGATGCCATGGCCGCCGCCGCCCAGGTCGTAGTGCGCGTTGCCGTGGTTGACCGTCTCGGCGACATTGGCATACATGTACAGCTGCTTGTCCAGCTTGTGCTTCCAGGCGAAGGTGAACATGTCGGCGGTGTCGTTGGTCCGCGCCGGGTCGTAGTTGTGCTGGCCGCCGGGGTCGCCCGGCGTCTTGCCGGCATGGGCCCAGCCGACGTTCAGGTTGTCGATCTCGCTCAGTTGCTGCGTCGCGGCGAGCCACCAGCCGTTGCGCTGGCGTTCGTTCTGGAATTCCAGCGCCTGCGGCAGCGTGCGGGTCATGCGCTCGGCGATCGCATCGACCGTCAGGCCGAAATCGAAGATATATTGCACGCCGACCTTGTACGCGACCTCGTTGCCGATGTCGTTGATGAACGGCGGCGAGCCGCCGTTGTTGATGAAGTTGGCGTAGATCGACGGGTCGTTGGTATTCAGGCCGCCGCCCGGCGCGTAGTACGGATCGAAATAGGGCAGGTTGGACGGCGCGCCGTAGGTCGGATTGTTCGAGCCGATGCCGTCGCTGTTGCGGTTGACGTTGCGATGCAGTTCCCAGGCTGCCGTGACGTACAGCTGCTTGGTCTCGTACTTGAAGGCCAGGCTGAAGGCGTCGTCGAAGCCGCCGTCGTCGCAGGCCAGGTCGAGGTTGCCGCTGCCCGGTACGTTGCCGCCGGTGCAGTTGGACGAACCCCCTGCCAGGTTCAGGTTGCTGTCGGCGGTCCGGTTCTGCCCGGGCGAATACAGCGCATCGAAGCTGAAGCCCGACCAGCGCGGCGATTCGTACCAGATCGCGTGGTCCATCACCGCATTGAATTCGACCCGGTTGTCGCCGCCGGTATTGCCCATGATCACCGGCATGTCGCCGACCATGCCGGCGAACGGGTCCAGCCGGTCGGTCGCCTTCTTGTACGGCGTCGTGCCGTGGCCGATCTTGAGCGCGCCCCAGTCCTTGCCGCCGAAGCCGACGAAGGTGGTGCCCAGGCCGATGGCGCCCGAGACGTCGTTGGTCTGCGCGGTATAGCTCGTCTTGACGCCCGGCGTCGCGGTGATGCCGACCTGCGCCTCGATCTGGATCAGGAATTTCGTGTCGCTATTGGGCAGGGAATGCGAGCCGCGCCAGCCCAGGCCCGAGGCGTTGGTCGAGATGGCGGGTTGCCAGCTGACCCGGCCGAAGGGCACGGTGCCGGGCGCCGCCTTCGGCGCCGAATAGTTCAGCCCGGTCCCGGCGCCGTTGATGTGGTACGCGGTCATGCCGCTCATGCCCTTCGTGCTGTCGTCGACCGAAACGTCGAAGGTGCCGTAGAAGCCCTTGACCAGCGACTCGAGCGCGGAATCGACGGCGGAGCGTTCGGTTTTGCCGTCGTCCGCGTGTGCCGCGCCGCTGAGGAAGCCGGCGGTCATGGCGAAGGCCACGGCGATTCGGATGGGTCGGAATCTGCTTGGTGCTGCCATTTTCCAGTTCTCCTTGGGTTCTTGATTTTCATCGGCCGGCGCGATCAGCCCGACGCCGGCGGCTTGCCTTGCCGATTCTATTTCGCGTGCGCCGGCTGCCGCCCGCGAACGCGCGCGGAATCGTCGAGAAAGCGACACGCTTTTGCGAATGTCGGCCGCGCGGCGCCTTGCCGCGCGCCACGCGCAACGGAAGGTTGCGTCGCACCGGGTTGCGTCGGAATCCCCAGCGGCGACAAACCGCCAGGACAGCGGCCGCAGGATAGGGATCGCGCGCCGCCAGGGTCCTTGACCGCGGTCAAGTTTCAAGCAAACCCCAACAGCGCGCCGTGCGTCGCGCGCGTGTCAGCGATGCGTGATACGACAGCTTTCGCCGGCGCGCCGGCAAGCCAGGATCTTGGTCTGCAGGTCGACCCGCGCACTGTCGGCCGCGACCAGCGACAGGCTGTCGAGCCGCAGCAACTGGTCCGCCGAAGGCCGCACCGGTGCCGGCATGTCGCCGAACACCGCGGCATACGCGTTGGCATCGATCACAATCGTCGCCGCCGTCGTCGCCGCGCTCGCCGACGCGCTCCCCGCCACACCGGCCGGCGCACTGGTGGCCGCCGGCCCCGCCGCCGCCGTCATCACGGCCGGCGCGCCGGCCGCAGCGGTCGTCGCGCGATTCGCGTCGCCCGACGGCGCGGGCGCCGCGCCCACCGCCGGGTCGGCCGGCTTCTCGTTGGCGACGGTGATCCGTCCTTCGGGCGAGCGGGCATTGAATTCGTTGCCGCCGTACATGCCCTTGGCGGTGTCGAACATCTCGCGCGAGTCGCCGGTCACGTACTGGGCGCTGGAACAGCCGACCAGGACCACGGCGAGGAACACGGTTGGCAAGGTGGCGCGCGGCATGGCGGTCATCCGTTTCATCGTGCGCCGCTCAGTCGGCCTTGCGCAGCGGCCGATTTTCCTTCTCCTTGGGCGGCTCCTTGCTGAACGCGCCGCCGTCGCGCATCGTGGCGATCTGCGCCTCGCCATAGCCCAGCACCTCGCGCAGGATCTCCTCGGTGTGCTCGCCCAGCAGCGGCGAGCGCTCGATCCGCACCGTCGAGTCGGACAGCTTGATCGGCATGCCGATGTTGACCCAGGGGCCGCGTTCGGGGTGATCGAGCGGCACGACCATCTCGCGCAGCTTGACGTGCTCGTCGTCCATCAGGTCGCCGGTGCTCATGATCGGCCCGCAGGGCACGTCGATCTCGTTGAGCAAGGCCATGAGCTCGCGCTTGGTGTAGCCGGCGGTGAAATCGTTGAGGATGCGCCACATCTCCTGCTGGTTGCGGCGCCGGTTCTGGATCGTCGCGAAACGCTCGTCGCCGGCCAGAGCGTCGCCGCCGACCTTCTTCGCCAGCGCCGTCCAGACCGCTTCCTGCACCACGATATAGAGGTAGTCGTTGGTCCCGCCCGGCTTGCACTTGACCGCGTTGCCCAGCTGCCCGCCGCCCGAATCGTTGCCCGAGCGCGGCGTGTCGCGCACGCCGTCGGTCGGCACCGAGAACTCCGGCAGGTTGCCGCGCGTCAGCCGCTGGTGATCGCGGAACTTGACGCGGCACAGGTTCATCACGCTGTCCATCATCGCCACCTCGACATACTGGCCCAGGCCCGTGCGATGGCGCTGCTGCAGCGCGGCCAGGATGCCGATCGCGAGGTGCAGTCCGGTGCCCGAATCGCCGACTTGCGCCCCGGTGACGAGCGGCGGACCGTCGTTGAATCCGGTCGTGCTCATCGATCCGCCCATGGCCTGCGCCACGTTCTCGTAGGCCTTGAAATCGGCATACGGGCCGCTGCTGCCGAAGCCCTTGATCGATGCCATCACGATGGCCGGATTGATCTGGTGGATGGTCTCCCACGGAAAACCCAGCCGATCGAGCACGCCCGGGCCGAAGTTCTCCATGACCACGTCGCACTTCTTCAGCAGGCCGACGAAGACCTCCTTGCCGACCGTATTCTTCATGTTGACGGTGATCGAACGCTTGTTGCAGTTGAGCATCGTGAAGTACAGGCTGTCGGCGCCGGGCACGTCGCGCAGCTGGCCGCGCGTCACATCGCCCGTCGGCGGCTCGAACTTGATGACATCGGCGCCCAGCCATGCCAGCAGCTGCGACGAGGTCGGTCCCGCCTGGACGTGGGTCATGTCGAGGATCCGGATGCCGGAAAGCGCCTTGTCGGTCACGTGCTGTCTCCTCAGTCGGCGCGCTGGTTTCGGCGCCGGTTTGTTGCGGCGCACGACGCGCCTGCCCCGGTTGGACGGCTTCGATTATGCGACGCGCAGGTCGTTTGCGGCGCGCTGCCCGACGTGCCGGCGTGCGGTGGCGGTTGGCGACGTTTGCGCCGCTTCCGGGCTGCTCGCGGCAGGAAAGTACCCATGTCGTCGGCCCGGCACCCTTGACCGCAGTCAATTTTCGTCACTGGCGCGACATCCCGTGGAAGATGTATGCTCTTCGAGTAAACGCCATGAACCGAGTCCCTGGTCATCCGCAGGAAGGCGCGCTGCGCGCCCAGCTGGCCCGCAACCTGGTCCTCGAAAACCTCGACGGGCCGGCCATGGGTGAACTCGATCCCTTGCTGACGATCGTCGACGTGCGCAAGGGCGAACACGTGCTGCTCCAGGGCACCAAGGAGATGGAGCAGTATTTCGTGCTCGACGGCGTCATGAAGCGCGTGGTGACCAACGCCGCCGGCAAGGAGATGATCCTGCGCTTCACGCGCGCCGGCGACATGGAAACCAGCTATGCCGCCTGGCGCCTGTGCACGCCGGCGCCGTACAGCATCGTCGCCGTGACCAAGGCGCGCGTGGCCAAGCTGCCGCTCGCCCAGTGGGTTGCCTTCATGGATCGCCATCCCCAGCTCAAGTCGGTCTTCGAGTTCGAGGTGATGCGCCACATGAGCGACATCATGGGCCACATCATCACGCTGCACCTGCTCGATGCGCCGGGTCGGGTCGAGCGCTTCCAGCGCAAGCTGCCGCAGTTCGAGGAGGTCCTGCCGAAAAAGGAGCTG
>Ga0209698_10001654_pt1 | contig 25649 bp, 28 predicted proteins | sample LitLauG_LLR_2012_FD_187203 | JGI IMG/M metagenome (GOLD analysis project Ga0209698, IMG submission 187203) | Freshwater sediment microbial communities from Pennsylvania, USA - Little Laurel Run_MetaG_LLR_2012 (SPAdes) (version 2) | ecosystem: Environmental > Aquatic > Freshwater > Creek >... | reverse complement strand
CATCCGTTCGAGGAATTGTCCCTTGTGGGGATCGGCGTGGCAACTGGTGCAGTTCAGGTTCTTCCAGTGGTAAACGGCCGACGGCTTAGGCTGGAACTCGGCCGATTCCTTGTGGCAGTCCGCACATGGCACCGCCACGTGGCCTCCCGTGAGCACGAAGTGCGTTTCCTTGTGCTTGGCCAGGGTGAAGGTGGAAGGCTTGTATCCCTCGAGGTTGTGGCAGCGGTCGCAGGCGTTGAAGTAGGGAGCCGCCGCGAACTGACCTGCGTGGCGGTCCGTATGGCATTCGGTGCAACGGTCGAATTTGACCCGATAGAGTGTGTCCTTCCCTTTGGGTTGGTGACACTGCGCGCACTCCAAGCGAGCGTGGCCGCCTTGGAGCGGGTACTGAGTCGAGGCATGGTCCTTGACTGTGAATTTCGAGGGCTTCCACCCCTCTACCGTATGGCAGGAGGCGCATTCGCCGGCGTCGGCACGTTTGGCGAACTGGCCATTGTGCGCGTCTTTGTGGCAGTCCATGCATTTCTGGAAAACGAGCGGCTTCTTGAAATCGCCGTTCGCGTGGCACTGGGCACATTCGACGGTGACGTGCTTGCCTTCCAGGGGGAATTTGGTCTTGGAGTGATCGAAGCGCTCATTCACGGACTGCAGCGAAATCTTCTTCCAGCCGCTGGTGTTATGGCAGGATTGGCATGTCTGGGTGAAGCTGCCGCGGTGCGGGTCTTTGTGGCAGTCGGAACACTGATTGAAAGGGATGCCAACGTACTGCGGCTTACCATCCGGACCGTTGGTATGGCACTTGGCGCATTGGACTTGGGAGTGCAGTCCGGTCAGCGGATATCGAGTCTTCGAGTGATCAAACTGACCGACACTGATCTGCTTCCAGTCCACGAAGTTGTGACAAGACTGGCAATTAGGCCCGAGCCGACCTTTGTGCTGGTCTTCGTGGCAGGTGACGCACGTAGTCGAAATTCCCAGGTACGTGCGGTTCAGGTCCTTTTCTTTGATGGTCGGACGATCCTGCGGCGAAATGTGGGCTGGGGTATGGCACTTCTTGCAATCCAGTCCAGCGTGCTTGCCTTCCAGGACGTATCCAGTTTCTTTGTGATTAAAGGTCTTGATGTCCCATTTGACGAGCGGGAAGTCTAAGCCATTGTGCTCGGAGTGGCAGCGGGCGCACTCCTGGCTGGAGCCCGGCGGGATGTTGTAGGTTGCGTGCAGTCCCTTATGCGCCGAGAGGCGGGTGGCAATCTCGGTGTGACATTCCAGGCATTTGAGGGCGGCCTGGCCGCCGAACTTGTGGCAACTGGCGCAATTGGTGGACCCATTGAGGGACTGGTGTGGTCTTGAGAGAGGTCCCGGCGAGATTTGAGCAGAGGCGGCAGGCAGCGAGCAAAAGCCGAGCAGCACGAAGGAGGCAATCGCCACAAATCGAAGCGCCCGCCAGAAATTCCGAAACAGTTGTGGTTCAGGATTCAGGATCGATCAACCTTGTCAGTTCGCCAGTTTCGTCGCCGCGCGGAACGCCACGCGACTGAAGTCGTTACCCGGAGCAAGTACAGATAACCGCAGTCTAGTAGCCGGCGACTGGATGCACTAGTTACCAGTAGTGCACCTCTTTGGCGCGCACGTTGCTCTCACTGAAGTCGTGAAAAGGCCCCTGAACCATTGGAGTATGGGTTCAGTTTGAGGAATACAAGGCTTTCGCAGCGCTTATGCGGAGGGGTCCCGCGGATCATTTTGCATCCAAGACAGTGGGCTGCGGTGACCACCCGGTGGTAAAGATTTTTGAACCTATGGTCGAAAGTTTTTTGTACGGATGTGATTCTGATCACTGAAGTCTGCGATTCGAATCTCTTCACTATTAACAGGAGTCTGGGATAAATCCGAAACCGGAATTGTCTGGCCCTTCTGGGGCGGAGGGTACGGGGCGTGCTCAAAAGACTATTTCCATCGCAGTCCCTGTTGGCGTCGGATCTGTCTTCATTCCGACGTCAAGAAACCATTTTCATTTCTCTGAACCTGCTTATCCTGGCCGTCCTGTTCTCTCTGCACTGGTATTTCGACTCGTTCTGGGGGAGACCGACGCTGCTGTTAATGGCGGCGGTTGCAATCGGAATCAGTCTGAAAACCGCAGAATGGTTTTGGATCAACCGGCTTACAGAGGCGCTGAAACCCGCGACACTAGCGGCATTGACCTGGGCGTCGGTAGCGTTAAACATCGCGCTCTCTTTGACCCTGGCGGTCCTGACCGACAAAGAAGACACACCGTACTTCGTTCTGATGGTAGTGGCGGTGCTGGAGGCAGCGTTCCGCTTCGACCTGTTCGCGATCATCGGCGTGGTCACCGTGGTTGACTTCTGCCTTTTCTGGCAAGTCTGGTGGTTCTACGCCAAGCATCCTCCCACCGACGTCGGAGAGTATTTCGAGGCGGGAATCACTTCCCTGCTCTTTGCGATCGTCGGCGTGCTCGTTTGGCTCTTGCTGGCGGACCTGCGCCGTAAGGAGACGCGTCTGGCAAACAACTTGCTTGAGCTGGAGCGAGCAAGGGAACAACTGCTGCGAGAGGAGAAATTGGCGGCGATGGGACGACTGTCGAGCGCGATTGCCCACGAGATTCGCAACCCCGTCGCGATGATTGCCAGTTCCATCGCTACTGCGAAACAACTCACAGGCGCAGAGCGCGAAGAGATGTTCGCCATTGCGTCGGATGAAGCGGCACGGTTAACTCGATTGACAACAGACTTTCTGGATTACGCACGGAGCCGCCCGCCGAGTCTGTCGGTGACGTCGGTGGCAGATACGGTGGCGTACGTTGCCGACGCATCACGTGCACATGCAAGCCAGAAGGGCGTTCGGTTTGAACTCGAAACCGGATCGAACCTATCCGTGCTTGCCGATGAGGCACAACTGCAGCAGGCGCTGCTGAACTTACTGCTTAACGCGGTCGATGCATCAGCGGCGGGGGCAAGCATTCTGCTCCGTAGCCATGACGGAAACGACCGCGTATACATCGACGTGGAAAACAAAGGAGCGCCGATTCAAGAGCCGGCGCTCAGTCGGATATTCGAACCATTTTTCACGACGAAACCTCGCGGCACCGGCCTTGGATTAGCCATCGCGCGCAACATCGCCAGGGCGCAAGGCGGCGATTTGATTTTGGCGAAGAACGGGCCGGATCACGTTTGCTTCTCGTTGATCCTTCGTCCACCCAACCAGGAAAATCACTAGTAGAAAGCTAAGGAACGAGAGATGGGACGGATTCTGATCGTTGACGATGAACCGAACATGCGCCGAATCCTGGCGTCGAATCTGCGGCAGGACCAGCATCAGATCTGGGAAGCGGGCGGCGTGGAAGAAGCCCAGCGCGCGTTGGCGACCAACGATCTGGACGTGGTGATCACGGATCAGAAAATGCCAGATGGTGAGGGCCTGGCGGTTCTGGCGGCGGCGCGCGAAAGCGATCCGACGCTTCCGGTCATCCTTCTCACGGCAGTGGCAAGCATTGAACTGGCGGTCGAGAGCATGCGCCAGGGGGCCTTCGATTTTCTCACCAAGCCCTTTCAGCCCGAAGTCGTGCGGGCCACTGTGCGTCGAGCTTACGAACGCACTCGCCTTTTGCGTGAGAACATTCTTCTTAAAGATGCCGTAGTCCGCCTGGAAGGGACGTCAGAGATTTATGGCGATAGCCCCTCGATGCACGAAGTGCGTGAGCGCATCGCCCGGGTGGCCCCGACCCATGCGACCGTACTCATCACGGGCGAGACCGGTACGGGCAAAGAACTCGTGGCGCGGGCCATCCACCGCAATAGTCCAAGGGCTTCCAAGCCGTTTGTGGCCATCAACTGTGCCGCCTTCACCGAGACGCTGCTGGAAAGCGAACTCTTCGGGCACGAAAAGGGAGCGTTTACCGGAGCCGACCGGCAACGGCAGGGGCTCTTTGAAGCGGCCCACGAAGGCACGCTGTTCCTAGACGAAGCCGGGGAGATGTCCCTGGCGGCACAAGCAAAATTGCTGCGTGTGCTCATGGATGGGCAAGTTCTGCGTGTGGGCTCGACCCGGCCGCGCCGCGTGGATGTGCGGGTTCTGGTCGCAACGCATCGCAACCTCGAACAGAGGGTCAAGGAAGGCTTGTTCCGTGAAGATCTGTTCTATCGGCTGGCAGTTGTTCCGATTCATATCCCGCCACTGCGCGAGCGGAGGGAAGATATCGCTTCCCTGAGCGAAGTTTTCTGTACCCAGATCGCTACTGAATTGAAGATGGCCAAACGGCGACTGACGGCGGAAGCCCTGGCCACGCTGCAGATGTACCGGTTTCCGGGAAACCTTCGCGAACTTAGAAACCTGATTGAACGCGCCTACATTCTCACCAGCGATGCGGAAATCGGATTGGGGGACCTGCCGATTGCTCAGAAAGAAGCCGTTCCAACGAACGGCAACGGGGCAGTTCATCTGCACGGCATCTCCATTCCCTTCGCCGACTCGTTTGACCTGACGGGTGTGCTGGAGAACGCGGAAAAGCAACTCATTCTGCGGACACTGAATTGCACGCACGGCGCCCAAGCCGAAGCCGCGCGCCGTATGGGCCTGTCGCGCAGCGCTCTGGCTTACAAACTCACGAAATATGGAATTCGCTCTATGGGCGACTGACTTTCTAGAACTTCAGTCCAACCGCCTCGCTTAAGAACACAGCCAAAGGCGACATCTTGCGGCAAGACTGGGCGAATGTCGCCATGAATTTCGGGCTGCAGACCTGTTTGTCCGTGAAGCTCACAGCGCAGCCGATATCACGAAGTTTCAGATCCTCGACAAACTCGTGGTCGGGGGGAAATCCCCGAGGTGGACGGCTCAGCTTGCCTGCATCATCCCAGTTCACGAGTTTGCTGACCGTGCGCCATTGTTCCGGGCGATCCACAATAGCGTTACGAACCTTCAGCAGGATGGGTGGCTCTGGGTGCCAGAGGCCACAGGCCGCGAAGCAGCCGCCAGGCTCAAGATGCAAGTAGAAGCCGGGAGAATGCACGTCCTTGCCGCGATGGGAAAACCGCATGGCAACGTGCGTCTTATATGGACGCTTGTCCGACGAAAAGCGGGTATCACGGTAGATGCGAAACAATGATCCACGCGAAGAACGTGGATCAGCCATCAAGTACGGGCTGATCTCCGACAGGTGCGGAGCAAAGTCGCAGATAAAGCGGATGGCGGGATCGCGCGCATATTTCTCGTATTCATCCTTGTGCGCCTGAAACCACTCGCGTTTATTGTTGCGCTTGAGGCGTGCGAGAAAGCGAAACAGATCTGCAGTGAAGTAGCTGGGCATGGAAGCGAGTCGACGTACGGATGATCCGCAGGCTGAGTCTACAATCACAGTACCTGAGGAAGCAAAACGGACGAAACGCAAATCCCGATGTGCGGTTTAGTCTGTAATTCAGCCGGAGCAGGGGTTGCCGTCGACTTAGCAAAAAACCTGCTGCAAACTATCGGAAATTGCGTTTGACAGAGTCTGGCTTCGTCGCTATCGTCACCGTATGTCGAGAACGGCTCATGTCCATCATCACCATCACGCGCACAGCGCGTCGGTGGAGGTGTTTGGCTGAGCTAGCGTAAACACCACAGAGTTTCAAGCCCGCTGACGCGAATCCACCGTCAGCGGGCTTTTTGTTTTCGCGCAGAAATGGAAAAACCGATGACCAATCAACTCGATTTTGACAAGATGCAAGGCCTAGCTCCTGTGATTGCGCAGGACGCCGCGACCGCGGAGGTTCTGATGCTCGGCTTCATGAATCGCGAGGCCTGGGAACGAACCTTTTCAACTGGGTATGTAACTTTCTTTAGCCGTACCCGCCAGAAGCTCTGGACCAAGGGAGAGACATCCGGGAACCGACTGAGAGTGATTTCGGCGTCCACTGACTGTGATCGCGACACTCTGCTCCTGCAGGTAGAGGTCGAGGGAGCGGGTGTGGTTTGTCACGAGGGGACGCGCTCCTGCTTTACGCGTCCGCTTTTCGAGCGCATGGCCGACGAACCTACGCAGGCGGTGCAGTCGTGAAGATTCGACTCGGAATCCCGAAGGGCAGTCTGCAGGATGCGACCACGCAGCTGTTCGCGCGCGCCGGGCTACCCATCTTTCTCAGCGCGCGATCCTACTTCGCAACGACCGGCGATCCAGAGATCGAGTGCATGTTGATTCGGGCCCAGGAGATGGCCCGCTACGTCGAACACGGCGTGCTTGACGCCGGCCTGACCGGGCTCGACTGGGTAGTGGAGAGCGGACTTGAAGTGGTTCGGGTGGCCGATCTGGTGTATGCCAAGCAAAGCCGGGGAAAGGTGCGGTGGGTTCTTGCGGCTCCGGAAGATTCCCCCTACAAACACGCAGAGGATCTCTCTGGACGCATCATTGCGACGGAACTCGTTCAGGTCACCCGAAAGTATTTCGAAAGTAAACGCGTTCCCGTACAAGTGGAATTTTCCTGGGGAGCAACGGAAGTCAAGCCGCCCATGCTTGCCGACGCGATCGTCGAAGTCACCGAAACAGGCAGTTCTTTGAAGGCGAATCGATTGCGCATTCTCGAGACCGTGCTCGAGTCCAACACCCTGATCATCGGAAACAAGGCCGCGTGGGATTGTTCGGACAAGCGGCGCAAAATCGAGAATCTTTCGCTGATGCTGCGCGGCGCCATGGATGCGCAGGATCGCGTCGGCCTGATGCTGAACGTGCGAAAGAAAGATCTCGCCGCGGTACTCGCCGTACTCCCGGCTCTCAAAAAACCGACTATCTCAACCTTGAGCGATGAGGATTGGCTCGCGGTGAACACCGTCATCGAAGAGTCTCTGGCGTGGCAGATTATTCCGAGGCTCAAAGAAGCGAACGGTCAAGGCATTGTCGAATACCCGCTGAACAAGGTGGTCATGTGATACGCCTTCTTTCAGGAAAAGCCGCCGCCGCGCGAGTGCGGAAGCTTGCAACTCGAAGAGCGCAATATGCAAAGGTTGCGCCGGTGGTCAATCGGATCATCCGCGACGTTCGCCGGCATGGGGACAAAGCACTACGACTATATGCGGAACGATGGGACGGCCTTGCTGCTGGAGCATCGTTCCAAGTATCGGAAGAGGCGATCCAATCAGCATGGAAATCCTGTGACGATGACCTGAAGCGATCGTTGCGGAAAGCTGCGGCGAATATCCGACGTTTTTGCCAGAAGCAAAGACCCGTCGAGTGGATTAGCACCAGGGAGGGAATCTCCACGGGACAACTTGTTCGCCCGCTGGGTTCTGTGGGTTGCTACGTTCCGGGAGGACGTTATCCGCTTGTTTCGACCTTATTGATGACAGCCATTCCCGCACAGGTCGCGGGAGTCGAAAGAATTGTCGTGGTGTCGCCGCAACCGCACCGCGATGTTTTAGCTGCAGTTGCAATGTTGAATGTCCGCGAGGTCTATGGCGTGGGCGGAGCCCAAGCCGTCGCGGCGCTTGCCTACGGAACGAAAAGCATCCCCAAAGTAGACAAGATCGTCGGCCCTGGAAACGTGTATGTCACTGCCGCGAAGAAGGCAGTTTCTTTCGACTGCTCCATCGATTTTTTGGCCGGGCCTACCGAAGCGCTGATTGTGATGGACACAGGCATTCCTGAGTTCATTGCTGCGGACCTGATCGCTCAGGCCGAACATGATACCCAAGCGCTTGCGATTTTCGTCACGAGCCGCCAGAAGCTGGCTGGAGAGGTGGCAACATGCCTGGAACGCACGACCACGCAAAACAGCATTGCATCACGCGCCCTGAAACGAAATGGCGTGATCCTGATTTCGAAATCCCGGGCGGAGAGCCTGGAGTGGGCCAATGAAATTGCGTGTGAACACCTGACCATCTCCCCTGCGGACTTGTCGCTCATAAGGAATGCTGGATCGATCTTCATCGGCGATTACTCGGCGCAAGCGGCGGGCGACTATGCTTCCGGCCCGAATCATGTGCTGCCGACTGGCGGAGCCGCGCGGTTCCGCGGGGGACTGAGCGTCCTCGATTTTGTGAAGATTATTAGCGTGCAGAGGTTGTCGCGGCCTGGACTTCGACGAATTTCCCCCACGATCCAAACTCTCGCCAGCGCAGAAGGCTTACGGGCGCACGAGGAGTCGATTCGAGTGAGGTGTGGCAATGCTTAGGGCGCGAGAGGCCGTGCGCACATTAGCCACGTATCACCCGCCGCTGGATGGGCGGCAGGGACTGCGCCTGGACTTCAACGAAAACACCGTGGGATGTTCGCCACGCGTCCTCGCACATTTGCGTGAACTGACGGCGGAGGACATTGCACGCTATCCGGAAAGAGCTCCGGTTGAGGCCGTACTCGCGGCACATCTCGGCGTTGAACATTCGGAACTGTTGTTAACCAACGGGGTTGACGAAGCCATCCACCTTCTGTGTGAGACATTTCTCGAGCCAAGGGACGAAGCCATCATCGTGGTGCCTACGTTTGCCATGTATGGAATCTGCGCAGCAGCCACCGGAGCCCGCGTCGTACTTGTGCCTGCTGCCGCAGACTTCAGATTCCCCACATCGGATCTTCGGGCGCGCATCACGTCACGGACAAAACTGATTGCGATTGCAAATCCCAACAATCCTACTGGGTCGGTTGCATCCGCCGACGATTTGCTTGAGATCGCCCGTCGGGCGCCGCAGGCAGCGGTTCTGGTCGACGAGGCCTACTTTGAGTTTTACGGTAAGACGCTCGCGCCAACTTGGCGTGACTTTCCCAACGTATTCGTGGCGCGGACTTTCTCGAAGGCTTACGGCATGGCGGGACTGCGCGCGGGCACGCTGTTGGGCGATGCAGAGCAACTTTCATTTGTTCGCCGCGTCGCGTCTCCCTACAGTGTCAATGCGGTCGCCCTCGCTTGTCTTCCGGTGGCGATTGAAGACAAACCCTACGTCAGCCAGTACGTCTCGGACGTTCTGCAAGGACGGAAACTCCTGCAGCAGACGTTCAGCAATTGGGAAATTCCCTATTGGGAAAGCGAGGCAAATTTTGTTCTCGCTAGATTCGGGACTTGTAAGAATGCGTTCGTGGAGTCCATGCGCACTCGCGGTATTCTCGTTCGCGATCGCTCCAGAGATTATGGATGCGAAGGATGCGTACGCATCACGGTCGGAACCATGGAGCAAACCTCCTGTCTGCTGAAAGCAATCAACGAAACGATGACGGAAATCTCGGCGCGTAGCGCTCAAGAACAGGTCGCACGATGAGGAAATCCACAGTCCGTCGAATCACGAAGGAAACTCAGATTCACGCGGCGTTGCTGATTGAAGGCAAAGGCAGGCACCAGATTTCGACCGGGATTCGTTTCTTCGACCACATGCTGGAACTTCTGGCGCACCATGGCGGCTTCGATCTGACCTTGCAGGCACAGGGCGATCTTGACGTGGATCAGCACCACACAGTCGAAGACGCGGGCATCGTGCTCGGACAACTCTTCGAACAAGCGCTTGGCTCAAAGCGCGGAATTTTGCGCGCCGGATATTTCCTCATGCCCATGGACGAAACCCTTGGACTGGCAGCCGTGGACTTCTGTGGAAGGACTTCTGCGACGGTTGACACTAAGGTCAAAGCTCGACTCGTGGGCGACTTGCAGGCCGAGTTGGTACCAGACTTTTTCGATGGCTTCTCGCAGGGAGCGCATGCCAGCGTGCACGCTTGCGTACTGTACGGACGCTCGAGCCATCATAAGATTGAGGCTTTGTTCAAAGCTTTTGGGCGAGCATTGCGTGCAGCCTGCTGGCGCGATCGCCAGATGCAACGCCTGCTCCCAAGTACGAAGGGATTGCTCTGATGATTGCTATTGTGAATTATCGTGCCGGCAACTTGGCGTCTGTGAAGAAGGCGTTGGATCATCTCGGTGTGAAGTCCGAGACCACTTCAGATCCAGAAGTCGTCGCCAACGCGGATAAGATTATTTTGCCAGGGGTGGGTCATTTTTCGACCACGTCGGTGCTCGACACCCTGGGCCTTCGGTCGGTGATTCTCGAGCGGATCGGTGGCGGCATACCTTACCTCGGAATCTGCGTCGGGATGCAGTGGATGTTCCAGTCCAGTGACGAAGCGCCCTCCATCCCGGGTTCCGGCCTGCTTGCTGGAAACTGTGAGCACTTCCCTTCCAGTGTGAAGTGCCCGCACGTGGGCTGGAACTCACTTCGTTGCGAGGACGGTTCCCGGTTACTGCGCGGTATTCCATCTGGATCGTTTGTCTATTTCACGCACTCCTACCGAGCGCCGGTCGTGGGCTGCACGGTGGCGCGTTCCGAGTACGCAGGGGAATTTTCCGCCGCCGTTGAGCGGGCGAACGTCTTTGGCGTGCAGTTTCATCCGGAGAAATCCGGCAAACTAGGTTTAGCCTTGTTACAGAATTTTTGCCGCTTGTGAGCCTCGAGCACCGATGCTGACGAAACGAATCATCGCTTGTTTGGATGTGGCTGCCGGTCGCGTTGTCAAGGGAGTGCAGTTCAAGCAACTGCGCGATGCTGGCGATCCGGCGGAATTGGCGGCGGCTCACAGCCAGGCCGGAGCCGATGAAATCGTGCTGCTCGACGTGAAGGCCACTCAGGAGAACCGGGCTACGCTCATCGATACCGTCCGAAGAACAGCTCGCCAGATCTTCATTCCATTTACGGTAGGCGGCGGAATCCGCTCACTCGATAATGCGGCGGCGGCGTTCGACGCGGGAGCCGACAAGATCAGCATCAACTCCGCAGCGCTGGAGAATCCAGCTTTAATTACTTGCATTGCCGATCGCTACGGTTCTCAGGCCGTGGTCGTCGCCATTGACGCCAAGCGGATGGGTGGCACGGGACGATTCGAAGCGTACGTCAGTGGCGGCAGAACATCGGCGGGCCGTGATGCCGTTCTCTGGGCTCGCGAGGCTGCCGAACGCGGTGCCGGCGAGATCCTGCTGACGTCCATGGATCGGGATGGGACGTGCGCAGGTTTTGATTGCGAGTTGACGCGTGCGGTGTCCGAATCGGTCCCGATCCCGGTGATTGCTTCTGGCGGCGGGGACGACACGCAGAGTTTTGCCGACGTATTCCAGCGCGGGTGTGCCGACGCCGCCCTCGCTGCTTCCATTTTTCACTTCGGCCTGCAGCATCTCTCCGAGCTTAAACACGAACTGCGAGCCATGGGCATTCCCATGAGGTGGCCATGTTAATTCCATCCATTGACCTGATGGGCGGCAAGATTGTGCAACTCGTGCAAGGCGAGCGCAAGCGACTGGAATTCTCCGACTTTGACGCGTGGATTGCACGCTTTTCCGCGTTCCCCATGGTTCAGCTCATCGATCTCGATGCCGCGAAAGGTGAGGGGAGCAATGCCGAGATCATCTCTGCATTCACACACCGGCTTCCCTGCCAGGTGGGCGGCGGAATCCGGTCGATCGCGGCCGCAGAAAAGATGCTGGCCCTCGGCGCTCGACGCGTCATTCTCGGTTCAGCTCTCATTCATGAAGGAAAGGCCGACATCAGCTTTGCGCACGACGCTGCGAAGATAATTGGGTCTCAGACCTTGGTGTTTGCTATCGATTCAAAGGGCGGACAAGTAGCGATCCGAGGCTGGCGCGAAGTCGTGCCCACAACGCCATTCGAAATGATTGCAGCTCTCGAACCGTACTGCGAGGCCTTCCTCTACACACACATCGACACAGAAGGGCTCATGCAAGGGATCCCCATGCAGGCTGTCCGTCAGCTACGCGCGGCGACAACGAAACAACTGATCGTCGCCGGTGGGATTGCCACTCATGAGGAAGTTGAGCAACTCGACGCAATGCGGGTCGACGCTGTGGTCGGTATGGCTATCTATACAGGAAGAATCAACCTGGACGCAGTCTCGGTCGCGACTCCCATGAGAACACTTTACAAATAGAGACCCGGCATTACGCAGCTCTTACAGGGAATTTACAGCTGTCTTACAAGTTTTTACCTCTGCCTGGGCCAGTTTGGAGTACCTTTCCTGTAAGGATTGTTCAAGAAGGGCGATGCATCTGCACGATTTGCGATAGGAGAAAGTATCGTGACACTCATGGGATGGAACGAAAATTTCGAGCGGAAGACGAAAAACACCGCTGGCTCTTCCCGATTAGCCATTGCTGCTTCGGCGTGCGAGTCGGATGTGCATGCCATGGTGGACCTGCTCTCTGAACTGCATGTCTTGTTGGAAGAATATGCGCCAGCATGGTACGGCCAGGACTTGCATGATCGAATTGATGGTGCTCTTCGCTCCGCAGGAACCCGCTAATCTTTAAAATTACCTCCCCCTCCCCTTATTCATGGTTTGAACTTGTAGCCCATCCCTGGAACGGTGAGGATCAATTCCGGCTTCTTGGGATCTTTTTCCAGTTTCTGCCGCAAGCTGGCGATGTGCACGTCGACCGTCCGCGTGAACGTTCCATCTTCGTAACCCCACACCTCATGCAGCAGATCGTTCCGCGAAAGAGTGACTCCTGCATTTTCCATAAAGTACCGCAACAACTGAAACTCCCGCGCCGATAATGGAACAGGTTTGCCATCGCGCATCACTTCCGTTCCTCGAATGTCCATGCGGATCGGTCCCAGCTGGTAGACGCTCTGCAGGGAGCGTCCCGGCACCCTCCGCAAGAGCGCCTCGATGCGTGCCATGAGTTCGAGAGTGTCGAAGGGTTTCGTGACGTAGTCATCCGCCCCCAGTTTGAGACCCAATACCTTATCCACGGTTTGGTCACGTGCGGTAAGCACCAAAATCGGCGTAGCCAGGCCGGCCTTGCGAATATCGCGACAGACATCGAGGCCGCTGCGATTCGGCAGCATAATATCCATAATAATCAGGTCATATGGCGTCCCAGTCGCCTTGTCCAGGCCTTGTTCTCCATCGCATGCGAGGTCGACAACGTAGCCTTCGCTGCGCAGTCGATCTCCAAGCGTCATCCGCAGTGCTTCCTCATCTTCTACGAGGAGAATGTTTTCGTTCATTCCTAGTTCCTTCCTTCTCGCCCGACCTGACTCTCGCTTAATTCCTCATAAACAGGCAAGCGCAATGTGAAGACTGTCCCGACCCCCACTTCGCTGGCCACAGACAACCTGCCGCCCATAGCTTCAGCCAAGCTCTTTGCAATCGGCAATCCCAAACCTGCTCCATGAATTTGTTCTGCCACGACGGAAGGACTCCGATAAAAAGGTTCGAAGATACGGGGCAGTTCGGAGCGGTCGATGCCCTTGCCTCGATCATAAACACTGATTCGGACTTCCCGGTTGCGGCGGTCCCTGGTTTCTTCGCAGGTCGCATCGATTGCGATCCAGCGGGCTTTTTCGCCGTACTTTAGAGCATTGGTAATGAGATTTTGCAGACATTGCGAGAGTGCGGTGGCATCCCCAAGCACCTTCGGCAACTGGGGAGAGACGCGCTGTTCCAGCACAAAACCGGCTCTCCGTACCAGTTCGCTCGTGCCAGTGACCGCAGATTCGATGAACTCAGAGACCCGAATCGGACGCATGACGTAGCGCCCTTTGCCGTCTTGCGTCGCGGCGAACAGGAGGATCTGACCGATCAAACCGTTGATCTGCTGCGATTGATTGCGAATGACTGTTCCGTATTTTGCCATTTGTTCTTTACCGGTGACGACTCCGTCCGCAATATTGTCAACGGCAGAACAAAGAACGGCCAACGGTGTGCGCAGTTCGTGCGAGACCGATGCGGCGAAATCCATCTGCATACGCGCAAGCTGCAGCGTGCTCGCCATCTTGCTCTTCTGCAGCACCCAAACGAAGATGCTCACCAGAAACACAGTGCACAGCAGCACAAGTACAAGTTGCAACACTGAACGCCGGGACAGAGCCGCCACGTTGGCCAGTCGTTGCGAGGCCTGCTCGTCATAGAGTCGCTGCGTTTCTTCCAGATCCTGGCGTACTTGGTCAAACTTCGGGATTCCCTGCGCCAGGTCGAAAGCCACGGCCTCCTTCGTGCTTCCCTCGAGGATCGAGGCTAGCACTTCGTTCCTGACTCCCAGATAGTCTGACCAGTCCCGCTGCAAGCGTTTCCCGAGTTCCATCTCACGAGGCAACCGGGCCTCTTTCAGATATTCAGTGATTCCCGCTGTCACACGGCTGTCGGCCTCGCGCGATTGATCGGCATAGACGACTTGAAGGTTGCTGTCGTTCGTGCTCAGGGCGTAGAGGGTACTGCGCCGTGTTTCCTGTGCTTCGTATTGCAAGCCGCCAATCCGGCGCAGTCCACGAACCGCCGAGGCGTACATTTTCTGAACTTCGTGATTGGCAGAACGGACATCGCGGATTACGAAATACACGACACCTGCTTCTAAGGCGACCAGCAGCAAAAGCAACAACGCCGAACTGTAGCGAGAGAGAAACCCGGGATCCTTTCCGACTCGTGGAGCAAAGGACGTTGCTCCTGCGGCCACGGTGAGTTGGATTCGTTCGCTCATCTTATCTCTCAGCTCGAAGTGGAACGTGTAACGGATATTCCGCGTCGCTCGGCAAATGCCCATCAATCTTGATTACTTTGACTGAGTCATCGACATCGGCCGGCCGAAGGTACCCAATCGCACCGGGTACATTGAATACGAACTTGCGCACGCCGACGGGTGTGGAAAGGGTCTTGGGCGAAACCAGAACCTCGCCCGTGAGCAAGCCTTGCAGAAAACGGCGCCTAAAATCCGATTCACTCATGCGACAGACGTCGTGCAGCACCGTGTCACGTTCGAACTGCCCAGGCTCCATCATCACGAGCGTGATTCTTCGTCCATTGGGCCAGTGGCTGCGCTCGCCCAAAAACACAGCACGCAGTTCAGCAGTCGAAAGATTGTCGACGGGATTCGACTGGTTGACGATAATCGCAAGGCTGTCCTGTTTAGCTTGGGAAGCTGCAACGCGGGCCGGCGGCGGCCACAGCAGTATCGCCCCGGCAGCCAGCATCAGTAGGGTGGTTGCAGTATTGCGAATTATCGGCTTCAGCATTGTCAGAAGGTGAACCCAACCTGAGCTTCCAGGCCCTGAACGGCTCGCTGGTTTCGAAGCGCCGTGTAGTCATACTGCAGCTTCAGCGCCACCGACTCGCTGGCGTCGTATCGTAGTCCCGCTTGAGGACCGGCCCGCAGGCTGATATCCGGGAAGATCGGCTCGTTGCTCGACGCATTAATGTACTGGTAGCGAAAATACGGCCGGTATGAGCCCCAACGCCGCGAAATCTGGCTATACCACGCAGGCGTGTCGAACAGCCGCCCGCCCACCGGAGTATGGCGAATGACAAGAGCTTCATTGAGCCATTCGAAATTATTCGTAGAGAAAACGGCGTGAGTCGCCAAGATCGTTTCGCCAACTGGCTGGTTTGCCGGCAGGAGCAAATCCCGGTAAGCAGAGAATCCGAACTGTAAGCCTGGAATCTTTGTCGGTCTTGCAAACAGCGCAACGTTGAACGCCTTGTGGTTTTTATCCGTGATGATGTTCTGTACGGGCTCCTCCTGTATCGGGTTGCGCGACTCCCGTCCGTTGCCCACTTCGGCGATGTAATGCAGCCCCAAGGAACCTGAGGGGATGCGCCCGTAAGCCTCCACACCAACGTTGTGAATCGGCAAGATGCCACCCTGGTCTTCGAAAGCGAACAACAGCGGGCGCCCGGTCGTGGTCTGCAGCCAGGTGCTGTGGTGAAACGCGGTGTTGTAGTATCCAATGGCGGTGTGATAACGCCCGGCCGAGATGCTGAAATAGTCGTTCGAGGAATAGGTCAGGAGATAGCGCTCCACGTCCACCCCAAAGGTGTTCGCTACACCCCGTTGTCTGCCGTAGATATTGTCTGGTCCTGCTTCAAACACAACTTCACTGAGGAATTTGAATTTGTCGGAGATGTCCGAGGTCACAAACAGATTGAGCTGACCGAGCGTGAAAGCGGTGTGGTCCGGCGGCAGTTGAAGCGAAGCCGGGGGATGATAGTTGTCACCATGAAGTGTGACGTCCCCGAACCCGCGGATTCGTAATAGCGTCTTGCTCAGATCCATGCGTTCGGCCTCCGCGTGTTCGGCCGGCTCGGCTTCGTGCTCCTGCGGCGAGGTCGTTTGCGCCCCCGGGGCAGCCTGGGTTTGAGTGGAAGGCTGCTGGTGCGAAGCATCCGCAGGCCCCGATGCAGGGGCAGTTTGCGGTGAAGTAACTTCCTTTCTTGACGAGACCGCAATCGGCGCGTGTTGCACCGCCTCCAATTGCTGCACCCGGGCTTCAAGCTTGTCGATCCGCTCCATTAGGAGCTTGATCGTTTGCTGGTCGGTAGTTCCGTTTTCCGACGATTGCGCCCGCAGTACGTCTGCGTTCAAAAGCATGCCTAAAACTGGCAATAAAAAAAGATAGTTGGCAAACCTGGAGATCGAGTGCCTGCGCATGGCTTCGATCAGGGAGAGAATCGGGGACATCGTCTTGGACCTCCTTAGTCGCATGAATGAAGCTCCCATCTGGCGAATTTCAAGTCTCAACGTCAAAACGACCCGCATTCTGCCAAGGGTTCATTTCCCCCGGAGACTACAGATACGTGAAGCGCGGCTTCTTTCATAGGTTCGCGCCCAGATCTACTTGAATTGAGGGGGAGGAGAGGGTCAGGTAAAGCTACCGCATTTCGACGGCGCTTTCAACCGGCCCCGCAGGAGCGGCGGGTAAGTGGAACCTGAACAGATCTACCTGTACCAGCCCAGGGTTGTGCTGATCTATTTGTTGGAGATGACAAAGTTGATGGCCGTAGGCTGATTTGGTGCCACCGTCACCGATTTCTCCCAAGTCTTCGGCTCGGTGAAGATAGGCCGCTCCACTTTGTGCTCGGTTAAGACATCATACGCGTGCTCGGACCCTGCCAGCACCCAGCCCTCATGCCACGCCACGATCTGATAGGTTCCCGGCGGGACATCGGTGAATTCAAACTGGCCGCTCTCATCCGTAACCGCATAATAAGGATGAGGGACCACCATCATCTCGGCGTTCATCCATACATGACCGCCGTTGCAGCGAAGGTGTACCAAGCCGGGTGTTGCCATCGTGCGGTTCGAGACCTGGCCTGTAAAAGGAAACGGGAGATTGAAGCTCGCCGCACCATCCATATGAATCGTGTGCAGCGTCGGGTCCGAACTCTGCATGCTCAACGCAGTATTCTGCGGAACAAGAAGGATGTGAGGAATGTACCGGCAATGCTTCTGGTCCAGATGCCGTCTCTGCTGCGGCAAATCCAACGCCTTCCCCGTGGAGATGTTACTGAGATAAACGATGGTATTGGCAACTCCGCCATCCGGCCCTATGATGAGCCGCTCGAGATCGGCGGTCTTCTTAGAGTCAGGATCACAGATTTGAGGATCTTTCGTTATGGGAAAGGTGAGGTTGCGAGGAATCGGGCCCGACCACTTCACCGTGCCCGAGATGGTGCCGCCATCAACCACCGTAATCACCTTGTAGGGGTTTTGACCAGAGGCGAGCAGAGCTCCGCCAACGAGAAGAACTACGAGTGTTAATTTTCGGGCCATGGGACTACTCCGCACAGCGCCAGCGGTTCACGATGGGGTTCGACCGCTGCGCCAGTAACTTGGCCTTGCATTCTGCCCCCGCACCCGCTCCTGTTCATCAGGAAGAAGCCACGCCTGATGCACACAGCGGCGCGTGTGGCTGTGACGATTCCAGCAGGAGGAAACCGTTAGGGCGGTTGTGATTGGAATCACAAATAATCTGCGCCCGCCGGTCCGCCGTGTCGAGATTACTAAAGTGGAGGGACGGCGAAGGTTCCCCTTGCAGCATTGCAGTCCTACGGGCCTGGAGTGCTCCTGGGGGGATTCTGGGCACGGCCAGCCCCATAGTACTCCGCCAGAGCGCCTTGCTCCTCAGCTGTGAGCTGTCGTGCAATCGTGCGCATCGCGACATTGATATCGTTTGTCCGTGTGCCGTCGGTGAAGCGTTGCAACTGGGTGAGGAGGTAGCGCGCGTTCTGGGTAGTCAATGCGGGCGCTCCCTTGACATATCCAACCGGCCCGTGACACGCCTGACAGGGCGGGATGCCACGCTGCCCATCCCCAAAACTGATGAGTTTCTGCGCGACTCGCAGCTTGGAGGGATCCGGCGCGGCCTGCGGAAATGACCTGTTATCTTGAGGATCGGCGAACGTGGGTAGCATCGAAAAATATGCACTCACATCGGCGAAATCTTGCGCCGAAAGCGGAGTGGTGATGGGCTGCATTACCGCCGAGATCCGTTTCCCAGAACGGAAATCCTGCAATTGTTTCCAGATTGAGAGCCGGTCGATTCCAGCAAGGTTTGGGACAAACGCTTCAGCGCTGAAGCCCTCGGCGCCGTGACAATGCTCGCAGCGTCGCGCCAACAGCATTCCTCGGAAGGGATCACCGCTCGAAGCCAGTTTGATCGTATCCCGCGTCCACGCGACGTCAGAGGGCACGCGAACCGCGGCGCCCGAGTCACCCGGAGGATTGCCGCTAAGACGCAAAGGAATACAGAAACCGACTAGGAGGGCCGCCCATCCGGCAACTCGAGCGATGCGGTTACCGCTAGTCACAACTTCTCCTTTGGTCCGCTTGCATTCCGGCGAACTGATCTTCAGGAACGACTTCGACCTTCGCTCTCATAGCGAAGTGTCCCGCTCCGCAGAATTCACGGCATGGCGCCTCAAACTCCCCTGCCTTAGGGAACTCAGTTGTGACGTCACTTACTGTGCCGGGAACAGCTTTCACGTTGAAATCCGTTCCGCTGATATTTAAAAGATGGACGTTGTCAGCGCTGGTCACGCGAAAGCGGACAGGGACGCCTGACGGAACGAGAACGCATTGGGGCACAAAAACGTACTGCAGTGCGAGCATCCTCACGGTGTAGGAACCGTCCGGTTCCCGCGCGGTTCCGAGATTGCTCTCGACGAACTCACCCGTCACGTGAAGAGAAGCGGGATCGATTCCCTGCCCGCCGCCAAAGAAACGCCAGACTGGAAGATCGACTTCATAGAATCGCGTCGCCAGGATGACGCAACCGACCAGCGCAATGGATACAGCGAAACCGAGCTTCTGACGCATTCCAAACTCAGGCTCAGCGCTTGTAAGCGATCATCATCGCGAGCACAACGGGAAGATAGAGGACCGAAGCATGTACCACCCTGCTCGCCGCCGAGCGTGCCGTCGACCGTAAGAGCTGGCTCGTATAGTAAAGGAAGTACATTCCTGAGACGCCCATCACAACCAGATAGACCGTCCCCACCTGGGAGACCACCGGCAACATGGTTATCGGGATAAGAAGCAAAGTAAAGCCCAGAATCTCAGCGCGAGTGAAGCGGCAATCTCGATCGAAATCTGGCAGCATCCGGTAACCAGCACGCGCATAGTCTTCCCGGTACATCAAGGCGATCGCCAGAAAATGTGGAAACTGCCACAGAAAAAGTATCCCGAAAAGAAACCAAGCGCTGAGACTAACGGTGGCCGAAGCGCCGGCCCAGCCGATCAATGTGGGCATCGCACCGGGAACCGCGCCCAACGCGGTGCAAAGCGGCGTCTTGCGCTTCAGCGGAGTGTAGATCAGTAAATAAGAGAGCAGTGTGAACGTCGCCAGCAGGGCGGACAAAGTGTTGACGGTGATGGCAAGATAAAGTCCTCCCGCGACGCTGACGTTCGTGCCAAACCAAAACGCTTCGCTTGGACTGATCCGCCCAGCAGGCAAGGGACGCGAAGCAGTGCGGCGCATCTGACCGTCCCAACTGCGCTCCATCCATTGATTCAACGTAGCGGTGCCGCTGGCCACCATTAGCGTCCCCACCAAAGTATTAATAAGACCCGCCAGATGCAGTGGCCCCCGCGTCCCAAGGTAGTAGCCCGCTGATGTTGTCATCAAAATCAGCAAGTTCACCTCGGGTTTGGTGAGAGTAATGTAGTCGCAGACCTTCGACTTGAGCGTCTGTTGGAGATCTGGATTTGCCGATACCCGTGTAGTCGCCATTTTACCAATCTTGCCCGGAGTCTCTGCCTTCGTCTTCCGTGCGCCGAACCTGACCATTCTTGCGATGCACGACAAAAATCAGCGCGACCGACATCAGTGTTGGAGGAACAATCAGCACAAGAATTCCACTCTTTAATGCCTGAATCATCCGCGACCCGGACGACGCCGCCTGCGTGTAGCAGAGGGCGCAGCTCTGGGAAAACATCGGCGGCGCCAGCAAAATTACAAGCGCCACCCAAGCCAGCACCACGTAGGGTAACGATTTGAAAGACATATGCTGTACCTCATCCCGCGAGCAAAGGCACGCGCTACTTTGCCCAGGGAACTCCATTCAATCCACGGAAGCTGTCTGTCCAGCCGTATTGCATAGCGAAAATCACAAATATCGTGAAGACGGCCACAAACCAGAGCAGCCCGCGACTGTCCACCCACAGATGCATGAAAAACAGAACGGCCAGAACCGCTTCGACAGCAGCAAGCAACAACATCCGGGTGAACATCTGGCTGCCATCGATGTTTGAATAGGCCATTACGAATTGCAGGGCGGCGATGATCAGAATGCATACGTACACCGCGATGTATTTTCCAGCGTTGCTTTGATGTTCTGCAGCAGTCGCCATAGTCTAAGCTCCTGGGCCTCAGTGGGATAAGTTCAACAGATAAACCAGTGGCACGACGAACATCCAAACCAGATCGACGAAGTGCCAGTACAGGCCTGTGATCTCGATGTCGTCAGAATTGTAGCGGCCACCCTTATAACGAGTGGCGACAACGACCAAGGCGATGACGCCAGAGGTGACGTGCAACAAGTGCAACCCGGTGACGCTGAAGAACGACGCGCCGAATAGAGGTGAGCCCCACGGATTCTGGAACAGCCGTACCCCTTCGTTGATCAGACCCATCCACTCACGGATATGCAGAATCGCGAACACCGCCCCCATAACCGCGGTGATCATGGTCCAGCGGAACGCTCGCGCTTTATCTCCGGCCCGGGCAGCATCGATCCCGAAGAGCATGGTGAGACTGCTGGTGACCAGGATGAACGTCATGATCGCCACATTGGTGATGCTGTGAAACGGGCGCGGCCAATGAGTATCCTGAACGCGAAGATAGCCGTAAGCTACCAGGCAGGCCGCGAAGGTGGCGGAATCGGCAATGATGAACAGCCACATGGCCATCTTTTTGGCCGGGATCGACCATACTGGCGGCACTCCATCTGCGGCATGTCCGTGTATGGAGAGATTAGCGTAACTCAAGGGAGCCCTCCTTGTTGACTTGGGTTCTACCGCATCAGCAACTACAGTCTTGCCCACAACAACCACAGTAAATAGATCCAAAGACCATCCATAAAGTGCCAATAGTGCGACGTCGCATCAAGGGTGCTCTTGCGCAGCGTGGACCGGTTTAGCTTGTGAATCACGCGGCCTAGTCCGCCGAGCCCGCCGAAGACGTGAAGCGCGTGCATGACAGTCAGCACGTAAAAGAATGAGCTGTTCGGATTCGTCGCCAGGTACAGTCCTTGGGAGCGGAGTTGCAGCCACGCAAGAAACTGCCCGGCCACAAAGAACACTCCCAGCAGAAGTGACGCTTGCAGCCAGAGTCCAGGATTGGCGACAGCGCGCTTCCCTGTCATGAAGTCCCGCACCTGGCGTCGTCCAACTTCCAGCGCGACACTGCTAGCCACCAAAATCAGAGTGTTGAAATAGAGAATGGGAGGCAGGGTAAGGTGATGCCAGTCGTTTGCCCCACCTTGCCGCACGATGAGCGCGCTGGTGAATGCCAGGAAGCTCATCGTGATCGAAGCGAGCACGACCCAGATTCCCGTGGAAGCTGGCGGTGGAGAATATCTCGGCACCGCGCGCAGATGCCCACCTTGGGGAACCAACGGTCGTCCCCCACCGTCGCCTGTGTGACTGGGCTGGCGGCGCTCTTCAACGATATCCGGTTTTGGTGGTTGTACAATGGTCGCCATAAATCAACTGCCTTTCACAAAACTCAACTGAATTGATCAAACACGTTAGGACTCGTCGGGTCCTTTGACCGGTTCGGGTGAAGTCTGCATCACGTAGTCCCCTTCTTTCCCATCCCTACCATACTGATATGGATCGTGGTAGACGACAGGGAATGTTCCACCGAAATTGTTGAACGGTGGCGGTGACGAAGGAGTGCTCCACTCCAGTGAGGTAGCCTCCCACGGATTTTCGGGAGCGACCTTCCCCTTGAACCGGCTGTAAACCAGGTTGTAGAGGAAAATAAGTTGAGCGATCCCAGTGACGATCGCCGCGACCGTGATGAAACGGTGCAACGGAATCAACGGCAGCAGGTAGTCGTCGGTGAACGCCTGGTAGCGGCGCACATTACCCGCGAGACCGAGGTAATGGAACGGCATGAAGATGCAATATGCGCCCACGAAGCTCAGCCAGAAGTGAAGCTTGCCCAAGGTCTCGTTCATCATGCGTCCGAACATTTTCGGGAACCAGAAATAAGTCCCGCCAAAGATGCCGAACATCGCTGCCACGCCCATCACCAGATGGAAGTGTCCGACCACGAAGTACGTCGCGTGCAGCATGATGTCAATTGATGGCTGGGCCAGGAAGAATCCGCTGATTCCGCCGCTGATGAACATCGAGATGAACCCAAGAGCGAAGAGCGAGGCGGTGTTAATGCGAATTTTCGCGCCGTAAAGACTTCCCATCCAGATCAGCACCACAATCGTCGAAGGAATTGTGATTACCAGCGTCGGGAATGAGAAGACCATCGACGAAACCGGGTTCATGCCGCTCACAAACATGTGGTGGCCGTAAACCATGTAGCTGAGTACTGCGAGCGCTCCCATGGCGTACACCATCACGCGGTGACTCAACAGGGGTTTGCGCATGTTGGCCGTGAGGATGTGGGAGACAATGCCCATGCCGGGGACGATGGCGATGTAAACCTCGGGGTGGCCGAAGAACCAGAACAGGTGCTGCCAGAGCAGTGTTGAACCGCCGGCGTGCGGTTGCACCTGGCCGTTGAACACCAGACCACCGGGCACGAAGAAGCTGGTACCCGCCACGTGATCAAGGATGAGCAGAATACAGGCTGGCATCAGCACGGCGAATGCCGTCAGGCCCATGATCGACGTGATGAACCATCCCCACACCGAGAGTGGAAGCCGCCACATGCTCAGGCCCTTGGTCCGCATGTCGAGCGTGGTCGTGATGAAGTTGAGTGAGCCAAACAACTGGCCCACGCAGAATAAACCGATGGAAATCGCCCACAGCACAACTCCGCTTCCCTGTCCTGGGCCGGAGACCGCACCGACAGCGCTGAGCGGCGCATACTGCGTCCACCCGCCCAGAGTGGGTCCCTCGCCGACGAAGAACGAGGACAGGAGAACCAAGAACCCGCTGAAGGTCACCCAGAACGACATCATATTGAAGTGGGGGAAGGGCATGTCCTCCGCACCTACCTGAATCGGCAAGAAATAGTTCCCGAAGGCAGCGAACGGCGCCGTGGTGAGAACGAAGAAGACCATGAAGGTGGCGTGCATGGTCATCAACTGCAGGTAGTACTCTGGCGTGATGACGCCGCCAGGTGCGCCCGTTTTCGAGAGCGCTTGCAGACCCGGAATCGCCGCGTTCGTCCAGCCCAGGTGAATGCGCATCAGCCACGACAGGAACATGCCGATGTATGCGGCGATCAATGCCATCCCGTAATACTGCTTGCCGATCACCTTATGGTCGAGGCTGAATACGTGCTTCCCGATAAAACTGGTCGGAGCACCGTGTTGGTGTACTTCGTGTGCAGTCGCTTCGTGATTTGCACTCGCTTGGTGCATAACTCACCTCAGGGGAAATGATGTTCTCACCGCAACCACGTGCCCTCTTTACTGCAACGCGGCCTGCTTCTTCAGCCAGTCATCGTAGTCCTGCTGTGACAGGACGCTCATATATGCCTTCATGTTGTAGTGTCCCAGCCCACAGAGCTGGGTGCAGACGATCTCATAGCGTCCCATCTTAGTCGCGGTGAAGTGCACGGACACGTCGAGCCCAGGAACAAAGTCCTGCTGAATGCGGAGTTCCGGCACGAAGAACGAATGCCCCACATCCTTTGAGTGCATCAGCAGGTGCACCTCTTTATTCACAGGGATGGCCAATTCCGCGGTGACAATATCGTCTTTGGCTGCCGCATCATTGGTCTGGTCAATACCGAAGAAATTTTCCGACGCCTCGTTGATCATCTCAGGATGGAGCTGGCCGAACTTTCCATCGGGCCCGGGGTAGCGGAAGTAAAACGCAAACTGTCCGGCTTGGGCCTGGATCTGGACTGCGTCGGGCGCGGGGGGAGTGAAATACACGCTGCCCCATGCCTTTGCACCGAAGATGCCAAGCGCGAGCACCTCGGTTCCGACCAACAGGAATCCGGCCCACACCATCGCTTTCGCGCCGCCGGGAAAAGTTTTGACCTTGTCTTCAGGACGGCGGTTCGAGAACATCCAGATGAAAACCGCCAGGATGATCTGTGAAGCCACGAAGCAGACGCCGGCCTCAATCATCGTCTCGTTGGTCTGCTCGTCGATGAGGATGCCGTGCGTCGAGATGTCTTGTGGCGCAGCCCAGGTATGCATCAGGATCGGAAGCGCCGATGCAATCGTGATCGCGATGATGGTGATTGCGAAGAATTTCGCCATAAACGTCCCCTCGCTTGCGGGTCAGTTCTGATGTGGCCCGTGGTCTTCGAGCCGCCGCAACGCCTCGCGCCGGCAGCTCGCGGTGCATGCGATCTTACTTACCCTTGAAGGTGAAGTCGGCTGTTGCGGACTGCCCCGCCACCGTCACCTTCGCGGTCTGCGTTCCCAAGTCTTCCTGCCACGCCGTCACGGTGTAATTTCCCGGCGGCACATTGTTGATGGTGTAAGAACCATTCGCATCGGTCGTCGCGTACGGCCCCTTCACGACAACGAACCACCCGTGCATCCACGGATGAATGTTGCACTGCACCGGAATCACTTCCGCGGACTTCCAGCTCTTCTCGACCGGACCGGCGCCCGGCGGCTGTGACTGGTTCCATGGAATGTTCCCGGTCATCGGATTGGGCAGCGGATGGATGTTGTGAGTGGTCTGATCACTGGTCGTGACCTTGAACTTCTGATTCACGTCCATCGCCAGAACGTGTGGTGTATACACACATCCCTTCTGATCGAAAACGGGAACCGTCGACGGCACTTCCGATTGGGCGCCGGCCGGCAGACCGTCGGAGATGTAGAGGACCACATTCTCAAGCCCGCCGCCCTGGCCGACCACAACGGTCTCAAGATGCGCCGGATTGTCCGCGTGCAGCTTCACGCAGTACGGGTCCTTCGACATGTCGATGCCCTTCATGTGCGGCGCCGCTCCGTTGAACTTTACAGTTCCGGTAATCTTGCCTTCTCCTGCCGCGCTGACTCTCTGGCCAAGATTCAAAATTCCGAAGCTAATCAAAACGAGTGCGGTGAGGAGCGCTACAAAGCCATGCCTGAATACGTTCTTCATCGAGTTCATTCCTCCCTGGGTAAGGCGAAGAGGCATCGCGGCCAACTTCGCTCGATCATTGATTACTGTTGACCCGCCGGAGCATTGGGATCGACGGGTTTCAGATCCAGTTTCCGGGCGATTTCTTTTTCTTTGCTTTTTTGCGGTTCCAGCGTTTTCAAG
>Ga0209698_10001653_pt1 | contig 25660 bp, 11 predicted proteins | sample LitLauG_LLR_2012_FD_187203 | JGI IMG/M metagenome (GOLD analysis project Ga0209698, IMG submission 187203) | Freshwater sediment microbial communities from Pennsylvania, USA - Little Laurel Run_MetaG_LLR_2012 (SPAdes) (version 2) | ecosystem: Environmental > Aquatic > Freshwater > Creek >... | reverse complement strand
GGACCGGGCGCCGCCACCGGGGGAACCGGTGGTCAAGAACCGGAAAATTCCTTGCCGCGCCGGTCCCGTGAGAACGGTGGCGACATCGTTGACCCTGGTCAGGTACCGCTCGTCATCGGTCAAGAAAAAGAAGAATGCCTTGTTCTTCTTGATGGGGCCGCCCACACGGCCGCCGAACTGATTCCGATTGGCGTAATCGACCGGCTGGTGTTGGAGATTTTGAAAATAGGTGGCGGCATTAAACGTGGAGTTATTGTTGGTCCAAAAGCCGGCGCCATGGAACTCGTTGGTGCCGGCGCGGGTCCGCATTTGAACCTGTGCGGAGCCACGTCCGAGGGAGGGATCGATCTGGTTGGTGCTGATGCGAACCTCTTCCACCAAGTCGGGGCTAGTGAAGACTCCGGAATACGCTCCGTTGGCGTAGCGGCCGTCGTTGGTGATCATGCCGTCGCGCGTCGTGTTGACCTGGTTCTGCTGCACTCCGGCGAAATTCAGCGTGGTGGCCACAAAGACGCCGGGCACGGAAATCACGCCGGGGGTCAAGGCGATGAGATCCAAGACATTACGGCTGGCTACACTGGCGCTGAGCAGGTCCTTGTCGGTCAGGAGACCGCCCACCGAGGACGAGGTGGTGGCAATGGCAGTATCGGCTTCCACGACGACTTCCACAGACTGCGCGCCAGCGGCTAGCTGCATGGCGAAGTTTAAGCGCACCTGCTGGCTCTGGCTGAGCTGGACGTCGTTGTACGTTGCAGTCTGGAAGCCCGCGGCAGTGGCCGTTATGGTGTAAGTGCCCGGCTGCAGGCTGGGGAACTGATAACTGCCGGCCTCATTCGTGGCCGTATTGGTGACAATCCCCGTGTTGACGTTCCGGGCCGCGACCGCGACTTTGGGAATCAAGGCGCCCGATGGATCGGACACGGTCCCGCCCACTCCGGCGTTCACCTGCGCGCGTGCGGGGACGTCAAAACCTAGAGACAACGCCAAGCAGGCTGCGCCAGCCAGAACAAACTGTTTCACGATGGGACCCCCTTTTGCGCCACCATCGGCGCCGGTTCGCCGAGAGTGGATTCTTCCTTTTTTGTTTGGCCGCGCCGACCCCTAACGCGCCGAAATGCTGGAGCGGCCCATCTCAAAATGCGTGCATTTCAGCCGTAGTGCTGAATTATATGCCTCCATGAAGTACCTGTCAACGGCACCAAAAGCCAACGCTTCCGAATTTACACCTCGCCAGGCCGGGCTGTTTTTTGCATGCACTGAGATGCCTCCACCAGCCGCCGCCGGACGCTTGTCGAGGGACGACAAACCGGGTGCCTGAACAGCCCGCCAGGGTGGTGACTTATTGCTCCCAAGCTCAGAGGAGCTATCAATTTCACTGATAGTGACTATCAACTCAGCGGTATCGACTCAGACATCATTTGCAGATACAATCATCCGGGCTTTTAAGCACTCGAAGGGTTCCAGGCTCGCGTTTCACAAAACAAGGAGGCCGACGATGCGGTCTATTTTGGCGACAACGATCGTGTTTTTGACAGGTGTGAGTGCGTTTGCGCAATCCAACCAGGGCACAATTACCGGAACGATTTCCGATCCCGCCGGCGCCGTGGTTCCGAATGCGGTAATCCAGGTCAAGAACCAGGATACGGGCGTGGTATTCAACGGCGGCACCTCTTCGACGGGAAACTACGTCATCGCGGTACCCGCGGGGACTTATGAGATTACGGTGAATGTGCCAGGGTTCAAGAAGGTGGTCCAACAGAACGTTCCAGTGATCACCGCCACGGATACGCGCAAGGACGTCACCCTCGAGGTCGGCACCGCTTCCGATGTGGTCACCGTGACCGATTCGGCGCCGCTGCTCAAGACGGAGAGCGGGGAGATGAGCCACCGGGTCGCGGTCGATGACGCCGACGGTCTTCCGGTGCTCACTATAGCGGGCGGAGGATTTACCGGCCCATCCACCATGGGCAATATCCGCAACCCGCTGCAAATGTCCACCCTTCTTCCCGGCGTGGTCTTCGCGAACGACAATACCTTGTCGGTGAACGGGCTGCCAAGCAACAGCGAAGCCATCCGCATCGAGGGCCAGGACTCCACCGGGACCATCTGGAAGGTGAATCAGCAGGCGAGCCAGGGCGGCGTCGATGCCATTCAGGAAGTTGCGGTGCAAACCAGCAATTTCGCGGCGGAGTACGGGCAGGTGGCGGGCGGCTACTTCAACTTTACGATGAAGTCCGGCACCAACCAGCTCCATGGCAGCGCCTACGACTACCTGGTCAACGAGGCGCTCAACGCGGGGCTGCCCTTCACTGACGCGGGCACATTGACCCCAACCAAAGCGGGCCAGCACATCCGGAATACGCAGCGCCGTAACGACTATGGATTCACGGTGGGAGGCCCGATCCGCATTCCCAAGGTGTATAACGGCCGGGACAAGACTTTCTTCTTCTTCAACTTTGAGCAATACCGCGAACAGCAGCAGATTTCGAACGGGCTTACGACAGTGCCCACGGCGGCGTACCGTTCCGGCAATTTCGGGAGCGCCGGTTGCTTTACTTACAGCGCCGCAACCGGCTCCTGCGTGTTCAGCCCTTCGATTTCGCTCAACGGCGCGCCCGCCGCGGACACAGCAGGTCAACCGTTAGCGTACGGTGAGATCTTCGATCCCGCCACCACTCGAATCGTAAACGGGGCTCAGGTGCGCTCGCCGTTCCCCAATGCGACGATTCCGGCTACCCAATGGGATTCGGTTTCGAGCACCATTCAGAAAATGCTTCCGCTGCCGAACGCGCCTGGCCTCATTAACAACTACATCATTCCGTCCTACGTAAATTGGCTGCACACGACGAATTGGTCCTTCAAGCTGGACCATTCGATCAACTCCTCCATCAGGCTCTCCTGGTATCTGTCGCGCCTGCTTACCAATTCACCCAATGCCAACGGATTTAGCGGCCCCTTTCTCAGCGCTTCGCCGACGGCGAACCGCAACTTCACCAGTCGTGTGAACTACGATCAGACGATCCGGCCCACACTGCTTTTGCATGTCGGGGTAGGTTATTTCCAGCAGTATCAGCCAACGGTCCCACAGGTATTCGACCAGACTTCGATCGGGTTGCACGGCTTTTTCGATACGAAGCTGTTCCCCACCATTGGAGGTTTGAGCAATGTCTTTGCAGGCGGGTGGGGTGCGCAAGGCGGCGGCCTCGGGGCGGGATTCGAAGCATGGATTTGGGAAGAGAAGCCTACCGCGAACACCAGCCTGACCTGGGTGCACGGCAATCACATCTACAAATTCGGCGGCGAATATGCCGGCGAAGGCTATCCGGAACACAGCCAGTGGCGCGCCAATGGCAACTTCACGTTCTCAGCCGCGGAAACCGCCGACCCCTGGCAAAATGGCCAGCCATTGAATTTCGCCAACCCCACTGGATTCGCTTATGCGAGCTTCCTGTTGGGCCTTCCGGATACGGTTCAGATCAGCCCGCCTACCCAAACCAGGCTGGGCAACCACGAGATGGGTTTTTACGCGCAGGATAGCTGGAAGGTGACGCGCCGTCTGACGCTAGACTATGGCTTGCGTTACGATTTCCAGACCTACCTCAAGGAGCAATACGGCCGCATGCAGGACGCCTCGTTCAGTACGCCGAACCCGACGGTCGGGGGGCTTCCGGGCGCCGGAATCTACGAAGGGTACGGCGGGGGACGCTGCAACTGCGCCCTGTCGCATAATTATCCCTACGCGTTCGGACCGCGGGTCGGAGCGGCGTTCCAGCTCAATCCGAAAACCGTCCTTCGGGGCGGGGCCGGCGTAACCTATGGACTGGTGCAAACGCCCGCAGGGGCGTCTTACAGCACGGCTGATTACTACAGCTTTAACGCCCTCGGGTATGGAATCACGCCGGCTCCCAACGGGCTGCAAGGCGGAAATCCATTCCCCAACGTCACCTGGCCGAACTTCGATCCGGGCAAGTATCCGATACCCACGGCCGGGTTGCTACCGCCGCAGGCGCCTTTCCTGTTTTTCGATCCCGAGGCGCGGCCGCCCCGCATTTTGCAGTGGAGCGTCGGACTGCAGCGCGAGATCAGCAAGGATATCGTGGTGGATGTGACTTACGTCGGCAACCGGGAGGTCTGGGGGGCTGCGCCGGCCTTTGACCAAATCTCCTCTAACAGCCTGAACGACGCCATCCTGGCCGCGCACGGGCTCAATCGCAACAATCCGGCCGATCGCGCTTTGCTGACCAGTTTGATCGGCTCGCCGCAAGCCGCTGCCCGCGGCTTTTTCCCTGCGTATCCGGGAATGCCGCCGACGCAAACCGTCGCCCAGAATCTTCGCCCGATTCCGCAGTGGACTCAGCCGAGTGCCTGGCTGGGTCCACCAATCGGCAAGACGTGGTATGACGCGTTGCAGACCAAGGTTACCAAACGCTTCTCGCACGGCTTGCAGTTCCAGGCATCGTTCGTATGGTCGAAGGCAACGGTTCTTGGCACGGGGGCCGAGACCGGCCAATACGTCAACGGCACTCCCATGATCGTCGATATTTACAACTACTCGGTCAATAAGCAACTCAACCAGCTGAACCGGCCGCTGGCGGCGGTCATTTCGGGATCCTATTTGACCCCCGGATTCGCCGCAGACAGCACGGCAGGGAAAGTCCTTTCCCAGATCGTCCGGGGTTGGCAAATCGGGGCTCTGCTGCGCTATCAGAATGGAGCGCTGATTCAAAGCCCGCCTTCCAATAACCAGCTTATGGCGCAACTGGAGCGCCAAAGCCCGGACTTCTTCAAGACGGTTCAGACGTTCTGGAACTACGTTCCCGGCGCGAATCCGCTGGCAGTAGACCCGAACTGTGGCTGCTTCAATCCGCAGACAGCGCAAGTCCTCAATCCGAAGGCTTGGACGGATGCGGCGCCCGGACAATTCGGGGTTTCCGCTCCGTTCTACAACAATTACCGTTGGCAGCGGCAGCCCGCCGAGTCCATGAGCTTTGGCCGGAACTTCAAGGTCAAGGAACGCCTCAACCTGAACGTCCGCGCCGAGTTCCAGAACATCTTCAACCGGCACTTCCTCGCAATGCCTTCCGTGGGCGGCGCATTCGGCCCTCCCGTCAGCCCGACGACGGCACTCTCTTCGGCCGGGGGCGTGAACACCGGCGGATACGGCTATATCCAGACGATCGCAGGCTTCGGGGCAACCCCGCGGTCCGGGCAGGTTGTCGCGCGGCTTACGTTTTAGAGTTGGACGACAGCTCTCGGAGCCGCCGGAGCACATCGAGCCGCGCTTCGGAGCAGCCCGGGCGCGTAGAAGCCTCGCTTGCCGGGCCGGTAGGGCAATTCGCTCTAGCTCAAGCTGGGATGCCGGGTGTGCCACCCAGTGGCCTGCTCGTAGACATGAGCTAGCGCCAGCATCATCGTCTCAGAAAACGGTGGCTACGATCGTGGCGGGGGGAGCCTTCATCGTGGGTGTCACCAGCAGGTCCACGCTAGTAAAGGCGGCTTTGATCTCCCTGCGGACCAAATCGAGCTGCCGCCGCGCCTCGGCGTAAACCTCGGGTTTTGCCTCATTCGATCGAACCATGAGCGCGCGAGTCGCGGCCTGATACTTCTCCGGCGATTCCGTGAGCCACTTCGCATGATAGGCATAAGTTTCCGGTCCCCAAATGAGGGGAGCTGGGACTGCCCGCGGCAATTGAACCTCCGTGACGCTCGCCGTCAGCTTCCGCAGAACGTCAATGGCGGCTTCTATCGCCTTGGCGAACTCGGGGTCCAGGCTGTCGAAGAAGCCGGCGCGGGGCAGGCCCAACCGTAGTTTCGAGACGTGCATCCTGAAAGCGGCGCTATAATCCGGAACCGGCGTATCGGACGACACCTCCCCGAGTTACAGGTCTATCCGACGGCAGGTTTCCGCCTGTCAGCGGTGGGCGCCTGGATCGCCGGTCGGCGGTGGCGCATGATCCTCCTTCGCGGGAGGGCCGAGCAATTCAGTGAAAACCGGCTTCAACGCATCCGCCCACACTTGATAGCCCTTGGCGGTTGGATGAAGTTTATCCGTTGCATTCATCATGCCTTCGAACAGATCGCCGTTTCCATCCGCCAGCTTGCCGTTGATATTGAGATAGCGGATCCTGTTGCCGTCAGCGAGTCGCGATAAGTTGTCGTTGATCTTGTCGATCGCCGGCATGACAGCAGGATTGTCGTTGCGCGGGAAAATTCCCATCAGAATGATCGTGGCGTGGGGCGCCTTCTCTTGCAAGGCACGCAAAATCGCTTGCATACCCCGGGTGATGCCGGCGACGATGTCCACATCGCCCTCAGGCGTTGCGGTATCGACGACGTTGTTGGTTCCGGCAAGCAGGACTATGATCTTGGGATCGACCCCGTCGAGTTCTCCATGGTTCAGCCGCCAGAGGACGTTCTGAATGCGGTCGGCGCCCCATCCAAAGTCTGCGGCGTTCCACCCGAAAAAGTTCCGATTCCAGTTGGCCAACAGTTCCGGATAGTCGGTGGCTCCCCAGCGGCGGGTGATGGAGTCACCTTCGAAATAGATGTCGATACGGCCGCGCTTGGCTTTCTCCAAAAGCTGTTCATGAGCGAGGAGAGAATTCTGATCCGTTCGGGGGGTTGGTTGATCGGCGGGAACGCGGGCAGTTGCATCGGAGCGCCCTAAGAACTTGTCGGCCCAGGCGATGAAATACTTCCAATTCGGTGCGTCGGTGTGTCCGCCGTCGTGCTGGCGCCAGGCCAGTTGGCCGTCGAGCAGCCCTGCATTCACCGGCGGCATTTTCTCTTGGCGATAGTCGTCCGAGGTTCCCAGGTCCCTCGCACCGAGGAGCCGGAACACCGGTCCGGCGGCGACGGCTGCCATGTAACTGCCCTGGTGATCCAACCATTTCGCATCGCCCTTCTCCGGCACGCCGTAGCTGATAAACGTCAGGCGGGGTGCGCACAAGGCGATGAGCTCTTGAGCATCCACCGGCAGGTCGCCAGCGTTCCTGCTGCCAAAGACAGCGTCCGAGGCGCCGAACTTCAGGAAATTGCCGGCCATCCAGTGAAATTCGCCGGTTCCGGTGAGGTTTTCGACGGCCTCTCCCCAATTGCGGCGGTGCAGTTTGGCGCCGCCTTCGCCCGAGGAACCAACCAGAACCACCGCGAAGCGGATGTCGAAGGCCATGGTCACGAGCGCCGCCTTGCCGTAGCGGGAAACGCCTTCAATCCCGACCTGCCGGGCGTCCACAGCCGAGTCGCTCTGGAGATAATCCAGTGCGCGCGAGGCGCCCCAAGCCCACGCGCGCAGCGCGCCCCAATCGTCCGGCTTGCGCGGCTGGCCCTTGTTGACCAAGCCGATAACGCCTCGCGTCAGACCACCGCCGTTATCAGCCTGAATGCTGGCGGGGTTGAGAAAGGCGTAGCCCCAGCCATCGGCAATCAGTTGTTCCGTGGCCGGGGCATCGCTTCCCGCTGCACTGCTTGCCCCACCACGCCCGGCGGGCGCGGCGTCGCCGGGCAATCCGTCGCGGCCGAACAGAATCATGATCGGGACCGGCCGACTCGCGCCGGAGGGTGTCACCAAGGTCATCTGGATGTCGACATCGATTGCCGGGTACGCGGAATTGTCGACGTGACCGGTGAGTTGCCTGCCAGTCACGGCACGGCCGCCGATCGTCGAGCTTACCGTCCGCGTGACTCTCCATGTAACTGGCGGCACATTCGCGGGAACACGGCCCAGGACCTCGCGCACAAAATCCTCAACGATCTCCGGACGCCGCTCGGTCCACCACATTTCCGCCGTGGCGACTTTCTTTCCATTCTTCAAAGTTAAAGCATCCGGCAGGTCCGGAAAGGGGTTGGCCGCGGATTCGTCGTAGTTGGCATGATTGGGGGCGCTCTCGTTGCCGCTGGGACCGGAGCGGAGTGCCTTGATGCCGAGCTGATCCATCATGTTCTGATGATCTTCGGTGGCGGTCCAAGTCTTCGGTTGGGGAAGGTTGTCGCCGCGGCGTGGTGCGCCACGCGACAACTCACCTTGACCCAACAGACTATCCGTCCAAATCATCGCAAACGCAATCAGGAAACACGCGATGCCAGACGAGTTTCGAGGTATCTGTGATAACACGGCCTTGCTCAAGATGCTAACAGTATACGTCGCTCAGCGTGGTGGTGATATACTCAGCCCGTTTGCGCCTGTCCCTCATATTCGGGTTTTCGATGGCAATCTGCGCTGCCGGCGCGGAGTACGTGGGGAGCCAGGGATGCATGCCCTGCCATCCCGCCATCTACCGGAGCTTTATGCAAACTCCGATGGCTCGGAGCAGCGGGCGATCGGGCACCGGGAACGAGCATTTTGACCGCACGGAATTTGGCGATTCCCGGAATGCCTTTACGTACCGCGTTGGGCAGGAAAATGGGACCTACTACTTCGAGTTTCGGGAGCAGAATAGCGCGCAGGCGGTCCAGGGAAGACGCCAATTGGAGTACTTCGTGGGGAGTGGATCCGCCGCGCGCAGTTACCTGTTGAGCGTAGACGGGTTTTTGTACGAGGCGCCCGTCGCGTACTATAGCAACTCGGCTTCGTGGAACCCGGCGCCCGGGTTTGCTCCGTACGACTACCCGTTTCTGACGCGGCCTATCTTGCCGGGATGCCTCGCGTGCCACGCCAGCGGGATACAGCGGATTGCCGGCACGCAGAACGCCTATTCCTCACCGCCTTTCCTGGAAGGCGGTGTCGCCTGCGAGCGATGCCATGGCCCGGGAAGCGACCACATTGCCGCGGGCAAACCCATGGTGAATCCGGCGAAGCTTCCGGCCGCCGAACGGGACAGTATCTGCGGGCAATGCCACCTTTCGGGGGAAATCCGTGTGGCCAAGCCGGGCAGAGACGACCTCTCGTTCCGTGCCGGCGAGCGCCTCGCGGATGTTCTCACCGTCTTCGCTCGCTCAGGCTCGGCATCGGAGATGCGGGTGACGAGCCATGTCGAGAACCTCGCCCAGAGCGGCTGCAAGAGAGCGAGCGGCGAGAAGTTATGGTGCCGCACTTGCCACGATCCGCATTCCGTTCCGGAAGCGAGTGAGAAGGCTGCGTACTATCGCGGCAAATGCCTGGGTTGCCATCAGACCTCCGATTGCCGGGCTCCGCAATCGTCGAGGCAGGCCAATGGCGATAGCTGCGTGACCTGTCACATGCCGCGCAACCCCCCCAGCGACGTCGATCATGTCGTCTTTACCGATCATTCCATCCGGCGGCGTGGCACACCCCGGCCCAGCCCACTCGCTGCGGATGCCAATCTGGTCCCGTTCGGGGGTGGCGAAGGGGGCACACGCGAACTGGGACTGGCTTACGCCATGGTGGGTCTGCGCGAGCAAAATGCCACCTACGTCGAGCGCGCGTTCCGTCTGCTCCGAGAAACCGTTGCGCGGGGCGATGCGGACGCCCAGGTACTGGCCTTCTTGGCGGAGTTCTACCGCGACCGCAAAGACGATGCGCACGCACTGCCGCTCTATGAGGAAGCCTGGCGAAGGGACGGTACGCAGTCCGCCGTGGCCGCGGCGCTGGGAGCATACCAGATGCAGCGCGGCCATTTCGAGGAGGCCGTCCGCTGGTGGAACCAGACGCTGGCAATCAACCCGGCGTTGGTTCTGGTGCGCGTCAATCTTGCCAACGCGCTATTGCGCACCGGCCACCCGGAGCAAGCTCGGGAGACGTTGCGAAAGGCCCTGGAATTCAATCCGTCGTCACAGGCTGCGAGAGATCTCTTGAAGCGAATCACGAAATAGCTCTTTTCGGGATGGCATCCGCGCGAGCTTCTGGCGAGGTCTCACTTCTTGTACGGAATTTTCACAAGGCGATCGCCCTGAAAGTACGTGCGTGATTCTATCCCGGACAGGACACCGGCCTGCAGCAGCGTCCTTTAGCGGTTAGTGACCTGTTCGGGCGCGGCCCCGCGCGGCGGTGGGACCGGCGCCGCTTCCGGGAGTGCTGCTTTCCCGTCGAGTTCGAATACGAACAGCATCGGCGGATGATCGACGGGAGCGTCATTGGGACCAACCACATTAGCCGGGCGGCCGAGACCGCCCAGGAACGCGACATACTGCTTGCCGCCGGCCTCATAGGTGATGGGTGGGCCCATGCCGGTACGTCCCGTTTGCACTTCGAAGAGCTTCTCTCCCGTATCGGCGCGATACGCCCGGAACATGCCATCATTGCTGACGTGCAAGACCAGGTTACCGGCTGTCGTAACCGTTCCACCGCCGATGCCGCCGCCGCCATCCGCGCGCCAGGCCAGCTTTTGGTTCACCGGATCCCATGCCTGCAAGCCGCCGCGAACACCTTCCGGGGCGATGGGGCCCATCGACGTCTGTAAGGTACGCAACTTGCCCGTGGGACGCACATAGCCGGTAGATCCGGGCTTTAGCTCTTCCATAGCCTGATAGGGGAACGGCATGTAAGACGCGGGAATGTAGACCAGCCCGGTAGCAGGGTTGTAGGACATCGGCGACCAGTTATGGGCCCCCCCACCGGTGGGAAAGATCTCGACGCCCTCCAGGTCGTAGTAGGCTTCGGGGTTCACCATCGGGCGTCCTCGCTCGTCAAAGCCCGTTGCCCAATTCACTTTGACGAAGGGACCCGCGGAAAGGAACTCACCCGTAGCGCGGTCCAGCACGTAAAAGAAGCCATTCTTGGCAGCCTGGGCGATGACCTTGCGCGGGCGTCCGTGGATGGTCAGGTTGAGCAGCATCAGTTGCTGCACGCTGTCGAAATCCCAGTTGTCGTTGGGCACCGTCTGATAGTGCCACTTGAGCTGGCCGGTGTTGACATCGACTGCGAGAATCGAACAGGTGTAGAGGTTATCCAGGTTCTGCGCGCCGCGGAACTTCTGCACCCAGGGTTCGGCATTGCCGGTTCCCACGTACACCAGGTTGGTTTCGGGATCGTAGGCGAAGCCATCCCATACTGCACCTCCGCCGCCTTTGGTGTAGAAATCGCCTCCCCAGGTCTTGGCCGCCGCGCGCATGGCATCGTTCTCATAAGGCTTCGACGGGTCGCCCGGAACGGTATAGAAACGCCAGACGCGGTGACCGGTAGCGGCGTCATAGGCATCGAAGAAACCGCGGGTGGGACGGTCGCCTCCGGAAACCCCGATGACCACCTTGCCGTTGGCGATTCTCGGAGCCATGGTGATGGTCTGCATATCTTGCGGGTAGGCCACACGCGCTTCCCAGATGGGCTTGCCGGTGAAGGCATCGAGCGCGATCAGGCGTCCGTCGATTGCCGGCGCGATGATCATTCCGTTATAGAGGGCCAAGCCGCGGTTGACAGTTCCGCAGCAGATCTTGGGCCGAACCGTGGTCTGGTTCACTTCCGGGTCCCATCGCCAGAGTTCCTTGCCCGTGCGCGCGTCGAGAGCGAAGACCACGCTCCAGGTGGTGATGGCATAGAGCGTGTTGTTCCAGACCAGCGGCGTTCCTTCCTGATTTCCGCCTCCCGCCCCGGCCACATAAGACCAGGCGAGGCCAAGCCGGCTGGCGTTCGAGGAATCGATCTGTTGGAGAGAGCTGTAGCGGGTTTCGCTCTGAGAATGCCCGTAACTGAGCCACGATCCCGGCAGCGAATCGGCGGGCGTCCCGGCCTTTTTCAAGACTTCGGCATCCACCACGGGGGGATTGCCGCCGGCCTGCTGGGCACGGGCGGTGGTAAAGAAGCCTAGCGCGGCAATTGCGCCGGCCAGTACGACAATGCGATTCCGTTGCAACTCAACCACGAACGTTCTCCTTCTGGCGCTATTGCGCTTAGGGCTATTCTATGGCACTCTTCCCCCGGAAAATCAAATGATGGTTCCAGGCCGAGCCGCATAGCGTACCTTAGGACCGCAATCTCAACACAGTGGATACGCACCATCAACAATTGACGATAGACTATTGGTCATGTCCGGGATAAGCTACAAACCGAGTGTCATCCAGCCTAGGAGATCGAGAGTGTGAGTTGCAGTGCCTGAAGCGGTTTCGCGGCTCCGTCCAGCCGTCGCGATAATCGTGGTAGCCATCGGAATAACGGGAACCTGGGTCTACACGAGGCGGCTGCATCTTTCTTCCAGTCAGGCAAACGCTTACGTAAACGGGGCGGTTTGCGCCGGCTGCCACGCCAATATCGCGGCCACGTACCGGAAGACCGGCATGGGCCGTTCGTTTGCGCCCTGGCGCCCGGAACACGCACTCCCGTTTCCAAACACCGTGCACAACAAAGCTTCGGACAGCTACTTCGCCATGATCGTGCGCGACGGAAAATACTACCAGCGGCGATGGCAGATCGGGTTCGATGGAAAAGAAACCAACATCGACGAAAAGCAGGTCGATTACGTCATCGGTTCTGGGAACCACTCTCAGACGTACCTTCACCGCACCAGCCGCAACATGCTCCAGGTTCTGCCGCTGAGCTGGTACGCGGAGAAGGGCGGCTACTGGGATATGAGCCCGGGCTACGATCAGCCGGATAATCCCGGCTCGGTGCGCCCGGTGCACTACGAGTGCATATTCTGCCATAACGCCTATCCCAAAATTCCGGAGGCGTTCGAACATTCGGCCAACGCCGAAATGACGTTTTCCGAGCCATTGCCCGAGGGCATCGATTGCCAGCGCTGCCACGGGCCGGGCGAGCGGCACGTGAGCCTGGCGTCGCAGCGCGCCCCCATAGAGCAGATTCGCGCGGCCATCGTGAACCCGAAGCGCCTCGCCCCGGATCGGGAAATCGAAGTCTGTATGCAGTGCCACCTGGAGACAACCAGCCTCGACCTCCCGCATTCGATCCGGCGCTTCGATCGGGGGCCGTTTTCGTACTCGCCGGGGCAGCCGTTGGGTGACTTCCAAATTGCGTTCGATCGTCCGGGCGGAATACCCGATTTTCAGATCGCGCAAGGCGCTTACCGTCTCCGCAAATCGGAGTGCTTCATTAAGAGCGCGGGCAAGCTGCGCTGCACTACGTGCCACGACCCGCACGATATTCCGCGCGGGCCCGCGGCGGCCGCTCACTACAACGCGGTCTGCGGGACCTGCCATGCGGAGATGCTGCAACCGGCGGCCGCTGCCGGGGTGCATGCCGCGGGCGCAGATTGCGTGGGCTGCCACATGCCGAAGCGCCGGACGGATGACGTGGTGCACGTGGTCATGACCGATCATTTCATCCAACGGCACAAGCCGGAAGGGGACCTGCTCGCGGCCAAGGCGGAGGTGATCGAGTCGCCGGAAAACTTCTATGTAGGCGAGGTCGTCCCGTACTATCCCGCTCCGCTGGCCGAAACGCCCGAGAACGCGCTCTATACAGCAGCGGCCCAGGTCCGGGGTCGAAGAAATCTGAAAGAAGGCTTGCAGCGCCTGGCGAGCCTTTTGGATCGATACCACCCCGTGCAGGCGGGCTTCTACGTGGATCAGGCACAAGGCTACCGCTGGGCGGGTGATTTCGCCCAGGCGATTCCGTTCTATGAGGAGGCTCTGCGACGGGAGCCAACCGCCTATCGCCAGCTTCAACTTAGCAACGCGTTAATGGAGGCGCGGCAATTCCCGCAAGCGGAGGCGGCGCTCCGGCGCGCCACCAGCATGGCTCCGGACGAAGCCCTGACTTGGGGCACGCTGGGTTGGGTTCTGTGGCAGGAGGACAAGGGGGCGGAAGCGCGGGCGGATTTAGAACGGGCCGTCACCCTGGATCCGGAATTGCCGGAACTGCACAACAATCTCGGGTCCGTCGAATGGGGGACGGGAGATCAGGCGGCAGGCGAGCAGCAATTCCGCGAAGCGTTGCGCATCCAACCGGGTATCGCCGAGTGGCGACTGAACCTGGCGCGCGTGCTGGCCACGCGGGGAGAAAGCCCGGAAGCCCGCTTCCAATTCGGGCAGGCGATTCGATTGAAGCCTGGCCTCGCGGAGGCACACCTCGATTACGGAAAGTTGCTGGCAGATCACGGCGAATTTGCCGGGGCAATCCGGCAGTTGGAGACCGCGATTCGTTTGCAGGGCGATCTCTGGCGCGCCCATTTCGAGTTAGCAATGGCACTCGGGCGCAGCGGCAATACGACAGGCGCGCGTGAGCAGTTGCATATCGCCGCGAATGGCTCCGATGCCGAGGTACGCGCTCAGGCCATGGATGTGCTGCAGCGGCTCGGACAATAGCGGACCATTCCCTCACGAGCGGCTCAATACCGGCCGTGAGGGAGCGCTTGTGGAGTGCGGACCGGAAGCGGCTCAGAAAGTAAAGCGTCCGACGATTTGGCCGGAAGGGCCTCCGAGCAGTCAATCCAAAAGGCGCAGTATCAATTTGATTGATACCTTTCATCAATCGGAGACGATGAATTTTTGAGGAAACGCCGGGGATTATGCTGCCAGCCGGGCGTCGTCGCTAGGAGAGTATGGGCGACGCTCGAGGTCATTGGACGGCAAACACCGCGTGATGGGCCAGCGCTGAGACATGCGCTTCGATAATCGCAGCGTATACACGCTCCATCAAGTCGGCCACACATGCATGCAAACGGCTGGCGGCGGGGCAACGACAAGGTCTCGGCGCCGGTGAATTTTTCGGGGTGATCCGGCGCCTGCAAACCGCCGCTCGGTTGCAGCCCGATCGCTGGCGGGCTCAATCTCGAACTGCCTATGGCCCTAGCCCGCGGCGAAAGTCCGTGCCCGGCAAATTCGACCACAGCCACCGTCCAGAAGCGGTTGGGGCAGCAGCCGTGAGTCTCAAAAAACCGGGGAAGCGAACCAACTCCTGTTCAAGGCGCGTGGCCCGGGTCTAAAATATCCTATGTTCGCTTTAAAGGAGGCGGCGATGCTCCAAACGCGAGTGCTTGCCGGCATTGGATTGCTGGCTGCCAGTTCCCTGATGATCGATCCAGCGGCCGGAGATACCTACCAGGTCATCCTCACAGGCAAAGTGACCATGGAAGACGGTTCCACGCCTCCGTTCACCGTCGGGGTCGAACGGGCGTGCAGCGACCTCCAGGGTTCGGCGCCGGGACCGATCGCCAACAAGAAAGGCGAGTTCCTGTGGAGGATGGAGTTCGACCCTTTCCGCATGCGGGCTTGTTGGATTCAGGCCACGTACCCCGGGTACGTGTCAAGCCGCCAAGAGATCTCGGGGATCAATGCCACGTCCCACGACCCAACCTATAAGCTGCCACCGCTGGTGCTATCGCGGGCTGTCCCGGATGCCTACACCATCAATGTTTCCGAAGGCGACCTCCCGTCCAAGGCGAAGACACCGTTCCGCGCGGCCATGAAAGCCGTCGACACGGGGAATGCCGCGGAGGCCGCCAGTCAGTTGGAAATCGCGGCGGCCGCGGCGCCGAAATCCGCGCAGCTTTGGCACGCGCTCGGCATTGTGGATGAGAATCTCCAGAAACCGGCAGAGGCGCGGAAGGCCTATGAGCGCGCCATTGCAGACGATGCGAAATTGCTCCCCCCTTACGTAACGCTGACCCGCGTGTGCGTGAAAATGAAGGACTGGCAGAGCGCGACTCAAACCGCCGATGCTTTGATCAAAGCCGACACCAAACACCTCTATCCGGAGATCTATCTCCACCGCGCCGTCTCGCTCTACGGATTGAAGGACCTGGCAGGCGCGGAGGCAAGCGCACGGGAGGCCATTCGTCTCGACCCGGCACACAAAAGGCCGCGGGCGGAGTACGTGTTGGGGCGGACTCTCGAGGCCAAAGGCGATCTCGCGGGCGCGCGGGAACACATCTCCCAATACCTCGAACTGGAGCCGGCGCCAATTGATGGCGATTTAGTTCGCGGCCATTTGCAGAGCCTGGGAAAGCCCGAAGCTAAGGACATCGAACCCGAACTGGAATTGCTCTGACGGCGTTCCTATTGCCAGGAATCCGGTTCTAAAGCGGGCCTGCAAGCCCGGCCGTATCAGAACGTGAACCGGGCGACGATCTGGCCGGAGCGGGGTTGGGCGCCCGCTCCTCCGAGTGTAGGGATATAGCCGTAGCCGCCGGTATACACGCCTCCGACCGAGGTGGGTGGGTTCGAGGGGTTGGCGCTGAGCGCCGGGCTGGCGGTCCCCGTCAAGGGCATCGAGAGGAACAGCCGATTGAAGATGTTCTGGAACTCGGCCCGGACAAACAGAATGTATTGACCCTCTTTACCCATGCGGAAATTCCGGCCAAAGCTCATGGACTCCGCGGGCTGACGCTGCCAGCGGTAGTTGTTGTAGAACGGAGCAGATACTCCGAAAGTTCCGCCCGGCGCATCTGTCCAGGCAGCCTTATTGAGAACCAGGCTGGTTTGAGGATTGAAGCATTTGCAGTTCGGGTCTACTCCCAGCGGATTCACGCCGGGAACGTAGTTCCAGAGTGTGGGGGTAGTTCGCGCCAGTTGCAGGTTCAGCTGATTGTTGGAGTAAGGGGTTTGGATGAGAGCCCCGTTCTGGTAACGGAGCACCGCGCCCAACTGCCAATCTCGGAGCACGTGCGAGAGCGCCTGCATAGCGTGGCTGCTCGCTTCCATTTTCGGCGTAACGTATGAGCCGGAAAGCACCAACGCCAGCGGCCTCACCAATTGGTTGAGCTGCTTATTGATCCCATAGTTGTAAATATCGTTGTAGATCGGGATGCCTTGGAGGGTCGTAATATTGCCGGCCTCCGCGCCCGTACCGAGGACATCTCCCTTGGCCCAAACGAACGAGCCCTGCATCGACAAGCCATGCGAGAAGCGCTTGGTCCCCTTAAACTGCAGCGAGTCGTACCAGGTTTTGCCGATGGGCGGGCCCAGATCGACCGCGCCAGGGGCAAGAAACTGTGGGGACGGGCGGAGATTTTGGGCGACGGTTGTGTTTGGTGGCATACCCGGGTAGGCCGGGAAGAAGCCGCGGGCCGCGGCTTGCGGGGAACCGATGGGAGTGGTGAGCAAGGCGCGGTCAGCCGGGTTGGAAAGGCTGAGCCCGTGTGCAGCGAGGATCGCAGGGGTCAGGCTGTTGGAAGAGATCTGATCGAGGAACGGTGCGGCGCCCCAGACCTCACGATTCCCCACGTAGGTAAGCTCCACCACGATGTCCTTTTGCAGTTCGCGCTGTACCCCAAGGCTCCACTGCAGAATGCGGGGAGGCCGGGACTCGGGAGAGTAGTAGATGTTCGGGTTCCCCGGCGGCAGCAAGCCGCCGGCTCCCACCGGGTATTTGCCCGGGCTGAAGTCGGGGAATTTGAGATTCGGGGCCGGATTTCCTCCCTGAAGCCCATTGGGGAGCGGCGTAATGCCGTACCCTAAGGCATTGAAGGTGTAATAGTCGGCGACGCCGTAGGAAAGACCCTGCGGCGTCTGCGTCGTTCCGTACATCACGCCTGCGCCGGCGCGCAGCACCGTCTTCGGGTTGATCTGGTAGGCCGCCCCCACGCGCGGCCCGAAAGCATACTTGTAATTGTGGGAGAACGCGCAATTGCATTGTCCAGGGCCGGAGCCTTCATAGATACCGGTGCCTGGAAGCCCTCCCACAGTCGGGTTAGGCGTGCTCCAGGAGATCTCTTGCATCCGGCCGTACTGTTCTTTCAGATAGGTTTGGAAATCATAGCGCAGGCCGATATCCAGCGTCAGCTTGCGCGTGACTTTCCAGCTATCCTGTGCGTAAAAGCCCATCGAGTGATTGCCGAGCTTGGTGCTATTCAGAGGACTGAGCTGTAACTGATCCGGGAAGCCCAACATAAAGCTGGCGTAGTTGAAGCCGGTGCCGTTGGTAAAGTTCATGGACTGGCCATTTTGCCAGGGGTCGGACGTCTCGGCGTTGGAGAAAACGAAGAAACCGTTCGCGCGCCAACTGCTTATGTTGGGGTATCCCTCAATGGTAGTTTCTCCGCCGTACTTGAGAATATGGTTTCCGTGCACCCAGGTCAGGCTGGCATTGGCTGTACTCTTCTCTTCATAGAGACGCGTCTTAAACGCACCACCCACGCCGTTTACGTTGGCAAACAGGGCCGAGGCCCCACACGGGATTGCGGCTGAGACGCAACCCCAACCGCCTGTAGGAGAGGTGGTCGGACTGCCCAAATTGAATATGCTGGGGAAGAGAGTCTCGTCGAAATACCCGTGCAGACCGAGCGAACTCTCATCGAACGGCCTGGGAATGGTCGGCTCGAACTGGTGGAGGTAACCGATACCAACGTGCAGAAGCAGCGTGGGCTTTAGTGTGTAATCGTAGTTCACACGAGTTGTCCAGTTCCGGTAGCCTGTGGGCACCGAACCGGTGAAATCGGCGGTTATTCCATTTGCATTGGGCGAATTCCATGCATAGTGGGACAGGTACCAGGAGAGCTTGGCGGTGGAACTCAGCGAGTGATCGATTTTCCAGGAGTAATTCGTCGTATGCGTCCAGTTGGTGTAGGAGGGTATGGCGTAATTGTTGATGATCCCGGGGGCATTCGGCAGCGGAAGCATGTTCTGAATCTTCAGCGCCACCGGGTCGAAACGCGAAATCGGGATGATGCCGTTGGCGAACGGAGTGCGCACAGTGGCGCCGTTTACCACACGCGTAGTCGTGGGATCGAAGACTTGTCCATAAGTTAGAGCCTGACCGGCCGGGTCCACGGCCGGTGCGCCGCCGATCGTTAGCGGCGTACTGGGCCCGTTGCACTGGTTCGTGACAACGTTGAAGTTCAAGCAGCCTGAGGTGGAGAAGTCGCCGTTCCGGTACCCTTGTGTGGGCACGCTCATCAGCCCGTTAGAAATCTGGCGGCTTTCGCGGTACTGCTCAAAGTTGAAAAAGAAGAAGGTCCGGTTGGCGCCGTTGTATACCTTGGGAATGCGGATGGGGCCGCCGAGGGTAAACCCAAAATCGTTACGGCGCTGCGTATTGCGGATGTGCTGGCCCGCTTTTAACGGAGTCAATGTGCCGGCATCGGTGAAGGGTAGCCCGGCGTTGAACGCTTCATTCACCAGGTAGTCATAGCCGCTCCCGTGGAGCTGGTTGGTGCCGGACTTCATGGTGTAGTTGAAATAGCCGCCCCCGGCCTGCCCATATTCCGCCGCAAAATTGCTGGTCTGAACGCTTACCTCCTGGACGGCCTCCACGCCCATAGTTTGGCTCCGCTGCTGGTAGACCTTCCAGAGGGTTCCGGTGGAGTCCTGGCCTTCGATGCGGATGGTTTCGCTGTTGCTAGGCAATCCGTTCACCACCAGATCCATGTCGTTGGCAAAGACCACGCCAGGAAGGAGCAGCGAGGTCTGCAGCGGGTTTCGGATATTGCCCATGGCAGTAGCGCCGGCATAGCCCCCACCCGATATGGTGAGCAGCGGAAGTTCCACCACATCTTTCACTTCGACCAGGTGGCTCATTTCGCCGCTTTCGGTCTTGAGCAAGGGCGCCGAGTCGGCCACTGTCACCTGCTCGGTAGCCGCGCCGATATCGAGTCTTACATCCGTGCGCGTGTCCGTGGCCACGACCACTTGTATGTTCGACTCCACAAATTTCTTGAAACCGGGTACGGTCACCGTAATCTCGTAGGTGCCCGCGGGCACTGGGATGACGTAGTTCCCGGTGTTGGACGTGCCGCCGCGATAGACGACGCCCGTGCCTGTATTCTTCGCCTCAATCTGAGCCGCTGCTACCACCGCACCGGCAGGATCGGAAATCGTTCCGGTAATCGTCCCCTGGTTGGACTGCGCAAATGCATGCGCACCTATTAGAATCACGAACGCCGCTACCAGCTTAGACAGCCTAATTGACATTAGTCGACCCCTTCCTCTCCTCTTTCCAGGAACGTCCCGGCCTGCGTTGGCGAATTCCCCCGCACTGCCCAACTCCCACTGAGCCTTTTTTGCATGCAAATGCAAATGGAGGGATTCTACCCCATCGGCCGCAAGGAGTCAATGGCGAGTCTTTTCCAATCTTTTCCAATGGCGTCACGCAGTGGCGGCCCGCCGGAGTCTGCCAAACCGCTCTCCCAGGTGGCCGGATCAAGCCGCAGTAACTGCCCCTGCGGAAGGATCTTCATCGAGAGTTCCGGCTTACGTTGATGAATTGTCCGCCAGCATTGCCCGCCGTTTATCAAGGCTTTTGCATGCAATTACAAAGACCATAAGCCTAATAGGCCGGCTCTCGCGGGGGGACGTAGGCGTTGGGCGCCGGTGCCGAGACGGCGGCGGGAAACGCGGCCTTCCCGTCGAGCTCGAATACAAACAGCAGGGGCGGGTTGTCGACCTTGGCATCGGTCGGGCCCGCGATGCTAGCGGCGCGGCCCGCGCCGCCCATGAACGCCACGTACTGCTTGCCGTCGATCTCGTACGTGATGGGAGGCGCCATGCCGGTTCGTCCGGTCTGGATCTCGAGCAACTTCTCGCCTTTGTCTGCGCTATAGGCCATGAAACGCCCATCATTGATCACGTGGAAGACGAGGTTACCGGCGGTAGTAACGGTTCCGCCGCCGATCCCACCCCCGCCATCCGCGCGCCAGGCCAGCCTGTGCTTCACCGGGTCCCAAGCCTGCAAGCCGGCACGGACGCCGTCCGGCGCCGGCGGACCAATGGCCGGGGCCTGAATCTGACGCGCTGCAGCGCTCGTGCGCACATCGCCGTTGGTGCCTGGTTTGTATTCTTCATCCGCCTGAAAGATGTAGGGCTGGTAGGAAGCGGGAATGTACACCAGCCCCGTATTGGGATTGAAGGACATGGGCGCCCAGTTGTGGGCGCCGCCACCGGTGGGATAGACCGCCACCGGTTCCACATCATAGTAAGCTTCCGGATTCACCATCGGACGCCCGCTATCGTTGAGGCCCTTGGCCCAGTTCACTTTCACGAATGGAGCCCCGGAGACGAACTGCCCGGTGACCCGATCGATGGCGTAAAAGAATCCATTTTTGGCGGCCTGCGTCAGGACCTTGCGCGTGCGTCCATCAATCCGCAAGTCGAGCAACATCAACTGCTGGACGCTGTCGAAATCCCAGTTGTCGTTGGGGACCGTCTGAAAGTACCACTTGAGCTGGCCGGTGGTCAGATCGACGGCCAGGATCGAACAGGTATAGAGATTGTCCACGTTCTGCGCGCCGCGGAACTTCTGCACCCACGGCTCCGCATTGCCCGTGCCGACATAAACCAGGTTGGCATCGGGATCATAGGCAAATCCGTCCCAAATCGCTCCGCCGCCGCCCTTTTTGTAGAAGTCGCCGCCCCAGGTCTTGGCGGCCGCGCGCATGGCCTCGTTCTCGTAGGGCTGGCTCGGATCGCCGGGAACCGTATAGAATCTCCAGGACCGATGCCCGTTGGTGGCGTCATAGGCATCGAAGTAACCGCGATTCTCACCACGATCCCCGCCCGAGACCCCTACGATCACTTTGCCGCCGGCAATCCGGGGCGCCATGGTCAGGTAGTGCCCATCCTGAGGATAAGCGACGCGAGTCTCCCAGATCGGTTTCCCCGTAAGAGCGTTGAGCGCAAACAAGCGTCCGTCGAGGCCCGGTGCGATGATCATGCCGTTGTACAGCGCGATTCCGCGATTCACAATTAAATTGGTTCGGGCACGCATGGCAGTCTGATTAATCTCCGGATCCCACCGCCAGATCTCTTTGCCCGTGCGGCCGTCCAAGGCGTACACCACGCTCCACGAAGTAATGCCGTAGATCGTGTTATTCCAAACCAACGGCGTGCCTTCCTGATTCCCGCCGCCTGCCCCCAACACATAGGACCAGGCCAGTCCGAGACGCTTCACGTTGGAAGTGTCGATCTGTTTCAGCGGGCTGTAGCGCGTCTCGCTCTGGGATTTCCCATAGGTAAGCCAGGAGCCGGGCAGTCGGTCATTGGGTGTGCCGGCGTTCTTCAATACCGTCAAGTCGACCGCCGGCTGCTGCGCGCTCATCACGGTGGCGCCGCCCAGTAGACTCAGGGCCGCCAGCAGTCGTGTGGAGCGATTCTGTCGAAGCGTCTGCATGAGGACCTCCTTCAAACATCCTGCCATCCGGAACGAACGAAGTTGTACCGGCCGGAGCGCATGCGAACTCCACCCTAGGCGGCCGCAATGAACGCGTTTCCGAGTCTACTGCAATTCGCCGCCGAAATCAGTCGTCCCGAACCAAGAGTCTTTGAATCCTCGATGGATCAGAATCGCTACAGGCAGGTGGTATACTTCCGCGCATGAGATTGACTGCCATCGTTCCACTTGTGCTCGCGCTTTTGGCAGCACCGTGCAGCATTGCGCAAGGCCGCTTTGCCGGGGATGCGCCCCGCAAGCCGAAGCCGGCCTTTCCCGGGCAGACAGGTGCACCGAAGCCGTCCAAGCCCTCCGCTCTCCCGAAAATCGAGATCATCACCAACCGGCTCACGAGTCCCTGGTCGGTGGCGCTGCTGCCGGACGGAGACTTTCTTGTGACGGAGAGCGTCGGCATCATGCGCGTCGTGCGCCCGGACGGTGTGGTATCGGCGCCGCTTGCCGGAGTGCCGGACGTCAAAGTTGTGGCGGCACAAGGCCTGCACGATGTGGTGCTCGACCCGGACTTCGCCCGCAATCGCCTGCTCTATTTCACCTACTTCGCACCGCCGCGCGGCGAAAAACCCGCCATCTGGCCGGTTGAATTCTTCTACCAAAAGGTCTGGACCAAACCGCTCGCTGAACGGCGCCTGACGGATATCGGCACAGAGCGCATCGCACGCGCACGACTGAACCAGGACGAAACGAGGCTCGAAGAGGTCCTGACGCTTGCCGAGAGCGCCGAACGCCGTACCGTGTTCGCGCCGGACGGGACACTCTACGTCACTGGCGCCGACCGCTTCCGCTTCTATGATTCCAAATACGATGGCGTCGAGCACGACTTCAGCGACAATCCCGATATCGGCCGCAACTTCTCGGGCCGCGTGCTGCGAATCAACCGCGACGGGTCGATCCCGAAGGACAATCCATGGCTGAGCCGCGCCACGGTTGCTCCCGAAACCTTCGCGCATGGGCTGCGCGACCCCGAAGGCGCCGCGATCAACCCCGCGACCGGTGAACTCTGGGTCACCGATCACGGTCCGCAGGGCGGCGACGAGATCAACATCATACGCGCGGGGAGGAACTACGGTTGGCCGGATGTCTCCTACGGAACCCAATACGACTTCCAGCGCACCGATGGCCGAAAAAATGTTCCCGTGGGCAACGGGAAGACGTCTATGCCGGGCGTCGAAGAGCCCGTCTACTTCTGGTTCCCTGACATAGCCCCCTCCGGCATGCTGTTCTATACCGGCGACCGCTTCCCGGAATGGAAGGGCAATTTATTCGTCGGCGGGCTGGACGCGCAGGCGCTCGTGCGATTGGTGCTGAATGGCGACAGGGTTGTCGCCGAGGAGCGTCTGCTGGCCGAACACCACCAGCGTGTACGCGATATCCGCCAGGGTCCGGACGGCGCCATCTATCTCTTGGCCGGCTCCGAATTGTTACGCCTCACGCCGAAATGAAGGCCGTCGGGCTTGGGTTATCCGTACGCAACGAGAAGATGCCGCGATCGGCGTCCAAGACCCCGTCTCGAAATCTCGCCGCAATTGGCCGAAACCGCCGCCTTGTGGCGCCGGGATGGGGCGGTAGATACCGGCAATAGATCCTGATATATATAGGATACGGAAAGATGCAGCAAACACGCCGCCAACTCCTGAAGACTGCGATTGCCGGCACGGGGGGAATCTTCCTTGGCGCGCCCGCACTTCGCCTTTCGGTAGCACAACAACTGTCCCCCGAAATCCCCGGCAACGTCAAACTCGCCGACGATCTCTACGTCGTCCGCGTCTCTGGTGAAGCGGCTGTTGTGGCGCACACCAGCCGCGATGGCGTACTGTTGGTGGATGGCGGATCGGCCGCCGGCTCCGATGCCGTGCTGAAAGCGGTCGCCGCGCTTCCGAGCGGCAGCGGCAGGATTCACACGCTCTTCAACACGCATTGGCATCCCGAGCAGACCGGCTCCAACGAGAGACTCGGCATGGCCGGCGCCACGATTATTGCGCAGGAGAACACGCGGCTCTGGCTGCAGCAAAACGTCACGTGGCCCTGGAACGGACGGAAATTCAAGAAGCTTCCTAAGATCGCCCAACCCAACAAAACCTTCTACGACAAGGGCACTCTCGATTCCGGAATCGGCTACGGGTACATTCCCGACGCGGCGCACACCGACGGCGACCTCTACGTCTACTTCCCGCAGCAGAACGTCCTGGCGGTGGGCGACGCCGCCTACGGACAAGGCTGGCCTGTGGTCGATTGGTGGACCGGGGGCTGGATTGGCGGCATTGCCGGCGGACTGCAACGCATCCAGAGCGTCGCCGACAAGGATACGAAGATCGTTCCCGCGCGCGGTCCCGTGCTCAGTTTCGCCGACATCGTTGCGCAGGCGGAAATGTACGGTGTCATCCACGATCGTCTCAGTCAGATGCTGTACAAGGGGCGCGGCCCGTCGGAAGCCGTCGAGGCCAAGCCGGCAAAGGAGTACGAAGCCAAGATGGGCAACGCCGACGAGTTCATTCGCCGTGCTTTCGAGAGCCAGTGGGCCTATCTTTCACCGGACGCTTAAGGGATTGCGACAACGATGCGAAACATGAAGAGCTCGATTCCCCTGATCGCCGCGATCGGCCTGGTTGGCGTCTTCACCGCCTCGCCTCCGAGCCACGCGCAGGATTCGGCCGACGCGCAACTGGCCACGATCAAGCAATACTGCGTGGGCTGCCACAACGAGAAAGCCAAGACCGGCGGCATCAGCTTCCAAGGCATCACGGCCGAGAGCGTCGCCAAGGACCCCGAGCTTTTCGAGAAGGCCGTGCGCAAGCTGCGCGGCCGCGTGATGCCGCCTCCCGGCGCGAAGCAGCCGGACGGCAAGGCTGTCGACTCGCTGGTCGCGTGGCTTGAAGATTCGCTCGACAAAGTTCCAAGCCAGGCGCACATTACCGATCAGGTCGTGCTGCATCGGTTGAATCGCCAAGAGTACCAAACCGCCGTCCACGATCTCCTTTTAGTCGATGTCAACGGCGCCGAGTTGCTACCCCCGGACGACACCGCGCAGGGCTTTGACAACATTGCCTCCGCCCTGCAGGTTTCGCCTTCCTTCATCGAGCAATACGTGCTTGCCGCCCACAGCGTCGCTACCGAGGCGCTCGGCAAGCGCGATTCTCGCGCGCAGGGATGGACCTTCCGCGCGGCGCCGGGCAGTCAGCTCACCCATGTTCCCGGTTTGCCTCTCGGCACACGCGGAGGCATCCTGGCGAAAGTGGACCTCCCCGCCGACGGCGAATACCGCATCAACATCGCCGACATGGCTACCCATATCTGGGGAAACGGCATGGAGTACGAAAATCCGCTGGTGGTGACGGTGGACAACAAAATCGTCTATCAAACCGTGGTGGGCGGGGAAGAAGACGCGAAGCTTTACGATCAGGTGCAGAACGGCGCGCTCGATCGTGTCAATGTGCGCCTGAAGAACATCAAGTTCCCGGCCACAGCCGGACCGCACAATATCGGCGTCACTTTCCGGCGCCAGAGCTTCGCCGAATCCGACGATCAGTTGCAGATTCCCGAACCCGGCGGCGGGCAGGATCGATCGTACCGTGTCAGCTCGTTCCAGCTTTTGGGACCCTTCGAAGTCACGGGCCTCAGTTCTACGCCCAGCCGCGACCGCATTCTCACTTGCAACCCGGCAAAGGACCAAAGCAAAACGCCCGAAGCGTGCGCGAAGGAAATTCTCTCCAC
>Ga0209698_10001652_pt1 | contig 25665 bp, 24 predicted proteins | sample LitLauG_LLR_2012_FD_187203 | JGI IMG/M metagenome (GOLD analysis project Ga0209698, IMG submission 187203) | Freshwater sediment microbial communities from Pennsylvania, USA - Little Laurel Run_MetaG_LLR_2012 (SPAdes) (version 2) | ecosystem: Environmental > Aquatic > Freshwater > Creek >... | reverse complement strand
CGCGCCGGCCGCGAGCACGAGCGCGAGCTCGACGGCATGCTCGCCGTGTGCCTGCAGCACGAGATCGACCATCTGCAGGGCACCTTGTTCCTCGACCGGTTACCGTTCTTCCGACGCCTGCGGGCCCGGCGCCGCCTCCGTGCGGCTTTGCAGGGTCGCGAATTGGCGCTAGGCTCCCGCACGCCTGCCGGTGCAGGCCGCGGCACGCACCCCGCAGTCGGGGTTCCTCAGCAACCGTTCCAGTCAGCAGAGGTTTCAAGATGATCCACCCTATTGTGCGGATGTACGCCACGACGGCGCAGGCCCAGGCTGCGGTTGCCAGCGTGCGAGGCTACGGCCTCGCCGATACCGGCATCAGCCTGATCACCGCGGCGAGCGCCCCGACCGCGGAGGGCGTCGCCGCCGCCATCGCCGGCGCCAAGGTGCTCAAGGCCGATGCCAAGGTCTATGCGCAGGGCGTGCTCGCCGGCAAGGCGCTGGTCGTGGTCGACGCGCCGTTCGGCACGGGCAGCATCTACGAAGACGTGCTCGATGCCGCCGGCCCGGTCGATTCGGGCGTGCCCGAGCCCTACTGGGAAAGCGGCTGGGACGACGCCGCGCCGTTCTCGAGCGCGCTGAACATCCCGGTGATCTCCAAGCCCAGCCCCTACCTGTTCATGGGGCTGCCGGCGCTGCTGCGCTCCGGTCGTACGACCTGCGCCTCGCTGGGCCTGCCCGAACTGGCTTCGCCCGACATGGCGGTGTTCGGTCGGCCGACCCTGTCGCGCAACCCGGCGCCGTTCTCCGGGCTGCTGCACCTGCCGCTGCTGCGCTGACCCGCCGCGTTGCCGCCGGCACACGAAGGAGTCCTCGAGATGCCTGTCCCGTCCTGGTTCGTGCTGTTCCTGGGCGCCGCCATCGGCCTGCTCATGCTCGGCCCGGTGCAGCGCTGGGTCGGCGCGCTGCGCCGGGCGATCCGCGTCCAGCGCCAGCGCGGCGGCGGCCGCAAGAGTTCGCTGGCCCTGCTGCTCATCTTCGCCACCATGCACCCCGCGCCCTGGCTGCTGGCAATGGGCCTGCCCTATGCCATCTACCGCGTCCTGACCGACCCGCTGCGCGCGACCTGGCTGCTGTTGCTGGCCGGCGCCCTTGCGGCCGCAACCCTGGCGGCGCTGGCACAGCGCCGCCGCCCCGGGCGCCTGGCGCAGGCGGTCACGGCCGCCGCGCCGCGCGACTGAACCCACGCCTCACCAGTCGACGGCAAAGACGCAGGCCGACGGCGCCGCGCCGCCTTCCTCCAGCTGCGTCACCGTCGCGCGCCGATGCACCAGCGCGCGGTACAGCCGCTCGAAGCACGCGGCATAGAAGTCGCAGTGCGGCCCCGCGGCGCGGCGGCCACGGCACAGCGGGCAGCCGATCAGGCTGAAGGACACCGGCCGCGCGCCGCGCGTCGTGAAGGTCGCGCTGCCGGCAAAGGTCCAGGCGTGGCGGGCGATGGCCCGCGCCAGCAGGCGGCTCGCCAGCGCCGCCGGCAAGGCGCGCAACAGTGCGCGCACCGGAGCCGGGATGCGCCGGGCCAGCAGGTACGAAGCGGTCCGGGCGCCGGCATCGCGCGCCACCCGGCGCGCGCGCGCGACCCCCAGTTCATCGAACAGCGCGCGGTGCAGGCGCTGCACCTCGGTCTCGGGCAGCATCCGGGTCGGCGGCGATTCGAGCCAGGCCTCGAGGCCGGCCCGCCGGAACACGGCGTCGGCCGCCGCCGCGCCTTCGAGCGCGTGCAGCGCTTCGGCCAGGCGCGTCACGGCGTTGGGTCCGATGCGCGGCTCGGCCGGCGCGGCGCCGGACCGCGGCGCCAGCGCCCGCGCCAGGTCATGGGCCGCCATGGTGGCGGCTCACTGCAAGGCAGCCGGCGCGGCCAGCGCGGTGGCGCTCGCCGGCGGCACCGGCGCCGCGCTCGCCGCCATCGCCTCGATCATCTCGTCGTCGAGCCGGTCGCGCCCGCCGCCGCAGGCGAAGGCGTCGGCGCCTCGCAGCGCCTTGCGCCCGCTGGGCCCGCGCTGGAAGGCCAGCACCTGCTCGCTGCTCAGGCGCCGGCTCGGATCGAAATGGAAGTCGACCTTGCCGGCCGACTGCGGGCCCCAGTAGTTGACCCGTCCCAGGTCATAGAACTTGCGCTGCACGCCGCTCTTGAGGAAGGCCTTCAGGCAGCCCAGCATGTAGCGGCGCTTGGCCCGGTCGCGGATCCACGGGTAGGACAGGAAGGACTTGCGCAGGTAGAAGCGCCGGTAGTTGTGCATCACCCGGTCGAGCAGCTCGGTGCGCTCCATCGCATCGGGCTTGATGATGGGCGTGACGAAGTTGTACTTGTCGAAGTCGAAGATCTCGACCTTGTCGCCCAGTTCCTTGAAGAGGTCGGAGAACGGCCAGGGCGTGTACATCGCCCAGTTGGCCATGTCTGGCTTCCAGTCCAGCGCCATGCGGTAGGTCTCCTCGAGCGTCTCGCGGGTCTCGTTCTCCAGGCCGACGATGAACTGCGCCTCGGCGACGATGCCGTTGGCGCGCAGCAGCTCGATGGCGCGCTTGTTCTGCGCGATCGTGGTCTCCTTGTTGAAGCGCTCCAGCTTGAGCTGCGCCGCCGCCTCGGTGCCCAGCGAGACGTGGATCAGGCCGGCGCGGCGGTACAGCGGCAGCAGCTTCTCGTCGCGCAGGATGTCGGTGACGCGCGTGTTGATGCCCCACTGCACCGGCAGCTTGCGCCGCTCCAGTTCCTCGCAGAACTGCACGAACTTCCTGCGGTGGATGGTCGGCTCCTCGTCGGCCAGGATGAAGAAGCCCACGCCATGGTCGCGCACCAGGGCCTCGATCTCGTCGACCACCTTCACCGGGTCGCGCACGCGGTAGTCGCGCCAGAATTTCCATTGCGAGCAGAAGCTGCAGGTGAACGGGCAGCCGCGCGCGAAGCTCGGGATGGCCACGCGCACGCCCAGGGGGATGTAGCGGTACTTCTCCCAATCGAGGATGGACCAGTCCGGGGCGATCGAATCGACGTCCTTGATGGACGGTTCGGCCGGCGTCGCCACCACCTGGCCGTCCTCGGTGTAGGCGATGCCGCGGATCTGCCCGCGCTGCGCCGGCCACTGGCCGGACTCAATCGCCCGGATGAGGTTCACCAGCACGGCCTCGCCCTCGCCGCGCACCACCACGTCGATCCACGGCGCTTCGGCCAGCACCTGGCGGAACATGAAGGTGCCATGGATGCCGCCCAGCACGGTCACCGCGCCCGGCCGGGCTTCGCGCGCGATCTGCAGCAGGCGCTGCGCCTTGTAGATGCTGGGCGTGATCGCCGTGGCACCGATGACGTCGGGCCGCGCCTCGACGATGCGCCGGCGCACCGCGTCCTCGTCCAGCTCATGGGTCATCGCGTCGACGAACAGCACGTCGTCGTAGCCGGCCCGCTTCAGGGCCCCGGTCAGGTAGGCGGCCCAGGCCGGTGGCCAGTTGCCGGCGATCTCGGCGCCGCCGGAGTGGTAGTTCGGATGCAGCAGCATGACGCGCATGGCCTCGCCTCCCGGGCACGTGAACTGGACGTCTTATGTAAACTGCGTATGACACTCACGACCGTCAACTCGCGGCTGACACTATGCAAGAACGAGGCCTGCGCCCTTTGATCGGGATCAAGGAATCTCCCGGCCGGGGCAATGCCGTTAAGCTGGAAGCCATGTCCGCCAAACCCACTGCCGCCCATACGCCCGACGCCGGCAAGCCCGGCCGGCCGCCGCCGTTCCCGTTTTCCGCCATCGTCGGCCAGGAGGAAATGAAACTCGCCCTGCTGGCGGCCTCGGTCGATCCGTCGATCGGCGGCGTGCTCGTCATCGGCGACCGGGGCACCGGCAAATCGACCGGCGTGCGGGCCCTTGCGGCACTGCTCCCCCGCATGCGACGGGTCGACGGCTGCCCCTACCGTTGCGCGCCGGACCGCGTCGCCGGGCTTTGCGGCGCCTGCCAGGGCGGTGTCGCGCGGTCGGCCAAGGGGGAACAAAGAAGCGAACCCAAGAGCCACCTCGTCCCGGTCGAGGTCGTCGACCTGCCGCTTGGCGCCACCGAAGACCGCGTCGCCGGCGCGCTCGATCTGGAACGCGCGCTGGCCGAAGGCGTCAAGGCCTTCGAGCCCGGCCTGCTGGCGCGCGCCAACCGTGGCTTCCTCTACATCGACGAGGTCAACCTGCTCGAGGACCATCTGGTCGATTTGCTGCTCGACGTCGCCGCGTCCGGCGAGAACATCGTCGAGCGCGAAGGCATCAGCGTGCGCCACCCGGCGCGCTTCGTGCTGGTCGGCAGCGGCAATCCGGAAGAGGGCGAGCTGCGCCCGCAACTGCTCGACCGCTTCGGCCTCGCGGTCGAGGTCCGTACGCCGGTCGAGATCGCGGCGCGGGTCGAGGTGGTCCGCCGGCGCGACGCCTACGAACGCGACCCCGAGGCCTTCGCCCAGCGCTGGGCGGCCGAGGAAGCCAGGCTGCGCAAGCAGATCCAGGCGGCGCGCGAGCACCTGACGCAGGTCCTGACGCCCGACCACGCCCTGGAACGCGCCGCTCAGCTCTGCGTGACGCTCGGCACCGACGGCTTGCGCGGCGAACTCACCTTGATCCGGGCGGCGCGCGCCGTGGCGGCACTCGAGGGCGCAGCCGAGGTCGGCGACGCCCAGCTGCGGCGGGTCGCGACCATCGCCCTGCGCCACCGGCTGCGCCGCGACCCGCTCGACGAGACCGGCTCGACGGCGCGCATCGATCGCGTGCTGGCCGAGACCTTCGGCCCATGAACGTGGTCCGCGGCGGCGCGCCGGCGCGCTCGGCCGCCGCGCTGCCGGCGGCCGCGGCCAACTTGCCTGCTGATGTCGAGTCGGCCGCAGTGCGCGCCGCGGTGCCGGTCGACGAAGCGGCGGCCAGCGCCTGGATCGACGCACTCGACGCCGCGGCGGTCTTCGCGGTCGATCCGCACGGCATCGGCGGCATCCGCCTGCGCGGCGTGCAGCCGGCGCTGCGCCCGCTCTGGTTCGCCCGCTTGCGTACCTGGCTCGCCGCATCGGCCGAGATCTTGCGCGTGCCTTGCCAGGTGCCGGCGGCACGGCTGCTTGGCGGCCTGGACCTTGCCGCGACGCTGCAGACCGGCCGTCCGGTCGCCGAGCGCGGCCTGCTCGCCGCGGCCGATGGTGGCGTGCTGGTGCTGCAGATGGCCGAGCGGCTGCCGCCGGCCAGCGCCGCCCTGATCGCGGCCGCGCTCGACGCCGGCGCGGTGCAACTCGAGCGCGACGGCTTCAGCCTGCGCGCGCCGGCGCGCCTGGCGGTGGTGGCGTGCGACGAAGGCCTGGCCGACGACGAGCTGCCGCCGGCGGCGTTGCTCGATCGACTGGCCTGCTGGGTCGACCTGGATGCGGTGCCCTGGCGGGTGGGCCACGATGCCGAGCTCGATGCCGCACAGCCCGACGCCGCGCAGCTCGACCAGGCGCGAGCGCGGCTCGCCGATGTCCGCGTGCCCGAGGAGGTCGCACAGGCGCTGTGCACGGCCTGCCTCGCGCTGGGCATCGATTCGCTGCGCGTGCCGCTGCTCGCGCTGCGCGTGGCGCGCGCCGCCGCCGCGCTCGATGGCGCCGCCACGGTGGCACGCGAACATGCGGCCCTCGCTGCCCGCCTGGTGATCGCGCCGCGGGCCCGCAGCGTGCCGCCCGATGAGGCCGCGCCGGCCGAGGCGACGGCCGCGGACGACCCGCCGGACGATCCGCCGCAAGACGTGCCGCCCGAGGCGCCGGAGCCGCAACCACCCGACCCCGCCACCGCGGAGCAGGAGGCGGCCGATGCACCCGACGATGCCGAGGCCGGGCAGCCCGAGCGGAGCTTCGGCGACGTCGTGCTCGAAGCGGCCAAGGCCGCGCTGCCGCAGGACCTGCTCGAGCGCCTGTCGCGCGGCGCGCGGCCGCGCACCGCCGGCGCAGCGGGCGGTCGCACCGGCGTGCAGCAGCACTCGCGGCTGCGCGGCCGCCCGGTCGGCACGCAGCGCGGCGACCCGCGCGGCGGCGTGCGCCTGCACGTGCTCGAGACCTTGCGCGCCGCGGCACCGTGGCAGGCGATCCGCCGGCGCGATCGGCCTGGCCCGGTCGGTCCGGCGACCCGCCGGCGCATCGAGGTGCGACGCGGCGATTTTCGCGTGATCCGCTACCGCCAGCGCTCGCAGACCACGGTGATCTTCGTGGTCGATGCCTCGGGGTCGGCGGCCCTGCGCCGGCTCGGCGAGGCCAAGGGCGCGGTCGAGCTCTTCCTTGCCGATTGCTACGTGCGCCGCGATCAGGTCGCCTTGATCACCTTTCGCGGCAGCGCGGCCGAACTGCTCCTGCCACCGACCCGCTCGCTGGCGCGCGCCCGGCGCTGCCTGGCCGCGATTCCCGGCGGCGGCGGCACGCCGGTGGCCGCCGGCTTGCGCCATGCGGCAACGGTCGTCGAAGCGGCGCGGCGCCGCGGCGAGCTGCCGCTGGTTGTTCTGCTGACCGATGGCAAGGCCAATATCGGCCTCGATGGCCGGCCCGGCCGGACCAACGCGGCCGCCGACGCGCTCGCCATGGCCCGCATGTTGCGCCGCGATGGCGTGCGCAGCCTGCTGGTCGACTTCTCACCGCGCGCCCAGCCCGAGGCACAGGAACTGGCGCGTGAAATGGGCGCGCAGTATCTGCCGCTGCCGTACGCCGGCGCGGCCAGCGTCGCCGAGGCGGTCCGCAGGGTACGGCTGGCCGTGGATTGATGGCGGTGGAAGACGACTTTTGACCACGTAAAGGCCAACAATCGACGCGGATGCGAGCATGTGACGATCAAATACCTCGAAAAATTCCGTACTGGCCGTGCTCTCATCCGAATCGGCGTCATTTTCAAGTGACACTTTATTTGTAAGGCAATATTGACATTCCGTTAGGCTTGGTCCATTCTCATTTGCGCGGTTCCTGAGCGCAGTCACGGGGGGTCCCGGGAATGGATCGGTAGCGATGGATCGGGAAGATCTGCGCAAGGTGGCCGGTGTCCGCGGCTGCGCCGACGCGATGGCCGCACCGCTGCCGGTCCTCGGGCGCGCATCATCGCTGCGCCTGTCGATGGGCCTGCCGCGCGCCGCGCTTGACGGTGCCGCGCAAATCGATACCGACCGCGAGACCGGCGCCGCATTCTTCCATGCGGGCGGCGTGCGCTGGCATGTGCGGCGCGCCGGAGCGTCAAACCGCCCGTGTGCGCTGCTGCTCCATGGCACCGGCTCGGCGTCCAGTTCGTGGCTGCGCATCCTGCCTTTACTGGACGGCCATTTCCGATTGCTGGCCCCGGATCTGCCCGGCCACGGCCTGAGCGCCACGCTGAGCTCAGGCGCCGCGGGCGTCGGGCCGTTCGCCGCGGCGCTGGCTGCGCTGGTGCAGGAACTGGGCGAGCGGCCGCGCCTCATCATCGGCCACTCGGCCGGTGCGGCGATCGCCGCACGCATGGCGCTCGACGCCCGCGGCGCGCCGGTCGATGTGATCAGCCTCAACGGCGCCATGCGGCCGCTCAACGGCTGGACCGCCGCAACCTTCCTGCCGCTGGCGCGGCTCATCGGTCTCAATCCTTTCGTGCCCGGGTTGCTCGCCGCGCTGGTTGCGTCGCTGGCCACCAATGACCCGGCCGCCGTGCGTCGCCTGCTCGACGCCACGGGCTCGAAGATCGATCCGTTGATGATCGAACACTATGAACAGCTGTTGCGCAGCCGCGCGCACGTCGCCGGAACGCTGCGCATGCTGGCGTCCTGGGACCTGCGCGACCTGGCCCGTGCCCTGCCGCGACTGGGCGCGCGCCTCACCCTGATCGCCGGATCGGGCGACCGCACGGTGGCGCCGGCCGATGCGCGCTGGCTGCAGGAGCATGTGCCTGGCAGCGGCCGGATCGACCTAGCGGGACTCGGCCATCTGGCCCACGAAGAAGCGCCCGCGGCGGTCGCCGAGGTCGTCCTGTCGGTCGCGCAAGCCCGCGGCGCGCTCGCCGGCGCGGCGTCCGCCCTTTCCCCTACCCAGGAGCGCGGATCATGAAACGCTCGGTGCTCGGCACCATCGACGAACCGGCGGACCTGCGGCGCCTCGCCCCCGGACAGCTGCCGGAACTGGCGGCCGAGCTGCGCGCCTTCCTGCTGGCCAGCGTCAGCCGCACCGGCGGCCACCTGGCATCGAACCTGGGCACGGTCGAGCTGACGGTGGCCTTGCATTACGTCTACGACACGCCGCATGACCGCATCGTCTGGGACGTCGGCCACCAGGCCTATGCGCACAAGATCCTCACCGGTCGCCGGGCCGCCATGGCCGGCCTGCGCCAGATGCGCGGCCTGTCCGGTTTTCCGCGGCGTGACGAGTCGGCCTACGACACCTTCGGCACAGCGCATGCCAGCACCTCGATCAGCGCCGCACTGGGCATGGCCGTGGGCGCGCGCCAGGCCGGCAAGCGGCGCCGCGTGGTCGCCGTGATCGGCGACGGCGCGCTGTCGGCCGGTCTCGCCTTCGAGGCGATGAACAACGCGGCGCAGGCCGGCGTCGACATGCTGGTCGTGCTCAACGACAACGGCATGTCGATCTCGCCGGGGGTCGGCGCCTTGCCCGAATACCTGGACCGCCTGGCCGCGATGCGCCGGGCCCGCGGCGACCGCCGCGCCCCCGAGCGCGGCGCCGAGCGCGGCGCGCCGGCGCGCTGCGTGCTGGAGAGCGCGGAGCGCGCGCTGATCCGCCTGCCCGAGGCCCGCCCGGCCCACGCGGCGCCGGGCCCGCACCACGGCCAGGCCGCCGATGCCGCCTCCTTGTTCGAGCATTTCGGTTTCGGCTACAGCGGACCGGTCGATGGCCACGACATCGATGCGCTGGTCGCGGCGTTGCGCGCGGTCGACGCGCTCTGCGGCCCGCAGCTGCTGCACATCCGCACGCGCAAGGGCCAGGGCTATGCGCCGGCCGAGCGCGATCCCGTGCTCTACCACGGCGTGACGCGCTTCGATCCGCAGCAGGGCATCGTCCCGGCGCCGGCCAAGCGGCCGACCTTCACCCAGGTGTTCGGCGACTGGTTGTGCGACATGGCGGCCTGCGACGAACGCATCGTCGGCATCACGCCGGCCATGCGCGAGGGCTCGGGCCTGGTCGAGTTCGCCCGGCGCTACCCCGAGCGCTACTTCGACGTCGGCATCGCCGAGCAGCACGCCGTGACCTTTGCCGCGGGCCTGGCCTGCGAGGGGCGCAAGCCGGTGGTCGCGATCTATTCGACCTTCCTGCAGCGCGCCTACGACCAGCTGATCCACGACGTCCAGCTGCAGAACCTGCCGGTGCTGTTCGCCATCGATCGCGGCGGTCTCGCCGGGGCCGACGGGCCGACCCATCACGGCGCCTTCGACCTGAGCTACCTGCGCTGCGTGCCCAACATCACGGTGATGGTGCCGTCGGATGAGAACGAATGCCGCCGCATGCTCTTCACCGGCGTCATGCTCGGCGGGCCGGTCGCGGTGCGCTACCCGCGCGGCGCCGGGATCGGCGTCACGGTGGAGCGGCCGATGCACATGGTGCGCGTCGGGCGCGCGCAGATCCGCCGCAACGGCCGGCGCGTCGCCATCCTGGCCTTCGGCCCCTTGCTGCACGAGGCGCTGGCCGCCGGCGAGCGCATCGATGCCACGGTGGTCGACATGCGCTTCCTCAAGCCGATGGACGAGACCCTGGTCCTGCAGCTGGCCCGCACCCACGAATTGATCGTGACCATCGAGGACAACGTGGTGCGCGGCGGCGCCGGCAGTGCCGTCGCCGAGGTCATCGCCGCCGGCGATCTGGCCGTGCGCATGCTGCACCTGGGCCTGCCCGACCATTTCGTCGAGCAGGGCGAACAGGGCCAGCTGCACGCCGCCCTGGGCCTGCACTGCGACGGCATCCTGGCCGCGATCGCCCAGCGCGAGCGCCCGGCGCCGGTGCGCGCCGCGACCGTCGCCTACCGACCCGAACCCGTGGCCCTGCACTGATGGGCGCGGATCTCCTGGATGGCGGCCTGCGCCGGGCCGGGCCGCCCGCTGCGGGCGACCGGCGGCCGCACGCGATCGTCATCGGCAGCGGCTTCGGCGGGCTGGCCGCGGCGATCCGCCTGGGCGCGCGCGGCTACCGCGTGACCGTGCTCGAGCGCCTCGGACAACCCGGCGGCCGGGCCCGCGTGCTGCGTCAGGACGGCTACACCTTCGACGCCGGCCCGACCCTGCTCACCGCGCCCTTCCTCTTCGAGGAGCTGTGGGCGCTGTGCGGCAAGCGCCTGGCCGACAGCGTCGAGCTGCGCCCGCTCGATCCGTACTACCGCGTGCGCTTCGACGACGGCACCGTCTTCGACACCTGGAACGATGCCGCGCGCATGCGCCGCTCGGTCGCCGAGCTGGCGCCGGCCGATGTGGCCGGGTTCGAGCGCTACCTCGAGATGACCGGGCGGATCTGCGCCCTGGGCTTCGAGCAGCTGGGCCATGTACCGTTCAATCGCTTCACCGACATGCTGCGCGTCGCGCCGCAGATGCTGCGCCTGCGCAGCCACCGGTCGGTCTACAGCCTGGTCAGCCGCTACGTGCGCGACCCGAAGCTGCGCTTCCTGCTCAGCTTCCATCCGCTGTTCGTCGGCGCCAACCCGTTCCGCGTCACGTCGATCTACAGCATGATCACCTTCTTCGAGCGGCGCTGGGGCGTGCACTTCGCCATGGGCGGCGTCGGCCGCCTGGTGCACGGGCTGGCCGAGCTCATCGAGGGCCAGGGCAACCAGCTGCGCTGCAATGCCGAGGTCGGCGCGATCACGGTCGAGGACGGCGCCGCCACCGGCGTGCGCCTGAGCAGCGGCGAGACCCTGCGCGCCGACATCGTGGTCTCCAACGCCGACGCCGGCTGGACCTACCGCCACCTGCTCGCGCCCGCGCCCGGACGCGAGGCCGCCGGGCGCCGCTGGAGTCCGCAGCGCATGGAGCGCGTCGACTACTCGATGGGCCTGTTCGTCTGGTACTTCGGCACCCGGCGCCGCTATCCCGACGTGCCGCACCACACGATCCTGGTCGGACCGCGCTACCGTGAGCACATCGCCGACATCTTCGAGCGCAAGGTCCTCGCCGACGATTTCAGCGTCTACCTGCACCGTCCCACCGCCACCGATCCGTCGCTGGCGCCGCCGGGCTGCGACGCGTTCTACGTGCTGTCGCCCGTGCCCAACCTGGACGGCGCGGTCGACTGGGCGAGCACCGCCGAGCCCTACCGCAAGCGCATCGAGCGCTACCTGGAAAAGACCATGCTGCCCGGGCTGGCCGCCGAGATCACCACCTCGCGCGTCACCACGCCGGTCGATTTCCGCGACGACCTGCTGTCCATGAAGGGCGCCGGCTTCAGCCTCGAGCCGACGCTGACCCAATGCGCGTGGTTCCGCCCGCACAACCGCAGCGAGGATGTACGCAACCTGTTCCTGGTCGGCGCCGGCACCCATCCGGGCGCCGGCGTGCCCGGCGTGCTGTCCTCGGCGCGCGTGCTCGATTCCGTGGTGCCCGATCCCCATGCCCTACGACGCGCCTGACGCCACCGACGACCTCGCCGAATGCCGCCGCCTGCTCGGCGACGGCTCGCGCAGCTTCCACGCCGCATCGCGCATCCTGCCGCGCGAGGTCGCGCAGGCCGCCACCGCGCTGTACGCCTTCTGCCGCCTGGCCGACGACCGGGTCGACGTCGACCGCCAGGGCGGCGCGCTGGCCGACCTGGACCGGCGCCTGTGCGCCATCTATGCCGGCGCGCCGCTGGCCTTTGCCGGCGACCGGGCCTTCGCCGCCGTGGTGCAGCGCTATCGCATCCCGGAGGCATGGCCGCGCGCCCTGCTCGAGGGCTTCGCCTGGGATGCGCAGGGCCGCCAGTACGAAGACCTGGGCCCCTTGCGCGCCTATGCGGCGCGCGTCGCCGGATCGGTCGGCGCCATGATGGCGCGCCTGATGGGCGTGCACTCGCGCGCCGCCCTGGCGCGGGCCTGCGAACTGGGCGTGGCGATGCAATTGACCAACATCGCGCGCGATGTCGGCGACGATGCGCGTCTGGGCCGGCTGTACCTGCCGCGCGCCTGGATGCGCGAGGCCGGCATCGATCCGGATGGCTGGCTCGCGCGCCCGGCCTACAGCCCGGCCCTCGGATCGGTCGTGCGCCGCGTCCTGGAAGAGGCGCGCCGGCACTATGCCGGCGCCCATGCGGGCATCACCAGCCTGCCGCCGGCCTGCCGCCCGGGCATCCGCGCCGCGGCGCTGCTGTACGCCGAGATCGGCCGCGCGGTGGAGCAGCGCGGCTTCGATTCGTTCAGCGCCCGGGCCCACGTCGGGGCCGCGCGCAAGCTGCAGCTGGTCTCGCGCGCCACGCTGGGCATGGCGCTCGGTAGCGCGCTCGGATCGGCATTCGGCAACCCGGGGTCGGGCATCGAAGCGGCGCGCGGCGGACCGCCGCCGGAGATCGACTTCCTGCTCGATGCGCCCGGCGCCCTGGCCGGGACGGGCGAACGGCTGGAGCGCCCGCCGGCGGTCCATGCGGTCCTCGAGCTGTTCGATCGGCTCGAGCGGCGCGACCGCGGCGCGGCGCGCGCCGTCGACACGGGGATGGGCGCGCGCGCCTGAGGCCGCGCGCCGCTTGCTCCACTGGCTGCCTGCGCCGCCGCGGCCCTCAGGGCGCCCGGCTGGCCGCTGTGGGCAGGGCGCGCGGCGGCAGGCCGGTGTTGCGCGGCATCCGAAACGGCAGCATGGCCTGCACGATGCCGGCGGCGAAGCGGTCGAGCGACAAGGTTTCGTGCACCGCGAGTACGGCGCTGCCGTCGATCGTCGCGCCCAGCAGCGAACGGGCGTAGAACGGCCCGTTCTCCATCGGGCGCACCACGCAGGCTTCGGTATCCGGGTCGACCGTGGCGTGGCGCTCCAGTCCCCAGGCGGTGCGCGGCAGCGCGACCCGCGGCCGCGGCGCGTCGCTGACGAAGGTCGAATCCCGGTCCATGCGCAGGTTCAGCGAGGTCGCCGCGGCGCCGCGCGGCCGTGCGTTGTACGAGACCGCGGTCCGCTTGCCGGGCAGATGGGTGCGCGTCCATTGCCAGTCGACGAAGGCATCCTCGAGCGGTTCGGCGCCGGCATTGAAGTCGCAGTAGCCCGTGCCGCGCCAGCGTTGCGCCGGGCTGGCCAGGTCGACCTCGACGTCGGCCAGCGGCATGTAGGGGCGCCAGCGGTGGCGTCCCGTGGGCTCCAGCGCGAAGTCGCGCGCCACCGTGACCAGCGGATGGAGACGGATCGTGCCGCGCACGCGTCGCGGCAGCGGCACCGTGAGCTCGTCGATGTCGATGCGCAGGCTGTCGCCGTCCCAGCTCATCGCGCTCGGCCCGATGGCCAGCCGGGTCGCCGAGCGCGCCACGCTGGCGCGGCCGCGCTCGGTCATGGTCCACAGGTGGCCGCCGGGCGGGTACAGCCCGATGTTGAGCGAGCAGTGGTCGAGCGGGTCGGCCGTGCCACGGCGCCGCGCCCAGGCGTAGTAGGGCGAAAAGACGCTGCCGACGAAGCCGATCAGCGCCAGCCCGAAGCGGCCCTCGTGGTCCAGGGCGTCGACGTACCACCAGGCATAGCCCCCCGGCGGCACGGTCTGATCGAAGGGCGGCACGACGCCGGTCATGTTGCCGTCCCGCAGTGCTGGTCCAGCACGCAGCGCGCGGCGAGGCGACCGGACAGCGCAGCCATCGGCACGCCGGGACCCGGATGGACACTGCCCCCGGCGAGGAACAGGCCGCGTACGGCGCTCGCCGCGCCGGGGCGTTGGAACGAAGCGCGCCAGCCGTGCGAGGCGCCGCCGTACAGCGCGCCGCCATTGCCGGGGTAGAGCTGTTCGAACTGCGCCGGCGTGGTGCGGCACAGCGCGCCATCGTCGAGCTGCAGGCCGAAGCGACCGAGCGCGTCGTGCAGCCGCTCGTCGCTCGCGCGGTCGCCCGCCGGATCGGGCCCGGCGCCGCCCGCGCGGTCGCCGTCGGCCGGCGCATTGATCAGGCACAGCAGCCGCTCGCGGCGCGGCGCGGTCACCGGGCCGGACGCTGCGGCATCGGCCGCGCCGGCGCCGCGGTCCTGGGCGCAGACGTAGATCGTCGGATCCGCCGGAAGTTCGCGGCGCCCGAACAGCGCCTCGAACTCGGCGCGATAGTCGGCCGAAAAGAAGACGTTGTGGCGCAGCAGCGGCTGGCCACGGGTCGGCACGGCGGCGAGCCAGGTGACCGCCGAGAGCGAGCGGGCCAGCCGGTCGGCGCCCTGCGCCGCGCGCGCGCCCGCCGGGCCGAGCCGGCCGGCGGCCAGCGCGGCAGCGTCGGCGCAGGCCACCACCGCGCCGGCGGCGAGCCGTTCACCGCCGTCGAGGGTCACGGCGCAGGCACCCTGGGCGTCGGTCTCGATGCGCAGCGCGCGGGCGCCGTAGCGGAACGCCACGCCGCGCCGGCGCGCCAGCTCTTCGAGGGACTCGGCGATGCGGAACATGCCCTGGTCGACCAGCCACACCCCTTCCTGCTCGACGTGCGCCACCAGCATCAGCGTCGCCGGGGCGTCGAACGGTGATGAACCGCAGTAGGTCGCGTAGCGGCCGAACAGCTGGCGCAGACGCGGATCGGTGAAGTGCCGGCCGAGCGCGTCCCACAAGGTCTCGAAGGGCCGGATGGCCAGCAGGTCGGACGGGCGATGCCGGCCGATGCGGCCGACCAGTCCCGGCATCGACGGCCGCTGCGCGCGCATGAAGCTGTGCAGCAGGGCGTCGTGGGTCTTGCGCGCCTCGGCGCAGAAGGCGAGGAAGCGCTGGCCCTCGGCCGGGCTTGAGAAGCGTGCGATGGCTGCCGCGCTGTGCGCCGGGTCGGCGTGCAGGTCCAGCTGTTGCGTGCCACCGTCGGGCGCGCGCCAGAAGTGGCGCGCCAGGATGGCCGCCGGTCGCATCGCCACGTGGGCCGCGAAATCCAGCCCGGCCTCGGCGAACAGCTCATCGAAGACCCAGCGCATGGTGAGCACGGTCGGGCCGGCGTCGAAGGCCTGGCCGTCGAACTCGGTGCGGCGCATCTTGCCGCCGGGCCGATCGGCGCCCTCCAGCACCAGCGTAGGGACGCCGTGACAGGACAGCTCGAAGGCCGCGACCAGGCCGGCGATGCCCGCGCCGACGACGATCACCGGCCGCTGGCTGGAGATGGGGAGCCGCGAGCTTGGGCGCGGCAATCGACGCGGCATCGGCCGAGCCCTTCGGGGAAACCGTGCGTCGCGGCTTCGAACGCACCGCGGTTGCGTACGGAATACTTGACAATTTTGAGTGTAATGCCAGAATGACAAAAAGCAATGCGCAGCGCGCCCGGGGCGCGCAAGGGGGGGCGATGGACTTGGCATCCAGGATCGATGGCGCGCTCGACGCGGCGCTCACCGCATACGAAGGAGCCGGCGCCCCGCCGCGGCTGAGCGCGGCGCTGCGCTACGCGGTGTTCCCGTCCGGCGCGCGCTTGCGCCCGCGGCTGTGCCTGACCGTCGCGCTGGCCTCGGGGGACGACGATCCGCGGCTGGCCGATGCGGCGGCCGCGGCACTCGAACTGGTCCATTGCGCCTCGCTGGTCCACGACGACCTGCCGTGCTTCGACGACGCCCCGACCCGCCGCAACAAGCCTGCGCTGCATCGGGCGTTCGGCGAGCGCGAGGCGGTGCTGGCCGGCGACGCCATGATCGCCATGGCCTTCGACGTCCTGGCGCGCACCTCCGCCGCGGCTCCGGGGCGCGACCCGGCGCGCGTGTTTGCCCTGTTGCGCCTGATCGCCGATGCGCTGGTCCCGCCGCACGGCATCATCGCCGGCCAGGCCTGGGAGTGCGAACCGGCCGCCGACATCTCGACCTACCAGCGCGCCAAGACCGGGGCCTTGTTCGTTGCCGCGACCATGGCCGGGGCGATCGCCGCGGGCGCCCATCCGGCCGGCTGGCGCACGCTGGGCGAGCGCCTGGGCGAGGCCTACCAGGTGGCCGACGACATCCGCGACGTCATTGCGACCGAGGCAGAGATCGGCAAGCCGGTCGGCCGCGATGCCGCCCTGTCGCGGCCCAGCGCGGTCCAGGCCTTCGGCATGGGCGGCGCCGTGGCCCGCTTCGAGGCGCTGGTCGAGCAGGCCCTGGCCTCGATCCCGCTGTGCGGCGGCCGCCAGAAGCTGCAGCAGCTGATCCGCGCCGAATCGCTGCGCCTGGTTCCCGAGGAATACCTCGAGCGCGCGGCGTGAAAGCGGCGGTGGCGGCCCGAGCCGGCGCACTGCCGGATCTGCCGGCGGGCGCCGCGGACGCGGCACCGGCGATGCGCCGCCTATCGCTGCGCGACCGCTGGCGCCGGCGCCGCGATCGACTGCTGGCCGATGCCCGCTTCCAGCGCTGGGCCGGCGCTTTTCCGTTGACCGGCCCGATCGCCCGACTGCGCTCGCGCCAGCTGTTCGACCTTTGCGCCGGCTTCGTCTACTCGCAGGTGCTCTACGCCTGTGTCACCCTGGGCCTGCTGCGCCGGCTGCTCGAACAGCCGCAGACACCGGCCGAGCTGGCGCCGGCGGTCGGCATGCCGCTCGAACGGCTGCTGCGCCTGCTGGCCGCGGCGGCGGCCCTCGGACTGGTCGAGACGCGCGGCGGCGGCCGTGTCGGGCTGGGCGTGCTCGGCGCGGCCTTGCTCGGCAATCCCGGGGTCGAAGCGATGATCCGGCACCACGCCCTGCTCTACGCCGACCTGGCCGACCCGGTGGCCCTGTTGCGCGGCACCGCGGGCGCGGGCGGACTGTCCTCCTTCTGGGGTTATGCGCGGGCGGCCGAACCGGCCGCGCTGTCGCGCGAGGCCGTGCTGCCCTACAGCCGGCTCATGTCGGATTCGCAGCAGTTCATTGCCGACATCGTGCTCGCCGCCTATCCCTTCGAGCGGCACCGGCGCCTGCTCGACATCGGCGGCGGCGAGGGCAACTTCGCGCTGGCCGCGGCGCGCAAGGTGGCCCGGCTGCAGGTCGGCCTGTTCGACCTGCCCGAGGTCGCGGCGCAGGCCCGGGCGCGCTTCGAGGCGGCCGGCCTGGGCGACCGTGGCCAGGCCTACGGCGGCGATTTCTTCCGCGATGCCCTGCCGGTCGGCGCCGACCTGATCACCCTCGTGCGCGTGGTCCACGACCACGACGACGACAAGGTGCGCACACTGCTGGCCGCCGCGCGGCGCGCGCTGCCACCTGACGGCGCGCTGCTGATCGCCGAGCCGATGGCCGGCGCACCGGGCGCGGCGCCGATGGCCGACGGCTATTTCGGCCTGTACCTGCTGGCCATGGGCAGCGGCCGGGCGCGCCACTTCGATGAATTGCGCGCCCTGTTGCAGGCCTGCGGCTACACCGACGTGCGGCGCCACAAGACGAGCAATGCCCTGCTCGCCACGGTGGTCACGGCTCGTCCCTGCTGAGCATGGCTCACCGCGACCGCGGCCGCGACGATCCGCATCGCGGCGATGTGTAAATCACGCTTGACAACAAGTCGAGTCAGTGTAGAGTGACACGCATGACTTCCAGCGCATTGGCTGAGGCCCCGTCCACGTCGTCGCGGGTGCAAGGAGATCGGGCGACCGCGGTGGTCCTCGAGCGTCCGGAGCATCTGGTCCTGCGCGAGCTGCAGATCGATCCGCCGGCCTCGGCCGATGTGGTCGTCGCCACCGAGTGGACCGCGATCAGCACGGGCACCGAGCGCCTGCTGTACGACGGCCGCATGCCCGACTTTCCCGGCATGGGCTACCCGCTGGTGCCGGGCTACGAATCGGTCGGCCGCATCGTCGAGGTCGGACCCGCCGCCGCGGCAACGCATCGCGTCGGCCAGCGCGTCTTCGTCGGCGGCGCGCGCTGCTATGGCCCGGTGCGCGGCCTGTTCGGCGGCGCCGCGGCCCGCCTGGTCGTGCCGGCGGCGCGCACGATACCGGTGCCCGAAGCGCTCGGCGAGCGCGCGATCCTGCTGGCGCTGGCCGCCACGGCCCATCACGCGCTGAACCTGCCGGGTGCGCCGCGCCCGCAACTCATCGTCGGCCACGGCGTCCTGGGCCGGCTGCTGGCGCGCATCGCCGCGATCGACGCGCCCGAACCGATCGTCGTCTGGGAACACCAGGCGGCGCGGGCCGCCGGCGCCTTGGGCTACACGGTGACCGACGCGCAGCAGGATGCGCGGCGCGACTACCGCTGCATCCTCGACGCCAGCGGCGACGGCGCGCTGCTCGACACCCTGGTCGCGCGCCTCGCGCCGGGCGGCCAGATCGTGCTGGCCGGCTTCTACAGCGCACCGCTGCAGTTCGCCTTTGCCCCGGCGTTCATGCGCGAGGCGGTGCTGCGCATCGCTGCGCAGTGGCAACCCGACGATCTGGCTGCGGTCCTGGCGCTGGTCGCCGCGGGCCGCCTGTCGCTGGACGGACTCATCACCCACCGGCGACCCGCACAGGATGCGCCGGCGGCGTACCGGGTCGCCTTCGGCGATCCGTCCTGCCTGAAGATGGTTCTCGACTGGAGCCCCACCGCATGAACGCACCGATCCAGATGTCCAGCATCCCGCTCGAGCGGATGAAGGCGACGCTGCGCGCCGAAGCCGCGATCGAACCCGCTGCGGTGGTCCCGGGCGCCGTCACCAAGCAGACGCAGATCATCGCCATCTACGGCAAGGGCGGGATCGGCAAGAGCTTCGCCCTGGCCAACCTGTCCTACATGATGGCGCGCCTGGGCAAGCGGGTGCTGCTGATCGGCTGCGATCCGAAGAGCGACACGACCTCGCTGCTGTTCGGCGGCCGGGCCTGTCCGACCATCCTCGAGACCTCGTCGCGCAAGAAGCTCGCCGGGGAACCGATCTCGGTGTCCGACGTCTGCTTCAAGCGCGAAGGCGTGTTCGCCATGGAACTGGGCGGGCCGGAAGTCGGCCGCGGCTGCGGCGGCCGCGGCATCATCCACGGTTTCGAGACCCTCGAGAAGCTCGGCTTCCACGACTGGGGTTTCGACTACGTCCTGCTCGATTTCCTGGGCGACGTGGTCTGCGGCGGCTTCGGCCTGCCGATCGCCCGCGACATGTGCCAGAAGGTCATGGTCGTCGGCAGCAATGACCTGCAATCCCTCTACGTTGCCAACAACGTCTGTTCGGCGGTCGAGTACTTCCGCCGCCTGGGCGGCAACGTGGGTGTCGCCGGACTGGTGATCAACAAGGATGACGGCAGCGGCGAGGCCCAGGCCTTCGCGGCGAAGGCCGGCATCCCGGTGCTCGCCTCGATCCCGGCAGACGACGATATCCGGCGCAAGAGCGCGAGCTACGAGATCGTCGGCCGGCCCGGCAGCCCATGGGCCTCCTTGTTCGAGCAACTCGCCACCCAAGTTGCTGAGGCCCCGCCCCTTCGGCCTAAGCCGCTCTCCCAAGACGAGTTGCTCGGACTCTTTTCTGGCGACGCGGTCGGCCGCGACGTGGTGCTCGAGCCGGCCAGCGACCAGGACATGCGCGGCAAGGCGGCGGTCGAGAAGAAGTCGCTCGAAGTCGTCTACGACGCCGCCTGACGCGCCGCGAGGTTCCGCCGTGCAGACGCATCGCCCCGAAGAACTGCCCGAGCCGGACGGCGGCGCGCCGTCGGCCCCGGCCCGGCATGTCCCGATTCCGCTGGTCGCGGCAGGCGCGGCGCCCGAGGGCGCCGGCTGCCATGGCGACCAGGCGCAGGTGCGCGCCGCGGCGGCCGCAGCGGGCAGCGGCGCGCTGCTCGAGCGCTACGCCAAGGACTACCCGGTCGGCCCGCACGACCAGCCGCAAAGCATGTGTCCGGCCTTCGGTTCGCTGCGGGTCGGACTGCGCATGCGCCGCGTGGCCAACGTGCTGTCGGGCTCGGCCTGCTGCGTCTACGGCCTGACGTTCACCTCGCACTTCTACGGCGCCAAGCGCAGCGTCGGCTACGTGCCGTTCAATTCCGAGACCCTGGTGACCGGCAAGCTGTTCGAGGACATCCGCGAAGCGGTGTACCGGCTGGCCGACCCGGCGCAGCTCGACGCCATCGTCGTCACCAATCTGTGCGTGCCCAGCGCCTCGGGCGTGCCGCTGCGCCTGCTGCCCAGGCAGATCAACGGCGTGCGCATCGTCGGCATCGACGTGCCGGGTTTCGGCGTGCCGACCCACGCCGAGGCCAAGGACGTGCTGTCCGGCGCCATGCTGGCCTATGCGCGCGGCGAAGTCGAGGCCGGACCGGTGCCGGCGCCGCGCAGCGGGCCCAAGAAGCGCCCGGCGGTGGCCCTGCTCGGCGAGGTCTTCCCGGCCGATCCGGTCGGCATCGGCATGCTGCTCGCGCCGCTGGGCGTCGATGCCGGGCCGGTGGTGCCGGTACGCGAGTGGCGCGAACTCTACGGCGCGCTCGACTGCGAGGCGGTCGCGGCGATCCATCCCTTCTATACCGCGGCGCTGCGCGAATTCGAGCTGGCCGGCCGGACCATCGTCGGCTCGGCCCCGGTCGGCGTCGAGGGCACGGCCGACTGGCTCGATGCGGTCGCGGCGGCCTTCAACGTGGCGCCGGCCCGCCTGGCCGAGGCCAAGAACCAGTTCCTGCCGGCGATCCGCGGCGCGCTCGCCGCGGCGCCGATCCGCGGCCGGCTCACCTTGTCGGGTTATGAAGGCTCGGAACTGCTGGTCGGCCGCCTGCTGGTCGAGAGCGGCGCCGACCTGCGCTACGTCGGCACGGCCTGTCCGCGCACGGCCTGGTCGGCGGGCGATTGCGCCTGGCTCGAAGCGCACGGCGTGCGCGTGCAGTACCGCGCCTCGCTCGAGCAGGACCTGGCCGCCATGGACGAGTTCGAGCCGCAGCTGGCCATCGGCACGACGCCGGTGGTGCAGGCGGCCAAGCAGCGTGCCATCCCGGCGCTCTATTTCACCAACCTGATCTCGGCGCGGCCGCTGATGGGCGCCGCGGGCGCCGGCTCGCTCGCCGCGGTGGTCAACGCTGCGCTGGGCAACCAGCAGCGCTTCGACGACATGCGCCGCTTCTTCGAGGGCGTGGGCACGGGCGATGCCGCCGGCATCTGGGAGGACACGCCGACCGCGCACCCGGAATTCCGCGCCATGACCCGCCGCCAGCTCGAACGCCAGGCGAAGAAGCGCAAGGCCGAGGAGATGATCTGATGCTGGTGCTCGACCACGACCGCGCCGGCGGCTACTGGGGCGCCGTCTACGCCTTCACGTCGATCAAGGGCCTGCAGGTGGTGATCGACGGCCCGGTGGGCTGCGAGAACCTGCCCGTGACCTCGGTCCTGCACTACACCGATGCCCTGCCGCCGCACGAACTGCCCATCGTCGTGACCGGCCTGGCCGAGGAGGAGCTCGGCCAGAAAGGTACCGAGCACGCCATGAGCCGGGCCCACCGGACGCTCGATCCGCACCTGCCCGCGGTGGTGGTCACGGGCTCGATCGCCGAGATGGTCGGCGGCGGCGTCACGCCCGAGGGCAGCGGCCTCAAGCGCTTCCTGCCGCGGACCATCGACGAGGACCAGTGGCAGAGCGCCAACCGCGCCATGCTCTGGCTGTGGACCGAATACGGGCCGCGCGCCGTGCCGCCGCTCAAGCCGCGCGCGGCCGGCGAGAAGCCGCGGGTCAACATCCTCGGGCCGATGTACGGCTACTTCAATGCCTGGTCCGACCTGGCCGAGATCCGCCGCCTGGTCGAGGGCATCGGCGCCGAGGTCAACCTGGTGTTCCCGCTGGGCGCCCACCTGCAGGACGTCGAGCGGCTGGCCGACGCCGAGGCCAACATCGTCATGTACCGCGAATTCGGGCGGCTGCTTGCCGAATCGCTCGAGCGGCCCTACCTGATGGCGCCCATCGGGCTGCACTCGACCACGCGCTTCCTGCGCGCGCTGGGCGGATTGCTCGGCCTCGACCCCGAGCCCTTCATCGAGCGCGAGAAGCACACCACGATCAAGCCGGTGTGGGACCTGTGGCGCTCGGTGACGCAGGACTTCTTCGGCACCGCGAGCTTCGCCGTCGTCGCCACCGAAACGCACGCGCGCGGCATCCGGCGCTTCCTGCAGGATGAGCTCGGGCTGCCCTGCACCTTCCATTTCGAGCGCCGCGCCGGCGTGAAGCCCGACAACGAGGCCGTGCGCAAGGCGGTCCGCGAGCAGACCCCGCTGGTGCTGTTCGGCAGCTACAACGAACGCATGTACCTCGCCGAGATCGGGGCGCGGGCGGTGTACATCCCGGCGTCCTTCCCGGGCGCGATCATCCGCCGCCACACCGGGACGCCCTTCATGGGCTATGGCGGCGCCACCTACCTCGTCCAGGAGGTGTGCAACGCCCTGTTCGACGCCCTGTTCGCCATCCTGCCGCTGGGCACCGACCTGGACAAGGTCGAGGCGACGCCGGCGCGCGACCAGGCCGAGCTGCCCTGGGACGTCGAGGCCAAGCGCGCGCTCGATGCGCTGCTCGAGACCTATCCCATCCTCGTGCGCATCTCCGCCGCCAAGCAGCTGCGCGACACCGCCGAGCGCGCGGCACGGGCCGCCGGCGCGCGCCGCGTCACCGCCGAGCGCGTTCCCGGACACGCGGCGGCGCAGCGCCAGCCGCAGCCCGCCTGAGGCCGACGCCATGATGGATGCGCGCGATCCGAATCGACCGGTGCCGGATGCCCTGCGGGGCGGCGGTGCCGGCGTGTGCGGCCTCACGGCCGAGGTAGTGCCCTGCCGCGGGGTTTGCGCGGCAACCGCCGAAAGGCCCTGAAGGAGGAAATCCAAATATGGCTGATACCCATGATCGAACAGGCTCGTTATCGGGCCTGACCGAGCGGGAAGCTCAGGAGTTTCACCGGTTGTTCATCGGCAGCTTCCTGGGATTCACGATCGTCGCGATCATCGCGCACGCGCTCGTCTGGAGCTGGCGCCCCTGGTTCTGAGGCGCCCGCAAGGAGTACCCCATGGCTGTTTCCGTATCCCATTCGCTCGATGCCCGACGCGGCGGTCGCACGGTCTCGTTCCTCGCGATCTTCATCGTCGGCTTCGCCGTGGTTCTGTTCCTGGCCCTCGTCGGCACGGTGCTCCATCTGAACTGGCGCTCCTGGCTGCCGGGCGCAGAGAGCCGCGGGTCGCTGTTCGGATCGGTGACGGCGGCGGTCTACAGCTTCATGTCTCTTTTACCTTAGGAGGGAAACCTCAATGTGGCGCATCTGGATGCTGTTCGATCCACGCAGGGCCTTGATCGCCCTGTTCGTGTTCCTGGGCGTGCTCGCGCTCCTGATTCACTTCATCCTGCTCAGCAGCAACCGGTTCAACTGGATCGACGGACCGCATGGCAAGGGCAAGGCAGTGACGATGGACGTGGCACCGGTACCGCCGGCAATGAAGTAGCCGGGTTGCAAAGGCGTCGTGGACCCGCGCGGGGCGTCCCGCCGGGCCCGCGACCCTCGCTGGACGCCGTCGCAGGCGACCCGCCCGCCGCGGCGCTGCAGGGCCCGGGCGGGGCGCAGGTCGCCCGCGCGGACGGCGGGCAAGGATTCGGTAGGCATCGTGCAGCGCCGCCGGGCGATGCGCGAACCGCGTAGGAGAGGGGAACGGCGATGTCGATGCTGAGTTTTGAGCGCAAGTACCGGGTACGCGGCGGGACCCTCATCGGGGGCGACCTGTTCGACTTCTGGGTGGGGCCGTTCTTCGTCGGCTTCTTCGGCGTCACCGCGATCTTCTTCATCCTGCTTGGCACGCTGCTGATCCTGTGGGGCGCGTCGCAGGGACCGACCTGGAATCCCTGGCGCATCAGCATCGCGCCGCCCGACCTGAGCTACGGCCTGGCGCTGGCGCCGCTCATGGAGGGCGGCCTGTGGCAGCTCATCACCGTGTGCGCCACCGGCGCCTTCGTGTCGTGGGCGCTGCGCGAGGTGGAGATCGCGCGCAAGCTCGGCATGGGCCTGCACGTGCCCTTCGCCTTCAGCTTCGCCATCCTGGCCTACGTCACGCTGGAGATCATCCGCCCGCTGCTGCTGGGCGCCTGGGGCCACGCCTTCCCCTACGGCATCTTCAGCCACCTGGACTGGGTCTCGAACACCGGCTACCAGTACCTGCACTTCCACTACAACCCGGCGCACATGATCGCCGTCTCGCTCTTCTTCACCACCACCTTCGCGCTGGCGCTGCACGGCTCGCTGATCCTGTCGGCGGCCAACCCGCCCAAGGGGCAGTCGGTGGTCACGCCCGAGCACGAGAACGCCTACTTCCGCGACTTCATCGGCTACTCGATCGGCACGCTGGGCATCCATCGCCTGGGCCTGTTCCTCGCCCTCGCCGCGGTCTTCATGGCGGCGGTGTGCATCGTCATCAGCGGGCCGCTCTGGACCCGCGGCTGGCCCGAATACTGGAACTGGTGGCTCGATCTGCCGATCTGGCGCTAGGCCGCCGGGAGAAATGGACATGCGCAACTACCAGAACATCTTCACTTCCGTCCAGGTCCGCGGTCCCTTCCACATGGGGCCGGCGATGGAGCCGGGCAGCCCCTGGGTGCGGCGCGGCCGGCCGCGTTTCATCACCCTGCTGGGGCGCTTCGGCGACGCGCAGATCGGCCCCTTCTACCTGGGCTTCCTGGGCCTGACCTCGATCCTGTGCGGCTTCATCGCGATCGAGATCATCGGCCTCAACATGTGGGCCTCGGTCGGCTGGAGCCCGATCCAGTTCGTGCGCCAGCTGCCATGGCTCGCGCTGGAACCGCCGCCGCCGTCGTGCCACCTGCATATCCCCTGCCCGCTGAACGAGGGCGGCTGGTGGCAGTTCGCCGGCTTCTTCCTCACCACGTCGATCCTGCTGTGGTGGCTGCGCACCTATCGGCGCGCCCGCGCGCTCAAGATGGGCACCCATGTCGCCTGGGCTTTCGCGGCGGCGATCTGGCTCTATCTCGTCCTGGGTTTCATCCGTCCGGTGCTGCTGGGCAGCTGGAGCGAGGCCGTGCCCTTCGGCATCTTCCCGCACCTGGACTGGGTGGCGTCGTTCTCGATCCGCTACGGCAACCTGTTCTACAACCCCTTCCATGCGCTGTCGATCGCCTTCCTCTACGGCTCGACCCTGCTCTTCGCCATGCATGCCGGCACCATCCTGGCGGTCAGCCGCTACGGCGGTGAGCGCGAGATCGAGCAGATCCTCGACCGCGGCACGGCGGTCGAGCGGGCCGCGCTGTTCTGGCGCTGGACCATGGGCTTCAACGCCACCATGGAATCGATCCATCGCTGGGCCTGGTGGTTCGCGGTGCTCTGCCCGACCGTGGGCGGCATCGGCATCCTGCTCACCGGCACGGTCGTCGACAACTGGTTCCTGTGGGCGGTCCACCACGGCTTCGCGCCGCCGACCGCGCCGATCGATCCGCCGGTGATCGACCCCGCAACGATACCTGGAGCCGGGCAATGACGGCCCGCAGCGCACCAGGGTCGGTGCACCGCGACATGACTGAGGAGGTGATGCCATGAACGATGGATCCGTCTCCGGGCGCGCGCCGGTCGGCGCCGCGCGGTCCGGCCTGGCGCGAGGGTGGCTCGCGCTCGGCATCGTCGTGCTCCTGGTCGGCTGCGATCGCCCGCCGATCGAATCGATCCAGCGCGGCATGCGCGGCAACGCGCAAGTGCAGATGTACAACCCGCGC